>Ga0157378_10001034_pt1 | contig 25395 bp, 19 predicted proteins | sample M65metaG_FD_115309 | JGI IMG/M metagenome (GOLD analysis project Ga0157378, IMG submission 115309) | Miscanthus rhizosphere microbial communities from Kellogg Biological Station, Michigan, USA - M6-5 metaG | ecosystem: Host-associated > Plants > Roots > Rhizosphere > Soil | place: USA: Michigan...
GACTACGCGAAAATTCGACGCGTCACCGTTCAGTTGGGAAGCGATTTACCGGCGAGGAGTCCTGTAGCGGCGTGATTCGCGTGTTCATCGTCGCCGCATCTTCCCTGGCGCGCGCCGGGCTGGAAAGTCTTCTGGCCGCACGCGATGTCGAAGTCGTGGGCAGCAACGCGACACTGGAAACTCTGTCGGATCACCTTTCCGATGCCGCGCCGGATGTGGTGCTGATTGATTCCTCTGGGGAGTCGTACGAACCACTTATGGAATCCATCACCACATCCGGCTTAGCCTCGGATGTTAACGTTGTGATTCTGGGCGACGGCATGACTCCAGCAACTTCGGCGGACGCATTGCGCGCGGGCATTCGCGCGGCGCTGCCCGCCGATATTTCTCCGCGGCAACTGCTTGCGGCGCTGCAAGCTGTAGCTAGCGGGCTCGTGGTGCTGCACCCCGCGATGGCCAACGGCAGGGCGCCCGCCGGACCGGTTTCTCGCACCGTGCTGGACGAGCTTGCGGAGTCGCTAACAGCGCGCGAACGGGAAGTTCTGCAGATGCTCGCCGCGGGCCTAAGCAATAAAGAAATCGCGGCGCGGCTGAACATTTCGGATCACACCGCCAAGTTCCACGTGGCATCGATTCTGGGCAAGCTCGGCGCCGCGAGCCGCACGGAAGCCGTATCGCTGGCCATTCGTCGCGGACTGGTGTTGCTGTAAGGTCTTCATTGACGCGGGCCTCAGCCGGCGGAATTTAGTCCTTGCAAGGACGAATCTCCGTAGTCGGAAGCACGCGCTGCCTGGAGCCTTACTCTTCCGCCACCACGGACGAGTACGAAAAGGTTTGCGACAACTGATCGCCCCACGCTTCTTTCACTTCCAGGGCGATCGCGAACGGCAACAACGGATCCAGTTTCCGATCCTGCGTCGAGACTGCAGCGCCGCGCAGGCGATCCATTTGGTCTTGCTCCACTTTGACGAGGAACTGCCGAAACCCCGCGATTTGGTCCGCGATCTGCCGACCGAGCTGCGATTTTCGCTTCAGGCAGGGAGCCCATCCCAGATTGATCGCGATAAACGCGACGACCATGAGCGAAAACGAAAGCGAAACTCCCTCGGTAAGATTTTTCAGCAGCAAAGCAATCGCTCCGCCGAATACGGCTACCGCCCCCGTTGCTGGAAGCATCCTGGTCCAGCCCTTTCCGGTCTTCAGCGCTGCCTTCCAGGCGGAAGCCAGCGAAAGCTCCACCATCATGCCGATCATAAGCCCGCAGAAGAGCACCCACATGGTGAAGAAGACGGCGGTTGAAGCATCGCGCCCGTTTGCCAAAACAGCTAGAATCAGGGCGGATGCAAATGTGGCTAGCACTCCGAGCACGATGAAGCCGGCGTGGCGCGTAAAATATTTTCCTCCCAGATCCTTCGTCAGTTCCTGATGAATATGGAATACATACCGCCCGTTTTGCGCTGTGTTGCGCTGATCCATCGCCCCGCTGAGTTCGATGGTGGGCCCGTCTTCAAACAAAGTGGATAGAATGTTTTTCTCCTCTGGAGCGAGTGCGGATTCCGTGGCGCGATCGCTCATCAGTCGCGACAGTTTGTATTTTCCGTCCTCGCTTTCCACACGCAAGCATCCGCGAACCGCAAGCTGAGCGATGACGGCCGCGAACGAACGACCGTCGGTTGTGCCGTATGCGATGAATCGCAGGGCTGCAGGAGACAAGCCTTCAGGTGGTTCATAGCGAGTAACCACGGCCCCGGGTTTCGGTTCAGGGCCTATCCAAAACCAGGCGATCAGGTAATACACGAACAACAATCCGGGAGCGGCCAGTATCCAACCGTCGCGGCGCACCGACTGCAACCGTGGTGTGCGTATATATCCGGAGGGCCAACTTATGGCGAGACTCAGGCTCTGGCGCGGCTCGACGTTCATTGACCGATAAACGATCGGTCCGTTGCCTTGATCCAGCCGGTTAAGCGTCGTTCCGGACTTGCGAGGACTGCTTACGCCGCGTCCCGCGACTCGCGGTTCAATTTCGATCTTTTCTTCGGGAATTCCTCGCGGCAGACGAACCGAAAGAATGGCTTCCTGGATGGGAGCCTCATGTCCGTGACCGTTGGCGTTCCAGTACAGCGTGTCGCGAGAGTTGCCCAGCGCGAGCGCAGAATACACAAAATAACGAATCACGAAATGGTGCCTGCCGGAATCGAACGGGACGTTTTGTTCGCCAATCGAGAGCTGCGGGTAGCCCCAGCCACTGCCCTGCACGTACCTGACAGGCTTGCGGTCCTCGGTCACTTCCACAATTTTCACGCGAATGCCGTTGTCCTGCTGGTACTCTCCAACGTAGCGAGTATCCCAACGATCCTCCGCGCTGATGGGCAACATGCGGCGGAATCCGTGTTGGTAGAAGCCCGCGGCGTTATTGACGGAAATTTCCTCGTCCACTTCCAGTGAGCCATTCTCCAATACGGTCACGTCGGCACGGAAAAGCGTGATCCCGGAGAACGAATCAGAGTCCGCCCGCGCCGGCTGTCCAGCAACAATCGCCGCAAACAAGACCGCGAGGATGATCACGGATCGATGCACGCCTGCCTTCTGATATCGCCGGAAAATAAAGAAAATTGTTACGTACCATGATAGGTGAATTGCAGGCATTTCGGCCGCGGGTTTGCAGGCGGCGAGCTTTTCGTGCACCCCCCTCCGGCACGGCCCGCCCGCTTGATGGAGACAGGGTAGGGGAATTGACAGCCGCTACGACTATCATGCAAGATTTAACGCGCAGGATAAACTTCCGGCTTTCCGGTTTCGGGTTCCACTCTGGACACCCAACTGGTCGCCAGATTCGGCTGGAAGAAATTATCGGCATTCCAGCAATCCTGATATCGAGCCATGCCCTTTCGGGTTGGCCTCTTCCACATGGGAGGTTAAATGTCCGCAACGACTCCTCAGCAGAATCCGTTTGGCGAAGCTCCACCTCCGTTTCGACTCGATGTTGAAATTCACCAGCTGTTGAGCAATTCCAGTGCGAAGGCTCCCACGCCTCCGGAACCGAAAGGGATGTCGCTGCCGGATCCGGTTTTTCCGCAGCATCCGGAACTTCTAAAACAACCGGGTCTCGACCGCCCGCCCGAAGGGGCGCGCAAATGGAGCCCCAAACTGATTTATCGCGCCATGAATGGCTGGCTCTTCCCCTACGTCAAATCCAGAACTCTCCCCGGCGAATTCCATCCCATCACGTCTTACCTGTTCCTCGAATATAAATGCAACCTGGACTGCTGGTACTGCTGGGCGTTCAATAACAAAGTGAGAGGGATGACGGAGGATGTCGCCCGCCGCTCCATCGACTGGCTGCACGATCATGGCTGTCGGGTACTCGCGCTGATGGGCGGCGAACCTCTTCTCCGGCCGGACTTTGCGCACAAGGTAGTCAACTATGCGGCCAAGAAGGGCTTTTGGATCTATATCGGAACGAACGGCCGGCTGTTGCGGCCGGAAGTGACCGACCGTCTAGCCGATGCGGGAGCCGCCATCTTCAATTTTGCGCTCGACGCCTGGGATGAAAAACCCGGGCTGCCCAAGGCTCTCGTGCCGGTGCAAAAGAATCTCGAATACCTGATCCGCAAACAATATGTCTACGGATACATGGTCTTTTTTAACCTCAATATTTGCCGGAACAACCACGAGGACGTCAAAAAGATCACTGAATTCGCGCGTGAAAACCGCCTGGCCACCGACTACCACATCAACGAAACGCCGATGATCGAGCAGGACGACCATTTCAAGCACCTGAGCGACAACCCAACGTACATTCGTCCTCAAGACTGGCGCGCGGTGGACGAATTGGTTGACTGGATCATCGAGAAGAATAAGGCCGGATACCAGATGGTGAATTCGGTCCAGCGGCTTCAGGAGATGAAGGCCTTCGTGCGCATGTCTTCCGGTCTCGATATTCGGAAATATGGCTGGTACGGAGACGGCACCGGCGAGAACGGCGACGTGGCCAAAATGCTGGCGTCCATGCCTGGCATCGTCCAGAACGAAAAAGGCGAGATCCAGTTCACCGACTGGAATTGCCGGGCCGGCCAGAACAACGTGATCATCCGCACGGATGGGACCGTGGCGCCGTGCTTCCCCATGTACGCGTCCACCTTCAACTGGGGCAATATTGACCAGTCCAACTTTGAGTCAAAGCAGCTCACCCAAATGAAGCAGGCGTGCGAACGGCACTGCTTCTCCACGCTTAACCATAATCTGGGCTACTGTTATAACGATGCGCGGGTCATCAAGTGGCTTTGGAGGCAGGCGTCCCGCGGGTTCCGCGGGGGCGCCCAGAGCTTCGAATAGGACCGTCAACCGATCGAGCAGCCGCGGGCCCGCTCCTTTGCGATCACCGGGGCGGACTCGCAGCATGTTTGGATAACTCAGACCGAGGACAGTATGGCTTTTGCCCCCTTCTTTTGTTATAAGCGAGGGGTCAAGTTTGGTCCCGGGATACCACCTTCCCGGCATTGAACTGTCAACCTCATGGAGATTGGGTCATGAGCTTCTGGAATGTCCAAACAGGTGCGAGTCGCGGATTGGTGTATTCCTCTGGGCGCACAGCTGCCCACTTTTCATTCTCAAACTCCGGCCATATATCCATAAACAAATTTCCGAACGTCCGCACAGAGAATGAGGGGATCCGGGGCCTTTCTTAGATCCAGCGTAAAGTCTGAGGGGAGCAAGGAGGATTTCATGGCGACCGCGGTAACTCATTACACTTCCTACAAAGCGCGACCTTTCACCAGGGAACAGCGCGACAAAACTACGATTCTCTTCGGCGGCTTGACCTGGAAGCACGAGCGGCTGGTTCAGGGCGTGTTCAACAACCTGAACTACAACGCCAAACCGCTGCCGAATATCGCGCGCGCCGATTTGGACGCCGGTAAGGAATTGATTGACACCGGCGCCTGCTGCCCTACGATTTTCACCACCGGCAGCCTGGTGAATTTTTTGAAAACTGAAGTCGCCGCAAATGGGAAGCAGAAGACGCTGGACGACTATGTCTTTTTGACGGCTGGCGCCTGCGGTCCCTGTCGGTTCGGGCAATACCATGAGTCCTACGAAATGGCTCTGGATGGAATGGGGCTGAAGGAATTTCGCCTCTTCCTGCTGGCGCAGGATCAGCTGGACCAGGCGCCTGAGAAGGGTGGCGGTCTGGAAATCAATATGCCGCTGAGCCTGGGAATCGTCTGGGCCATTTTGGTGGGCGATATCCTGACAGACATGGAGTACCTGACTCGTCCGTACGAAGTCAGCCCCGGCCAGACCGACAAGGTTTTGCAGGAGAGCGCGGATTATCTGTTCGAAGTCTTCCAGAAGCGTCCGCTGCGCGACAACAAGTACGGCATGCTGGCTTGGCACTTCCTCTCCGGCTACTTTGCGGACGCGCTGCGCGTGGTTCGAAAGAAATTTGACGCCATCGAAGTCGACCGCCTGCAGGTGAAGCCAAAGGTAAAGATCACCGGCGAGTTCTGGCTGCAGACGCACGAAGGTGACGGCAACTACAACATCAAGCGCTGGCTCGAATCGGAAGGCTCCGAAGTGATGCCGCCTCCGGTGGCGGTGTGGCTGGGCTATCTCTTGCACACGCCGCTCTGGCGCATTCCGGAAAAACCGAACTTTGACCGCAAGGCGAAGATGAAGATGGCCATGATCCGCGGCATGGAGAAGCTCTACGTGGGAACGTACAACCGGTTCCGCAAGGCGCTGGCGTATGTGCCGCACGAATTGCCTGATCAGGAAGAGCTCAAGACGCTGGCCTCGCCGTTCTTCCATCACGAATTGCGCGGCGGCGAAGGACACATGCTGATTGGCAAAGCCCTGCATGCCCATTTACACAAGCATGCCAACATGACCTGCGAGCTCTCGCCATATTCCTGCATGCCGAACACGATGTCCCAGGGAGCGATGGCCAACGTGCTGGGGCGGCATCCGGATCTGCTGTACGCCCCGATCGAGATCAAGGGCGATGCCGAAGTGCATGCGCTGTCCCGCTGCCAGATGATTTTGACGGAAGCGAAAAAGCGCGCACAGTCCGAGTTCGTGGAAGCGATGGCCAAGACTGGACTGAGTCTCGAGAAGCTTCGCCAAATCGAAGAGAAGCATCCGAAAGTGAAAAAGGCCACGTATCCCATTCCGCATATGGGCTATGCGTCTACGGCGTCGAATTACGCTCTGCATCTCGCCAGCCTGTAATCGGCGAAGAGCGGTGTTTTTCGTGCGTGGTGCGAACTTTTACGAGGTGTCATTCTGAGCGAAGCGAAGAATCTCTCTTCGGTTTGAGCCAGCCACAAGAAAGAGAGATTCTTCGCTCCGCTCAGAATGACACTTCCGTGGGGTGTTGACGATTAGCCCTGAAGCATCATGCAAACCGGCGGGTTGGCGAGTTTAGTCGCCGGAAACCGCCGGAAACGCAACGAACAGACTCAGCGAGGACCCTCGATGGCTGACGGAAGTTTCGTTAAGATCGCGCCTCTTATGCGGGACCCGGGCGTGATGGAAATTAAAACGCCCCAGAAACTTGCACCCAGCGCCAACGGCGCAATGATTTGTGGCGTCGATGTGGGCAGCACCACGGTGAAGTACGTCCTCGCCTCGCCGTCCGGCGAAGTGATTTCCCAGGCCTACGAACGCCACAACACAAAGCAGGGCGAAAAAGTTCTGCAGTTCCTGGCGCGGCTGGAGGCGCAGCATGACCTCACGCCGCAGCGCGATCGCATTTTCCTGACTGGATCGGGAGCGGGACTGATCGCTCCAGTTGTGGGCGCCAAGGTGATTCAGGAAGTGGTCGCCGTGGCGGCCAGCGTTGAAAGGTTGCATCCAGACGTGCGTTTCGTGAGCGAAATCGGTGGAGAAGATATGAAGACCATCTTCTTCAACGGCAACGGGACGACCAAGAGCAAGCAAGTGCTGATGCAGAGCGCCTGCTCGGGCGGCACCGGCACGTTCATCGAGAAAACGGCAAGGAAACTGCAAATTGCCCCCGAAGCGCTGTCGGAAATGCATTACACCGGGCATACCCTGCACAAGATCAGCAGCAAGTGCGGAATTTTCGCGGAAGCCGATGCCAATACACTGCTCAAGGCCGGCGTGACGGTCGACGAAATCATCGCTTCCCTGTTTGAGGCTGTCGTTTATCAAAACCTCGCCACGCTGACGCGCGGCAACACGCCTTCACCGGAAGTCTTGCTCCTCGGTGGGCCGAACCTGTTTTTCAAAGGTCTGCAGGAAGCCTGGCGGCTGCACCTGAAGCACATCTGGGAAGAAAGAAAAATCCAGATGCCCGGCGGCAAGGCACCCGAGGAATACATCACCGTGCCGAAGGACGCGTTGTATTACGCGGCGCTGGGCTGCGTCGAAGTGGCCATGGGCGAACAGCACACCGTCGGAATCTACCAGGGCACGAAGAAGCTGCAATGGTGGATCGAAGAAGGCCAGTACGAAGAGAAAAAGAAGCAGGGCCGCGGCGGCCTGAGCGACAACGACGAAAGTTTGCGTGAGTTCATCGACCTGTATTCCAAGATGGACGCCACCTCCAGCGTAAATATCGCGGCGAAAGCGGCCAGCGCGGGCGTGACCGTCACGGCAACGGCGGAGAAGAAGAAACTCGATAACGTCGTGGTCGGCTGCGATTTCGGCTCGACCACGGCCAAAGCCGTTTGCCTTGGGCCGGACCGCGAATTGCTTTTTTCCTGCTACGCGCTCAGCAAGGGCAATCCCATTGAAGACGCCAAGAGCTTGTTCCGCCAGCTTCGCGATGCGATCGGCGACGGCAGAATTCTGGGACTCGGAATCACCGGCTACGGAAAAGATTTGCTGAAGGGCATCCTGGGCGCGGATTGCGGCGTGGTGGAAACCATCGCGCACGCTTCCGCCGGCTTGCATTACTTTCCCGATGCTGATTGCATCTGCGATGTCGGTGGAGTTGACGTCAAAATCATGATCCTGAAGAACGGGACCGTCAGCGACTTCCGCCTGAATTCGCAGTGCTCCTCGGGCAACGGCGCTTTCCTTCAGGGCGTCGCCGAACGATTCGGTATTCCGCTGAGCGAAATGGCGGACAAAGCGTTTCTGGCGCAGGCCATGCCGCAGCTTTCCATGGGTTGCGGAGTGTTCCTGCAAAGCGACATTGTGAACCAGCAGCGCAAGGGCTGGCAGGCGGAAGAAATTCTTGCGGCGCTATGCTCCATCCTGCCTTTAAACGTGTGGATCTATGCGGGCGGCATGAATAACCTGGCGCAGGTGGGCAAGAAATTTATTCTGCAGGGCGGCACGCACAAAAATCTGGCGGTGGTGAAGACGCAGGTCGATTTCATACGCTCCAAAGTGCCGGATGCGGACGTGGTTGTGCATCCCTACTCTGGTGAGGCTGGCGCGATCGGCGCGGCACTCGTTTCGCTGGATTGGTGGGAAAAGGGCGGACAGTCGCAGTTCCGCGGCTTCGATGTGATCGAGAACCTCACTTACAACACGACCACCGCGAAGGACACCGTCTGCAACTGGTGCCCCGTGAATTGCCAGCGCAGCTTTATCGATGTGGAACTGCCCGGCGGGCAGGGACGGACGTGGAGCAAGGTCCCGCTGTCGCTCGGCTGGGAGCGCGTAATCGTGAATAATTCGTGCCCCAAGGGTCTGGTGGAAGATTTGAACGAAATGAAAGTGATCAAGGCCGGGATCGAGAAAACCAAGAATGCCTTTCCAAATATTGCAGACATGGTTCGGCAAGAAGGCTTCCGCCGCAACTCCAGCGTCTCCGCCTAAGGACCGCTCCGGAATCCGCGTCGGGATTCCCAAGGTCCTGAACGTCTGGAGCACCCACCAGTTCTGGGTCGCATTCCTGCGCGAAATCGGCATCGCCTCCGAAAATATTGTGTTCAGCTCGGACACGTCCGAGGAGCAGGGCCGCGAATTCGGCAAAGGCCGCGGCACGGTGGATTGCTGCTACCCGGTGAAGGCCATGAGCGGGCATTATGGCGAACTGATTTTCGGCCAGAAAAAAAAGTTGAACGTCATCATGAGTCCGATGATTTACTCGCTGCCCTCGTTCATGCGCGGGCACACTTCGGAAAATCTGGCCTGCACGCGCGTGATGGCCGGGCCGGAAAACATCCGCGCCGGCTTCGTGAAGGAAAGCGATGTCTTCGGCGACAACGGAATCCAGTACGCCTCGCCGTTCGTGAACATGGCCGAGCCGGAAATGGTTCCGAAACAGATGTACGATGCCTTGAAAGATGTCTTCCAACTGGATATGACGGAAGCGCAGCGCGCCGTGGACGCAGGATACAAAGCCTTGAAGGAATTTAATCAAAAAGCCTGCGCGGAAACGCGAAAAATTCTCACCTGGTGTGCGCGCAACAACAAACCGTGCGTGATGGTGCTGGCCCGGCCGTATCACATGGACCCGGGAATCGGCCACGAAATTGAAGGCGATTTGCAGGCTCACGGCTACCCGATCGTCTGGCTGCAATACATGCCGGTGGATACCGATTTGCTGGACTGGGTATTTGGCGAGGAAGTGCAGGCCAAGAAAATCCGCTCGCCGCTGGACATCTCCGACGTGTGGACTTCGTCCAACAGCAGCAACACCAATGAAATCATGTGGGGCGCAAAGTTTGCGGCGCGCTTCCCGTGGATCACCTGCGTCTTGCGACTCTCCAGCTATGAATGCGGCATGGACCAGCCGACTTACACCCCGGTACAAAAAACCGTGGAAGCCGCCGGCACGCTGTTCTTTAAATTTGGCGATCTGGATTCCACCAAGCCTGCCGGAAGCATCCGCATCCGCATCGAGACCATTGTTCATTACCTGGCGAAATATTCAGACAAGATCATTCAGAAGAAACTCGCGCTGCTGCCTCCCGATTGCCCGTTGCTGGAGGCCAAGCCGGAAAAAGAAGACAAAGCTCTCGCCGTGGTTGCCGGAACCGACTGACCCCGGCACGATACGAATTCACCTTCCCGCGTCGCCTCCAGAAACTCTCGGTTGAGGCCGGAATCGCGCCACGATCCCGTCACACAATGGAAGAAAAACGTTGTAGCGGCCGGTGTCATGCGCGTGGTGAAGCATGTGATGCCGGGCCGCGGGACGCAGCCACTTTGGCAACCAGCCGCCCATATGCGTTCGCCAATGAATTTCTTCAAACGCGATGTAATAGAGCGTGAAGCTGGCAAATACTCCCGCCGTCCAGGTGTTTCGGAACATCCACTGCAGCAATAAAAATGGCGCGCCATTGGCGAAGAAAAGCGCAACGACTCCCAATGGATTACTGGAAAAGTTGACGTATCGCGCCGCGTCCGGCGAGCTGAGCGTGGTGTGATGCACCATGTGCTGCTGGCCAAAAATTCCGCGGCCCGCATGCAATACAAACCGGTGCAGGCAATATTCAAAGCCGTTGGCGTAAAAAAAACCAAGCCCCAAGCCCGCGAAGATGCCGCTGATGGAATATGGAAAAAAGTGAAGGGAAATCCCTGCGAGGATAGCGCCGGACAAAAGCGCAGCCAGCAGGTTGTTTCTCTTGATCCGCAACCCCTGGATTTTCCGTTCGGCTCGAATTACATCATCTGAAGTCATTCCTAAAACACGCTAACTCTTTCCACGATTTGCGGCAAGCGCTCTGGTAGCACAGACTTCAGTCTGTGGGGTTGGTCCTTGCAAGGACGAAATCCCACAGACTGAAGTCTGTGCTAGTGATGCTTGATCGCAAACCAAGCTAGTTGCCGGAGTGCTGTGGAGTGGCTAGCTGCGATGCTTTGGGGACGTCGGATCCCACCCGCGTCAGGTAAATCACAAAGGGCGTAACTTCAAAGGGAAGTTTTTCGCGATCCGTCACCGTACCCACGGGCTTGGACTTCAGCAGCGCCACGGAATCGTCCCACGGATCCATCTTGATGCGCCCGCCGAGCGGCAGCGCCACGATATGCCGCGCCGCGTCAGCCGCTTGCGTTTTAGCGGCTACGGGAAGTTTAAGCAGCGCGACGTCGCCGACGCGAGGACTGATCAAGTTGGGAATTTGACGCCCGCGATCCTGCAGTTCTGAGATGAACATCTCCGCCGTCCCGAGCTGGTCTTTGTACGGCGAATTTTTCAAGAGTTCGGTGGCCTTGGCGCTGGCTGCGGCGTCCTCTTCGGGCTTGCGGGTAAAGTCAAAGTGCTGGAATATTTTTTTGTCGTCGAATTGCAGCCGGTCGAAGAAAGCGAATCGTGTATCCACCGGCTTCTGGTTGGTCAATACGTAACCCATCTCCTTGGCCAGCATGGCCGCAAGGCTCGCTTCATCCGGTAAGACATCGATCAGGCCGCGGCTCAACACGATGGTATGCCCAATGGAAAAAGATTCGATCGTGGAGGTCGTCAGGACACGGCATTGAATTTCGGGCTGCACGTCGAGGTTATTCGTGACTTCAATATTGTTTACGACCGTGGCCAGAATCTTGTCGACCTCGCCTTTCGGCGCGACCAACCCGGCCTTTTCCAGCTTCTCGATCACGTTTCCTTGCGCCTGCTCAAACCAGTCGCGTTGCGCCTCCACGGGCGAGGTATCGTTGTTCTTCTGGGCCTGGTCGATCACCGGAGACTTGGATTCGATCATCACCTGGCTCAGTTCCTGCTGCCGGCGAGACTGCCCGGCGTCATAGGCCCAGAGCCGCGTTTGCGCCTTGTAACCCGGCCCTTTGGAAAACGGGAGCGCCGACGCATTCTGCTCCGAATAGATAAACGCGGGCAGCCAGAGGTTGGGGCCCGCGTTTACACGCCAGCTGTCAAAGTGAAAATTCAGATTGGTGAATTCATGCCCGGTAAAGGAGCCATTGAACCGAACAATCGTGAAGTCCTGATCCTCCACCCAGATGCGCCCGATGAACCTGCCCTTTCCCGCTTTTTTCTTGGGCGTGATGTCGAACACCAACGTCCGCACTTCGCCCACGAATTCCCGTCGCACATAATCGAAATCGTAATTTTGTGTATCCAGGCCGTTGTTATCCATGTAGATCATCTGCAGAAATCCCTGCGGTAGGAATTCGGTCCCGAAATCAAAGAGCCTGGTCAGGTTTCCTACCATGTGGTGGATTCCATCGTCGCCAGGCGAGGGAAGCGGCTTCACTTCCAGGCCCTTCGCAAAATCGGCGCGGCCAATAAAGTAATGGTCGCCGTCAGGCACCCAACTGCCGTCGTTTTCCGTGACCTTCACTTTCTGGATGTAGGTTTCCACCAGCGGAGAGTGCTGCCGGATCATCTGCATTTCCTGCTTCTCGCGGGAAGTCACCTTGGAGATTACTTGTTCCAGCGCTCCGGAGGTTGGAACCGCGCGTTGCTGCGCAGCAAGCGGCATGGAACAAAACACTACGGCCACGATCAGAGAAGTCCAGGTACGCATATTGCTCATCCCCCAGAAATTCATTGCCTGCGAATAACCCGCTCCGATTCGAACTTTGGAAAAACGAAGACTACGCAGGCGGCCGGCCGGGTACGAAAATATGATTCAGCTGACGGAATCAGCGACCGGCAGCCTGCAGTATAAACGTAAGCTTTCGCCCGGGCTGAGGAATCGTAACGAGAGAGAACTCCCCGCAGGATCTGGTGAAACTGAAGCAAATCAACCCAGGCGAATAATCGGCTCGATTATGAGACGATAAAATCGCTCCCAGCGCCCTCCCACGTTCCCATGAATTCCCTAAGTTTTTCTCCGTATACCTGCAACTGCCTCTCACTGAAGTACATAACTGGTGTCATCCATTGCCGGATATTGAGATGCTTCACTGGAACCCTCACGTTGTCCAGGGAATTCACTGTGAAGCCGCTGGCTATGGCGGTGCTCCTTGTTGCGAGTACGGGCACGCCGGCCCGCATTGTCAAGTAATGTAAAGCCTGCTCCAGCACGCGCACTTCATGATAAAGTTCGCTGAGGAGAACTTTCCATGAGAGGCATCCGATGGGCGATTTTTGTCTGCCTGGGGATTTTTCCGCTCACCGCGCGCGCGCAGCAGCCAACTGCGTCCAAATCGCAATTGCAATTGAATGATACGCAGAAATTGGGGCAACGTGTGTTTCAGCAACGCTGCGGTATCTGCCATGACCAGGCCCGCCCCGGCTTCGTGATGTATGGTCCTGCTCTGTACAAAGATCTGGTCAATGGGAGCGAAGACGCGATCAAGGAGATGATCCGCAGCGGTTCCGGCAAAATGCCGGGCTTTAAGCTCGGATTGCAACCTGCGGAGATCGACGCGATCGTCGAATATTTGAAAACAGTGCCGAAACCGCCGAAAAATACGGAACCGGCCACGGGCGGCAACATGGGCCCACTCGATTAGTGACAAGGAGAGCCTGCAATGAATTCAACACGAGTTCATGCTTTTTTGCGCTTCGAACCGGTTGCTCTGCTGACGTTGGTGCTTGCGGCCTTGCTTCCACTCGCATCTTATGCGGCGCCGGAAGGCTCGCTGCTCAGCGGGACGGTAAAGTCCTCGGTCGGAGCGAAGATGAGTGGAGTCACCGTTTCCGCGAAGCTGGACGACACCACCATCACGACCTCCGTATTCACGGACGAAGACGGCGCGTACTATTTTCCGGCCCTGAGTTCGGGACATTACAAAGTGTGGGCCCAGGCGGACGGTTTTGAGATCGCGCGCGGCGACGTGGACCTGACCGCGACAAAGCATCGTGATTTTGTTTTGAACGCGGCCAAGGATTTTGTACATCAACTTTCCGGTGACCAGATGCTCGCCGCGCTTCCAGACCAGACTCCGGACGACCGCCGGTTGAAGCGCATATTTCGTAACAGCTGCACCAGTTGCCACCAGCCGAACTACATTCTGCAAAATAAATTTGACGAACAGGGCTGGATTGCAATTCTGGAAGTGATGAAGCGCGTGAACGTGGCTGGAGGCTACCTCGGCCCGAACAGCCCGATCGCCCAGCCGATTGATTTTCATGAGAAGGAGCTGGCTACCTACCTGGCGCGAGCCCGCGGACCTGAGCTCACCAACATGAATTTCAGCAAGCTGCGGCCAAGGCCGACGGGGGATGCGGCCCGCGTGGTATTCACGGAGTACGACGTTCCGCTGTTTGGCGCGAACGATGCCCCGAAACAATACGCCACCAACAACGGAAGTGATTGGTCGCTGGGCACACCGTCGTCGATGTTTGGTCAGCATGGAGTACACGACGCCCAGGCCGATTTTAACGGGAATATCTGGTTTTCCGTGAACGTTCCGAACAAATATGCAAGTCTCGGGCGCGTGGACGCAAAAACCGGCGAAACGAAATTCTTCCGTGTGGAAGGCCTGCACGGGACGGCCGCCAATGGGCACGGCGCCATGCGGGATGCGCACGGCCACATCTGGTTCAACATTTCTGCAGGCGAGGAAAAGGGCCCGGGACGCATGATCGAAGTCGACCCTGCGGCGCAAACTCTGCAAGTCTACACGCCGCCCAATACGATGGAGGGACCGACGACAGTCGCCGGAACCGTGGATGTGGACGGTAAAGGCAAAATCTGGGCATCGACGTTTCATGGGGCTTCACGTTTCGATCCCGTGACGAAGGAGTTCACGGAATACAAATCCCCGACCTTCAAGAATGAGGACGGAATCGGAAACACCTACGGCCTGACTGCGGACGGCGACGGCAACGGCTGGTGGGCTGAAATGAATCTTGACATGGTTGCCAAGACTGACCTCGAGACCGGGAAAGTTACGGAGATTAAAATTCCTCCAGTGCCGGGGATCAAGACGATGTTCTCCCCTGATGAACTGAAAATGTACCAGGCGGCCGGATCGACCTGGAACACCGCGCTCCCGTGGGTCGAAGGCCCGCGCCGCATGGGCGCCGATAAACAGGGACACGTCGTGTGGGTTTGCGATTGGTGGGGCGGCAGCCTGGCCAGGATTGATACGCAGACGCTGGGCGTGACGGTCATTCCTCTCCCGCGGCCCGACGTGCAGGAGCCATACCAGGCTGCGGTTGACAAGGACCACAACGTTTGGATCAACCTGATGAATTCGGACGAGGTTATTAAATACGATCCGAAAACGTCCAAATGGACTGAATATCCCTTCCCGACGCTTGGAGCGGAAGCGCGTTACGTTTCCCTGCTTGAACGTGACGGCAAGGTCGAAGTCATCCTGCCGTACTCCCGCGCGCGAAGGGTTGCGCGCATGACTCCGAGAAGCAAGGAAGAGATCCAGGCGCTGAAACAGCAAGCCCCGCAGCAGGAACAAGCGCGGGCCCAGTAGCCTTCGGCCCCGGGGTAGCACAGACTTCAGTCTGTGGGGCTTCGTCCTTGCAGGGACCAACCCCACAGACTGAAATGTGTGCTACTGCATACCGACCATTCCAGCGTGCTTCTATCCGCCGGGCCGACAGAAAAAATTTTGCCTAAAAACAGTGCCTCCCTATTCATTCTGATTGTTGACACCGCATGGCAGACGGTGTACGGTCCTGCGCAAGGGTTGGTTGGAATCCTAAATTTCAAGCATCTTTGCGTGAGGTGATCGTATGGCCACTCTCTCAGCCGGCGGCCCGAGCTTCGGCGAAGCCTCTGTTTTCGGCCGCACCAGCACGAAACTCTCCTTCCGCACAATCGAGAAGAATTACAAACTGTGGACGATTCTCGCTGCCATCATTCTCGTCTCATCCGTCGCGATTGCCCAAGGCGCGCCGCAGATCACGGGGGTCGATCCGGCGACAGGCAAGGTGAACGACACGGTGACGGTGTCCGGAAATAATTTAGGGAAAGCATCGGTGTCGTCCGTCTATTTGTCCAACGACAAGGATGACTTCAAGGCCACGATTGTCGATCAGGGCGACGATAAAATCACGATGAAGGTGCCCCAGGTAAAGCCAGGGGATTACAACGTGTCCCTCCAGGTGGGCGACAAGCTTTTCATCAAGCCTGTAAAATTCAAGGTCGAATAAACGAGAGCTGCGCAGGCTACAAAGGCTGGGGAAGAAAGAGACTTATTCTGTCATTCTGCGCAAAGCGAAGAATGACGGCGTTTCGAGTTTTTCCGCAGCCTGTACAGTCTCTGGCCTCTGGTCGCGCCGCAGCGTGAGGTGGTTTGAATCAGGCGCGCCTTTGCATTGATTTCTCCGGGAACGCGACGAATCACGCGCAGGCGAATCGCGAACTCCCTCGCCTTATCAGCTTGAATTCGTGTACTCGGTCGAAGACTGGATCGAACAAGCGACCGCCTGGCAAGGTTTCCCTGCCGCCATTCCTCCTGTAAACCAAAGTAAATAAGATACTTAATAGAACCCGGCCTCCGGATTAAAAGGGTCGAGCCACGAGTTTGGTACTACGTACTGGTACGCCCATGACGGTTGGTTACCCAAATTGGCACTTAAGCCTCATTGGCTCTGCCACTCCTTCCTGCGAAATTAGCCTTGCTGAAACGCTAGACATTCACAAACGAGGAGCCACTTGATGAACTGCAGCAAACTAACCCTAGCCGCCATCTTCACGCTGATGACCCTTGTCGGCGGATTGTCCACGGCCGCCCAGACTCCGAGTTGGAGCGCAGCCACCTCAGCAGGCGCTGCCGCGCAACAGCGTGGCGAGTACGCGCTCGCGCAGACTTTTTATAAGCAGGCCATTGAAATCGAGCAGAAGACCCTGGGGGCCGACAATCCAGCCGTTGCCGTCAGCCTCAACAACCTGGCTGTAGCCTACCAGGACCAGTCCATGTTTACGCAGGCGGAACAATCTTACCGGCAAGCTTTGAGCATACTGGAAAAAGATCCTCGCCAGAAGGCGCTCGTTGCCCTTACGCTGAACAATCTAGCCGCGCTTTACCACGATCAGCGAATGGACGACAAAGCAACGCCGCTGTATTCGCGTGCGCTGGTAATTTCGGGCCAGCTGGGTAATAAAGGAGGCGCCAACCAAGCCGTGGCCGCCGCCGGCCTCGCGGAGATCTTCTATTCACAGAATAACGATGTCAGCGCAGAGCCGCTCTATCTGACCGCTCTGGCTCAATGGAACGAGCAAGGAAAATCGGAAAGCGCGGATGCGGCGGACGCCCTGTTCCACCTCGCCGAGATTTATCACGCCCGAAGCAAAAACGATCAGGCAGCGCCCCTGTATGCCCACGCTTTGACGATTTGGGAAACCGCGTCCCAGCTGGGAGGCAAGGAAGCTATTTCCGCGCAGATGACTCTGGGAGAGATTTACCGGGCGCAAGGCAACTATTCGGCAGCCGAACCCCTGCTGGTGCGCACTCTGGAAACTCAGGAACACACGCTCGGGGCTGACCATCTGGACGTTGCCGCGAGCCTAAACAGCCTGGCCATTCTCTACTACTGTGAAGGCAAGTACGAAGCCGCCGAGCCTCTGTATCGCCGGGCGCTGGAAATCCGCGAGAAAAATCTGGGCGCGGATGACCCGGCCGTGGTGCAAACAATGCAGTTTTACGCCTCCGTGCTTCGCCAGGAAGGCCGTAAAGCGGAAGCCCGAAAGGTGGAAGCGCGGGCCGCTGCCGCCTCCGTTGCACATATGTAATTTTCCCCATGGTGCTGCCTTTTTACCTGGGCTTGGCGCACTTGTCTCCCGTTCAAAGCGCAGACAGCACAACGATAAGGATTAGCAGACTCCCTCCGCAACAATTTTCAACGAAACACAAATCACTGAATTCAATGATTTAGGGGTACGGGCTTCATCCGGCACGGTTAACCCTGCTTGAACTAAAAACCATTCGGCGCGAATTTGTCATTCTGAGCTAAGCGAAGAATCTCTCTTCGATTGAACCGAGGAAGAGGGATTTTTCGCTTCGCTCAGAATGACAAAAACTGAGTGTGTTACCAGGAGTGAATTTTGGAGAAACTCGGAGGCAACGAAATATTTTGGGATCAGCCGAACGAATCCATTAGCTTGTTAATTGCGCGATTCAAAGGCCGGTGCCACTATTTCGTTCAGTTCGGCCGAGGTCAGGTGTATAAGTGTGCCCATTCGCATCTAGGGCAATGTATTTCTTCCAGCGAGGAAAACGTATGGTACGCAAACTCTGCCTGCTCGTCGCGTTGCTGATTCTAAGCGCGGGGATCTCCACCGCACAGACTGCGGATGCCCCGAAAACGCTGGAGGCGGCTTCCAAAGCCATGGGCGCCGTCAACGTAAAGACAATTCAATACACGGCCGCGGGTTGGTTCTCTCAAATCGGCCAGACTTACGGGCTTGCCGAAGACTGGCCGCACTATGAGGTCGCCGATTACACGCGCGTGATTGACTACGATGCGAAATGGTCACGCGAGGATTACACCCGCAGGCAAGGCAAATATCCGCTGATGGGCAGAACTCCGATGCCGGAGCAGCATGTGACTGCCATCTTGAGCGGCAATTACGCCTGGGACATGCAGGGTGACGCCCCGGTACCTCTCACGCGAAGGTATCTGGACGGCGTGCCATATACGGATTTACGGCAGCTTGAAATCGTGCTGACTCCCATTGGTTTTTTGAAAGCGGCGATGGCGGCCCACGACGCAACAGCAATTTCCTTGAATATCGTGGGACCATCGGACATCGGACTCTCGCAATATGGGCGGAAGGTGACGATCGTTTCGTTCACCATGGGAAAATACAAATTCAACGGAACGATCAACGATAAAAATATGGTTGAGCTGGTGGACACCTGGTATCCCAACCCGGTTTACGGCGACATGGATTACGAAATGCGCTACACGAAATATAAAGATTTCGGCGGCATCATGTATCCCGGGCAAATTCACGTGCATCAGGGCGACCCGCGGCTGAACCCGGCGCACAACTACTACGAAATCAATGTCACGGACGTGAAGACCAACGTGCCGGTGACGCCCATGCCCGTTCCGGAGTCGGTACGGACCGCAACGATTCCGCCCGTCAAAGTTGAGAGCCAGAAACTTGCCGATGGCGTCTGGTTGATAGGAGGAGGATCGCACAACAGTGTACTGGTCGAATTCAGCGACTTTGTCGCGGTGGTCGAAGCGCCGCAGAACGAGGCGCGCTCGCTCGCCGTGATTGCCGAAGCCAACAGGCTGGTCCCTAACAAGCTGATTCGATACCTGGTCAACACGCACCATCACATGGACCATGCCGGCGGCTTGCGCACTTATCTCTCGCAGGGAACAACTATCGTGACGCACGAATCGAACAAGCAGTATTACCTGGACATCATGTTTTATCCCGCGCCCAGAACCCTCGATCCGGACCGGCTGTCGATCTTCAGCCCGATGTACATGATCAGCCGGCGTCCCGCGCCCATCGATACGGTGGGCGGCGACACGCGTGGCGAAGGGAAATACGTCATAACCGATGGCGTGCGTATGATGGAAATTTTCCACGTGCAGGACATGGCGTATGAACTTGGCGACCCCTCGTATAGCCAGGGAAATCACAGCGCCGATATGTTGATGGCTTACCTGCCGAAAGAAAAGATTCTGGTGAACGCGGATCTCTACTCACCGCCGCAACCGGGAGCGCAACCGTCCGCGCCGACTCCGAGCATACGGACGCTGCATCAGAACATGGTGAAGCTGAAGCTTGACGTTGTACAGCACGTCCCGATTCACGGGCGCGTTGGGACGAACGACGAGTTTTTGAAAATTGCCGGCAAGAATCAATAACGGGCTTTGGTGGCGCAGGCTTCAGCCTGTGGGTTTTGTACTTGCATGAACTAACCTCCACAGGCTAAAGCCTGCGCCACCGAATTTGACATGAAATAACCCCCAGCATATAGTTCCGCGACGATAACTTTGAAATTCTAAATTTGGCTGAACGAACGCCAGTATGTTCGGCCGCCGAGCAGGTTTGAATGTGCGGGAGGCGCAAAACGGAATGAACGATTCGATCCAAGCCGTCGAAGTTAATTCGCCCGACATCCTCAAGCTGATCGACAAAGACGCTGCCGTCGAAAAACTGTGCACGGGCTTCTGGTTCACGGAAGGGCCCATCTGGAATCCAAGAGAGCAGTGCCTGTATTTCAGTGACATGCCCGGCGACGTCCGCCGCCGCTGGAGCGCCGCCGATGGCGTAAAAGAAATCCGCAAGCCAAGTAACAAGTGCAATGGCATGACGTACGACGACGCCGGCAATCTGTACGTTTGCGAACACGTCACCAGTTCGCTGATTATGGAAACCCCCGCGGGCGAACGCAAAGTCCTCGCCTCGCATTGGCAAGGGAAAGAACTCAACAGCCCCAACGATGTGGTGCTGCGCTCCGACAAATCGATTTATTTCAGCGACCCTGGCTATGGCCGGATGCCGGTCTTCGGACTCGAGCGCAAGCAGGAATTGAATTTTCAAGGATTGTTCCGGATTTCCTCGGATGGAAAGCTGCATCTGGAAGCGGATGACTTCGGCCAGACCAACGGCCTGTGTTTTTCGCCGGACGAGAAAATTTTGTACGTGAACGATTCGCCGCGCGCGCATATCCGGGCGTTTGACGTCGCCGCCGACGGGTCTCTCAGCAACAGCCGCATCTTCGCGGAGAAGATCGGCGACGGCGTTCTGGAGAACGGCATCGTGGACGGCATGAAAATGGACGAGCGCGGCAATATCCTGGTGACGGGCCCACGAGGCATCTGGGTTTTGAGTCCAAAGGCGGAGCATCTTGGCGTAATTCGTATGCCCGAACATGCCGGGAATCTGAACTGGGGCGGGCGGAACTGGGACGAATTGTACTGCGCCTGTTCGACCTCGATTTATCGCGTAAAGATGAAAGTTCGTGGAAATCCTGTCGCATACATGAAAATGCGCTAAGGGGACACATGGCCGAACGAAAGCTCAACGCGCGAAAGACGGCGCTGATCATTCAGGATTTGCAGAATGACATCATCATAGAAGGTGGCGCGTTTGCCTCGTCCGGCGCTCCCGCCCACGCGAAAAAACAAAATATCGTCGAAAATGTGAAAAATCTGGCTTCGGCGATGCGCAAGGCCGGCGGCGTCGTAATTCACATTTATTACATCGTGGAGCCCGGCGCTCCCGGGCTGAAGCTGAATGCGCCGCTTTTTCGTGGATTGGCGGAAAGCAAGGCCGTGGTGCGCGGAACTTGGGGCGCGGCGCCCGTCGAAGGACTCGAGCCTCAGAAGGGCGACGTGGTCATCGAGAAAATGCGCATGAACGGTTTTCATGGCACCAAGCTGGACACGGTCCTGCAGGGATATGGCATCGATTCCCTGGTGATCACCGGAGCCTGGACTAATTTTTCCATTGAGCACACGGCGCGACACGGCGCTGATTCGGGCTATGAGGTCGTCGTGGCGACCGACGGAACATCCACCATTAATGACGAATGGCAAAATGCGGGAATTAATTTCGCGCTTCAGAATATTGCGGATCGCTTGAGTTGCGCGGAAATCATTCAGGCGTTGAGTTAGAGACCTTTGCATTTAATTGCATCAACTAATACTTCAGCGGCTAAACAGGCTGTGGAAAAAATAACGTGTTCCGTCATTCTGAGCGAAGCGAAGAATCTCTCTTTGTTTGTTCCCTATACATAAATCGAAGAGAGATTCTTCGCTTCGCTCAGAATGACAGCGTTTTGAGTTTTTCCGCAGCTTGTAAGGCCGGTTTTAGGTTGTGACGTTACGGCCGGGCTGAAGCCCAGCCCTCCAGTATCCAGGCCAGGAGCCAGGCGAATCAATTTTCTGGTTTCAAAGGCGAGTCCCTATTTCCTCGCTGGCGATAAACCACTCACGGATTCGCATTGCGATAGAGATTGCATGACCTATACCCCTGAAAGTCCCATCGTCGTACCTTCCGAAGACATACGCGCCGCAATCATTCACGTCCTGTCAAAGCTGGGGGCCAACGAGCGGGAATCCGCGATTCAAGCCGACGTTCTGACCGAAGCGGATCTCCGCGGTCATCATTCACACGGACTACAACGCTTGCCCGTGCTGGCAGCACGCATCCAGAAGCAATTGATTCGGGTGAACGTCGATCCGGAGTACGTCTGGTCCGCAGATTCTGTCCTGAGCGTCGACGGAAAAGATGGCCTGGGACCTTTCGTTGCGGACTCGGCGCTCGAACGAGCTGCGCAGACCGTGGCGCAACGCGGAGTCGTTGCGGTGGCGATCCGAAACAGCAGTCATATTGGCATGATCGGATACTATTGCGAAAAGCGCGCTCGCGAAGGCCTCATTTGCATCGCCATGACGGAGAGCGAAGCACTCGTTCATCCCCACGGAGGCACCAAAGCGCTGGTCGGCACAAATCCGATCGCCATCGGCATTCCGAGCGAGCCTGCGCCATTCGTGTTCGACATGGCCACATCCACCAGCGCTATCGGCAAAATTTATGCCAGCAGGCATCGGGGCGAACCCATTCCTCTCGGATGGGCCATCGATGCCGCGGGAAATCCGACCACCGATGCGGATGCGGCGTTAAAAGGCTCGCTCACACCAGCGGCCGGTCCCAAGGGCTACGGGCTCGGCATTTCGATCGGGATCCTTGCCGGACTTCTGCCGGGCGCCGAGATTGGGCGCACGGTCCTCGGAACTTTGGATACGGAGTCTCGCTGCACCAAGGGAGATTTTTTTCTTCTGCTGAATCCGGCCGCCTTTGCCGGTGGACCGTTGCTCGCCAGCCACGTCGCATCCTACCTCGATGAACTCCGGCACTCACCGCCGCAGAAGGGTTTGGAGAGTGTTATCGTTCCCGGTGATCGCGCGCGGCAGCTTCGAGAAGAACGCCTGCGCTCGGGCGTCCCTCTTCCCAGAGAGGTTTGGATCGCCGCAGAAAGGCTCAAAAATGAGTCCTGAAAGTAGCAATCAGCAGATTTGCGGGTTTTCGACTGCGGGCCGGATATTTTTTGGATGGGGCGCGACCACCGTGCTGCGGGACGTGGCCCGCGAGTTCGGCGGTCGGGTATTCGTTTGCACCGATCAAAACATGGTGAAGGCCGGCGTAGTTGAGATCGTTCTGAGGGAACTTGCCGAAGGAAAAGCCGAAGTAAAAGTATTCGACGGAGGGCAGCCCGAGGTGGATCGCCACACCATTGAGCGAGCCGCCGACGTGGCGCAGGCCTATGCTCCGGATGTGGTGATCGGTTTAGGTGGCGGCAGCAATCTGGATTTATCCAAGGCCGTAGCGCTGCTGGTGAAATATCCCGGGCCCTTGTCCGCCTACTATGGCGAAAACAATATTCCCGGGCCGATTACTCCGGTCGTTGCGGTTCCCACTACTGCGGGCACGGGCTCAGAGGTAAGTCCTGTTGCCGTAGTGGCCGATCCGGAGCGAGCGATGAAAGTTGGCATCGCGTCGCGCGCGTTGATTCCGAAGTGGGCCATCGTGGACCCGGCGCTGACGGTATCCTGCCCGGCAAGTGTGACGGCGCATTCGGGCATGGACGCGCTGGCGCACGCCATTGAGTCCTTCTGCGCCAAGGTGCGAACGGACTGCTCGCCGCACGCAATTTTTGTCGGCAAGAATCCGATATCGGATGTGCTTGCGACGAAAGCAATTTCCGCGATCGCAAAGTTTCTGCCAACAGCGGTAGCTCAACCAACTAATCGCGCTGCGCGTCACGAAATGGCTATGGCAAGCTTGCTCGCGGGCATGGCGTTCTCATCGGCGGGCACGGCCGCTGTTCACGCTCTGCAGTATCCCGTGGGAGAAGCAACGCACACGCCTCACGGACTGGGAAACGCGGTGTTGCTGCCTACGGTCATGAGAAGCATTACGTCTTCGCGAATTGAAGAAATGGCATTCATCGCCCGCAGCCTGGATCCAAACCTCAAATCGAAATCCGATGCGGATGCGGCGGGCCAGGCAGCGAACCTCGTCGCGGAACTCGCCACGAAAGTCGGAATACCGAGAGGCTTGCGCGCTTTAGGCGTAAGCGAAAAACAACTTCCTGAACTTTCCAGGATGGCTTTCACCGTCCGCAGACTTCTGGACAACAGCCCCGTGTCGTTCGAAGAAAAGGATCTTCTCCGCCTGCTCCAGGAAGCTTTTTAGGAGCCTCTACCAAAGTACAACCAAAACCATACGGTTAACTTCGACAGGAATTTCCGAGGTTTACTGCCGAGGACACTCGGTGTATAAAGTCCGCACCGGGGTGGTCTTACAGAATTTCCGAAAGAAAGATTGTTACGGGAGGACTCATGAATAGGTATCGGAGCCTGATGGCATTTGGCTTGGCGGCAGGGCTTTGCCTACTGGTTTTGTTTAGCGCTCGCGGCGCCCGAACGCAAAATGGGCCGAAATATAAAGTCGATGCGGAGTGGCCAAAACCTTTGCCGAACAAGTGGAAGATGGGCGGCGTCACGGGCCTCGCCGTGGATAAGGATGACAATGTTTGGGTCCACGATCGCCCGAATGATCTGACGGACATTGAACTTGAGGCGGAACTTACTCCTCCCATCGCCGATTGCTGCGTTCGACCTCCGTCCATGATTCACATCGACAAAGAAGGAACCGTTATCGGTTCGATTGACCCTCCGCAGGGGCACGGCATGACGGTCGACAACAAAGGATTCATCTATCTAGGCAACGTTGTGAACGGCATAGGTAATGTCCGCAAGTACGATCCGAAAACCGGCGCGTTTATTTCGGAATTGCCTCACACCCCTGAAATGCCGCCGGGTGGCGGAGGCGGAGATGCAGCGCCGGACAACCCGCGCGTTCCCGGTCACGGCAGCATGGGACCGGTCTTCGGATTTCTGCCGCCGGGCCGTCCGAAAGTAACACCAGAGGAGCGTGCCGCTCGCGCTGCCGCGACCACTGCGTTTCGCACAAAGTATCCTCCAACCACACCGATGATCGTGGGAGGAATCGAAGAAGTTCGTCTCGACGAGCCGGCCCATGAGCTTTACGCGGCTGACAATTATCTGGGCGGGCGTGTGATGGTGTTTGACATGGACACGTTCCAGTTCAAGCGCGGCTGGGGCGCCTACGGTCACAAACTGTCGGAAATTACGACCGATGAAAAAGACCGCGCCTACGTTCCAAATGGGCCGATGCCCAAGGAATTCCGCGGACACCTCACGCTGAACGTATCGCACGATGGGCTGGTTTACGCCGCCGATCGCATGGCCAACCGCATTCACGTCACGACGAAAGACGGAAAATTCATGAAGGAATTTATCATGGCGCCGTGGACCGGTGTGGGCGGATCCACCGGCGGCGTGATGTTCTCGCCGGACAAAGAGCAGCGATTTTTATACATCTCCGATCTCACCAATAACCACATCTGGTTTCTGAATCGCGAAGACGGCAAAGTTGTGAGCACATTAGGCAGCATGGGCGAAAACGCCGGCCAGTTCTACGGCCTGCACATGATCGCAGTGGATTCCAAGGGCAACATTTATACCGGAGAAGTCTTCGGCGGCGAGCGGGTGCAGAGATTTGTTCCGGTGAAGTGAACTTCGGAAACAAAAGGAAAGAC
>Ga0157378_10001035_pt1 | contig 25384 bp, 20 predicted proteins | sample M65metaG_FD_115309 | JGI IMG/M metagenome (GOLD analysis project Ga0157378, IMG submission 115309) | Miscanthus rhizosphere microbial communities from Kellogg Biological Station, Michigan, USA - M6-5 metaG | ecosystem: Host-associated > Plants > Roots > Rhizosphere > Soil | place: USA: Michigan...
CATTTTGCTCTTCGGAATTTTGGCACGTACTGAATGAATGACCTTCATAAACACAACTCTCTACGTGGCAGCCGTAAGGGCAACAATTGGGTCAAGTCGTGCTCCCTTAAATGCCGGATAAATCCCTGCGAGCATTCCAATCACTGTCGATACTCCGAGGGCCATAAAGATGTAACCAATCGTGATCGTCATCGTGATTCCAGCCAGTGTCGTGATCAGCAAACAAACACCCCAGGACATCAACAAACCCAAGACGCCACCCAGGGCACATAGCAAACCTGATTCAATCAGGAACTGCATCATGATTTGTCTCTTCGTGGCGCCGACGGCTTTTCGTAAGCCAACTTCAAACGTGCGCTCAGTGACACTCACCAGCATGATGTTCATCACGACGATACCGCCAACTACTAGTGTAATGAGCGTAATGGGAACCACGACCTTCGCGATGCCGCTGGTGAACTCGTCGATCTGTTTATTGATCTCCTCAACGTTCACGAGACCAAAATCATCTTCGTCGTTTCCATTGAGCCGATGTTTGATCCTCATGGCCACGCGAGCATCTTCGATCGTCGATTGCAGTCCTTCTCTACTTCGACTCTTGCCGTGAATCTGCAGATTGTTTCGCCCGAAGACCTGCAGATGAGTGGTGACTGGAATGTAGACGTGCCGATCAACTGAGTCACCGAAGAAAGCCCCCCGCTTTTCCTCGACGCCTACGACACGCATAGGCAGGCCGCGAATTTTCAGTGTCTTTCCGATCGGGTCTTGATTTGGAAAGAACTTGTCTTTGATATCGCCACCCAAGACAACGACAAACGCCGAACGCTGAACTTCATCAGCGGAAAGAAAACGCCCCTCCTCAATCACCTTATCTTCGATGTCCACCATGTTGGCGGTCGCACCAAAGACAACTGCACCAGGAAACTCTATGCCGTCTTGTTTTAGATCGGTTCCTGAACCTGTTGCGGCACCGACCTCAGCGCATGAAACACAATGGTCACGGACCCATTCATAGTCGTCCCAATTCAGTCGCTTATTACGTCGATTACGTCGCTCAAATTCCTCGTCAGACATATGCCCGGAAAAAGCCATGCGAGCAATCATGAAGTGGTTGCTGCCGAGTATCTTCGCAACTTTGTCGACGACGTAAGTGTTGAGGCCGCTGATCGACGCGCCAACAGTTGTGACTGAGGCGACGCCGATGATGATTCCAATGAGCGTGAGAAATGCCCTTAACTTGTGCGCGAGGATCGACTGCAGAGCAATCTTCAGAGCATCCGAATAAAAGGATAAAAGTGCTTTCATAAAAAAAGGGGTGCGGATCGCGTCCCGCAGGGTATACGCGAGAAAAACCGGTGAAGTTCACACGGAGTGCCGGAAACAAATTCAGTGTTTTTCTCGCGGTGGAATACCGCCCAACGGTTAAGACGTTCGCGGGTAGGAATCTATTAACAGAATGGGAGTCGAAGAATGATAATCTAAAAAGTGGCACAGACTTCAGTCTGTGTTTTCAGGTTATTTTCTCTACCGGTCATCCCAGCGCTTCTACCGTAAAAGACCGACTCGAAGGCCTTGGTCAAACACAGACTGAAGTCTGTGCCGTCTTCATGACACGACCTCGTTAGTGTCAGGCATGGGTTTTACTGAGAACCTCTCAGTCCACTTGATTCTTCCAGTCACCTGCATCACGACAAACAAAGTCAGGACTGATCCTATCGTGATCGCGAGACCAGTGAAGCCTTTGAGAAAAAATGCATACGAGAACATCACCAAGTAGATGAACTGCGCCAGCGCAGCTTCGCGGCTTGCAAAGCGAATCCCCACAACCAGTCGCAAGTAGGTGACAACCAGAAACACCGAGACTGCTGCCGCAATCGCGAAGCTCGAATGTATGGATATGTGATCGACGAGGTAGGCGAGCAGTAAGTGAAAAGAGAAGAACGCGGCAGCGAGGAAAAAATAATTCATCGGGTGAAGATCGATGCCGCGCATTGTGGTGATGATTAGCATGAGGAAGAAAAAGAAGAAGAGTGATACTGGGGCAAAGAAACTTATTCGTCCCGCGAGGGGACCCGGCTGTAACTTCTCCGGCATCACCATCGCGATTTGATAGCCAGACAACAGGCTCTTGTAATTCCACGTTAAGTCATATCCGTTGGCAGTCTCTTTCTTTTCCGTCGGTGAAAGCGTGTTGTCGGGAAAGTCGATGTCTTTGAAGTTCGTAGTCATGTGAAGTGAGAAGCCACGCACCTGGGCAATTTGCGCGTCGCCAAAGCTGTAGCGCCATTCGTTCAAACCCTGCGAGCGGTACCCAACGGAGAGTTGTGCAGACTTACCGGCACCAATCTTTGCACTACTCGCCGCCGCGTTGCTCTCATTTGCGAGCTGAAGCGGAACACCATCAACAACAAACGTCAGGTTGTCATAAATCGCTTGTGCAGTAGGAAACTGAAGTTTGAAATCAACCACCTGTTCTTTGTCGCTTGTGTTCACGAACGTGTAAACGCCGCTGAAGGCAACTTTGTAAGTGCTATACCACAACAAGCCTTTCTGACGATGATCGAGATCAAGGTTGACGTCGATGTTGCTGCTCTCGAGCGGAAGAGTTGTTATCACCAGATCCTGGACCGTCTTAACGACTTTCTTGCCGTTCTCTACAGTCTCCTCCTTTCGTGGAACCAGGGTGCTAAATGATGCGGACGGGGGCGCTTGGTTCTGTTCAGTACCCCAGGTTGACGCGACACGATTCGACGATGAAGTACCTGAATCGTAGGTCCTCGAAAAAATAGTTCCGCCCAGGATGACCCACGCAATGGAAGTGCAAATGAAGATGAATGTAATGGCGATGATTCGCTTGGTCATTGTTCTACTCCTTCATATGTTTGGGCATGTCACGCAATTTTTGTTTTTGAAGAATTCTCGATGGAGGAGTAGATGTCGACAACGTGGAGATCCACAGAAACATCATGTGCTGAGCTACGTCCCTTCTATTCCAGAGACTGTTCGAAACATCTTGTCTCCGTTGATTGCTTTGTCGTTACATCAGGGAATGAACCTCGACCGAAGAAAACATGAGCTGCAACTCTACTGAGTGCTGGAAGACGTAACGTGGCGCAGGCGACTTCAGTCAGGAATGACGACGTGACGTGCGAAGCAATTCGTCTTGCCCAGATACGCGAAATGAATCTAGAACGAAACAGTTTTCCCGAATACTGTTCGAGGGTCGCTGGGTCACCGCTCAAAAGAAAATTCTCCGTTACCCTGGCAGCGAATGTAGACAGCCTCATGCAGGGATCGAGACCGCCGGCAGTTAGTGGTGAGACAGCGCCTGCCGCGTCGCCAATCAAGAGACCCCTCTCATTCGCGATCCTATTTAGAATTCCGCCAACCGGAATCCGCCCTCCACGCCGTTCAATCTGTTTGCCATTTCGTAGATCGACAATGTCGCGGACGGAAGTCTCAAACTGTTCAAGTGCACTGGTTGGATCGAAACGACCGGGGTAACCGCCGACACCCACGTGTGCCTGTTCACCGTCGTAGGCGATCCATGCGATGTAGCCAGGTGCGAGTTTCGGATCAAGGAAACACAGTAAGGTTGGCGGCCTATCAAGTACTAACTGGTCGTAAACGTTTTCAACTCCCACAATCCATTCTCGATTGGTGTCGAGTTGCAAGTCTCTTGCAACGCGAGAGGATGCGCCATCGGCACCGATGATGAACTTCGTGGTTACAGTCCGCACCGAAGATCCGACGTTAAGGCGAACAGTCGAGGTCCTGACACTGTGAGTGGAATCAATGTAGCTCGCTTCCGGTAACCACTCGACGCCTGCATGCAAGGATTGAGTTAAGTAGCGCCCATAAAGTCGGCCCATCCGTCCAACACGAAACTCATCGTGTTTGCTTTCAAGTTGTAAGAAGCGATGCTTAGGAGAATACAAACTCACATGACGAACAACCGGACCGAGACAATCCTCCGGGATATCGAAATCTTCGAGCGTTCGGCGCACAAAGATTCCGGTGGTATGAATCTTTTGATCAAGTGAGGCTTTGCGGTCGACCAGTAAAACGCGAAGGCCCTGCCGGCCAAGAAGCCGCGCACACTGTAAACCGGCCAAACCCGCGCCGATGATCGTAACGTCAAAGTCTTCCATGATTAGATCTGAAACGTGGTCTTTTTGTGAGCGAGACTGTTTTCGTGACCGATGATCAGGTGAGTGATCCAGTCACTTTCATTGATAACGAGCGTGGGGTGATTGATATTTGAAGGTAGATCAAATACGAACGTCGTCGTGTACGTCTCGGCAGGTCTCAGGGGAGTTGTTATTGGAGTTCCCGTAATTCCCACGCGTGTCAGGAGGTCCTGGTCTGCGACTGACGGTGAATAACAGACTCCGGTAGCATCCATGACTTTGATAGCTCGCGGATTTGGAGAGAGCAGACCACTGCCACGCCTCGCACTGATCGTGTTTTCATCGAAACGTGTTTTGACGGTAATGAGATAAAAGGTTCCTTTTGCTGAGATCGCGTCTGCTGCTGAACCGAGCGTCTTTGTTTGGACAACATTCGCGACCGAATAGGCGAGATGACAATCAAGTTCGCAGAAATGTTTTTCTTGCCCGCGAGCGAGAACTTCATCTCTACTCGCAAACGAGAAGATCAGCATTGCTGCAAGATATCCACCGACGATCACCAACAACGCACCAACTACTAGTCTGGACTGCGAGAATTTTCTTGTTACGACTAAGTAGAGGAACACTACACTCAACAACAACATGACCAGGCCGGCGCCGAGAAGCAACACCACACCGATTGGGGCAGCCAGGTTCACATTCGTGTACATGCTCGAAGCCTCCGATTCAATCAAAGCTCTTTACATCGCAAAGCTGAAAGGTAAAAAAAGAGAAGGCCTGAACTCAGCTGGACCTCATTTGCTTGATGAGTGATTCCATGTGATTGAGGTAACTCTCCAATGCTCGCCGTCCCTCAGCAGTCAGTTTGTATTCGGTTTTGGGTAGTCGACCGTCGAAGTATTTGGTGCAAGCGATGTAGCCGGCTTCTTCAAGCTTGCGCGCATGCACACTGAGATTGCCGTCAGTAGTGTTCATCAAGTTCTTCAGATCACTAAATGTCAACGACGGGTTCGCGGCAAGAGCACTGATGATACCGAGACGCAGGCGTTCATGGATCAGTCGATCCAGGTTTGGCGCCGCACTCTTTTGCGAAGTCCCGGCTGTTACAGCCCGGGTCGTCGATGCTTCCTGTTTTGAGGGAATTTCTTTTTTCGCTGTTGATTGCTTAGCCACCGTATTTCCTCGCGATAATCACTCCAAACACAATATGCAGGCCGCCGAAGCCTGCAGCCATAAACCAGTTTGCAAACTCGGGCGGCGCAAACAGCGCGCCTGCCCCGAGGGCCATGAAGCAAAGCCCCATGATCGGCACTACCCCGACTGAAAACATTCCGCCGGTGACGACACCGGTTCCATAGAGAAGTAGCCAGACGCCGGGAATTGCATTCGTCAACCCTGCTCGAAACAGAACAATCGTTAGAAGACCGCCGGCGATGACCGGAGGCGACAAACTAAAAACAGCCTTACGTCCCGGGCCAGACACGAGAGGCATTTGCACCGCACGTGCTTTTCGGTCCATTGACCATCCGGCGATAAGTAACGAGATAGTCCCTTCAACTACCCAAACGGCGAGCCACAAAGTGAACGTTACCTGGCGTGCGGCAACGAGGCTGGCAATGATCGCCGTTGCGCCGATCGCGACCTCTCCCCAACCCGAGATTCCAGTGAAAGCCGTGGCGCGCTCCATGGTTTCGCGGATGTAGCGCAAATTGTCCATCGCTCTTTCGTGTAGCGCTGGAGGTTCAGGCTGTTCTGGCTTAACCAATCGGATTGGTTCCATGTCTGGCATGATACGCTGGCTGGACGAGCACCGTCAAGTACTTTATAAGGCAAAGAGGAAATGGCCTATATGCTTTAACTTGTCGCCGAAGTCATCGAGCCTTATGTAGCTTGGACGACAAGCTAAAGCATACCGGGACAGCTATACGCTCAACGCTTCACTAATGAGTTGAGTCTGCTCTTTCTGATGAATGCTGTAGGAACCGGTGGCCGGACTTGCAGAAGGAGTGCGTCCAACATACTTCGGGCGCTGGCAAGCCGGCAGCAGGTTTTCAAGACGAGGCTGCACGAAATTCCAGCCGCCCATATTTTGAGGCTCTTCCTGTACCCACTTCAACTCATTTGCATTTGAGTATCGCGCAAGGACTTCTTTGATACCGTTAAGCGGGAACGGATAGAACTGTTCCAGGCGAACAATCGCCACTCGAGTTTCAGCTGACTTCTTTCGCGCCTCTATCAAGTCGTAATAAACCTTGCCACAGCACATCACGACCTTTTCCACTAAAGCGCCGTCAGTAATCTCTGCGTCGTCGATCACTGGTCTAAAACCGCCTTGAGTCAAGTCAGCAACATTTGAAGTTGCCGCCGGCAAGCGCAGCAGACTCTTTGGTGTCATCACTATCAACGGCCGTTCCATGCCCGGCTGAACCTGGCGCCGAAGTAGATGAAAGTACTGAGCGGGAGTAGTTGGATAACAAACCTGCAAATTGTTTTCGGCACAAAGCTGGAGATAGCGTTCCAAGCGAGCGCTCGAATGTTCCGGACCCTGTCCTTCATAACCATGTGGTAACAACATCACGAGTCGTGACGTTTGTTTCCATTTATCTTCGGACGCAGCGATGTATTGATCGATGATCGTTTGCGCGCCATTTCCGAAGTCACCAAACTGCGCTTCCCACAGCACCAACGCATCTTGTGCAACTACCGAATATCCGTACTCGAATCCCAACACGCCCTCTTCGGACAAAGAACTGTCGAACACTTCAAACCGTGCTTCGGGATTTGACTCTGATCGCAACTCTGACAGTGGAAGCCAGGACTTCCCTGTCTGCGTATCGTAGAGAATGGCATGACGCTGACTGAAGGTACCGCGCCCGGAATCCTGGCCACTCAAACGTACACGCGTGCCATCGAGAACCAAGGATCCGAAAGCCATCGCCTCGGCAAAAGCCCAATCCAACGGTAATGAGCCGTCGCCCATCTTTGCTCGTCGCGCGAGTTGGCCAACCATCTTCGGATTGATGTTGAATCCTTCAGGCACGACCGCAATCTTGTGTCCGACATTCTTAACTGTCTCTGCATTCACACCAGTCGGCACGATCGCTGAACCATCCATCTCGACGACCTCAGGTTGAGGCTGGACTGGTTCGTCTTTAACTTTTTGTTTTGCGTTAGCTAAAGCTGCCTCGTAACGTCGCACACGCTCCTCGATTAACGCGTTTACTTCTTCTTCGGTAACGACGCCTTCCTTGATCAGACGCTTGGCGTAGACGGAACGAACTCCCGGGTGCGCCTTTACGCGCGCATACATCAACGGTTGGGTATAACTTGGCTCGTCCGTTTCGTTGTGACCGAGTCTCCTAAAACCGATCAAGTCAAGGACAACATCTTTGTTGAACTCCTGCCGGTATTCGAGGGCGATGCGCAACGCGCGGTATGCCGCTTCCGGGTCGTCGCCGTTGATATGGAAAATCGGCAACTGCGTCATGCGTGCGACGTCAGTGGAATAGATCGTTGAACGCCCCTTTTCCGGTGATGTTGTGAAACCGATTTGATTGTTAATGATGATGTGGATAGTTCCGCCAGTCCGATAGCCTTTCAAGCCCGCGAGATTGAGTGTTTCCATGACGACACCCTGTCCCGCGAAGGCGGCATCCCCATGTAGCAAAATCGGCAGTGCAAGATCGATGACCTCTTCTCGTGATTTCGATTCGCGGTCCATTGTCGCATCCTGTTTCGCCCTGACCATGCCTTCGACGACGGGATCGACTGCCTCAAGGTGGCTCGGATTGGGAGATAACGTCAGATGTACTGTGTTACCAGTCTCAGTCACACGCTCACCGGTAGCCCCCTGGTGATACTTCACGTCGCCTTCGTCAGCGGGAAACTCCGGGTGAACTGAACCTTCAAACGCCGCAAAGATCCTTTCGCAAAGATTGCCGATAACATTTGCGAGGACATTCAAACGTCCGCGATGGGCCATTCCTAATGTGATGTCAATAACACCACGCTCGGCGGCTCCTTCGATCAAACGATCGAGAACTGGGATGATGGTTTCGGTTCCTTCCAACGAAAATCGCTTTTGTCCCAAATACTTCGTGTGAAGAAAACGTTCGAACTGCTCTGCGGAGATCAGTTTCCACAAGAGACGTTTCTTAACTTCGACTGGAATCGGTTCCGGTTGTACAAACTCCCGACGTATGCGTTCACGTATCCACGTCTTCTCTTCTTTACTTTGAATGTGGCGATACTCGGTGCCCACCTTGCCGCAATATGCGCGTTGCAGGATGTCGAGAATCTCGCGCAACGTACCGCTTTCTTTGTTGGCCAGGCCATCAGTAATAAAAACTCGATCAAGGTCCCAGATTGTTAGACCGTATGTTTCGATGTCCAACTCGGGATGATAAAGAACTGGTAGCGCATGCAGTGGATCTATGTCGGCGATCAAGTGCCCTCGTACCCGGTAGGCATTGATGAGTTCTATGACCCGCGCTTCTTTGATCGTTTGTTCACGCTCTTGATCTGCGGACAGAAAGAATGGATTACGATCCTGGTTCCAAATATGCGGCGGGTATGGAATTCCGAGGTCCGAAAAGATTCCGTTGTAAAACTTATCTTTCCCGATAAGAAACGCGTGTACTCGCGCAAGAAAGGCACCAGACTCCGCGCCTTGAATGACGCGATGGTCATAAGTGCTGCTGATCGTAATCGCCTTGCTAATACCAAGCTGCGACAACGCCTCAGCTGCCATTGCCTGGTACTCCGCCGGATATTCAATTGCACCAGTCGCAATGATCACTGACTGGCCTGCCATCAAACGAGGAATAGATGCGACTGTTCCGAGCGTGCCTGGATTAGTTAGTGAGACTGTCGTTCCTTGAAAGTCGGCAATCTGCAACTTACCTTCACGCGCTCGCTTGATCACATCGTCGTAAGCGGTCAAAAACTGCGAGAAGGAGAGATGGTTAGCGTTCTTGATGTTTGGCACGAGGAGACTTCGCGTGCCGTCCTTTTTAGTTAGGTCTACTGCAACGCCGAGATTGATACCACTTCGTTTCAATCGACTTGGCACTCCGTCAACGACAGCGAAGCCATCATTGAGTTGCGGAAACTCATCCAGGGCCCGGAGTATCGCCCACGCGATCACATGTGTGTACGAAGCCTTGCCCCTGTCGTTCTCGGCCAGGTACTTATTGATTAACCGGCGGTTTTCATCGAGCAGTTTTACTGGGATTCGTCTTTCGGAAGTTGCTGTCGGCACTGACAGGCTGGCTTCCATGTTCTCGACTATCTTCAACGCTGGACCGCGTATCGCACTAACTTCGGCGTCAGCGCTAATCGGCGTACTTGGAATAGGTTTGCTTTCGACAGCAGGAGCTGTAGCAACACTCGTCTGATTTGCGGGTCTCGCACCATCGCCTTCGGATTTCACCGTAGCTGCTTTTAGACCATTCCCGGAGGATTGACTGGCAGTCGGAGCGTCGCCCAGTAGTTCACTGAAATATGCTCGCCAGGAATCATCTACAAGCTCGGGATTACTGCGGAATCGTTCCAGCAGTCCCTGAACGTACGTAGCATTGGCGCCGAACTCTTCGGCTATTAATTCGGATAGATCGCTTAGTTTTTGCGGGCTCAACCTTGGTTACCTCGTCTTGCGGATCGACGCGATTTCAATGCTTTTACAGGGGAAATCTGTCGTGAATTCGATAAAGTGACTGACCGAATAGACTACCATCAAAGGAAATCAATTGCACTTGCGACTAGTTTATGCAGTTTATGTGGCAGAGATTGGTACCAATTGTTTCGCCTAAGACTGAAGGTTGTACGACCTCTTGCTTAATGACTTTGCAGGTTCAAGTTCTTGTTTTTCTGAGAAGCTTTCTTACGCCAAAGGCGTTGGCTAGCTGCAGCCCAGGGTTTGCTTTGAAAACCTGGGTACCTGTCAAAACATTCTTGGTTCAATTGCAACCCTAAAAGGGTTGCGACGACGTTACGAGCTAATCGGAAGCCTTCGCAACTTTCGCAACTCCTTCAGAGTTGCTTTTAGGCCAACACTCACTATATCCCAGGGTATCAAAGCAAACCCTGGGCTGGAATTCGCCAACACCTTCGGTGTAATTAGGACTCTCTGAACAATTCTTTTCTCGAAATTCTCCCTTCCGAGTGTTATCGTAACAACCCAATTTCAAGTTCAAACTCGAATCCGCTTTAACAAACAACTAATGAACGAAACGCCTGAGCCCCGGTCGCGTCTCAAAACCATTGTCGTGTTTGCGATGCTACTGGTTGTATTCGGAGCCGTCATTGCTTTTGGATGGTTCGCAACCTTTTCACGTCCTGTAACCACGGTCATCCTGGTTCGCCACGCCGAGAAGAAGATTGAACCAAACAATCCTGACCCGGATCTGACTCCCGCCGGTGAAGCCCGAGCGCAGGAAATCGCGCGGATGTTTCGAGAAGCCGCTATCAACGCAATCTACGCCACTCAATTCAAGCGTACACAGCAAACGGTCAAACCTCTCGCGAATCTAACTGGAATCTCACCGACCATTCTGGATGCGGGTCAAACGCAAGAGTTGGCCAAACAAATCCAGACGAACCGTCGCGGACAGACTATCTTCGTAGCCGGTCATAACAACACCGTACCGGCACTGATATCTATCTTGAGCGGAGAAACTTTTCCGGTCATTCCCGACAGTGAATACGACAATCTTTTTATCGTGACGATCTATCGATTCGGAAAGGCAAAGGTGGTCAAACTGAAGTACGGCGCCGAGACTTCGCAAGGAGCCGGCACTGGAACCATGGTCCCGATGAAAAACCAGTAAGTTTAACTGAGGAGACACAAGTGAAACCTAAAGGTGAAGACACACCAGCCGGTAAGCAACCAAAGCGTAAGACTTCAAAGAGCCGCCGTTCCTTTGTAAAACTTCTGCCGGCACTGGGCGCCGCTGGCCTTGTGGCGACGAGACTTCCCGTGGGCACTTTGGCCCAAACGCCAACTCCTACTCCGCTTCCGTCGCCATCACCTTCACCTACTCCCGCGCCACGAATCACAAAGGATATGTTGCATGTGGCCGAGAAGCTGATGGGAATTGAATTTACTGACGCTCAGGAAGCGATGGCACTTGCCGGAGTAAATCGCAACCTTGATGCATATGAAACGGTTCGTAAGATTGATGTGCCGCTCGACACCGAACCTGCTTTTTCTTTCCATCCCGCGCGCGCGCGCAAGGAACTCTACGCAACCAGGAACAAGTTTCGATTCGGCAAAGTTGAACTACCGCAATTCAAGAATGTCGAGGACCTGGCCTTTGCCACTGTTCCTCAACTGGCAGAACTTATTCGAACGAAGAAAATCACCTCTACTGATTTGACCAAAATGTACCTGGGGCGTCTGAAGCGCTTTGGTCCAAAGCTTCTCTGTGTCGTAACACTCACGGAAGATCTGGCGCTGAAACAAGCTGCCGCTGCTGACGATGAAATCAAACGCGGCAAGTATCGGGGACCGCTGCATGGAATTCCATGGGGCGCGAAGGATCTGTTCGCCACCAGGGGGATAAAGACAACGTGGGGCGCAGAGCCGTATCGTGATCAAGTAATAGATTACGACTCGACTGTTGTAGAAAGACTCAATGAAGCGGGTGCAGTGCTCGTTGCCAAACTTTCGATGGGCGCACTCGCACAGGGTCCACGCTGGTTTGGCGGTGTCACGCGTAATCCCTGGGCACCTGATGACACCCAGACAGGGTCGAGCGGATCGTCTGCGGGGCCAGCGTCAGCCACCGCTGCGGGTCTTGTCGGTTTCTCAATTGGAACGGAGACGCTCGGCTCGATCATTTCACCGTCATCGGTTTGCGGTTGCGCAGGATTGCGGCCGACTTATGGCCGAGTAAGTCGTTATGGCGCGATGGGTCTTAGCTGGACCATGGACAAGATCGGACCGATCTGTCGTGGAGTTGAAGATTGCGCAGCAGCGCTGAACGCGCTCTACGGTCCGGACGGTAAAGACATCACAGTTGGCGACGCGCCATTTAATTGGAATCCTGACACAAACATCAGCACGCTCAGAATTGGCTACCTTAAGTCTGAGTTTGAAGGGACAGGGTTCACAAACATACAACCGGGTCAACAGCAGGAACAACGACGTGCTGCCCATAAAGTAGCGCTGGACGTTCTTGAAAAAGCGGGCGCGAAACTCGTTCCCATTGAAATGCCAAAGTTTCAGACGGCTTCAATTCGTTTCATTCTTACCGCCGAGGCAGCTGCTGCGTTTGATGACATCACACGCGACGGACGCGTCAATCAGTTGTCGGGACAGAGTCCTGGAGATTGGCCTAACACGTTCCGCACTTCACGCTTTATTCCCGCGGTCGAATACCTGCGAGCGCAACGGGCACGCACGCTGCTGATACACGAGATGGAAAAGTTGATGTCGCAGTGGGATGTGTTCGTCAGTCCGGCTCCGGGAAGCTCGAGTTTGTTGGTATCGAACTTAACCGGCAATCCGGCTATTTGTGTGCCGTGCGGATTCGTGAACGACAGACCTCTGGCGCTCATGTTTACAGGTGGGGTGTACGACGAAGTCGCACCTTTGCGAGTTGCGCTTGCTTTCGAACGAGCAACGAGTTGGCACACGATGCATCCGAAAATGGACTTCGCGTGATGTTGACTGATGACTGTTCATGCTCGTGAACGAACTGACGTCTCAATCAGGGCAGGCAGGTCAAGCAACAGAGCAACAGTTCCATCTCTCATCTCTGCGGCACCGGCAACGCCTAACCAACGGCCGCCACGACTGCCAAGACTTCGAACAAGGACCTGTTCTGTCCCCGTCACCTCATTGACTCTCAAAACAATCGATCCGGCCACTTTCGAGTCTTCGACCTTGCAAATCAACTGGGCTTTGGTATCAACGTCAGAGCCGTCGAATCCAAGAAGCTCGTCGAGGTTGAATTGTTGCTCCGTCTTGTCGTCAATAAAAGTTTCATCGATCGCTTCAGTCGAAACCACATGCTTCGTATCGATCAGGTAACGGAACCTCGCACTCCTGACTACGACGACCTTGAGCAGACTGAAGGTAACAGGCAACAGTACCTCAAACGCTGAACCCACACCGGGCGTACTCTTCACACGAATCGTTCCACCAAGTTCTTCGATTGTAGTTTCCACAACATTAAGACCGACACCTCGCCCTGAAACTTCCGAGACATCACTTGCAGTCGAGAATCCGGCGCGGAAAATCAAACGCACACTACGCTCGAGATCGATTCGTGCGTCCTTAGCAATCAGGTCCAAACGTTTTGCCTCATCAGAGATTAATTCGGAGTCGATCCCTCTACCATCGTCGCTTACTTTAATCGTCGTTCGTCCCTGCAGTGTGCTCGCCTTAACGCGAATCTTGCCCTTTCTCTCCTTCCCTGTGTTGAGACGCTCAGTTTCCGTTTCAATTCCATGAGCGACAGCATTTCGGACCAGGTGAATTAAAGGATCGGCGATCGCATCGGATAGAGCCTTATCGATTTTTATGTCCCCTCCGATTACTTCAAACGCGATCTGTTTACCTGCTACAACCGCGGCTGAACGACCGGCGCGATATGCTCGTTGCAAAACTCGATCAATAGGAACCATGCGAAGGTCAACTAGATCAGCGGCGAGTTGCATGAATGAAGCGCCTATCGATTCGGCTTGTAATTTAGAAATGCGGTCGGACGCAGCGCTTAAACAATCATTCGTCTTGCGAAACAGTTGTTGAGTTGAAGAGATCAAACGATCGAGGTCGTCCAACTCGATTCGTAAAGAACGAGAAAGTGTTCCTGGTTCTCGTTGTCGTTGGGACGCAGATGAAGCAGCATCATGGACAATAGGGATCTCGGTGATGCTGGCATTTTCCAGCTCAGGTAAGCGCTGGCTGAGATCATCATGATCGAATTCAGAAGCATAGAGAATTCGAAAGTCGACCTTGTCAGGCTTATCTGTGTTGAGTGCCGGTGCAGTCGAAACCAATTCGCCGATAGCTGTCAGTTTATTCTTAAGAGTTTGGAATTGCGTGTCGAAGTTGGCCACGTCAAGACGGACAGACAGCACGAATAAACTAGCGCCTTCATTTATGACCACTTTGAGCCTGTGCTTCTCGTCTTCACTCAAAGACTTCCAGAACTCCGCCGGAACAAGCTCAGCAGTAGCATCCACTTCAGAACGATTTCCAGGTGTGCCTTCTGATAAGGTCCGCAGTCGATCAAATAGAGCGACATGCGACACCGGGTTTGTACTTTGGGAATGCAGACTCGAGAACATGGCTTCTGCGGTTTCCTCGAATGCGCGCAACACTTCAGCGGTCATTCGAGTGTGTCCCACACGCAGCGCATGAAGAAGACTCTCGAACTCGTGCGAGATTAATGCCAGTTCGTTGAGATTGTTTGAAGCGGCGGAAGCTTTAAGGCTGTGGACATCACGAAAGATTGAGTCGAGTAGCTGACGCGCAGTTCTTCCCTCGAATGTGACCTCGTGAAACTTCTCAGTCGCGTTGAAAATCTGCTCAACGCGATCCTCTAACTCATCGGAGACTAGACTCATTTCGGATTGATTGCTGATTGCCGATTGCTGATTGCGACCGCTGATATTGATTCAATGCGCAACTCCTGGAAGCGAAATCAGCAATCAACAATCAGCAATCAGAAATCTGCGTCAGCTGTCGTCTGTTTCCGGCTCAACGTACTTCTGTGGCTGTTGTTCGTCGAGATCGCGTTTGATTGCGTCCAGAATACCGTTAATGAATTGGGTTGCTTCGTATGTCGAGAAGCGGCGGGCGATTTCAAGTGCTTCGTTAATTGCGACCGTGCGCGGAGTTGGTTCATAAAGGAACTCGTAAACAGCCAGGCGCAAAATGTTCCGGTCAACAACAGCCATGCGTGAGATACGCCAGTGTTCGGCCCGTGAGCGAATTCGCTCATCGAGCAACTCGAGGTTCGCTAACGTTCCGGATGCGAGTCGCGTGGAGAACGCACGCGCTGTCTCGTCAAGATCGGACTCTCCGAGCTCAGCCCAGTACATTCGGACCACGTCGTCCGCAGGCATTTCGGCAACGTCAGCCGCAAAGAGCATTTGCAAGGCACATTCACGTGCCTTACGGCGGGAACCCATAGTAAATCAAGGATGAAGCCGGGAGTGTCTGGACGCGAAGTTCCGCGTCCTCCTTTCATCCTTCCTCAAAAGCTTCCTTGTAAAGATTTGCTAACTCAACTGCCGTCATGGCAGCTTCGAACCCCTTGTTACCCAGCTTGACGCCTGCACGGTCAATCGCCTGATCGACCGTGTCGGCAGTTACTACTCCAAACACCACGGGAACACCTGTCTCCAAACCGGCTTTGGATATTCCCTGTGCAACTTCATTTGCAATGTAATCGAAGTGGGGAGTTTGACCGCGAATGATCGTACCAAGGCAGATGATGGCGTCGAACTTACCTGACTCTGCGAGGCGAAGTGACAGTAGTGGTATTTCGAAGGCACCCGGCACTCGATAGATTGTGACTTGCTGGTCACTCGCTCCGAGACGCTTAAGTGCGTCGAGAGCACCGTCAACCAGGCGACCGGAAATGAATTCATTCCATCGGCTGGCGACGATTCCGAATGTAAATCCTTCGGCGTTGAGGCGACCTTCGTGAACTGTCGGCTGCAATCCACTACAACTCCACAAATAGGATCAGTCAACTGCTTTTGCAGTATAGGAGAACGACACTAACCCAGCAAGTTGATGATCTTTGGAGTGCGGTGCCCCTGCACCTCTTTGGTACAAGTCCGAAGGTGCATTTTTTGAATCCACCGAAGATGTATTTTTCAAATCCCGAGGTGAACACTTGCGGTGAACGGAAAACTTATACCAAAGCGGTGCCCCTGCACCGCACTCCAAGGAGTTTTGTAATTCGCTACCGTCCTTTGAAGACAGGTTTCCGTTTCTCCAGAAAGGCCAACGTTCCTTCTCGCGCGTCTTCTGTTTCAAATAACGATGAAAACAATTCAGTCTCGAGCTTCAGACCTTCGTTCAGTGGAAGCTCGAGTCCCTTAATCACTGCTTGCAAACAAGCCCGAATTGATAAGGGAGACAACTCAGAGATCTCTTCAGCAAGTGATGTCGCCTCGGACATCAACTCTGACGGTTGCACTACGCGACTCACTAAACCAAATTTCAACGCCTCGTCACTCGTCATGCTTCTCCCAGTCAACATCATTTCCAGTGCCGGACCAGAGCCGAGTTCGCGTGTCAGTCGCTGCGTGCCGCCATAACCCGGGATTAATCCAAGTTTGATCTCTGGAACACTAAACGTTGCCGATGATGATGCCACTCTTAAATGACAAGCGAGTGCTAACTCGAGTCCGCCACCTGCTGCGACACCGTTTATCGCCGCGATGACCGGTACTGGTAATGACTCAATACGACCACAGAGTTGTTGGCCTCGTTCTGAAATCGTTGCTCCAACTAGCGCATCATGCAGTTCAGCGATGTCGGTCCCGGCGCAAAACGCGCGGTCACCTTCGCCAGTAATTATTACCGCGCGTAAATTTCTGTCGCTCTCGAGATGATCCAGGTGCTCGTTGAGCACGGCAAACATTTCATTCGATAGGGCATTGAGTTTTTCAGGACGATTCAGGCGGAGGATTGCAAACAGTGAAGTTCGTTCAAGGGTGACAAGAGAAAGCGTCATGGCAACCGTGGCACAGACTTCAGTCTGTGTCTTTTTCAATCTACTTAACTGAGTTCCTACTACACAGACTGAAGTCTGCCTTTTTTCAATCTACTTAACTGAGTTCACACCACACAGACTGAAGTCTGTGCCAACATGGCTCAAATCAAATTCATTGGAGTGGGATTCTTCGGATCCTTTGTGTAGTCGTAAAACCCACGACCCGATTTGCGGCCATACAAACCTGCCAAAACCATCCGCTTGAGTAGCGGTGGTGACGCAAAACGCTTTTCACGAAACTCATTGAACATGATCTCAGCGATGTAATAGGTCGTGTCGAGTCCTACAAAATCACCAAGAGTAAATGGGCCCATCGGGTACCCGCATCCCAGCTTCATTGCATTGTCGATGTCTACGATCGATCCCACGCCTTCCTCGAGCGCGCGAATCGCATCGAGCATGTAAGGCACGAGTAAACGATTCACAATGAACCCCGTCTTATCGCTGGCACGCACCGGAACTTTACCGAGCGCCTTACCAAAAGCAACGGCCTGTTCGAAAACATCTTCATCCGTCAAAATCGTCCGCACAACTTCGACGAGTTTCATTAGCGGCACGGGATTGAAAAAGTGCATTCCGATAAAACGTTTCTGCCGTTCCGCAGACGTTGCCGTCATCATTTCCGTTATCGACAAAGATGAGGTGTTCGAAGCAAAAATTGTTTCCGGTTTACATAACTTGTCGAGTTGGCTGTAGGTGATTCGCTTTTCGTCCAGGTTTTCAATGATGGCTTCGATGATGATGTCGCAATCTGCGAGTTGTTCAAATGAAGTAGTTCCCGATAAGCGACCGCGAATCTGTTGCTGTTGTTCTGTTGTTATCGTGCCCTTCTCTGCAAACCTGGCCAGCGACTTCTCTATTCCGCCAAATCCTTTTGCGATCAGATCATCCGAAACCTCTTTGACCACGGTTTCAAATCCGGCGGTTGCCGCCACCTGTGCAATGCCGGCACCCATCAGACCGCACCCTAACACTCCGACTTTCTTTATCTCCATTTCGATCTCCTAATATTTGACTTAGATAAACTGCTATTGATTAGAAGTTTGAACCGTTGTCTTGAGCCACGCATTGTAATCTTTGTTCCAGGTCACAAATTCTTCGATCAACTTGTCATCTAGTTTCTCCTGTCGTGGCCCGGTTTGGGGCGACGGACCAGGTGAAGCCTGTGACTTTGTTCTGACAAGAAGATCAATTAAGTGCTGTTTCAATTCCTGGGCCTTAGTATCTGGCGCAACTGTTAACTGCAACTGTTGGATAGTCTGATCGACACGACTGACATCGCCTTCGTGAACCACGGCTGCGACTGTTTCGTGTGCCTGGTTCAAGACGTTTACGTAATTCAGAAAGATATCGCGCGCGGTAATGTGAATCACCTGTGGTGATTGCGGAGCGTTGAAGTTCTGAGCGACCTTGAGAAAGCTAATCGCAACGAGGGCCAAAGCCGCAATCTGCAAGACTCGCCAAACAATAGCGATCTTCGGACTCTCACCGGGGCGACGGTAATCAACAAGACCTGCGAGTGCGGCACCGGATAACAAACCACCAAGATGCGCAGCATTATCTATGAAACCGCGTCCGAGAAACCCAATGAACAGATTGATCATGATCACCGGCAACATCCCGGTGCCGAACGCACGCTTGAAACCCTCAGGTAGTTCGTGTCGAAACTTTATTCCGAAAACAAAGAGGACCCCGACAAGACCAAACAGTGCCCCGGATGCTCCAGCTGAAGGTTCATCCATCGATTTGAATATGAAGCGAGCCAATCCACTTGTTGCCAGAGCAGGTCGCACAGTCAGGTAACTTGCGACGACACCTGCGATTCCCGTCAAAACCCAAAACACGACGAACTTGGCTGAGCCATAAAGTTTTTCAACGTACGGACCAATGATCCAAAGGCTATACATGTTCACCAGGATATGAATCAGGTTTACATGGATAAACATTGGAGTCACAAAGCGCCACCATTGATGATTCGGGCTCGCAATCAGCTCATTTAGCTTTGCGCCATATGCGACCAGCACCTTGAGTGAGAAACCGGACCAAAGAACCTGTGAAGTGAGTCCGCTGGATTCCCACATCAAAAGAAAGACAAAGAGATTGGCGACCAGGAAAGTGATGGTGAACTTGTAAGGTCGATTGAGGACAGCTCGAGCGAATCTTAATGTTTCTCGATCAGGCACGTTCTGAGATCGTGAGGCTGGCTGAACTGCCGTGGACGCTCCGCAGACACCGCAAGCAGGTTCTCCCGCGCCTACAATTGCTCCGCAATTGCGGCAAAGCGTTGGCCGACCACCGTTGGTTGAGTTTGAAGAGCTTGATGACAATTAGGTAGAGACTAACAAGCGTGATGCTTCGGCTGCAAAGCATCACGCCTGGTCAGGTCGGAGTATCTGATCAACGAATACGGTAGAGTTGCTAGCCCATCTTCGCCAACAGGCTGACTAAATCATCCGCATGTTCTTCTTCCATGGCCAGAATGCCTTCAAGCATTCGCCTCGAAGTGGGATCATCGTTTCCGAAGTAATTAATCATGTCGCGGTAGCTATCGATAGCTATTCGCTCAGCCACCAGGTCTTCCTTGATCATATCGATGAGCGAATTCCCCTCAACATATTCCGCATGGCTCCGACTGAGTAATCCTTCCGGATTGAAATTGGGCTCACCCTGCAGTTGCACTATTCGCTGAGCAATTTGATCAGCGTGCCCTTGTTCTTCGTTGGCGTGTTGCAAGAATTCCGCGGCGACGCCTTCGGCAGCAATACCGGAAGCCATGAAGTAGTGTCGTCTGTAGCGCAACACACAAACAATCTCAGTCGCTAACGCTTCGTTAAGAAGCTTTATAACTGTTTCTCGATCGCCTTTATAACCTTCCGTGACTGCGCCGTTCTCGATGTGTTGTCGCGCGCGTTCACGCAAAGTTTTGATATCAGTGAGAAATGGTTTATTGGCCACAGCACTCACTCCTTAGATTCGAATTTAGGGGAGGTTTGATATTACTCGGCGCTTGTAGTGAGAGCAAGCAGGCGAGAGAATGATCGAGCGTTTCATTGAAACTACAAAACTCGAGCTGTCGTAAAACTGATAGCCTTCGTGAGAACCCAAACAGCGAGGTCCAACATGTACTGTCCACAATGTGGTCAACAGCAATCCGAAGAAGTTCGTTACTGCTCACGTTGCGGTTTGTCGCTTTACGAAATTGCGCTTTGGATGCACGGAGACGGCGAACTGATAAAGCCCGAAAGCGAACAGAGACAAGTTTCTCCAAGAAGACGTCACATCGTCGGTGCCGCAAAAGTCGCGTTCTTCAGTGGGATCCTTTGCCCGATAGGGCTGTACGTGAGCGCCATGCAGAAGGAACCGCAATGGTTGGCGATTCCATTAGTGGCGTTTCTTGCGAGTCTTGTTTGGATGCTCTACTGCCGGCTCTTTATGAAAGGGGGCGAGGACTATGCGAGTCAACGTCGGCAATCGTTGTCCGCGGCAGATAAGATCTATCTACCTCCGTCTCAAAGTTCCGGGACTGTTTTGGAAGACCACCGCGTCAATACATCAGAGATGACCCAGCCACCAAGCATCACTGAGTACACTACAAACCTGTTGAAAAAGAATTGACGGTACCGACTAGTCCGCCGTCAGCTTGCCATGAACCTTTACTTCGCTGGGAGCGCCGGCCTCATTGGTTACTTTGATAGGTGCTCGCCAAACCAGCGTCTTTATTCGACACGTCCCAGTGTTGTCTTCACGACAATAGAAGAGCGTTACTTGCACTTTCAGAGTTGCAGAACCCGCCTCGTTAGCCCGCACTGGTACACGCAGAGGTAAACGCAAATCGTTTCCGACATGACTCTCGTTCTTCGGTTCGATTCCAATGGTCTTGTCGCCATCTACTGACACGGTGTAACGCTGAGGTGCCGACGGATTGAGATGGTATCCCGCCGGTAAGTCGACATCGATCAGAAGAGTATTTTCAGTTCCCGCTCGCAGTTGTTGAGCCGGTAATTCAATCGTCTCTGCGTTAGGACCAGCTTCGCCTTCCGATTTTGCTATTGCTTGAACCGGGGGCGTTAGTCCATTGATCCGAAGCGTCGTTGTCTGCTTTGTCTTCAGATCCACAACGCGAATGGCGTGATTGTTGGTATCTGCGACGTAAAGCTTGTCATTCGCTACGCTCAAACCGCCGGGTTCGTAAAACGACGGCGACGTTCCATCCGCCTGGCCTGGCTTGCCGGTTCCCAGCAGCGTCCTCACTTTTTGTTCATCGGGATCAAGTTCCTTGATTTTGTGGTTGTACGTATCAGCGATGAGCAGTTTGTGACCAAACGAAATTAACCCCAGTGGATGCTGGAGTCGAACGCGATCTCCTGTAGCGTCAACGTCTCCAAACTCAAACAGATCTCCTCCAACCAGTGTCTTCACTTCACCAGCCTTGAGATCGATAGCTCGAATAATATTTGCCTCGCTATCTGCAACGTACAAACGTTTCCCGTCGGTCGCGAGACCGGAAGGCTGCGCAAAACCTGACTCGCGCAGTGGCCCATCCAAACGGGCCTCGCGGCCTGAACCCGCAAAGGTTGAAACTTCATTCTTTTCAAGATCGAGTTTCCAGATCTGATGTGGTCCGGCCATGGCGATATAAAGGATCTGGCCGACCAGCTGAAGATCCCAGGGAGAACTTAGTGCGATCGATCGTGCCGGTCCTTCCTGGAAAAACTCGTGTGATTGCGCTCCTGTTCCCGCAATTGTCTCGACTGTTCTCGTCTTCAGATTAACTCGACGGATCAGGTGATTCTCGGTGTCGGCGACGTAAAGCAAATCGCCCGACTGGGCCAAACCTTGAGGCCGGTAAAAACTCGCCTTTTCAAATGCTCCATCCACGGCTGCACGCTCACCTGTTCCAATCGTGTCAATCAACGTCCCGTCGAGTTTGGTGATCACAAGGCGATTGTGATTCGAGTCAGCGATGAAGAGTCGATTGCCGGCCGCGTCAGCCAGCACTTTTCCGGGAAAGGCCAACGGCAAATCGCCAACCTTCGCGCGTTCCAGAACCAATTGCAGTGGTTGTTCATTGAGTTCACCACGTTTTCGAAAGTCATCGGCGAGCTTTGCGATGGTGCTGTCGATCACGTCGTAGTTTCCTTCGCCCGAGACGCCACCAACGATGTACCCTTCTGGATCAATCAACACCTGGGTGGGCCAGGCACGAACACCATAGCTTTGCCAGACAGTGAAGTCTGCGTCGTTGTAAACCGGATGTTCAAGTTCGTAGCGAAGAATGATGTGCCGGATGTTTTCGGTGTCTTTTTCGTTTTGAAACTTTGCAGAATGAACACCGATCACTACGAGCTGGTTGGCGTATTTCGCCTCGAGTTTCTTGAGGTCTGGAATGATATGGATGCAGTTGATGCAGCCATAGGTCCAGAAATCGAGGAGAATGAACTTGCCTTTGAGGGCAGCTATCGATAACGGCTTATCTGTATTCAACCACCCACGGCCGCCGGTGATTTCGGGAGCGCGCACGCGTGCACGATCTTGAACTGACATTGAGGAGCCTCCCCGTGAAAATACCGACAATTGCAGGGCAAATACGGCGAATAAGGCAATCAACGCAAAGATGGGTAAATATTGGCGTCGTGGACCGAGGGATCGCTGTTTTTCTATCTTCATAACCTAAACACGAAGTGGCTACCGCATAGATTTAATGTTGATGTTCCGGCGGTTTCGAGCCGGATTCCGCGTCTCGTCCTTCAAGCAGTTGATCGACCCGATCAATCGCGCGTCTCAAGTGGGGAATCGTAATCGACCCCCCAACCACAAGGGCAACATTGAACGCATCAAGGAATTCGGCTCGCGTAATCCCAACTTGCTCACACTGTTTGATGTGATAAGTAATGCAATCGTCGCAACGAAGCACCGTTGACGCAACCAACCCCATCAGTTCCTTCGTACGTTTGTCCAGGGCACCATCTTCATAGGCCTGCGTATCAAGCGCGAAGAAACGTTTGATGCCTAAATGATCGCTGCCGATCAGTTTCTCATTCATTGCCGCACGATAACGGTCAAACTCATCCATGGGGGCTCCTCCTTAGGTTTGTCAGGTATTGTATATGACCTTAGTGCTTTGAGCTTGGTGCTTTGAACCTTGAGTTTGGTTCCACCTTCCGAACACTCGCGCTTACACCAAAACTCAAAGTACAAAGTTCAAAGTACAAAGCTCAACCGACCGCCTATTTGTGTCTTGTCAACGTGTGGCTGTAACCTTCACACATCGTGACAACTGGAAGTGACAACCTACCAGAAGACATCCGGTGCCTCAGACTGATGCGAGTCGAGTCGTTAACGTTGGGAGTGCCGGACGAGATGATTTTGGAGATTTCCTACTGGACCGAACCAGCACCGCTTCCGTTCGCGCCGCCATCAGTTCTGGGAATAGTCAGTCTGCAAGGCCGCATGTTCACTGTCGTAGATGCTGCCGTTCTACTTGCACGCAAAGCGGCAACCCAGCGTCGTTCTATTGTTGCACTTCGAGGGGACGAGCAACTGGCGCTTGCGGTCGATGAATCGCTTGAGGTCATCTCTATCAACCCTGATGATGTTGTGAACGAAACAGATAGAGAGCTCATTCAGGGAACACTTCGACTTAACGGTAAGCAAGTTTTGTTGCTTGATATCGATTCATTGTTTGCGGGCATCATCCGTGGCAGAGAACGAAGAAGGCGAAGACTGTGAGTGAGCAATAAGCGGGACGCGTGGTCTCAACCCTGGCATCTATGAACGATCAGGCATTCAAAACTCTGGAATACCAGCAACTGCTCGAGCTCGTTAAGCGGGGCGCGCAAACAGAAATGGGTCGCGCCCACATAGTAGCCCTAACGCCGGTTGCTAACATTGAAGAATTGCGACGGGAACTGTCGGCCCTTTCAGAGTGCGTCTCTCTTAAAAACCGCGGTGTGAACTGGTCGTTTAGCGAGTTTGCCGATCCCGCCGAAACGATTAGCCGTTTGCGTATCGAGGGAAATTCGCTGGACGCACTGGCGATTCTAGAAATGGCGCGACTCTGTGAACAGGCACTATCTGCTCGATCAGCAATACTGGCGGAACGCGATGAAGCAACAGTGCTGTGGCAGCTGGTTGAAAACCTGCCGCGAGATCTGAATACGCTGATCGCCCGAGTCACAAACAAAATCCTGCCAACAGGCGAACTCGACGATCGCGCGAGTCCGGAACTTGCGCGAGTGCGACATGAGATTTCGGCGTTGCGATCTCGCATCACACGTTCGCTCGAAAACCTGATGCGCAAGTCTTCGGAGTCAATCCAGGATGAACTCGTCACGATTCGAAACGACCGGTTTGTGATTCCAGTGAAGGCTGATCACCGCGGGCGAGTTCAAGGGGTAGCACATGGTTATTCGTCATCAGGCGCTACAGCATTTGTAGAACCACTCGAAACAATCGAATCAAACAACGAACTGCAAGGCCTACATGAAGCAGAAGCGCGCGAGGTGGCCCGAATTCTTTTTACGCTTAGCGAGGAACTGCGAGCGCAGCTACCGGCAATTGAAATAGCGGCAGCGGCAGTTACCGAGCTGGACTTCATTAATGCCAAAGCAAGTTTCCACAAGAGATTTAATTGTGTGATTCCTTCGATCGAACAACCTCAAGCTACAAGCGGGAAACTCGCCCTTGTCGAGGCGCGCCATCCGTTATTAGAGGAAAACTTGCGCGCATCGGGTGGTACAGTTGTTCCAGTGTCGTTTGCGCTCGATGATGAGCAGAACGCAATGGTCATATCGGGAGCAAACGCCGGAGGCAAGACAGTAGTTTTGAAAACTACCGGGCTGCTCGCTCTGATGGCGATGTCAGGACTTTCGGTGCCCGCGAAGTCAGCGCAACTTCCCTTTTATGCTTCAGTGCTTGCAGACATCGGCGATCAGCAGTCGCTGGCAGCTAATCTTTCTACATTTACTTCTCACGTGGCTAACATCGCACGAATGATTAAGTACTGCGAAGCCCCCGCCTTGGTATTACTCGACGAAGTGGGAACGGGAACTGATCCAGAAGAGGGATCAGCGTTGGGTGTTGCTGTGGTCGATCACTTCCGTCGCGATTGCGAAGCTCACGTCATTGCAACAACCCACTACAGCGGTCTCAAGATGTACGCGGGGAACGAACCTGGCGTTATCAATGCAAGTGTGGAGTTTGACGAAAAGACTTTGCAACCCACGTATCGCTTGATCGTGGGTGTGGCCGGTGCTTCGTCGGGACTTGAAATTGCACGGCGCTTTGGCGTACCGGCGAAGATTATCGATGTCGCAGTTGAATCGGTAAAGGATTCATCCCTTCAAGCAAGCGAATATCTGAAACGAATCAAGCATGAATCGGAAGAGGCGGAAGCACTGCGCAAAGCGTTGGACGAGGAACGCGTAGCTGTCGCCGAGAAGTTCGCATCACTGGATAAGGAAGCGACCAAGAGCGAACGAGCAAGACAGGCGGCGTTCGAACAAACGACCCGCC
>Ga0157378_10001036_pt1 | contig 25378 bp, 17 predicted proteins | sample M65metaG_FD_115309 | JGI IMG/M metagenome (GOLD analysis project Ga0157378, IMG submission 115309) | Miscanthus rhizosphere microbial communities from Kellogg Biological Station, Michigan, USA - M6-5 metaG | ecosystem: Host-associated > Plants > Roots > Rhizosphere > Soil | place: USA: Michigan...
AATAAAAAAGGAAGTCCTACAATAATTCCCAATGAAGTTATCAGAAGTTCGAAAGAAGAGAAGGAACAACAAATTGCAAACCTTCACGCATTTCATGAACGCAATCTTCATCATTCAGAAGAGGCGCTAAAAAAATTACAGCAAACTGCGATAGAGAACGGAAATCTTTTTGCTGAATTAATGGGTACAGTAAAATATTGTTCGCTCGGACAAATTACACATGCTTTGTATCAAGTGGGTGGACAATATCGTCGTAACATGTAAGCTCAAAAATTTCAAAATTTCTCAATTCCAAAATTTCAAAATCATAAAGTTCCGAATGCTGAAGTGAGTGACACAACCGGCGATGCCATGAAAAACCAAGCCGGCATCTAAAAATGCTTTCTATTTCTTCTTCAAACAAAAACACAAAACTCAAAACCCAAAACCCAAAACTTTTTTACTTCTTCAATTGATCATTTTTAAACTCCGGTTTCGGAGAAGGCTCAAACGCAACGGCACCGCCCTTTCCAAACATTCTCAAACCAATTTCGCCACCCACTCCGTCAGTCTTTTTAAAAATAAGTGGTTCTTTGTTTGCAATTATTTTTCCATTAATACTTCTTGCACTGATCAATGCCTCATAAGTATCTCCTCTTTTTATAAAAGAAATATTTGCGTTCGCAATGCTGTTGTCATTATTGAAATTAATGTTGCAATCTTTTAAATCGCTGATCACTTTTTTTGTAACGGCATCATCAACACCCGAAACTGAAAGATTTATAGAAGGTTTAAGACCGGAGAAAGGAATCAGTTGCGGATAATATTCCATCACTGCACTGCTGTACAATGGAAATTTCTCTTCATTGCTTTCATTTGCCCTTGCAAGGCTCTCATACAATCTTGCAATAAATAATTTTTCATTCGCTGTATCTGCAAATACCGACCGGTCCAAATCTTCTAATTGCTTCGTTGCATTCTTTTTATCGCCATTTTTCCATTCAAATTTTGCAGCAAACAATTTAAAGTATCGTTGAATATTTCTCCGTTTATCTATTCGCTGATAATCCTCATATTTCTTCATAAAATATTTCGGACTAAAATCTTTCATCAAATACCATGCTTCATCAAACGTTGTTGTGGCTTCCGCGCAAAACAGATCATACACTAACCTGTTTCTTTCAGGATTGTTTGCAAGCTGGTTCACTACAACATACTCCGCCATCATCTTCTGTGCTTTGTATGCTGCTATGTTGTACAAACTTTTTGGTGAGTACCACCAACCGTTGTTTAAAAATTTTTCCTGTTGTAATTTTTTATCATACAATTCAACACGCAATAAGTTTATTGTAAAATCATATTGACTTTGTGTTAGCGTTGTTCCGATATGCAACTCTTTAAAGTTCGCTGCTTTATTCAATGCAAACTCACAACTGTCGAGTTGCCCATCATACAAATAACTTCTTGCCAATGCAATGTTATACCAGCCAAAACCAGGCGTGGAGCCACTTTCAGCGATGATGTCCTGTGTCATCTTTATCGCTTCTTTTGTTTTGCCGGCATACACAAACAACTCGGGCAAATAATAATAAGGCTCACGCAAAAAGTGTTCATATGTTTTAAAAACATCTCGATTTAAATAATCTTGAGCAGTTGCAAAATTTCCTATCTCACTTTGCATTTCCCCAAAGTTGTTCCATGAAACACGTCCACCCTCTGCAAGTTTTTCATAATAATATTCACTGCTGTCATAATTTTTATTGTAGCAGTGAAGCAACGCAAGATTATGATAAATGGTAAGCCTTCTTTGATCATTTTGTTGAGGACCAAAAATCGCATCATTATCCACTGCGTATTTGTTGATATATGCAAACCCGTTGTAACACCATTGAAAAGCCATCTTCTCATTTTCTTCAACCGAATTTTTTAAAAAGCTGTGTTGTGATGAATTAAGAAAACGATTCCGGTGATACATCCACGAACGCTGATAACACAATTCAAAACCGTAATCATTGATAAAATGGTATGAAGCAATTCTGTTGATCAGCTCCATTCCTTCATCGGGCATTTCCAGATTATCGTAACATTCTTTGAGTGCATTGAAGATAATAAACAGATCCTGGTAACGCGAAAAATTTGAAACGAGATTGTTTAAATTATTGTAGATGCTGCGAAAGGTTTTACTATAATCTTTATCCAAAAGATCAAACGCTTTTTGCAAAGGAATAACCGCGTTTTTATAACCAAGATAATCTGTGCTGCGATCATATTTATACATGCCTTCATACATCCAGCCAACATAATAAGTGCTGTCAAGCCTTAGAAATTCGCGGCTTCGCGGCAACGCATCTTTATCTGTGGGCCCTACGCCCTGCCGCTTTGCATCAATTTCATATCGTGCCTGTGCTTTGTTTCTTGTGTATTGGGCAATTGCGCAATAAGCAAACAATAAAAAAGAAGTAAGAAAAAAAATTTTATATCGTGTTTGTTTATTCATTTATTTCGAAATCTGTTCGTAATTTTTTGTTACAAGCTTTCTGTTCTTTACTCATCGTCTGTTGTGTCACTCCCTTGTACGTTCTGAACTTTTATCATCATTATCTGAACCTTGATTTTAACCATATTCAACTGAGAAAGCTGATTAGGCGAACTTGAAAATTTTTTTCAGATGAATCCGACAAATCAGGCTAATCGTGGTTCAGACAATTTCATCTTACTCATCTTATCCATTTCTTTATTCGAAATATCTGCTAATGCTTTTTGTTTTCCTTCCTTGCTGCGATAGATCAAACGATGATCAAGCACAGGATGAGTCAGTTGCTGCAAATCATCTTCCGTAACAAAGCTTCTTCCATTCACAAGGGCAAATGCTTTCAAACATTTTAAAAATGTAATGCCGCTACGAGTTGAAGCACCAAGCACAATGTCAGGGTGCTTGCGTGTTGCACGAACAATATTTCGCACAGATTTTATAAGTTCATCATGCAGATACACTTGCTCCGTTTCATTTTGCAAAAACAAAACCTCCTCCATCGATAACACCTGCTCAATGTGATTCAAATTATTTTGTATGCCGAGATAATCGCGATAGATATCAAGCTCTGTATCTTCATCAACATAACCGAAAACTATTTTGATAAAGAAGCGATCAAGTTGTGCAGCAGGCAAAGGATATGTGCCTTCCATTTCAATCGGATTCTGTGTTGCTATCGTAAAAAAAAGATTCTCCAATTTGTAAGTTGTTTCACCAATTGTGATTTGATTTTCTGCCATGCATTCAAGCAAAGCCGATTGCACTTTTGGCGAAGCGCGGTTGATTTCATCAGCAAGCAAAACATTACAGAACAACGGACCTTTCTTGAAAATAAATTCTTTTTTTATATCATCAAAAATGTGTGAGCCTATTAAATCCATCGGCAACAGATCCGGTGTGAACTGAATACGTTTAAAAATCACACCGTGATGTTCACCTCTTCCTGCAATGCTTTGCGCCAAAGTTTTTGCCATTACTGTTTTACCGGTGCCCGGAACATCTTCCATTAATATATGTCCTTTTGCAAGCAAGGCTGTAAGTATATATTGTATCTGTGATCTTTTTCCACGAATTACTTTTTCAATATTGTCAACCAGTTTTTGAATATTGCCTAATGCCTGATCCAATTGAATTTGCTGCTCCATGTTTATGCGTTTTTGCTTTGATTGAAATAAGATATCGTTGTATAAATATTCAGAAATTTTGCGAACCTCCTTTTAAAGGGAACTTGTTTTCTAATGCTGCTGGCAAAAGGTTTATAGAATGTTTGCACAAGTTGTTGTTCATTTTCTGCTAATGCAAGTGAACTGTATTTTAATTTCTGATAAACCTTTGTGAATCTATTAAATGATGTGTTGAACTTTTTATCGATCATGCCTGCATATTCATCCGGTCCTAAATTCGTTCTGTGATAACCAAGCTGATTTAAATAATACATCACTGCGCGATAAGTGTTGAATGCTTTACTCTTTTCTTCTTTTGCATTTCTTGCAGTTGCGTTAAAATAAAACCAGATAAATGTTGGTGTAAGAAATACAAGCAACGCAACTCCTGCAATCGCTGCAAGTGTTACCCATAAAACGCTTATCCAATCTATTGGTTGAGGTTGCGCTTCCGTTGCTTTTTTCTTTTGCAATTCTTTGCTTTCAGGTTCTATAATTTTTATTTCATCAATCGGAACAGGCTTCGGTACTTTCTTTAAAATTGATTGCATGTTATCATTATCTTCCGGCTCAATATTTTTCAATGCTTCAGCATACGAAGCAGCAGTAACATGCATGCCATCTTTTATTGCACTCAACGTAACGGTTCCTGTATCTTTTGAAACAGTTGCAAGCGAAACGTCTGTTTCAATATTTTGCGTCCCGCCACCTGGCGGGATTTCATAATCTTTATCGTGAAACAACAAACGGTTCACATCCATCTTCATGAGTTTGTTCACAGTGTCAATGTCAGTAACAATTCCATCAGCAACAAAATATGCTTCCTGCATATTGAGCGGTGGTGTTTCATCGGGTTGCGGTGCTTGCTGTGTGTTCACATCAGGTATTGTTGTATCAAAATCGATCCAACCATAACCGGGAAAAAATACCTGCACCCATGCATGCGCCTGGTCTTCGTAAAACCAATACCAGCCTGGGTTTTTCGTACTTCTGTCAACAGTTAAAAAACCTGCTGCAACTCGTGAAGGAATGCCAAGAGCACGCAACATAAATAAAGTTGCGCCGGCAAAATATGCGCAATAACCTTTCCTGTTTTCAAATAAAAAATAATTCAGCTTGTTCGCACTTGGCAAACCAGGAATCCCAGGATTGTCAGAATATTTAAACAGCGGCTGACCAAAATCATCCTTGCTCAAAAAATAATTTCTGATGGCAATCATTTTATCAATCGGTGTTTGCGCATTCGCTGTAATTCTTTGTGCAAGCGCTCTTATACTGTCATAATCCCTATTTGAAGGCATGAATGTGTAGTAATCAAAAAACTTTTTATCGAGACCTGAAAAATTTTTCACCTTGCGCAATTCATTAAAACGCATCTCCTGGAACTGTTCCAAAAATTGATTGCCAGCAGGATTATAAATAAAATAAGCGCTGTTCAAATCACTTACCCACATCTTTGCACGATAAGCACTTTTATATTGTTCCCGATATTCAGACGCAACAGGAATAGGCTGACAAAAAAATGCAGTTGATGGCGCAACATATTCATCAGGTGAAAGCAAAACTTTGTACACATCTGCACTCACCACTTTTCTATCCAATGTTGCATGCGTATTTTTTATAACAGAAGAATCAGTTTTCGCAAAGTATAAAGGAATCCTTGAAGGATCAGGCTTAAAAAGATCATTGCTCGGCATCGAACTATCTACTTCAAATGCCTGGGTAAGCGTATCAAATTTTGTGTAGTAGTATGCCGTAAAATAAAGCGGGTTTGGCGTTTTACCATCAGCAAAAAAATTATCAAGCTTTGCAACAAATACCAAGCGTTTCCCTTTACTCAGAGAACTTGTCAATCGCGTTTGATCTTTATTGCTAACGCTCCCATCCTTATTTTTTTTCGTCATGCTTTCGCTGCCGCCGTTCTTGTCATAGTTTGGTTGTGCGCCGCCCCATTCTTTTTCAATCGCGTTGAACTGATCATTAAAAACATACAACACAGCAAGCAACAATGCAATCACAACAACAGCAAACCCAAGCATGCGTTTTGCGATAAACCATCCGAAACGTTTATCATCCTCATTCATATTGCGTATCAACTCGGCAGTGAAGATGATATAAAATGCGTAAGCAAGTATCGGCGCAAATGCGGTAATAATGCTGCCCGCTCTGAAATCAGAAGTCTTGCTTACAAAAATTATTTGAATGCACAACAATAGTGCAGACCAAAAAATTGTGTAGTATCTCGATCGCGAAAAGCCGTAGCCGGTAAGCCATCCAACAGAAAACAAAATCGCAAATAAAAGAAATTGCACCGAAGCAAAGAATGCATCAAACTCGCCGATAGTAAAGTTGCCAAGTATTTTATACGCGATATAGTAAACAAGAAAAAGTAAAATTGAAGTGGTAAAAAATTTAAACCTGTAGGCGTAAAAAATTATTGCGGAAAAAATGCCCGCTGCAAAATAGCATCCCTGTTTCAGCCACTCGTTTTGCAGAATGTCGTAAAACCTGTTCATGTTCCAGAGCAGGTAACACGCCAGCACAACGGTTGGTATCGCCAGCAAAATTTCCTGCGCAATAATTTTTTTCCAGCTATGAACTTTTCCAATCGTCATCTATCGTTTTCTTTTACTCGTTCTCTTTTGAAATTTATTTTTGTGAGCCACCTTTTGTTCTTCGTGTCATCACCTGTTGCGTCGCACACTTGTACTGAAGATCACCTATTAACCATTGGCTGTAAACTAATAGCTAAAAGCTAAAAAGCTATATAATTAGCACTTTATCATGCTTCGCGAATATTGATTCCAGTTTTTTTTCATTTTGTACAATCTTCGATCTCAACAACGATAACCGCCAGTTTGTTTTATACATTTCAATATCATTCTTCTCCTGCTGAATAAATAACCATTGCAACAAACTTGCAAGGTAAGAATGTTGCAAACTTTTTGTCAAACGCACAAATACAAATACAGTTCCTCCAACACGATTATTAAAAAGTTCTTCTGCATCATTTGCATTGCAAAGAGACGAAAGAACGATTACTGAAGCATCTTTCATATTTGCAAAAGTTTTCAAATCTTTTTCTTTTTGCCAGTTGCTTGTTGTGATCGTGTATTGAATTTGCTGCTGCTGTTCAGTGAAATGTCTGTTGGGTGTTTGCTGATCCGCAATATATTTTACATCAAAACCTTCTTTACCCAGTTTCTGATAAGCCGCCCACACAACAGATTTATAATAATTCAGAAAAAATATTTCTGCTGTTGCATTTCCCGTAATCTCAAAATTGTTGAAGAACGAAACATACATGTGCGCATGCGAAGCATAAGGATCAAGTATTTCAGGAATACGCACAACGAGATCTTTATTCTTTGCATAAATTTTCCAAACGATGCGACGAACATCATCATTGTCTTCAAAATTTTTATAGTGCAGATATTCTCCTTCAACTTTCTTTAATTCTTCAATGCGTGTTGTTGTTTCTTCTGTTTTTCTTGGAGAAATAGAGAAGTCCTCAACAGAAGGTGAAAAAGGATGTGTATGAAAACGATCCTGCACGGGCAAAGAAACTGTGAACGAAAAAAACTGAAACAGGTCTTCGAAATACAAGATCAGTTTTTCTATGTGATATTCTTTTATTTCAGGAAGCTGCCATGCATAATCACCTTCATAATTAAGTGAGATGAGCCGGTTATGTTTTAGTTCCGCCAAAGCAAACTTGTCGGAAAAATTTTTTCCGTCATATTGCAAACGAAGTTTTACAAATCCGAGAAATGGTTTCAGTATAGGTGAAATTGATACGTGAATTTTTTGCACGGGATTTTCGCTGCCTGTGATACCGGTTGTTTTAATGGAGAACTCAATCGTTTTTCTTTTCTTTTCCCAGACAAAAATGATAAACGAGACGACTACGGAAATTAATCCAAGTGCAATAATCACAACCAAAAACCAGAGCGCAGCTCTTAACAACAATTCAAAAATATCCGTAAATGAACTACCGGGAATTAGTTCCCTTGAAGTAAGCCATAACTGCGCAAGCGCTATCGCCACTGCAAAAAGAAAAAAATAATACGTGAAAGGAATAAAGAAAATTGCAGGGGTTAACACACTTCGAATATTTTTAAATAATCTTCCGGTCATTTCGATGATAGAAAATTTTATGGCTCATTTCAAAAGGTTAAATTAAAGAAAGATGATTGGTATAAAAAACCATCCGCCAATTTGATGAGATTTTTTAACTGAAACTTTGCTTTCTTTGCCGCTTCATGACGGATGTTGTAACATATACAAGTTGCCCTGTTTGCCACAGCAGTAATATTAGAGAAGTGCTACGTGTAAAAGATTTTACAGTGACTCAAAAAACTTTTTCTATCTGGCAATGCAATAATTGCACATGCCGATTCACGCAAAATGTTCCGGATGCAAATACAATAGGAGCTTACTATCAATCTTCTGCTTATGTTTCACATTCAGATACAAAAAAAGGTTTAATAAATAAATTGTATCACGCAGTTCGCAATTATACGATAGAGCAAAAAAGAAAATTAATTGAAAAGCTTGCCGACAGAAAAAATGGTAGTCTTCTCGATGTGGGCGCCGGCACAGGAGCTTTTGCCTGGGTAATGAAAAAAACCGGATGGAACGTCACCGGTCTTGAGCCCGATGAAACTGCAAGAGAAAATGCTTTGAAGAATCATCAATTGCAATTGAAAAGTCTTGATGCACTTTTTTCTTTCGGCGACAAACAGTTTGATGTTATCACACTCTGGCATGTGTTGGAACATGTTCATGAGCTTCATAAATACGTTAAAACATTTCATCGCATTTTAAAAGATGACGGAATATTGATCATTGCTGTTCCGAACTACACAAGCACTGATGCTTCAGCGTATAAAGAATTTTGGGCAGCTTATGATACGCCTCGACACTTGTATCATTTCTCTCCGGAGTCCATGCAACAATTGATGCGACAACATAATTTTAAAATTATTCAATACAAGCCAATGTGGTTTGATAGTTTTTATGTCGCGATGCTGAGTGAGCAATATAAAAACGGTCACAATAATTTGATGAGTGCTGTTTGGAACGGATTTACATCAAACATAAAAGCAGTAAATGATGTGAAGAAATGCAGTTCAATAATTTATGTGATAAAGAAGAGTTAACTACAAGGGTAGAACTAAATTACATTATCATCTTTGTTCAATTACTTCAAGCTGATAATAAAAAAATAAAAATCATTCTTTTTCAGTATGTGGAAGTATTCTGCGGATGATTGACAAAAGATGTTCTTGCCAGCTTATTAAAAAACCAATGAGAAAATATTCTTTTAATGAGCTTTTGATGCTCTTTCTCATAATGCGAACCACTTCTTCTTTTTCAACTTCGCCGGTTTCTTTTACCTGTATCAGCAACTGCAATGCAATGAATGCAAGGATTGCAGCGATCACGAATAAAAAATTCCATTCGTGTAACTCAATTAATCGAAATGTTTTTGTGAGTTTTGGACCGCCCCATTGCGCAGTAACATTTATATGACGATTCAAAAAGAAGTCAGCAATATACCCACCAATCAAAGGTGCGATGGTTGAAAAGAATGCGGTGATTATATTTTTTGTGGACAAATAAACAATCGCATCTTCTCTTGGTGCAAGCTTTAAACCAATATTTGTAAGCGAGAGATTAATGCCCGCAGTGGAAATACCTGTGAATATATAAATGAGCACAAGCAAGCCAATGTTCATATACATGTGTGTATAAATTCCTACAAAGCACCATGCAATGAAAACCATTATATAAACAGGCGCGCTGATGGCGATGATCGTTTTATTGCTGTAGCGGTCTGCAAACGTTCCCCACATACGCAATGTGGCGATACTGCTTAACTGGCTGATAATTCCAAGCAGAATTACAAATGATAACTGAAGGCCAAGACTCTTCAATAAAAACACAGTAAAAAAGGGTGCGGCAATATTCAGTGCAAATACCCACGCCGAATTAAATATAAGCAAGCTGCGAAAATTTGCATCTTTTAAAGGCAGTTTAAAAAGTTTAAAAATGTTATCCTTTGTTACATGGGAGAGCGGCTCAGGAGCATTTGATAAAATGAAAGCACCGGTAATACCAATAATTCCTCCCACGAGAAACATAATTCCGTATGCGGTTAACTGATATTGCGGATAGTTTTGTTTAACGTAATCAAGAAGCAATGCAACTATCAAACTAAATATTACATTAAGCGTTTGTGTGTAACGGGTTCGTTTAGAAAAATAAGCTCCTAAAGATTTTTCAGGTACCAGGTCCTTCATCCATGAGTTCCAGGCAGGGCCGGCGATCGAGCCAAATAAATAATAAAAGAAAAGAAAAAATATCAACACTTCAACAGAAGTTGAAGACGAAAATATAAAAGGCAAACTGCCAATAACAAGCAACGGGAAACGTGCAAGCAGGCCACATATCACTGCAATGGCTCTGCGATTATTGTAACGACGCACTAACCAGATAGACAGCAATTGAAACAAATTTGTAAACGTTGGAAGAGCAGCAAGCAAACCAATTTGAAAATTGTTTGCACCCATCAACAAGGCCATTGCTACAAGAAAAGCGCCTCCGGTTAGTACCGTCATTGCTTCTGCGGCAAGCCCATCGCCAATAACCATTTTTAAACCTTTCTGCACTTCCTGATCATTCAATTCTTTTTTTGGTTGTAAGTTCATAAGATAGCCTACGTTATTCGTTTATCGTCATGGAAATGATAGTAGAATGCATCGCGGCAATGATTATACCAAGCATATTTATCAATTTATAAATACAACAGAACGTTATCTTCTTCCATACTCATAAAAGATTATACAACAAAAAATGCAGACAAACGGTATCAATAAGTTTTTTGATTTTTTTAAGTGTTTGATTTTAATATCTACGAAATAATTCGTTTATTTGTGTTATGATTACAACTCAACAACTGGATTTCAAGGTTAACTATAGGGGGCGGTATTATAACATAGTGGCTACGCCTCAGGTAAAAACTGAAAAAAACGGTTTGCCTTTAAGATTCAAAATAACATTGGAACATAACTCTATGGGAACACTCATTTATAAAGCCAACAAATGGGAAAGTGATAATATAATTGACCAGGAGCTTATTGATATGATAGGCTCTCACCTGAATACATTTAACAAATAATTTTTCCTCGGGTAATTCCAGTTTGCAAGAAGCGTCTTGCTTTTAAATCATTGCGTCTTAACTAAAGAATACCTTATAAATAAGAGCGGGTACAGTAATAATAAGTGTTACAATAAAAACACCTTTGGCTGTTTTATCTTTTCCTGTGTTTACACACCATGTAAAAACAATTGCATTAATGAGCAAAGAAAAACTGATAGCTGCAGTCAACAATGATTTACTATTAAGCATTGTTTCCAAAAAATAACCAAATTGTGATGAGGGGGCTTTCCATAAATAAAAAATGAAGATGCCCATCAGCGGTGACAGAATGCCAAGAATAATGCCTGTTAAAAATGGATGTTTTTTCAATTATTGAAGGGTTGATATATCTTCTAATTTTTCTTTCAATTTATAATGCGTTAGATCAAACTGCACAGGCACCACGCTGATGTAGTTGTTTTGCAATGCCCAAACATCGGTGTCTTTGCCTTTGTCAAAGTTGACAAAATCTCCCGTAAGCCAATAATATTTTCTTCCATTAGGATCATTGCGTTCATCAAATTCCTCCTGATATTTTGCGTAAGCCTGGCGGCAAACTTTTAAACCTCTTAATAAGCTTACATCAACCGCGGGAATATTCACATTTAAACAAAGATGTTTATCATATTTTTTCTTCAGCAAATGTTCAACAAGAATTGCTGCATATTTTTTTGCACCGCTAAAATTTGCTTCTATGGAATAATCAAGCAAGCTGAAACCAACGCTGGGTATGCTTTCTATTGATGCTTCCAGTGCCGCACTCATCGTTCCCGAATAAATAACATTGATACTGTGATTTGCTCCATGATTTATTCCGCTCAAACAAATATCCGGTTTGCGACGAAGCACTTTATCCACGGCAAGCTTCACGCAATCAACAGGTGTTCCGCTGCATTGATAAGATTCAATGTTTTCAAACATATTTACAGGATACATCCGCAAAGGATGCCCGATCGTTATTGCATGCCCCATTCCGCTTTGCGGTTTATCCGGCGCAACCACTACAACTTTTCCAAGATGTTTTACTGCATCGACCAATGCTCTTATTCCCGGTGCCGCAATACCATCGTCGTTTGTAATTAATATTATAGCCTCTTCTTTTCTTTTTGCCTTTGCCATATGCGCAAGATAACTGTTTATCTAAATAAGATTATTGTTTGATGTTGTTAACACGATTTGAAATTGCAGGAATTTCAAATTTATATTTTTTATGAAAATTGCTGATATTGATAGATACAGTTGAAGATAATTAATCCAGTAACCTGGCAAGTTGCAATAATTCTTTTTTCTTGTATTCAAGTTGGGGTGATTCAAAACAATTGGCCAATTCTTCGATCAACATTTGTATGATTCTTTTTTTGGGCAAAGGCTTAAAGTAAGATGGCACCTGCGGAACCGAAATTCTTTTGAAATAATTATCAACATCTTTATGTGTGAAGGGTTGACCTGTTGTTGCATCTACATAAAAATTTATTTTTTGTTTTGGATTTATTGCAGAATTATTTGGATCATATTCACTGTTAAAAAATGCGAGCACAAATTGTCGCGGAATATTGATTGCACGTACGGGAATATCAAGCATTTCGCCGATTATTAAATAAAGAATACCGTTTGATACTGCATTACCCTTTTTTGTTTGTAACACTTTATGAATAAAAAAATCATCAGGATTAAGGTATGCAATTTCACTGCCCTTCAAATTATAATAGTTGTACAAAATGCTGCTGACAACATTTGCCTGCTCAAGCGGTGTAAGAAAACTATTCAGCTCAAGCCAAACGTTGCGGCGAATTTTTTCAATCTCCTGCAATACAGGTGTAGTTTGCAATTCAGGATATTGAAACTTTGCAACAAGCAAAGCACCAAAGAGAAGATCATGATAAGCACTGTCTCTCCATTCTGTAAGATCATTTACCAAATCAGTATAATGCAGGCGATGAATTAACATCTCAATTCGCTCCTGGATATCATTGCGTGTTGTATTTTCCCAAAGATTTTCAAGGTTAGGAATTATGCCGCGACCATAATGAACAATCCTTTCAGAAACAGAGGAGAAGACCTCCTCATCCGGATCATCAATCAAAGTGAACAACGCTGATATTTCCTTATTTTCCTGCATATAAATTGATAATGTAAACTAATAAATTTTTTACAACATTGCAATGATGTAGTTATTCAGTAATGTGAATTAATTCTTTTTTAAACGAATTATTATGGCACGTATTTTTTGTGAAGAAAATTTTTTGAAGGGTATAAAAGAAAGATAATTTAATAGTCAAAAATCTATTGAAGTTTGTGCAATATGCGATATCTTGATTTTAATCGTTATTACCCGATGTCGTGAGAGAAAAAACTAACTGATAAAATAAAATTGGAATTGCCCAAAGTGTTGGACACAACTAAAGCTCAATCTATGTTACCATATCTCGTCACAAAAATCTTCAGCCTCATTTATTTTTTCCTGGACGATTTTGTCTCAACCTTTTTTGGCATTGTAGATCTTCTGGCTGCCTTCTTTACAAATGCATCCGGCAATTGCTGTTCGATCATCTTTTTCACATTATCGAGAGAAATTGTTGCAAGCTCTTCGGAAGTATATTTTTCATTATCAGCTTTGCGACCAATCTTCAGCATCTTTTTTCCAAAACGAATGAACGGTCCCCATCTTCCGTTTTCAATAGAAATTTTTTCTTCGGGCCATTGCTGTATATAGCGGTTGCCTTCTTTCTCGAGTTTCTTTTCAATCAACTCTTCTACTTCCTTTTGGGCTAGTTTATCAAAGTTGTATGCTCTCGGTACGTTAATGAAAAGATTATCCCATTTAATAAAAGGTCCAAAACGACCCCTGCCTTTTGTTACAGGTTTGCCTTCGTAAGTTGCGATAGGAGCACCAGCGGTTTGCTTTTGTTTTATTAACTCGATTGCGCGCTCTAAATCAACAGAAGCAGGATCTTCGCTGCGTGGCAATGAGATAAAATCTTCTCCCCATTTTACATACGGTCCGTATGGACCTGCGTTTACAGAAACTTCTTTGCCTTCGTATTCTCCGAGAGTTAACGGCAGCTTGAAAAGATCCATCGCTTCTTCAAACGTAATAGTTTCGATGCTTTGCGTTGGTTTCAATTTTGCAAAGCGAGGTTTTTCTTCTTCACCTGCTTCACCAATTTGAACCATTGGTCCAAAGCGACCCATTCTTGCAACAACTTTTTTCCCGCTTTCAGGATCGACTCCTAATTCTCTTTCACCTTTTATTCTTTCCGCAGTTTCAATTGTTTTATCAACATCTTTTTTAAATGGTTTGTAAAATCCATCCACCATTTTTGTCCACTGCTGTTTGCCCTCTGCTATTTCATCAAACTCTTCTTCAATCTTCGCAGTGAAACTATAGTCCATCACATCATTGAAATATTGATTGAGAAAATCTGTAACAACCAAACCAAGATCCGTTGGAAATAATTTTGATTTTTCTGCGCCTGTTGTTTCTTGTTGCATCTCTTGAGCAACATGACTGTTGTTTAAAACATACACGCGAAAATCTCTTTTTACACCTTCTTTATCACGCTTCTCAACATAACCTCTTTTTAAAATTGTTGAAATAGTCGGCGCATAGGTGGAAGGACGACCAATGCCAAGTTCTTCCAGTTTTTTTACAAGCGATGCTTCTGTATATCGCGGCGACGGTCTTGTAAAACGTTCTGTTGCTCTCATTTCACGGAACTGTAATTTTTGTCCAACACTTAATGGCGGCAACACACCTTCCGCATTTTCATCTTCATTCACATCATCATCATCGTCGCGATCTTCACGATACGCTTTTAAAAATCCGTCGAACTTCAACACTTCACCTTGTGCAGTTAGCTCTGACTTATTTGTTGAGATATCAATTTTGGCAATTGTTTTTTCAAGTTCTGCATCCGCCATTTGCGAAGCCATTGTACGCTTCCATATCAGATCATACAAACGTCTTGCATCATGATCATCTACAGATGTAGTTTCCATATACGTCGGACGAATTGCTTCATGCGCTTCCTGCGCACTCTCATTTTTATTTTTGTATTTGCGAAGCTGAATGTATTTTTCTCCGTACTGGTTTGCGATCTGATCTTTAATTGCGCTTGCAGCGGTATCACTCAAATTCACACTGTCTGTACGCATGTAAGTAATGTAACCGCTTTCATAAAGTTTCTGCGCAAGCAACATTGTTTTACTTACTCCATAACCAAGCTTGCGACTTGCTTCCTGTTGCAACGTGGAAGTAGTGAATGGCGCAGCAGGAGATCTTTTTGTAGGTTTTACCTGTATATCTTTTACAGTATAATTTGCTCCGATACAGCTTTGTAAAAATTTCTCAGCGCCTTCTGCAGTATTTTGTTTTGCACCTTCTGCTTTGAATCCGACGTTTTTTCCCATGATATCATTCGCTGTGAATGATGCTTCAATTTTAAAACTGCTTACAGGAATAAATGCATTTATTTCTCTTTCTCTTTCGGCAATCAATCTAACGGCAACACTTTGCACACGACCTGCGCTCAAAGCATTGCGCATACTCATTTTACGCCAAAGCACAGGGCTTAATTCAAACCCAACTATTCTGTCAAGCACGCGCCTTGCCTGTTGCGCATTTACAAGGTTCATATCGAGGGTTCGCGGATTTTTTACAGCATCTCTTATTGCCGGTTTTGTTATCTCATGAAAAACGATTCGCTTTGTTGATGTCGGATCAAGACCAAGCACTTCACACAAATGCCAGCTTATTGCTTCACCTTCACGGTCCTCATCCGTTGCCAGCCAAACTTCATCAGATTTTTTTGTAAGTTGTTTTAGTTCCTTCACCACTTTTTCTTTGTCAGCGGGAACTATATAGCGTGGTTTGTAATTATGTTTTACGTCAATACCCATATCATCTTTTTCAAGATCACGGATATGTCCGTAACAGCTCTTCACGGTAAAATCGCTGCCCAAAATTTTTTCGATTGTTTTTGCTTTTGCCGGTGACTCTACTATCAATAAATTCTTAGCCATGCTTACACGATAATTATTTTTATGAAATCAACTTTAGTTCTTTAAGGCGACATCCGTTGCGTCGCACACTTGTACATTCTCAACTTTTTCAGCAAGTTTGAATGTTTAAATGTTTGAATGTTTGAAAGTTCTTCAACTCAATCAACGTTCAAACAATCAAATGCTCAAACTTAATTTAACCCTTCGATTGGCTGCAATATTAGGTGAATCATTTAAAAAACAAAAAAACACTCGCTTATTTTAAAATGATTTAATCAACGCACATGTAATTATTTTTTGTTTTTGTACAACTTAAAAAACATTAATGTTTCTTTGAGTTTGTTTTTCCTGCACGCTAAATTTTTGAATAACATGAATGTTGTGCTTATTGGTTCAGGGAATGCGGCAACAGTTCTTGGAAGATTAATAAAATCTTCAGGTCATGTGATAGCGGAAGTTGCAAGTCCGAATGCTGCAGCTGCACAAACTCTTGCAAAAGAATTACATGCCAATGCCCAAACAAATATTGGTGCAGTAACAAAAAACGCAGACATATATATTATAAGTGTTGCTGACAATGCAATTGAAACTGTGGCTGACCAACTGCAATTAAAAAATAAAATTGTTGTACATACATCAGGCGCTGTTTCAAAAAATGTTTTGCAAAATGTTTCTGAACGTTTTGGTGTTTTGTATCCTCTGCAAAGTTTGAGGAAAGAATCAAAGCATATTCCTGATATACCTTTATTAATCGATGGAAACACAGAAGAAACAATTCAAATCATACAAACATTTGCTAAAACAATTTCAAAAAAAGTTTCTCATGCGGGTGATGAAGAAAGATTAAAGCTTCATGTTAGTGCTGTGATTGTTTCCAATTTCACCAACCATCTTTATGCGCTTGCAGCAGAATATTGCAAAAAAGAAAGAACAGATTTTTCTTTGCTTGTTCCTTTGATTAAAGAAGTTGCAGAACGCATAGAAATATACGAACCCCAATCAATGCAAACGGGTCCTGCCATTCGCTATGATGCAATAACTATTCAAAAACATTTGCAGCTATTAAGTAATCAGTCCCAATTAAAAAATATTTATGAAGTGATGACGGCAAGCATTCAAAAATTTTATCAGGAGCAGAATGGAAAATAAAAATCCCCACTGAAAAATCAAGCGGGGAATTGTTATGAGCAAGCAACCGATTGTAAATAAGGCATCAAAATAAAATAATATTTTTCGAACAAACAAGTGTTAGTTAATATTTATTTTTCAAATGTTAATCGGTTCTTTTAAATTCAATCAATTAAAATTTCTTTCCCTCGTCGTTTGAATTTCTAAAATCACCTGCATAGATAAAAGTTATCTTATCCAAACTGATGTATTTTCTTAAAGCTGCATTCACCTGGTCAAGCGTTAATGCCTTTGCTTTATTTTCATAGTCCGTATAAAAACTCAAATCTTTTCCATCGTCGAGGAAATTAGTCAACCGCCATGCAAGACTTTGATCATCGCCAAGATATGTTTGACGTTGCTCAAGCCAGCTTGATACGGCTTTTTTAAGTTCATCCTCTTTGAATCCTGTTTGAAGTGTTTTCGTAATTACATCTCTCATAGCGCTATCCAACCGGTTTTTATAAGCCGGATTAAAAATTGCGTAAACACCCCATGCAGAAGACGGGTATTTATAATTAGAAGAAAGAAAAGAACCGGCTCCATAACTCATCCCTTCTGTTTCGCGAAGACGTTCGGGAAGCCGTGAAGATAAAAATGCACCGCCACCCAGCATTTCATTCGCAATGTCGAGAGCAACATAATCGGGATCATTTTCTTTCAAAGGCACATTTATCCTGCCAAACAAAACAGCATTTTTCTTATCAGGTATATTGATATTTTCGAGACTGCCATTTACGTTAAAATATTTCTCGGTAATTTCTTTATAGGGTTGTTTATTTGTAAAATTTCCAAAGTTCTTTTCAAGAAAAGGTTTGATGACGGACGCATCGACGTTGCCAACAAACGCGCAGTATGCATGGATCGCTCCATAAAATGCATTATAAAAATCTTTCACGCTGTCAAGCGATACAGTTTGCAGATCGTTCAGTTTTTCATCAATATTCTCAGGATATAACGGATGTCCTTTTGGATAAGGTGTTGTTTTTTTATTTACTGTTTGAAAAGCGATGTATTGAGGATCGCTTGCATTAGCTTCAAGTTCTCCCTTCATCTCAAGTAACATTTTATCGTACTCCGCTTTATCAAAAGAAGGATGTAACATTATATCTCCAAGCAGATCAAGTGCCGCATTTAAATTGGTGCTGTCTGTGGTAAGACTCACATAGATACCTGGACCATCACCGGAAATATATAGAGTGGTTTTTATTTTATCGAGAAGATCATTTATCTCTTTCTTACCTTTTGTTGTCGTTCCATTTTTCAACATTCTTGCGGTTAGTTCAGGAATTATATTTTTTCCTGTTAAACTGTTTTCATCGCCAATTCTAAAAGTGAAGTTTGCATAAATTTTATCGCCCTTAGCCGGTTTTTTCAACAACGCATATTTCATTCCGTTTGCCAGCGTGCCATATTCAGCATGTTTCTTAATATTAGGTATTGTAGTTTCAAATGTTTCTGTTTTTACAACAGTAGTTTTTCCCTTAAAGTTTTTTACCAACGCATTTACATCAGGACGTTCCCCAACAACTACTCTTTGCGTGTCAGCGCCTTTATCAGGAATAAAAACTCCCCAGGTACGATTGCTTGGAAGATAATATTTGTGCAGTGCAGCCTGCACATCAGCTAAGGTGAGCTTATCAAGCCTGTCTTTATAAATGTAAAACAAACGCCAGTCACCGGCACCTATTATTTCAGCCAATCCAATAGAAAAATACAAAGTGTTGTTTTGAAAATCGAATACTTGTTTGTTGAGTGCATTCTTCGCCCTGTCAAAATCTTCTTGTGTTAAATCCGTAGCTGTTAATTTATCCGCCGCCTCTCTGAAAGCATTTTCTGCACTATCCAAACTTTTCCCTTTTGGTATGCTGCATCCAAAATAAGAAAAGCCGGGATCATACAAATTAGGACTCCATCCATAAACCCTTGTTGCAAGTTTTGTATCCACTAATGCTTTATAAAAAATACCGGAAGGATCATTTGTCAAAATATTTATCACGGCATCATTTGCTACATAATCCGAATCAGAGTATGAAGGTGTATGATAAGCCATTCCGATATAAGAAATATCTCCGTTTCGTTTTAGCTGCACGAACCTCTCTCCATCCTGCGGAGGTTCTACTGTATAAGATGGTTGTATAACTCGTGAAGGTTTGGGAATTGGCGCAAAATATTTTGTGATCCAGTCGAGTGTTTTCTTTTCATCAAATTTGCCGCCTACTATTAACGTTGCATTATCAGGCTGATAATATTTTTGATAAAAGATTTTCAAATTACCGATAGGCACTCTTTCAATATCTTCTTTGCTTCCAATGGTAGACTTTCCGTAATTATGCCACAAATACATTGCTGAAATTATACGTTCCTGCAAGATATTATCAGGATAATTTTCTCCCATTTCAAATTCATTGCGCACGACGGTAAATTCTTTTTGCAGATCATCATTTTTCATAAGCGAGTTTACCATTCTGTCTGATTCCATATCAAGCGCCCATGTTAGATTACTGTCACTCGCAGGCAAAATTTCAAAATAATCTGTTCGATCATACCATGTAGTGCCATTAGCACTCGCACCTTTATCGGCAATGGTTTTCTTTATATTCAAAAACTTTTTTGAGCCTTTGAACAACATGTGTTCCAATAGATGAGCCATCCCGGTTTCTCCGTATCCTTCATTTCTTGAACCGACATGGTAAACTACATTTACCACCACATTATTGATGGACGGATCCGGAATTAATAATACTTGCAAACCGTTGTTCAGTTTATATTCTTTTACGCACTCTACCGATGTTACAAACTGTAGCTGGCTTGATGAAGTGCTTTTACCTTGTGCTGAAATAAATTGGACAGTGAGAATAAGGATTAGCAAACAAAGAGTTGATTTCATAAAAAAAAGATTAGACTTTAAATATAATCGTTTTTGTAAAGAAAAAGAAACGCAAAAAATTAAGTTAAGGAAACAAGTTAAGGAAGAAATGAGTGCGCAAAATATATTAGTTGGAGTCTACTCTTAAATGAAATTTAATGTTGCCTGATCATTAAGATACGCGTTCTGAATTTGGTTATAATTAGTGAAGCAATATTTGATTGAATGGGAAAGGTTTCATTTGTTATCATATCAATAAATGCATAACCATTCCGGCTCACGGGTACAACATCGTCAAGAGAAAATTTTAGGAGATGTGTTTGATCGCTCATGTTTATTATCACGATAAAATGTTCATCACCTGACCATCGATGATATGCAACTACTCCCTCTTCCGAAACTGTGCTTATTGCTCTTATATTGCTATTGTGTAAAGCTTTGTATCGGTTTCTTAATTTAATAAGATGCTGGTAGTATTCAAAGAGACTGTCCTTGTCAAGTGATTTAATACTTTTATCAATAGTAAAAACAGGGCTTGCGGAATAAGGATGAAAATGTGATCCTGTTTCCTGTCCATTATACATGAGTGGAATACCGGGTAATGTAAATTCCATGGCTGCAGCCATTTTTGTTCTTTCCAATCCATGTGTTTCAATAAAACGGGGCAAATCATTATTCTCTATAAAACGTAGTCGTAAATGAGTAGAATCTCCGTTATCAAACAATGCTTTTCGCAATAGACTACTGCGTTTGCTGATGTCAGGATGATTAAAGATTGTAAGATCATTTTTTGGTGAATAACTGTATTGCCACGACCAGTGTGATATCCAGGCAGTATCAAGCTCCCAGTCATAAGCAGCATCAAAACCGATCTTATAAACTTTAGAATCTGCGCCTTTATCTTCTGCTAACAATAGAATATCGGGCTTAATGCTTTTCAATTCAAGTTGAAGTCTTCGTGCAAAATCCGGTTTCCTTGCATTTACCGCCCACATTGCATCAAATCTATAACCATCAATATCAAATTTTTTCAACCAATATTTACAAGCCTCAATCATCCAGCGTTGAACTTCTTCGTTTTGATAATTTAAGTTTATAAGGTCCTTCCAGAAATAATGTACAAATCCTAAACTATCCATCTGATAAAGCGAAGAATATTGAGCACCATCATTTGAATGTTGATAAAAATCATAATAATGAGATTTTTTTCCATACTGCATGCAATCCAGTGCATAAGGATGAAAAACAGAAGTATGATTGGGAACAACATCGAAAATAATTTTTATCTGCAGCCGCTTTGCAACTGAAATGAGTTGATGCAATTGCGCTTCGTCTCCTAAATCCGGAGCCAGCGAAAAATAATCTGTAACATCATATCCTTGTCCGCCTCTATGCGTTTTAAATATGGGTTGCAGCCATACAGCAGTTATTCCAAGTTTTTTTAATTCAGGTAATTTTTGGGTGATACCATCATACGTTGCATTCTTTACAAAACGGCGTGGTGCAATTTCATACAACACAGCAGTATCAATCCATTCGGCATGATCATTTTCAATATCAAAACAATGGATGCTGTCTGCTCGGATAACATATGTTTCATATTCCACCGAATCACTTTTGTTTTTCACAAGTAACTTAAAATAATAAGTACCTTTTTTCTGCGGAAGCTTCACTGTTGCTGTTTTTATATCAGAGTGATATATTTTGACCGGTAGCGGGTTACGAGCATCATTCAACCATTGGTAAGACAGTTCTGAATTATAGGGATTATATAATACCCGTGCATGAAGAGTAATGATGTTCTTCTTGTTTGTTGCAAATGGTTTTACAACAGGTAACGGTTTAAAGCCTAACTCAAAAATCAGAGTATCTGAATAAATTGTTTTGTTGCCATCATTTGTTTCCGCGAATACGAAAGTTTTTATTGATTTAAGAAGAACGAACAATGAAAATTTATTCTGTGATACACTTACTTTAAAAATCGAATCATTGATATGAACAGTAATCTCACTTATGCTGAAACCTTCAATTGTTCCGGAAATTGTTTGGGAAGGCGACCAAACAATTGCGCTTTTCTGATCAAGAATAATTGCAGTGGCAAACGGGTGTAAAGAAAATATGAAAAGAAATAGTGTTATACAAAGGCAAGTTTTCATTTACGAAAAAGAATAAGCAGTGTTTTGATATTTAAATATAAGGTTAAACAAATAAAGAATGCAAGGGAGTTTATTACTCAATGTCTGTGCAATGAAGTCGTACACTGGGCTGTTAAACTGTACGCTTGTATTCGCCTTCAGATTTTTGCCCTTGACCGACTTTGCATCTTATAATACCTACTTTTAATTGTTGTGAAGAACATTAACTTTCATCTTTGAAAAGCTATTAAAAAGTTTATGAACAGAAATACTTATATTCTGAGTGTAGAAGGTCTTAATGTTTATTATGGCACCTTTCATGCAGTGCATGATGTTTCTTTCAACGTTTTGCCGGGAGAAATCTTTGGACTGTTAGGTCCGAATGGGGCTGGCAAAACAAGTACACTAAGCGCAATTGAAGGGCTGCTTAAACCTCGTTCCGGTTCAGTCATTATTTCCGGATATGACATCCGCGAAAAACCATTACATGCAAGGGCAGTTATTGGTGTTCAGTTACAGGCAACAAGCTTCCAGCCGGAGCTAACGGTAAGTGAAATTTTAAAACTGTATGCCGGTGTGTACGGTGTTGAATTAAATAAAGAGAAACTGCAAGCAATTTTAAAAGAAATAAAATTAGAAGATGCAGCAGGAAAAAAATTCGGACAATTATCAGGCGGACAACAACAGCGTGTCTCACTTGCGATTTCAACGATGCATAACCCGAAGCTTGTATTGCTTGATGAACCAACAACAGGTCTCGATCCACAAAGCCGACGACAACTTTGGGAACGAATGGAATCAATGCGTGAACAAGGTCATGCCGTACTTCTTACAACACATTCAATGGAAGAGGCTGAAGCAGTTTGTGACCGTGTAGCAATAATTGATCACGGAAGATTAATTGCGATTGATACACCTCAAGCTTTGATTGAAAATAATCGAACAAATCCTGAAGTAATAAAAGCATCAAGAAGAGGAAAAATAACCTTAGAAGATGTTTTTATAGGGCTTACAGGAAAAGCAATTCGTTCATGACCGAAAATAATTTTAAAAAATGGATAAGCATATTCCAACTACGGCAACTGTTTTAAATTCTTTACTTCGGGCTGATCTTACTACTCAATGGCGAAACAGACGTTCATTTGTACTTGTGCTATTGGTACCCGTCATTATCCTTATTTCGTGGAAAGGAGTAATAGACAAATTAGGCGGTGCATTTGCACTTTCTTCATGTATCACCATTGGTTTGGTAGCGACAGGATTAATGGGTTATTCCAATAGTATAGCAAGAGACCGGGACAAAGGCGTGTTTCAAAGATTACGTGTTGCTCCCATGCCTTCCTGGTGTATCATGGCGAGCCGTTTAATTGTTCAGCTTTTAATGATCACTCTTCTCACTGTTATTGTCTTTATCGCCGGGAATAACATTGACCACATAACACTTTCCCCTACAGGTTATGCAATTACATTTTTTACAGCGATCATAGGTGGTGCGGTATATCTTGGTCTTGGACAGGTGGTAGTTGGTCTTATACAAAATCCGGAAACTGTAAACTCAACGGTAAGGCTTATTTATTTTGTGTTCATCATTGTGGGAATGTTTGGAGAGTTTGGTATTCTGGGAGAACAAGTAAAAGAAATGGTTAAATGGTCGCCATACGGAACAGTGAAAGCAGTAATTGCAGCAGGAATGTTGCCCGAAACATGGAATGGCGATACAACAACTTCATTATTCGTAACCATTGGTTATGCGGTGCTGTTTTCTGTTATTGGTATAAGGAAGTTTAAGTGGAATAATAAATAACTTCAATTGCTGATCTTGCTTCTTTAAAAAATTGCCACAACAATAAAAAAGATGAAACTCTTTGCGCTAAAGAATTTCAGATTTGTAGCGAGGATGGTAATTCATTCGAACACTTAATGGCTTTATTGAAAGTACTTGAACCAAATATAGATGGAAAATAGATAAGTTTTTTCTCCACACCTGCGCCTACCAACCGTCTAATTCACCGTCCTGTATTCATTCGGAGATTGCCCTACTTTTTGCTTGAATAACCTTGTAAAATGTTGAGGATACTTAAACCCTAATTCAAAAGCAATCTGATTAACAGATTTACTTAAGTCGAATACTTTTTCTTTAGCCACATCAATAACTTTTGATTGTATATATTCCTGTGCAGTTTTGCCCGTTTCTTTTTTTATCAGGTCACCAAAGTAACCTGCGGATAAATTAAGTTCACCAGCGCAGTAAGCCACAGAAGGCAAACCAATAGCTTGTGGTTTGTCTGTTTGAAAATATTCGTTCAACAATTGCTCGAACCTTTCTAAAATTCCCTTGTGGACACTTTCACGGGTAATAAATTGACGTTCATAAAAACGAACGCAATAATCTAAAAAAAGCTCTATGTTTGATACAATTAATTTTTTGCTGTGGTTGTCAATAGCATGCTCTAATTCATATTGAATTTTTGAAAAACAATCTAATATAATTTTTCTTTCACGCTCCGATAAATGAAGTGCCTCATTCGATTGGTAATTGAAGAAAGTATAGTTTTGGATATGTCGACCTAAAGACGTACCATGTATTAAATCGGGATGAAAAACCAAAGCATAACCTTTAGGCTGATAAGTTTCTCCATTGCTATTCATACCTGCCACTTGCCCTGGTGCAAGAAAAACTAATGTTCCTTCCTGGTAATCGTAAGTGTGCCGACCATATATTAAATCACCACATTTCACATCTTTCAAAAACACTGTATAGAAACCGAAATACATACGTGACCCTTGTCGCGGACTTGCTTTTGATAAATCAACTACACTTACCAACGGATGCAGCGTTTCGTTGTTGTTGAATACATTGTAATCATTCACTGTTTCAAATCGTCGCATGTAATCCATAATAGTATTATTTATATCACTCAAAATTACCGCTTAATTTATCTCTTCATTCACGAGCATTCCCTAATCAGCAATATTGGTAGATAAAACAGGAATCTGTATACCATGAACGCCGAGAAATGAAAAGACCTTTACTGCCAAAGCACAAATAGACTTATTCAAAAAAATAAGGACAAATTTTCCTCAATGAAAAAACTATTATTTGTATTTACGTTGTTCTTGTCATATATAGTTCATGCACAACAAACAGATTCAACTTCACTTGTAATTACTACAAAATCTGGTGCATTGCGGGGATATACTAAAGATGGTGTTTCTTCTTTCAAAGGCATTCCTTATGCTGCGCCCCCAATTGGTGAGTATAGATGGCGACCACCTCAACCGGTAAAAGCATGGCAGGGCGAACGTGATGCAACCAAATTTGGTGCT
>Ga0157378_10001040_pt1 | contig 25329 bp, 24 predicted proteins | sample M65metaG_FD_115309 | JGI IMG/M metagenome (GOLD analysis project Ga0157378, IMG submission 115309) | Miscanthus rhizosphere microbial communities from Kellogg Biological Station, Michigan, USA - M6-5 metaG | ecosystem: Host-associated > Plants > Roots > Rhizosphere > Soil | place: USA: Michigan...
ACCGTCACGACAACCGATACCGCAAGGCAGCGCTGGCCAGCGCAGCCGAAGGCGCTGTCAGCGATAATCTGCGTGGCCATTTGCATGTCTGCATCGGGGAGAACAATGACGTGATTCTTGGCGCCGCCTTGGCATTGGCACCGTTTACCGTTCTGACCGGCGCGAGCATAGATGTACCGCGCCACCGCAGTCGAACCGACAAAACTGATGGCTCGTACTTTGGGGTTATCGATTAACGCATCGACCACCGCCTTTGCCCCGTTCACCAGATTCACAACGCCGCTGGGCAAACCAATCTTATCGAGTAGCCCGAAGATGTATTCCATAGTGAGCGGCACGCGCTCGGATGGCTTGAGAACGAGCGTGTTCCCGGTTGCGATGGCGTAAGGCAGAAACCAAAACGGAATCATCCCCGGGAAATTGAACGGAGTAATGGCCGCGACAACACCCAACGGCTGCCGGATCATGGTTTCGTCGATACCGCGAGCTACATCCTCCAGATTGTAGCCCTGCATCATCATGGGGATGCCGCAAGCAACTTCAACGTTCTCGATGGCCCGGCGCAACTCTGCTTTGGCTTCGACAAAGGTTTTGCCGTTTTCCTGTGTGATGGTACGGGCGATCTCGTCCAGATGTTCTTCCAGGAGCGACTTCAGCTTGAAGAGCGGCTGAATCCGATCTTCGGGAGGAGTGCGGCGCCATTCGGGGAACGCCGCAGCGGCAGCCGTCACTGCCTCGTTTACCTGTCGGCTGCCTGCAAGAGCCACGCTGGCGATAACTTCGCCGGTAGCGGGATTTATCACCTCGTGCGACTCGGAAGCTGCTGAGTCGCTCCATCGGCCATCGATGTAATTTTGTAGTTGCGTGATGTGCGAAGCGGCCCGGCTCATCATCCTGATCCCTTTCTACTGTACATCTGACTCATACCTGCGAAGGTGCAGCTTCTTGCGAAAGAACTTTCCTCGTTTGGACCTGGAAGGGCGCCGAGATGGCAACACCTAAACCGGCCCAGATCGCCAGGGCGATCCATTCATAGACGGTAAAGTGACCCGGAATGAAAGGAAGCACTTTTGCGAATACCATCATTGCAGTCACGAGCACTCCAAATGCCGCGGCGATCCGCCCCGCCCAATTCGGCTTCATACATAGGAAAGCGACGCACGCTGACATCCATCCCAGGGCGGAAGAAATCGCACCGACTTCCAGAATGGGAACAAGTCCAGCCTCCCCTAGGAACATGGTGAGTGCGGTCGCCAGGCCGACCAGCATGACCGCGATGGATGGCGTCTTGGTGTCGGGATCGACATGCTGCAGTTTCGGCAGCAGAAGATTGCGTCGGGCCATAGCAAATAGCATGCGCGACGATGCAATCAGGTTGGCGTTGAAACACTGCACCAGCGACACCAAGGCGGATGACAGGATCAGCACCACAATCCAGTGCGCGTGCAGGGCGCGCTCGAACGCCAGAGCAGTTGGGAACTGCTGATTCGTTTGGAGGGCCTGCCATGGAGCGACATAGGATACCGCAGAGATCACCACCCAAAAGAACACTAGTCCCACGCCGATGGACATCGCGATGGCGATGAAATACCCGCTAGACCTGAAATCGGAACTGGCTTCCTCACAGTATTTGCCAACGGACTCGAACCCCGATAAGAGCCAGGGAACCACTTGCCACACCAGAAAGACTGAAAGCAGGGCACTGTGACTGAACAGGGGGCGCAAGTTTCCTGCTTTGCCGTGGCCCGCACCTGCAAGCGCAAAAATCACGACCAGGGCCAGGAACGTGAAGGTCGTCGTCTTTCCCAGGCGCGCCCCGGCCTGAATGCCACGATAGTTAACCCAGCTCAACGCGACCGTGATGGCCAGCCCCAACCCGAGATGGGGAAGATAAACGGGATATCCCCCCAGTCGATATAGCTCGTGAGTATTGAGGGCCGGGAATATATATCCCGCGATTCTTCCGGCAGCGAGGCCTTCGAAGGGACAGGTTAAGAAATAGCTGAGCAACACCATCCAACCGGTTGCGAAGCTCACAGTGCGCGGAAAAAACTGCGCCACATAGGCAGCTTCTGCAGCTTCGTCAGGAACCATCGGCACAATACGGCCGTACACGTAACCGATCGGAAGCACCATCAGTGCGCCGGCGGTGAATCCCAGAAGCGCCCCTAATGGGCCGCCCCTTTGCAGAATGTCATCCATCACCACCAGCCACGCCGTCCCCACCATGACGCCAAAGGCGAGAGCAAAGTAGTCGGCGAGGCGAAGCCGGTGAGCAAGAGTGTTCATGAGGTCGCAAGAACGAGGAATTCGGTGTTCGTTAAGATCATCAGGCCTCCTGAAATGGCTCGAGTTGGCGGCCGTATGACTCGGTCATAAACACGTCAGGCCTTGCATCAGAACGTTGGCGGAGTATTAATCCAAAGCACTACTGTTTCCCTTTTGCCGGGATTGTGCCACTCGTGTTGCGCGTCGCTGTCGAAGTACAAACTATCCCCCGGCTTCAGCGTGTAGCGTTCGCCCGCGATAGAGATGTTTAGATTGCCCTGTAAAACGTGCAGGAATTCTTCCCCGTGGTGCGAGTACGAACCCTCGCTTCCCGCTCCCGGAGCAATACGGAACAGGTGCGGCTCCATCACCGTGTTGCCCCACGCCAAAAGTTCCATCTCCACGCCGCGATCCGCGCTCAGCTTCTTTCGGTCCTGAGGGCGAACAAGGTGCGGGTTTGTCTGCGAGGTCTGGAAAAAGTCAAGAACACTGTTGCCGTAGAATCGCGCCAGCTTGCGGAGCGTGCCAATAGATGCATTCATCTGCGAGCGCTCCAAGGCGCTGAGGAATCCCACCGAGATCCCAACAGCTTCGGCGACCACCGCCAAGGATACATTTTTCTTCAACCGCAACCGACGCAGGAGCGCGCCTATCATCACAGGCTGTCCGCCGTCCGGCGGGTGAGCGCTGCCATCGCGCTTCAGCATATGCACAATTGCACTTGCATTCATGCCGCGGACTTTTCGCAGGAAACTCGCGCGCTTCAGCAGCCGCACGTCATCGCGGGAATAGAGACGATATTTGCTCTTGGTGCGCCGAGGCCGGGCCAATCCGAGACTCTCCCACATGCGGATCACCGTGGGAGACATGTCAATCAGGCGAGCTACATCTCCGATTTTCAGATAATCGTTCTTGTCTGCAGAGGGCATAAAAGGGTGGTCAGGCAGCACACGCCGAGAGAAGTTCGGCTTGACAGCTGTTACGATGTGGCATTAACCTTGCCGGATTATAGCAAGGTTTGTCAACCGATTTGAGACGCCAGCTTTCGACTCGGAGTTGATAAGCGCCAGCAGGAGGATTGTTTATGCCCGCGGGAGTGGCGAGTACAGTCAAGACCTACCAGCTTTACATCAATGGCGAATGGGCTGATAGCAGTTCCGGTCAAACATTCCCAGTCTACGATCCCTCTACCGAAGAGGTTATAGCACAAGTTCCCGACGGAAATTCAGCCGACGTAGATCGCGCCGTCGCTGCTGCCAAGGCTGCGTTTGAAGAGGGCGCATGGCCAACAACCACGCCGCAAGAACGTGGGCGCATACTTTTCCGCCTGGCAGAGAAAATTCGTCAAAACCTGCTGATGCTGGCCGAATTGGAATGCCGAAACACCGGCAAGCCGATCGTTGAAGCAGAATATGACATCAACGATGTAGCCACTTGCTTCGAATATTACGGGGGCTTGGCTACCAAAATACTCGGGTCGGTCAATCCCGTTCCCGACAATGCCGTCAGCCTTTCCTTGAAAGAACCGGTAGGCGTGGCGGGTCAGATCATTCCGTGGAATTACCCATTGCTCATGGCTGCCTGGAAGCTGGCCCCTGCTCTAGCCGCGGGTTGCACCTGCGTGCTGAAGCCGGCGGAACAAACGCCGCTGACGGCACTGGAATTCGCAAACTGGTTTTCGGACGTGCAATTGCCGCCGGGCGTGGTGAACATAGTCACCGGATTCGGCGAGACTTGCGGCGCGCCCATTGTCAAGCATCCGGACGTGAACAAGGTCGCGTTTACCGGCAGCGCAGCGGTGGGCAAGACCATAGTGAAGACGGCAGCCGACACACTCAAGCGAGTCACTCTCGAACTTGGCGGGAAGTCTCCAAACATCTTCTTCGCAGACGCGGACTTCGAGGCCGCTATTGATGGCGCCTTGTTTGGCGTCTTCATTAATCAAGGAGAAGTCTGCTCTGCCGGTAGCCGCATATTGGTACACAAGCCGATCTACAAGAAATTTGTGGACGCCATGACCGAGAAGGCACGCACCATTCGACTCGGTCCGCCGCTCGATCGCGAGACCAAGATGGGGGTGCTTGTCAGCAAAGAACAATACGAGCGAGTGCGTTCATATCAAGAATTGGGGAAACAAGAGGCGAAAGTCGCGATTGGCGGCGACCGTGCCCATAGGTTTCCCAAAGGCTACTATGTCGAGCCGACGATCTTCTACGACGTTGATAACCGCGCCCGCATTGCCCGCGAGGAAATTTTTGGGCCAGTGGCATCGGTCATTCCCTTTGAAGATGAACAGGACGCCTTGAAGATCGCGAACGATTCCCCTTACGGGCTTGCTGCCGCAGTTTGGACGCGCGACATCTTCAAGGCGTTTCGCGTCGTCAAGCTGCTGCGTGCCGGAATTGTTTGGGTCAATCACATGCAGCCAACGTATGTTGAGGCGCCTTGGGGCGGATACAAGCAGTCTGGTTTTGGCCGCGAACTTGGGCGCTGGGGCGTCGAGGAATATCTTGAAACCAAGCAAGTGCACATAAATTTGAACGAGCAGCCGATTGGTTGGTATTGAAAAGTAGTTGTCAGTTGCTAGTTGTTAGTGGCTAGTAATGGCCAGAAGTCGATGTGAAGCAATGGGAACGATTCGGATCAAACCATCCATACCGGGGCCGAAGTCGCGGGCGCTTAAGCAACGGCAACAAGCCGCCGTTCCCCGTGGGCTCTCTCACGCGACGCCGGTTTACGTCGCCCACGCGCAAGATGCCTGGCTAGAGGACGTGGATGGTAACCGATTCATTGATTTTGCTGGTGGGATCGGATGCTTGAACGTCGGTCATCGCAATCCAGCTGTGATTTCAGCCATCGATGCTCAAGCACAGAATTTCTTGCATACCTGTGTGCAGGTGACGCCCTACGAAGGTTACGTTCGGGTTGCTGAGCGCCTGAACCAGATCACGCCGGGCAAATTCGCCAAGAAAACCCTGCTTCTCAACACCGGCGCCGAGGCGATCGAAAACGCCGTGAAGATTGCCCGCGCATACACACGGCGTTCGGGCACAATCGTATTCGAAGACGCCTTTCATGGCCGGACCTTCATGGCCATGGCCCTCACCAGCAAGACGCATCCCTACAAGAATGGTTTTGCTCCGTTCCCGTCAGAGATTTACCGCGTTCCTTACGCGTACTGTTATCGCTGCTCCTATTCAAGGCAGTATCCATCGTGCGATCTCTATTGCGCGCACCATCTTGAAGACACATTCAGGCGCGTGGCGGCGGCAGAAGATATCGCCGCTCTGCTCGTCGAGCCAGTGCTGGGCGAAGGAGGTTTCGTTACTCCTCCCCCGGAGTTCTTCGGTATCTTGATGGATATTTGCAGAAAGCATGGAATCGTTTTTATCGCGGATGAAGTACAGAGCGGCTTTGGACGCACAGGAAAAATGTTCGCCTGTGAGCATTACGGAATTGAGCCGGACATCTGCGTGACCGCGAAGTCACTCGGTGGGGGCTTGCCCCTGGCGGCAGTCACCGGGCGCGCTGAGATCATGGATGCTCCGGGCGAGGGCGGGCTAGGCGGAACTTTCGCCGGCAATCCCATGGCTTGCGCCGCCGCAAATGCTGTATTCGACACGTTTGAACAAGCGGATCTTCTGGACCGCGCCAAGTTCATCGGCGAGCGATTCGAGAAACGTGCACGGAAATGGGCAGATCGCTTTGTGATCATAGGCGACATTCGCGGCCTCGGCGCAATGCGCGCTTTGGAATTGGTTAAGAGCAGCGACACGCGCGAACCGGCGCCGGACGAGACCAGGAAGATTTCGCAATATTGTTACGAGCATGGATTGATCACGATCATCGCCGGCACATACGGCAACGTGATCCGGCTCTTGGTGCCACTCGTCATCAGCGATGAACAGTTGGACGAAGGGCTCGATGTGCTGGAAGCGGCTCTCGCGTCAGTTTGCGAGCAGCGGTCCGCTGTTGCCGAGGCCACAGCGACGTGAAACTGTCATTCGCTACGGCTCTATGCGGCGCGATCTCTGCCGCGCCTAGAAGCCGCATTCGATTTTTGCCACTACCTCCCTCGTGAATTACCAGGAACGCACCTACTGGCTCGATACCGTCTCCATACCAAGGGGAACCGACGGCCCGCTGCCCGAGGCTGTTGATGTCGTCGTGATCGGTGCAGGCTTCACGGGACTGTCTGCAGCGCGCACAATCGCCAAACACGGTGCCCGCGTCGCCGTTCTTGAAGCCAAGTCCATCGGATGGGGTGCGAGTTCTCGCAATGGCGGTATGGTCCTCACCGGATTGAAGCTTGGTGTCGAGATCCTGGCAAAGCGTTATGGCATGGAAGTAACCCGCCGCATGTATGCGGCTACGCTGAGTGCGATCGACTACGTTGAACAAATCGTTGCGGAAGAATCCATCGATTGCAATTTCAGCCGCTGCGGCGACCTGCAAGTTGCCTGTAAGCAATCACACTTTGATACGTATCAAAAGTCTGCGGAGTTAATGGCCAGCAAATTCAACCATCAGACGCTGGTGGTGAGCAAATCAGAGCTACCGGCAGAAATCGGCTCAAACCTTTACTACGGGGGCATTGTGGATCAAGTCAGCGCGGGGGTAAATCCCGCGCGCTATGTGGCTGGCCTCGCCAGAGCTGCACAAAAGGCGGGGGCACAAATCTACGAGCGCACGCAGGTTTCAGGTATTGAGAAGTCCGCCCGGAACGGCACGAGTGGTTTCATCGTGCGCAATACGCGTGGTTTAGTCTTTGCAAACGACGTCTTGGTTGGAACCAGCGGTTATACCGACTCCATGGTTCCCAAACTCCGCCAGAAGATCATCCCCATCGGTTCATTCATTTTGGCTACCGAACCGCTTTCTGAGACGCTGGCCAGCGAGCTGATTCCGCGGAATCGCATGATTTCCGATTCAAAACGCTATTTGCATTATTACCGCCTCACCCCCGATGGCCGAATGCTGTTCGGAGGTCGTGCGGCCTTCTTCCCCGAAACATCAGCAACGATCCGCAGGAGCGTCGAGATCCTTCGGCGTGACATGCTTAATATTTTCCCCCAATTGCGCAATGTGAAAGTGGAATATGCCTGGGGTGGCACACTCGACTTCACGTTCGACATGATGCCGCATGCCGGCCAGATTGATGGCGTCTACTATTCCGTCGGCTATGCGGGTCATGGCGTGGCCATGGCGACGTACCTCGGCACCAAAGTCGCCGAGGCAGTTTGCGGCGGCGCGGACGCGAATCCATTCCGCGATATCCCCTTCCCGGAAGCTCCTTTCGGGCTTTACAGACGCACGCCCTGGTTCCTTCCCTTCGCGGGTGCGTGGTACAAGGTGCTCGACTGGGCCAGGTAGAAGCCTCCCAGGCGGGTCAATGACGGAAAAAGCCGCCCGCCGCTCCGCCGCGATATCAGGTTTTTTGGGATAACTCAAGGGTCAGTCACTTTCGTTACTTTTGGCAAAAGCCTCACTGCCACATACTGTCGCTGAAGTTCGCAAGAACCTGATTTACGCGGGCTTCCTCATCACCGACGACCCTGAGGCTGTAATGCCAGAAAATTCCCGAGTCTGGTTGCTCTCGTTTCTTTTTGCAATCGCAGCCGCCCCCACATACTCTTCAGCCGCTACTGGAAAAGTAACGGTAACCTCGCCGACGGGGACCCTGTCCTCGGGCTCGATCCATTACACGGCGACTGCGATCACAACGTGCTCAAAAGGAATTTCGGCGATGGGAATTTACACCGCGCCGTATAAGCGAGTTTACGTGGTGCGGGGCGCCAAGCTGGACACGGTGCTTAAGCTGGCTCCTGGTACGTACGACACCGTGGTGCAAGCATGGGACAATTGCAACAGTTCGGCATGGACACACGTGCCGGTCACTGTTCAGCCCATCACGGTTCCGGCTGGTGCCACGACTACCCTCGCATCGCAGACCCGAAACAACACGAGCACGTCGGATACGTTCGTTACTCAGACCAACGGCAATTCAGGCGCAACAAACGTCAGCAAGGTTGATATTCATTCCCTGTTGTACACCGGTGCCAGTACGGAGATATATGCCGAGTTGCAGCCCTGGTTCGGGGATAAGCGCCACATGAAAGTTGGATACGTTTCGTGGGACCCGACTCAGGTCAACAAACAACTCAACGATATGGTGAGCCGCGGGATCAACGGCGTAGTGATCGATTGGTATGGACCGGCTGATCCCACTGAGCCCACAACGTTGGCTTGGCTCGCAGCCGCCCAAAACACAGCCAATTTCAAAGTATTGATCATGATCGACAAGGGCGCGGTGACACTGAGTCGATGCTCCGGTTGCAATGCGCAGCAGACAATGATCTACCTGACGAATTACGTATTGCATCATTACGCAACCTCCCCGGCCTACGCTACCTGGAATGGAAAACCGCTAATCACCGAGTTTGACCTCGACAAGCACTACACTCTGGACTGGAATGCAATCCGGGCAGCAACCTCCCCCAACATCGCTTGGATCTTTCAGAGTTCAGGGGGCTTTACCCATCCCGTCAGCAGCGGCAGTTACTCCTGGATGAATGCAACATCCACGGTGTATGGGATGGACTATCTCACGAACTTTTACAACGCGGCTATGAAAGCCCCGCAACAGATGTCGTGGGGTGCCGGGTACAAAGGTTTTAATGACACTTTGGCTTCATGGAGTTTGAATCGAGTCGTTGGACAGCAGTGCGGGCAGACCTGGCTGCAGACCTTCAGCAAGCTCAACAGCTACTACAACTCCGGTACCCAGCTTCCGATGTTGCAGCTAGTGACATGGAATGATTACGAGGAAGGGACGGAACTCGAATCTGGAATCGACAACTGCCTAACGGTTTCCGCGTCGATTTCCGGTACGCTCCTGCAATGGAATTTGAAGGGGAATGAAAACACCGTTGATCACTATGTTGTCTATTTCAGCCCTGACAACCAGAACCTATTGGAGCTCGATCAACTGGCTGTCGGCATCCACGCCATTGACTTGAGCCCTTACAGACTGGCTAGCGGCAGCTTGTTCGTGCAGGCTGTGGGCAAACCCTCAATGAAAAATCAGATGTCCGCGCCGGCGAGGACTCCCTGGTAAGAACACGCCGAGCCCCTTTGCCCCTGTAAAACCTGACATCTTTGCGGCGTTCGGGAGAATCACCATCGCACTCATCACTGTTTCTCTCTGCACTGCACGTGGATGAGGGAGATCAGGGTTCCTTAACGGCCCGGATGACGAATTTCTCCATCGTGTATCGCCAGGGCACCACCGTTCCGAAATGGCGTTCGAACCAAAGGCAAGCATCGTAATAGCGTTGTAGCGCCCGTGGCCAGTGTTTTTGGGCAACGGCGTTAATGTAGAGCGGCTCGAACAAGTATTTATGAAATCCGAACCCCACGCCGCGGCCCTCGAAGTCTTGCATCCCGCTCTCACGAAGCCAGCGTTTAGTTTCAAACCAATTGTTGTAGTGGTCGTAAGTTAACCCCCAATGGTCGAAGGGGGACATGGAATGCAACACCAGCCGAAAGGGCCAATTGAACACCTTGTGCCAGCGGGACATGCGGATATTCTTATACAGGGTTTTCGGATTCCACTGATTGTACAGTTCGAGAACTACGCTTCCCTGCTTGCGAACCACGCGGCAGAGTTCATGAATTGCGTCTTCCTGCTTAACGAGGTGCTGCAAGACACGGCAGCTAATCACGGTTCCAAACTGGCCATCCCGAAATGGCAGGTGTTCCAGTTCGGCACAAACATGGAACTGGCCGCGCTTCTTGCTGCGCGCGATACGCAGAAGGTTGAGAGAGGCGTCAAGTCCGACGGATGAAGCTTCGGCTGGCAAGGCCGCGAGAAACCGGCCGTTGCCGCATCCGGCGTCGAGAATGGGATCGAGTTTACTGCGGTCGAGATATCTCAAAAGCCCTTGCATCTCAGACATATGGTTGTGGACACCGAAAATATCGGTGCCCCCCACTTCTGCGTCGTACATTGTGGCGCGTGTCTCAGGATCCCAGTAGCGACCGAAGAGTCGATCCATGTTCTCCACGACGTTGCAAGGCATGAGGACTGGAATACCGTCAATGATTGGAAATGTGTAAGAGCAGGCCGAGCAATAGAACTGAGTTGCGGCATTTTGCAGGGTGAGATCTCCCTTGCAGGCCGGGCAGAAAAGGAGCCGGTAGAATTCTTCGACAGTCATTGAGGGTCATCTCCCAGATGATTTCAAGCTTGCTTAGGGGTTATTGGATGGAGCTGTCATGCCGCGAGCTTAGAAGACTTAGGTATGGTGCGCAGTACCAAGGCGTCAACGAAGAACTTGGTCGCCCAATTCAGCACTTTGAAACGCCCATAGTCTCCCCAAGTTGGCCACGAGCCGGGTAGACCTCCGCGAATCGCGGGGTTCGGGCTAGTAATATCGTGGTGGCCCATTAGATAGCGGTTGGCAAGGTCAGCGGCATCGGCGAACGCTTGCAGTCCCAGTAACATAGCTAACTGCGACCAAACGATTGAGGTCTGTGCCGTCCCGGTAAGGCAGCACCACTGTGCGGCCGGGCGAAAACTGGCGTCGATCCTGCCTGGAATGAAACCATGGTCGTCCATTAAATCAAGCAGCGCGTTCGCCGTTCGCACAGCTCCATCGATAAAATCCTGCCGGCCCGTCAATTTGCCAATGCCAACAAGGCCTTGCATGGTGTAGGCGACAGTGTGAAGCAAGGGGCGTGTTGCGTCCTCCAGGCAACAATCCTGAAACCAGCCGTTGGCCGTTTGTTTACGCAAGACATATTCTGCGTTACGGACCGCAGCATTTACGAATGCCGGCTCATCTAGGGCGACTCCCATCTCAGCCAAACCCCACGCCGCTTTCACGTTATAGACGGTCGTCGTCGATCGAGCGAATTGCGAGTTTCCACGCAACCATTCTCCGGTCGACTCCTGCATGGCGAGCAGCCAACGGGCCGCACGTTCGCCTGCGGTGCGATAGACTTCCGCGCGAGTCTGACGGTATAGTTCCGCCCATCCGAGCAGTACCATGCCGGTATTGAAAACGGCAGGGGTAGGATTCGTATTGAACATGCCGCCCATTACAGCGCCGCAGCCCATCTGGATTTCGGTTTCCCAGTTGCCCATCTCAACGGCTCGCTGAAAATAGCTCTCGTCGTCGAAGTAGCGCGCCAACTTCAGAAAGGTACAAATAATATAGCCGGTAGTTTCGGGGTAGCTGGGGAGAAAATCACCTCCGAATGGCATGCCGTAGGACACCCCTCGGTCGGAGCCGTGATCTTGGGCACGGCAAATCCACTGGGCCGCCTCCACCAGGTGTGTGTGGGGATCAAGATTTTGAGGCTGCGAGGCGTATAACCCTCGGTATCGCCATCGCTCCCAATAGCCGACCACCGGACTACTCGCGAGCCTTGCAGCAGCCCGCACTTTCCCCGCAATGCCCATAAAAGTTGGCATTGTATCAGAACCATCCGATGACCTAACCCAACTGAGCGCGTTGGTTCGTCACCGCTGCTTAGTCTGCCCAATTGCAGTTGCGGGAACACGCCCATTGGGCCATCGATTTTCTGAGCACCCTCCAATCGTTGCTCAGCAAGCGGCGGGGCAGAAGATTGACCTTGCCGATATCGCCAGCAGAGGGTAGGGTTTTGAATAAATGAGAAGTGTAATCGTAGGAATTGAGATCTTCGTCGGCTTCCTGATCGGAGGTCTACTCCTGGCCGGCTTGGTCGTGGTAGGGCCCTATCTAGTGTTTTGTGCGTGTCTCGCTTGGCACCTCTCAATTGAGCCGCTGCGGGGGCTTTCTCGAACTGCTTTTCACCTGGCGAAAGAGATGCGATGGTTTGCAGCGGTTGGCACCGCTGCCCTGCTCTATACATGGGCCGCTTACAAGCTCGGTCAATCTCATCGCCCACTAGCTGAGCACATGGCAGATGCGATGGCGATCGCCGCCGGGCTTGCGATCGTTGGCATCGGCGTATGGCTCATCGTGCGCATTGTGCGTCGAGGGCTCGCAGACCAGTGAACTTGAACTTTCCGTAGCGACCCGCATCGCCGCAGCCTCGCTCGCTTCCGAAGAGAACCTCCGTCCACCGACAGCTGAGCAGATGTACACAAAGGCCGCTTCCGTCAGCGTTCCCGGTGGCATCTAAATTTCCCCTGAGTTCCCAATGAATGGCGGAATCAAGAGTCCCGGACGGACTTACCTGACGTGCATGACCATCCTGGCTACTTTGGCCGCGTTTGGCTGCAGCGGCCAAGATTTCGGTTCTTTGCAGCCCAACCCCGAAGATCTCTGCAAGTGTTTGCCTATTGAGCCAGACATCGCCGATTATCGGCATTCCGCAAAGCATGTGCCCATCCCCAACGAGGTCCCGCAGGAGGTCTCCGTCGACTCGATTCTTACCTGGCCTCAAGATCTCGTCATTCCGCCAGACGCACCGCGAACTGGACGCGAACTTCAGGTTTTTCACATTGCGAATGCGTTTCTCCAGAACGTTGCCGTGAATTCAGCGGACTGCGATATTTCCATGGAGATATCGCAAACTGCGGATAAGAAGGCTCCGCGGATGATCGTGGAAACGCCTGTTGACAGCGAATATTGCAGCGCTCGTCAAAATCTGCAATCGCAGCTGAAGCAACATGGATTTCGGCTGGACTCCAAACACGGTGGCGAACTTGCACAGGCCCTATCCGTGGAAGTCCTGGGGATGGCATTCGAGGACTTTGAGCACAATCGTGGCAACGCCGCAACGTTGTGGGAGCTTCACCCTGCGATTGTGACTCTCCATTGAAGTACAGCAGCGAGGAGGGCGACAGACCGGTTCAACTGCGACTCTTTCCTGGCGTGTTCTGGCGCTTGGCTCGCGCATGCCCAACGTCTTACCTTGGAATGCGGGCATACCTTCCCACCGAACGTCAATTAATAACTGACCGTGGTGAGCGGGCGGGCATCTAAACTTCGGACGAGGTTATTGCAGTGCCCAAAGGCGACGACGATGCTGTCCAGCCTATGAAAGATACCGCCCAAAACCTAGCCCAACAAGCAAAACAATTGCGGGAACAGGCCCGCGACCTCTCTCAGGAATCAGTGCGAGTCCGTCGAGCAAGCAAAAAGGCGTGGGAGGCAAGAGCTGACAAACGGGGAAGGAAGAGGCGATCGTGAAAGAAGAAAGCGATCCCATCTCCAGTTCTGTGGCCACTGGAACCGAGGTTCTTCGTACCGAACTTTTGGCCTGTAACCCGAGAGTAAGGATCGCTCAGAACACGAGCGAAAAGCGCAAAAAAGGGAACGGAATCGGGCTAAAGCGCACGGTTTTGCGTTTTCCTGCCTCAGACAGCGATGTCACCTGAAGAGAATGTCAGTCTCTCTAGGGGAGGTTGTTTTTGATACACAAGGCGCCTAACTCGTACGGAGGAAGAACGTTGCTCTAGCGGAGGTATCCTCGAGCAATGGTTTCGAAGCTGGCCTAGGCTGCTAGCGCGCCTTACCGCCGTTGCTTTTCGAGACCACGCGTCCATATTCTGAAGCTCGGCCCATCCGGTCAAACATGCTGTAAGCCGCCATCGAGATTCGCGCAATCGCTTCTTCGCCAGCCTGCTCATTATGTAAGTAGGTGGTCATGACTGAAATCAGGTATGGCCGATTCTCGGCGAAGACAATTCCGGAGTCTGTACGTACGCCTTCCAATTCCCCAGGCTTATCCGCACTCCGTACTCCTTCCGGTAGGTCACGCGAGATTGCGCTGCTCTTGTGGGTGCTGAGCACCTTCAAAAAATCATCGGTCATTTCTTTCCCCAAAACCTTGCCACGATAGATTTGGTCCAGCAGCATCATCATTTCGCGGGGCGTAGAGACGTTCTCCCGCCCTTCGCTAGCAGCTTTTAGGTCCATCATTTTCCGGCATAAGCAGGTATGTCTAAGACCGAAGCTATCCAGCAACGCATTCACGTTCTTCATGCCCACTCGGTCGATGAGCACATTGGTCGCGGAGTTGTCGCTGACCGCTACCATCATCGTTGCCAGATCGCGGTTCGTGACGCGCGTCACTCCGGGTGTCAGCCCGAGCATAATGTCGCTGTCCTGCACGAAGTCTTTCGCTTCGACGGTATACGGGTCCGTTAACTTGGCTTTGCCGGAAGCCCCCTCGGCAGAAAGCTGCGCCTGATGGTAAAGCTCTGCCAGCACTGCGATCTTGATAGAGCTCGCCTGGGGAAAAACTTCGTCTTCATGAAGAAGGAAGTTGTGCCCAGTCGTGAGGTCCTCAATGGCCACGCCCATGACGCCGTCGAGCTTGTGGTCGATCTCGCGAATCTCTGAAGCCAGCTTGTCCCAGAGCACCTGTTGCTTATCGTCAACGCTTTTTGGATCGTTAGTTTGGGCTTGCGTCCGTGCCAGTGGTCCGAAGCTCCACCAGGCTGCGATAGCTAGGGTCACTGCAACCGTTTTCATCGTCTTAGACATAGGTCAGCAATCTGTCACGCAAGGACGGAGCGATTGAGATCAGCTCGGTTGCACAAAATGATAAATTGTGAGACCGTCGTTGACGAATCGCTGGATCGTGCTTCGAAAGCGACATTCTGCCACGTTCGCTGATGCGCCCAATAAGAATTCAAGAACCGGCCAACGCCACATCGCGCAGACGTCCCATCCGGATCAACGACTCACGGTACCTTGACCTGGGTCAGGGCGTCGGCGGCGAGCAGTTTGTTGTGGCGCAGCAAGCGAAGCCATTTTGCCAAATACACACCTCCATAACCAAGAGGCGTAGACGTGGATCTTTGATCGTCGGCGGGCTTCCAAACTCCTCTTCTGAAGACTGCATCCGAAAGCTGGGTTGGAAGTCTGGTTTGGCCGTGCGGGTGTACAACCGTATGTTTGGTAGGGGAGTCCGCGCACTGCTGGTGGATTCTATCCGCAAGCCTAGGGAAAACGATAGGACCAACCGACTGATCCATTTGTGGTGCCTCCTCGCAGCGATCGCAATCTTGCTTAGCGCTGTCTCTGTTTCCGCACAGAAAATCAGGTACGACTTCATCATCAGCGGAGGGCGAATTGTCGATGGGACGGGCGCGCCCTGGTTTGTTGCCGACATCGCACTTTCCGGTGATCGCATCGTCGCAATTGGCGATTTGCGGAATGCGGTGGCCAAAAGAAGAATTAATGCCTCAGGTCTTGCAGTGTCCCCGGGCTTCATCGACGTTCAAGGCCAATCGGAGTTCAATCTGCTCGTCGACAATCGTGCCACGAGCAAAATTACGCAAGGCGTGACTACGGAAATTACAGGCGAGGGAACATCGATCGCACCATTGAATGATCGGCTAATCGCTGACCTGGAGGATAACGCGAGGAAATACGGCGTGAAGCTGGATTGGCGCTCACTGGATGAATATCTCAATCGGCTGGACCGCGCCCATCCCGCCATAAACCTCGGTACCTTTGTGGGTGCAGGCGGTGTTCGCACCTACGTCGTAGGGAAAAAAGATCGTCCGGCAACAGCGGCCGAGATGGGGCAAATGCGGCACTTGGTCGCTCAAGCCATGAAGGAAGGCGCCTACGGTCTGAGCACTGCCTTGCAATATGTGCCGGACTCATTCGCATCAACCGACGAGATCATTGAGCTCGCCAAAGTCGCGCGCACTTACGGCGGAGTCTACTTTACGCATCAGCGCTCGGAATCGGACAGAATCTTCTCTTCGCTCGATGAAGTCTTCGCCATCGCCCAAAGTGCGAGCATTTCGACAACCATCTGGCACTTGAAAACCGCATACCATGAGAATTTTGGGAAGATGCCCGAGGTGCTTCATCGCATCGAGCAAGCGCGTGCACGCGGTATCGATGTCGCCGCCAGCGTCTACCCGTACGATCGAGCCTCCAATGGCTTGGTCGCCTGCTTCCCCAGCTGGGTTTCCGAGGGAGGCACCGAGAAAATGATTGAGCGGCTGAAGGATCCCGCCCAGCGGGACCGCGCCAAAAAGGAAATGGATGAGCCAAGCGAGATTTGGGAAAACCAGTGGCTAGGCTCCGGCGGAGCGAGGGGCGTTTCGCTCATCCAGGTACTCAATCCCGAACTGCGCAAATATGAAGGCATGAACTTCGAGGAGATTGGCCGTGAAATGGCCAAAGACCCCAAAGATGCGGCGATGGATATTGCGGTAGCGGATCACGGTAACAGCCAAGTCGTGATTGCAATCATGGGTACCGACGATGTTGGTGCCGCCGTTTCCAATCCGCTTGTCACCTTCGGATCTGACTCACCCGCCCAAGCCGAAGACGGCCCATTGAGCGCGACGAAAGCCCATCCCAGGGCGTTCGGAACTTTCACACACATTCTGGCCGAGTACGTCCGCAATCAACATGCTATGGGGCTCGAAGAAGCGATCCGAAAGATGACGTCTCAGGCTGCCAGCCGGGTTCGACTCACAGACCGTGGAACCCTGAGACCAGGAATGTTTGCGGACATTGTGATCTTTGATACGACAAAAATCCAAGACACCGCGACTTACGACGATCCGCTCCACTACTCGGTTGGTGCCAAGGACGTTTTCGTAAATGGCAAGCCTGTGATCCTCGATGGCAAGCTTACCGAGCAACGGCCCGGGAGAGCGTTGCGCGGTCCGGGATACAGAAAGTATTCTGCGCGAAAATAGCCGCAGTCTGGGCAGCCGACTTGGGAGCGCAAAGGCTTGCGCCGGTAAGGAGCCCCCAGCTTAAGAAAGTCTCAGCCATATTTGGTTCCACAGGCTCTCGCACCTGGGACACGAAACCTCCCGCCCTATGAAATCCAATAACCTATGGGCGTGAGCGGAACGCGCTAAGCACAGTGTAAAATTCCGCTAAATTCGCGCAAGCTAAGAGCCTGCGCGGGAGGGAACCCCGTCCATGCCCGATGTTCAACCAATGCCGCCTGCGGGGCCGGAGCTTGATCCCAGCCCAATTCTTCAGACTGCTTTTGCCTTCTGGTCTTCAAAGGTCCTACTCACCGCGGTCGAGATTGGCGTGTTCACGAAGCTGAGCGATAGGCGCATGAGCGGAGAAGAATTAGGGGTGGAACTCGGCCTGCATCCACGCGGCACCAGCGATTTTTTCGACGCACTGGTGGCCATGCGGTTCCTCGACCGCGAAGGGGACGGGGCGGCGGCGAAGTATTTCAACACACCGGCCTCAACACTCTACCTGGTTCAAGAGAGCCCCCGGTACGTTGGTGGTTGGTTAGTGATGCTGAACGAGCGCCTTTTCAAGTTCTGGCACGACCTGCCGGAGGCCCTGCGTACAGGACGGCCTCAGAATGAAACCAAGCACGGTCAAAAGGGGATTTTCGAGGAGCTCTATGCAGAACTCCCCAAGCTTGAGCAGTTCATGGGCGCAATGACCGGGCTCTCGCGGATCAATTTTGAAGCCTTTGCCGCTAAATTCGACTTTTCAAGATTTAAGACTCTATGCGATGTCGGCGGGGCGACCGGCCTGCTATCAATTGAAGTGGCGAAGAAGCATCCCCATCTACGCTGCACTTCTTTCGACCTGCCACCAGTAGAGCCTATCGCGAGAAAGCACATTGCAGCAGCCGCACTCACAGACCGCATCAGTATCGCATCCGGGGACTTCTTCAAAGACCCGCTGCCCAAAGCCGACATCATCACCATGGGCATGATCCTGCACGACTGGAATCTGGAAAAGAAAATGCACTTGATCCGCTCGGCTTACGACGCTCTTCCGCCGGGTGGGGCACTCGTCGCCATTGAAGCGCTTATCGACGATGCTCGACGTGAGAACCTCTTTGGTCTGCTTATGTCCCTGAACATGCTAATCGAATTCGGCGATGCGTTTGATTATTGTGGAGGAGATTTTCGTCGATGGTGCACTGAGGTGGGCTTCACGCGGTTCGAGGTGTTGCATCTGGCCGGACCATCGAGCGCCGCCATTGCATATAAGTGACCGATCACTTCACATACAAATCCGCCAGCCTTAGCACCTTGGTGGTTCCCCCCGGGGACGCAAAGTCATGAAGACTGGCGGGAACTTCCAACGTGTCATTGAGCTTAATAGGCCGGGAAAACCACATCTGTCCCGATTGGAGGGCGTAAAGAGCCCGGTCATTGATGACTCGGTACTTATACAGCGTAAATGCGTTCATGATGTTTGAGGGCCGTTGTGCTCGTCCGGACGCGTCTTAGAGACCGCGCGGAACTATCGACCCGAGTATCTTCGCGACATCCTCATGGCTTTCGTACCAGATCACAGTGACACCTAATTCCATAACCGTTTCCTCTTGGCGTCTCAGATCGAGACTCTGGAGATCGCGGATCGTGCTCACGATCCGCTCGTGGACGGCTGGCCGATCCAGCAACGCAACCGCCTGCTCGTCATAGCCAAACTCAAATCCCGTCCGCACGCGTTCTTTCATCTCCTTCAGGATGGCAGCAACTTCTTCGTTGCCTATGTCCCAAGCACGTGGGCGCTTCAGCAGGGCGTAGCTTCGGTTCCGACGCGGCATCGCCCGCAGGTTGTCGAGAATCCTACGAAGGTTCCGGTCCGTTAGCGATAGCCCGACCATCACGCTGATGGTTTCAGACAATGCCTGCATTTGCACCAGATTTTGCCAAGTGTACGGATCCTGCGCAGCCCGGTTGTATTGGTCTTCAGACAAGACGATCTCGTCGAGGAGCGACTCCCTGCCCTCGCGCAGCGGCACGAAGCCATGGACATGGTAGATCGGCATAAGCCGTGGCCGAAGGGTCGAGGCCCTCCACACTGACTGGAAGCGCCGCCGGTCCAGCATCCACTCGAGCAGGTCATCGTAGTTGTACGTGATGACAGCCTGTACCCCCCGCTTGTTCGGGATACTTTGTCGGCACAAGCCCGCGATGGCATGAAGCGTACGATTTTTCCGAAGAAGTTTTCGAACGTCGGCAGAGCGAGGGCGGGACCACTGCTGCAACCCACTCATCCCGTACAGCATGATCCTCACCATCTCTACAAAGGTAGCGTCGCTTTCGTAGTATCGCCGGAGTCCTCGTGCAGCAACCTCGAGGGGAACGATCTGACGCCCAAATGCCCAGCGTCCAACTGCGGGAACGAGCCCTGGGACGCGAAGATGTCGACCCAACTTACGTGCGATACCATTGACGTACAGTTGCGTCACCAAGCGGTCCCAGGTTGGGAGACCGCTCGCGACAGAACAGCCAGCCCCTAAGAAGAGGGACAGACGTCCCTCGTCGAACGCACGCCGTAGTTCGCGAACTGTACCCGCCTGCATTCCAGCGATCATTGCCAGAACCTCATTCTTGAAGGAGTGTTGTTTCCTTTTCAACATCGCCCGATAATCTTGCCCAAAGACGCAACACCTGCGTCCCGTAGGTAGGATTCCTTCGTCTGCAATCGGACTTGTCAAAGAATAATTTACAAGAGGAATTGGCCGAACGAGGCTCTCACAACTACGCGCGGCTCATGGGTCCATGGGCGGAATGCAGTTACGACATTTAGGGAGAGGCGTCGGGAATACGACTCACCTTGCTGCTCGCGCGTCTTTCCTGCGTTTATGGAAATCTTTGGAGATTCCCAGTACTTGCGTCCACTCAGTACCACATGTTGAATGGAAGGCCAATGTAACGCCGCAAGGGAGGAAAAAAGAGAAACGTTTCGCCGTTGGGGTTCACTACTGGACATAGGAGATGATCCATGGAAGAGCAACTCAAGCACTCTGATGTTCTTAGGATTGGCGGACTTGAACTCAATCTACTGAACTATTCAAGGGTGCTTCCGCGAGCAGAATTTGAAGGCGCCCATCTCGAGGCTGGTACCCCCATCTTTGATGTAAATGGAGAATTGCTCTTCTATCGTATCCCGATCATAGGGGCAACAGGCTCTCACGCTGGTTATGCTGACGTTGCGGCACACACGGTCTTTGGTGCCCCGCTTTTGGCGGTGGCTCCCGAAGCGGTCTGGAATGAACAGTCACTCGTGGGGGAGGCCCGAGAGGCGTTAATACGCCGTCACAGAGGATCCAAAGCTTCTGTTCCCTACGATGAAATTCGCTTCGTGGCTTACAGCTATCCCAAAGTGGCCGTGGCGTTCTTTTACAAAGGCAAAGAAGCTAGCATGCTTGAGCTCAAGAGTTGGATGGAAGTGCCTCCATCGAGCCTCAAGGAGCGCAAGCCGATGGAACCGGGAAATTTCGAGCGGTGGTCGCTGATCGATGAAATGCCGCAGGATCGCAAGAGGGAAAACCAGGAGCGTTTCGCCGAGAGACTGGAACACCTTCGCGGCTCCGAGCTGCGTGATTTCGACACCTCGATAATCTCTGCAACACGGCTTACATCCCGAATTACCGTTATTCGGTTGACGGACACCGAAGAACTTCACTATTCAACGCGTCAAGCTGATCATCACACCTGCTATGAACTCCGGGGGCAAGAAACGAGCGTGTGGTGCGTTGCAGCCAGCACTCAGATGGTGCTCGACTTTTATCGCTACGAATACACCCAGTCACGAATCGCAACGCAACTCGGACTCGGCACTCTGCAAAATCCAACCGGATTGCCGTATGCGCGGGATAACGACGTGGCAGTCGCCTTGAATACAATGTCTAGTGGCGCCCTGACGGCGACGATGCTGACAACACCACCTTTCGGAACCTATTGCGATGAGATTCGCGCCAACCGTCCGCTGATCAGCTTTATTCCCGGGCATTCCCGAACCGTTGCGGGCTATACGGAGTCCTTGTTGCTGATCTTGGGACGCATCGGTTTTCGCGGACTTCTCGTCTACGATCCCTGGCCACCAAACTCAGGGGTCATCACGCGATGGGAGAACTTCGACACCCAGACTTACCGGCGTGCGTTTACCGCGCATGTGACTACAATCTAAGAGTGAAGAAAGACGACCAGCAAGCCCACGTGGAGCGGGTCGCACAGGAGCTGTGGGAACGAGGTTCCTTGCAGATCCCGGGGGGCAGTGACGCCGTGGTAGGCAGTGCAGTGGCGGTCCGCGACTGGTCGGGCGGCTTACATTCGTGGGTTGTACCGCTGACCATTGGAGCAAAACTCGTAGCCTGGGCGCAGTTTTCCCCTCAATATACCTTGCAACGCTTCTCGATTTTTCTTCGCAGAGAAACAGAGTTGAATCGCTGTCCGAACGCAGCGGATTGGCTTGATCCAAGCGTTGTCGAAGGGCGCGTGAGGGAAAAAGCGGGGCCGGATGTGCGATTGTCTACGCCGATTCTGACCTTTGATCGCGATCCCAGCCGGTTGGTCTGGGCGACCGTGGTGCGAGACACCAGTGGTTCAAGCCAGCGATGGTTTGTTGCAGGAGAAAGCGTGTGGCAAGACCCTGGAATAGATGAAGTCACAGGCGGTTCAGCAAGCCTCTAAGAGAAAATGAGCCAGCGTGATGATTCTTGGTGCTCTGGGATATCGCCCTAGGACCTGCTGAGGGGCAGACTGCTTATCTGACACATCTTCGACAAGGGGAGACCCGCAGTTGCTGCCAATTGCCGTAGGTGACTTTACCTCAGGTCTCGCCGCAACACCACCGGTTCTGGGAACCCAGTGGCACTGTGAACGCTGAGGAATTGCTCAATCGGATTGTTGGCAACAAAAAATAGAGAGTGATTCACCACCGTACCCAGCGTGGGTTCCCCAAAGAGCGGGTGGTTGATTTCCAGCACCTTCACGGCTCTCACCGCCAAGCCATCCTCGCTCATTGTCAACATGACCACTCGATTCGGTTGAATACCATTTTGAATCGCGATGAGGTTCTTTCCGTAGGCGACCAGTCCGTCGATCCCGGCGAGCGAATCGGGTGGATCTTCTTGCACCCGGGAAATTTGTCTGTTCTTGAGGTTTATCAAGTACAGACCGCTCATGTAATCCGACACGAACAAGGCTCGACCATCCCGAGATAACGCAAGGCCTTGCGGCGAAATTCCGGACTCGGGGCCCAGGAGCACACGCAGATTGCTCTCCCCAAGCTTTCTTTCGTAGACCGTAAGGCCAGCGGAATCGGCGACATACACGGTTCCGTCCGAAGCGAGAGTAAGCCCATCACAAAAATGATTGTCCCCGAGCCCCTGGATTGGATAGCGCCGATTCAGAGCGGCCGTATCCAATTCGAACGCAAAGAGCGCGGCCTGCTTCTCCATACCTGTAACATACCCCTCGCTGCCTTCGAAACGGTTGCTGCAGGCCCATAGCACTCGACGGACACTGTCCACACCGATACCACTGATGCTCCAGATACCGTTCTGGCCCGCCGAGAGGAAATCCGTCAGCCGGCCCTCTCTGTCAAAGCGAACGATCTTGCGGCGATGCACACTGGCCAAGAACAGGCTGCCGGTCTTGGGGTCATATGCGATCCCCTCGGGAAGAAAGCTCGGATCAGCAATGCGGAACGCCGTTCTTGCCCGAAAGGCTTTGGCGGTTCTTAGGTTTTCCATTTCTGTCAGGAGGTACCGAAACTGGACAGATTTACTTAGCCCTGCAAACGCCGGTTCTTGCTTCAAGTCGAAATAGGTGCGCATTCGGAGCAGCCTCTGCAACTGCTGCATCCCGGCCTGATACTGTCCCAACCTACAATGAACCGTGGCTAGTCTAAAAATGGTGTCCGGATTTCCTGGGACCCGCCGATCTGATTCGAGAAGCTTCTCGAGCGCAGCCCGATAATCTTTTTTTTGGTAGCTTTCAATCGCTTGCCGGCGAATTTCCCAGTAATCAGAACCCGGTTGGCCTTGTAAGGCACTGATTCCGATTAGAACTATCGAGCCGATCAGGCACCAAAAACATCTCGACTTCATGGAAGATCGGTTCCTCACAAAGGGCGTTTTCAACCGTAGGGTTCTGCGAGCTATTCCTAAAGCGCGGGTTCACACGGGGGACACACCGAAACCCCCGTCAAATCGTCAGGCCAAGAAAAGTCCCAGGATCTTGGACGCTCCAGGAGATCCAGGGCCTGGGAAAAGGGGGGCGGATTGACGAGCGCCGCGGATCCAAGAATTGACGATACAGACTAGCCAGGCCCTTGTCTGCTTTTCACGCGTACCACGTCAATGCGCAACATTTGTCCCGAGAGAGGTCGATCCGTAACGCCGTCCAGTATCTGCTTACGATCCGGGCCTGTTTTCCCATTGTCGATCTGCCGATCATTTCCGTCATTGACCCCGATGACAACCGTTGCCCCGGCGGCCACCACGATTGAGGCCTCGAAGTCCTCTTTATAAATCTTGTGCCCAACCGAGGGATAATGATTCAGCCAGTAGGTCTGCCGGGGTTCAGACACCTCGATCCTCCATTGCGACCAATCCAGAGTCCCGACCGTGCCGCCGACCTTAAAATAAGGGTGCCCAGCATCAGGCGTATCGCCACCGGTGATGGTGGTTGGCTCGAAAATTCCACGGATGCGCAGGTCCACCTCGTAAACGGATCCGGCTTTCCCGCCAAACTGGAATGAGTGCTCGTGCCGCTGAGCATGAAGACAAGTGTCTGGCTGAGGCGGGTATTCACCAGTGCACTCGTCGTGTAAGAAGAACTTATCGAGCCCAAGGCCGGGTTCTTCTCCTCCTCTTATCTGCGCCGCCCTAATAGGGTCCGACTCGACCGAACGAACCTTCCCATGCCCACAGGCGAGAACTGTCACACATAAGAGCAATGCGGTTCCACGCAGGATTAGTTGGATTCTGAAGATCAACCTAGGTCCTCGCAGTTTTGAAGATGTTTTTCACTCACGCTATCTCGGACGGTTGCAGTCGGGGTTCGACCAACGAGCCGGAAATTATAATTGAACCAGAGCTCGGTGAAGTTGAATTCCCATCAGGGAACATGCTGGCGTGCAGTTTCACCGCCGCTGCGCGAGTCCCCGGGTTCACCCGATCAGCGAGTAATCTTCACGACCCACGCAGGTTGCGAGCGAAGCTCCTCCGGCAAGTCGGGAAGTTCTATGCTTAAGCCCCCCTTCGTTGGCCTGTACTTGAGTGCTGCCGCTGAACCGAGCAAACTGACGGACTTGGCGCTGTCGACATCCTTGATAACCAAATTGTGCGCAAACCAGCGCGGCAGAATGGCGTAGAGGCTGTTGTCTTTGCTCGTAAAAAATGCCTCGATGGATGCCTTCCCAGCGGCGGGTTTCCCGATCAACTGAGTGACGTCATAAGCCGACGAGTATTCCTTGTTATATTCAACCTTCGGAATGTCGCCAGCTGTCCACTGACGCGTGCTTTTCCAAGGCCTGGTGGCGTAGATACTTTCCCCGTTGATTTTCAGCCAGTCGCCTATTTCCCTCAGCCGTTGTTCCATGATGACTGGAATCGCGCCATCGCCTCTCGGCCCTATGTCGAGCAACAGGTTGCCTCCCCTGCTGACGGTATCTACAAGAATAAAGATCAGTTCCCTGCCCGAGTGATACACATTCAGGTCCTCGGCGCGGTTGTAGCCGTAGCTGCCCCATTCCACGGCTTTCTTCCCAGGCATGATCACTTCCGCTCATGCCGGCGGTGTATTCCGTCGTCCAATAACCTCCGTGCTTATGTCGGGTATCGCTGCCCCAGCGGTCATTGATAACGACCTCGTCTTTTACGGGAGAATCATTAAACAACCACGCAAGCAGCTCCGGACTATGCCACTCGGCCGATGTCATCTCCCACTCGCCGTCGCTGAAGATGATCGAGGGCTTGTAGTGAGTGACCAGGTCTTTAAACTGAGGGAACATGTGCTCCTGGAGATAGCGCGGTTTGTTGTAAAGCCAGAGCGGGTTGTACCACTCATACAACGAATAGTAATAGCCCATGCGCACACCTTTGCGGCGGACAGCTTCGGATAGGTCGCCCAGCAGATCGCGCCTCGGTCCAATTTCAACTGCATTCCACGGTCGTCCCCAGGTCAGCGAGGCTTCCTTGCTAGGCCACAAGGCGAAGCCCTCATGATGCTTGGAAGTGAGCACAACGTACTTGGCGCCGGAACCAGCGAGCACTTCAGCCCAGTGGTCGGGATCGAACAATTCAGCCTTGAACTGAGTAGCAAAGTTCTGGTAGTGGAAATCACTCCCATAAACC
>Ga0157378_10001042_pt1 | contig 25316 bp, 17 predicted proteins | sample M65metaG_FD_115309 | JGI IMG/M metagenome (GOLD analysis project Ga0157378, IMG submission 115309) | Miscanthus rhizosphere microbial communities from Kellogg Biological Station, Michigan, USA - M6-5 metaG | ecosystem: Host-associated > Plants > Roots > Rhizosphere > Soil | place: USA: Michigan...
CTGGATTACACGCGGCTCCTGCCGCGTGCCCTGCGGGCCATTCGCTGCGCGAATGTTCGCTTCGGCATCCTGCCTACGCAGTCCCGCCTACGCGGGAATGACGAGCAACGGCAAGAACTGGATTCCGCCTACGCGCGAATGACGAGCAAAGGGCAAGAGCTGGATTCCCGCCTACGCGGGAATGACGAGCAAGAACCCCAGGTCAGTGCATGATCTTCTTCAGCCGCGCATCCAGCTCTTCCGGCTCGAACCCGAAGCCGAGCGTGACCTTTTCCAGGAACGCGCGTTCGCCGCGGCGGATCGTGTGGTCGGCGGCGGCCAGGCGCAGCAGGCTTTGGTAGATGCGGTCGATCTCGCTCGAGCCGCGCGGGTGCGTGCGCAGCAGGCGCAACATTTCGGCATCGATGTCGAGCTGGCGGCGGCAGCCGCGGTCGAACGCCTCGGTGGCAAGCTTGCGTGCCTTGGAATTGAGCTTGAGCTCGTCCATCAGGCCGTTGGTGTAGTGCGCCTCTTCGGTGGAGACGACGCCGTCGGCGCGGGCGAGGGCGCCCAGAAATCCAAACAGCACTTCGACGACGACAGCCTGCTTCTCATCGAGCTTGCTGCCGAACATGTCGCCGATCGCCAGGCGCACGTCGTGCAGCACGCCGCTGATCGCCGAATTCGTTGACGCCTTGTCGTTGCCAGCCATGCTCAACATCTCCCCTTGGCGGTAGGACCATGTTGCGCCAGAAATGCGCGCGTGAAAAGAGGGTGCACGACACAGCCGACCGGCCAAGCGGCCGGTTGCTCGCAGTCCTTCACGCGCCACTCACGCCGTTGCCGGCGCGACGATCACTCGCGGTATTCGTTCTTGGCCCAGCTCTCGTACTGGCGCTGCGTGATGCGGGTAACGTGATGCGCCAGGTGGTCGAAGTCGTTGAACAGCGGCGTGAACGCTTCGGCTTCCTCGCGCGTGATGCCGCCATCGTGATTTGCGTCGAGCTGCGCGAACGACGGCGCGGGGCCGTAGCGGTTCGGTGCAGGCTGGCCGGAATGCAGCGTGACCTGCTTGCCGTCGCGATCGGTGAACGTCGTGCTCTGGTCCTGCGCGGGCGCGCTGGCGGCCGCGGCCAGCAGGCCGGCGGCGACGAGCAGAGCGAACGGATTTCGGATCTTCATGGGCGTCTCCTGTCGTGAAACATCGTTCCCTGGATGGCGCGACGCTGGACTTGTGAGGCGCGCGCGCCAGAATACGTCCTCCTCGAATCGGATCAATCGTAGTGGCCCGACCTGAAACGGATGCTGAAGTCGCTGTGACAAAGCCGCTGTTGCTGCAGCAGGCACGCAACCTGCACCTGGCCGTTCAGGGTCTGCTCACCCCGGCGCGCGCCCGCGCAACGCGGCGACGGGTGCTCGACGCGATCGCGCGCATGCGCCTGCTGCAGATCGACACCATCCATGTCGTGGCGCGCAGTCCCTACCTGGTGCTGTTCTCGCGCCTCGGCGCGTACGCGCCGCGCTGGCTCGAGGAGCTGCTCGCGCGCGGCGAAATCTTCGAATGCTGGGCACACGAAGCGTGTTTCGCACCGATGTCCGACCTGGCACTGCACACGGCGCAGCGTGCCGCGCGCGCCGGCCACTGGGCGCACAAGCACGCCGCGCGCGCGCAGCGCGACCAGCGCGCCGGCATGGATCGGCTGTTGCAGCACATCCGCGAACTGGGTGCGGTGCGCGCCGCGGATTTCGAGCGCAAGCAAAAGGGCGGCGCCGGCTGGTGGGGCTGGAAGGAGGAAAAACGCTGGCTCGAAGCCCTGTTCGCGCGCGGCGAACTGATGATCGCGCGGCGCGAGAACTTCCAGCGCGTGTACGACCTGAGCGAGCGCGTGCTGGAACACGCCGGAGTTGACGCCAACGCACTGCCGAGCGTCGATCCGGCGCGCGAATTCGTGCTCGGCGCGGTGCGCGCGCTGGGCATCGCGCAAGCGCGCTGGATCGCCGACTACTTCCGCACCGGGCGGATGCACAAGGATGCGCAACTCGCGCCGTTCGTCGACGCCGGCGATTTGATCCGCGTGCCGGTGCGCGGCTGGGACGTTCCGGGCTACGTGCATGCCGACAACCGTGCGCTGCTCGCGCGTGCACAGCGCGGCGCATTGCGTGCCACGCACACGACGCTGCTGTCGCCGTTCGATCCGGTGGTGTGGCATCGCGAGCGCGCCAGCACGTTGTTTGATTTCGACTACACGCTCGAATGCTATACGCCGGGACCGAAGCGCCGTTACGGCTATTTCGTGTTGCCTCTGCTGCATCGCGGGCAACTGGTCGGCCGGCTCGACACGAAGGCGCACCGTGCCGACGGCGTGTTCGAGATCAAGGCGATCTTCCTCGAGGCGGAGGTGAGCGCGAGTCCGGACCTGGTCGGTGCCGTGGCCCAGGCGATCCACGAATGCGCGTCGTGGCACGGCACGCCGCGCGTCGTCGTGCGCCGCAGCGAGCCCGCAGCGTTCGGCAAGGCTTTGCGAGCGGCGCTCAAAGACGCGCGCTTGAATCCCTAGGCAGCGGGCGATTTCGCGCCGCCCTGCGCGGCGGCGAACTGTGCGACTTCGGCCTGCAACTGCGCCAGATCGTGCTCCAGCGACGCGAACACCTGCGCACGTGCTGCCGCTTCGATGCGCTCGGCCACGGCCGCCGTGCCGAGCGCGCCGATAAGCAGGCTGGCACCCTTGATGCGATGCGACTCGTGCGCGATCGCCTCGGCGTCGCCGCGCGCGATCGCCGTGCGCAGTTCCTGCAGGTCGTGCCGCGTGCTTTGCAGGAAATCGTCGACCAGTTCGCGATCGAACGCAAAGCCGGCCGGCGCGGCGATGCTGCCGGCACCGACCGGCGCGGCAGCCTCGGCCAGCGGTAGGTAGCGTTGCAGCGTGTTGGCCAGCACCGCCAGCGGCACCGGCTTGGCGAGGAAGTCGTCGAGCCCGGCGTTGCGGCTGCGTTCGACCTCGTCGGCGCTGACCGTGGCGCTGAGCGCGATCAGCGGCGCGCGCGGGCGCGCTTCGTGGTGTTCGTCGGCGCGGATCGCACGCGCCAGCGCGCAGCCGTCGCGGCGCGGCATGTGCAGGTCGGTCAGCAGCAGCGCGTAACGCCCGCTCTGCCACCGGCGCAGCGCCGCATCGCCGTCGTTGGCCGTCTCGCAGGCGTAGCCGAGCTGATTGACCTGGCGCGCGATCACCGCGCGGTTGGTCGGATGATCGTCGACCAGCAGGATCAAGCTGCGTTCGCGCTCGGCATCCGCCACGCTGGGCGCGCTGCGCACGCCGCGCGGCGGCGCCGCCGCGGCGATCGTGTCGATCAGCGCCGGGTCCGCCGGCGGCAGGCGCACGATCAGGCTCATCGTCGTGCCGACGCCGAGCTCGCTCTCGAGCGCGATCTCGCCGCCCATGAGCTCGGCCAGGTGGCGGCAGATGCTCAGGCCGAGGCCGGTGCTGTCGGCCTTGCGCGTGCTGCCCGTGCCCGCCTGCGTGAACGGCTGGAACAGGGTCGCCTGATCCTCGGCGCTGATGCCGACGCCCGAGTCACGCACGCGGAACGCGAGCAGTTCGCGCTGCTCTTGCACTGCCAGCCGCTCCAGGCGCACCTGCACGCGGCCGCGCTCGGTGAACTTGATCGCGTTGGACAGGAAATTGCTCAGCACCTTGCGCAGGCGCAGCGCATCGGCCAGATGCGCGGCGCCGACGCGTTCGTCGATCGCGCATTCGAGCTGCAGTCCGCGCGCCGAAGCCATCGCCATGAAGTTGCTCGCGCAATCGCGCACCAGCTGGCGCAGGTCGACCGGCGCCGGATTGAGTTCGAGCTTGCCGGCTTCGATCTTGGAGAAGTCGAGGATGTCGCCGATGATCTGCAGCAGGCTGCGCGCGGAGCTCTGCACGATCTCGATCTGCTGGCGTTGATCCGCGTCGAGCTTGGTCTGCGCGAGCAGCTCGAGCATGCTCATCACACCGACCATCGGCGTGCGGATCTCGTGGCTCATCGAGGCCAGGAACGAGGACTTGGCGCGATTGGCCGCCTGCGCGCGCGCCTCGCTGTTGACCAGGTTGGCCTCGTACTTGAGCAGATCTTCGCGCATCGCCAGCAGCGCGGCATGGATCTGGCCGAGTTCGCCCTCCGGCTCGTTCGGCGGCACGGCGAAGTCGGGTTCGCGCGCATGGCGTGCCAGGTGCACCAGGCTCTCCACGCCTTTGTATACATTGCGCAAAATGCCGCGTCCCACCACGACCACGAACAGCAGCGTGACGAACGACAGCAGGATGCGCCACCAGCCCAGCGTGCGCGCCCGCTGCAGGTGTTCGCGCACGCTGCGGTCGGCGTCGAGCATCTTCACGTCGGCGAGGAATTGCAGGCGCGTGGTCACCGGATCCATCGCGGGGTAGAGTTCGGCGTCTGCGAACTTGCCGAGCGCGGCCGCGTCCTGCCGCTTGAGGATCGCGAGCAGTTTCTCCGCCGCCTGGTCGGCGATCACGCGTGCCTTGCCCACCTCGTCGGTCAGCGAGCGCTGCTCGCTCGAGAGATTCGAGGCAAGCAGACTCTGCCAGTTGCGCTTGATGTCCGATTGCGCCGTTTCGATCACCACGACGGCCTGATCCCAGCCCATCAGGTTGTTGCGTACGCGGAACGTCGTATCGACCATGTCCAGGCCGTACGCGTCGGAAATCGATTTGGCCAGGCGCAGGCCGGTGAGTGATTCGTCGCGCAGCGAGTTGAAGCGCGCGATGTCTTCCTGCAGGCTGAGCTGGTCCAGCAACAACACCGCGGCACCGGTGAACAGCAGCAGGCCGAACAGCGCCAGCAGTTTGACGCGGACGCTGAGCTGGCGCCGCGCGCTCACGTCGCCGGCTTGGCGAGCGCCGGTTCGCGTTGCTGCCAGGTGCGGATTGCCGCTGGCAGTTCGTTGCCCGGGACCGCCCGGCTGATCAAGAATCCCTGTGCCTGCTGGCAGCCTAGCTCGGCCAGCATCTGCCACTCCTCGACCGTCTCGACGCCTTCGGCGACCACGGTCAGTTGCAGCTTGCGCGCGAGATCCAGGCTCGTTTCGACGACCGCGCGCTTGCGTGGCTGGCGCGGCGCGCCGCTGACGAAGCCCTGATCGATCTTCAGTTCGGTGAATGGGATCTGCGACAGCTGCGCCAGCGACGAATAACCGGTGCCGAAATCGTCGATCGACAAGCCAAACCCTTTCAGCCGCAGCCGCGCCAGCACGTTCAGCGCATGCGCGGCTTCGCTCATCACCGAACTCTCGGTCACCTCGATCACGATGTCGCGCGGCTTGGCGCCGTTGTCGGCGACGATCTGCTGGAAGCGGTCGGCCGCGTCGACCTTGACCAGGTTCAGCATCGACACATTCACCGCCACTTTCAGCTCGATACCTTCCTGCGCCCAGCGCTTGCGCCAGCGGCAGGCGCGTTCGAGCATGCGCTCGGTGAAGCGGTCGATCAGGTTTTCGCGTTCGAGCACGCCGATGAACTGGCTCGGCCCGACGATGCGATCGCCGCGGCGCCAGCGCGCGAGTGCCTCGACGCCGACGACGTGGCCCGATGCGAGCGCGACCTTCGGCTGGAAGTACGGTTCGAACTCGTCGGCATCCAGCGCATGCCGCAGCGTGTCGTGCAGCACTTCGATCGCCGGCTCGCTGATCTGCGGATCCTCGGTCTGGTGGAACTGCGCCAGCACCTCGGCGAGCTTCGTCGTCGTCAGCGGCTTCTCGACCACGCCGAGCACGCGCGTGCCGTATGCGCGCGTCATGCCCTGCACGGTGTTGAGCAATGCGGGATCGAGCGCGCTGGTCAGTGCAATCGTGCGCGCGAGCTTGCGCGCGGCGACATGGCCGATGAATTCGATGCCGTCCATTTCCGGCAGGTCCAGATCGACCAGCACCACGTCCGGCGGTGTGGCCATCTGCTCGAGCGCGGTCAGCGCGGCGCGTCCGTCGGCTGCGGCATTGATGCGCGTCAGGCCGAGTTCTTCCAGCAGGCGCAGTGCCACGCGGCGCTGGAAGCCGTGATCCTCCACCACCATCACCGACAGATCGCCGAGTCGCATCGTTGTCCCCACACCGACCGATACCCTAGCGTACCCCAACTGGCGTTCGACATGGAAAGTAGCCGCCGTCGACGGCCGCGCGCATTGCGACGTGCAAAAAACAAAGCGCGCCGCAGACATCGCGACGCGCTCGTCCCCATGGATGGCAGTTTAGTTCTGGTGCTGATAGGCGCCCATGTCGGCCATGCCGCTGATCGTGCGCGAGAAACCCGGACCACGCTGGTCGGTCGCCAGACCGGCCGTGTTGTTGCCCTGGTTGCGCGCCGGGCTGGTGTTCGACAGCGCATGCGTCTGCGTGAAACCGCCGTTGTTCGCCAGCGCCTGCAACTGCGGATCGGCCGACGACGTGATCACGCCGGCGCCATGCGGCGTGCTGGTCGACATGACGAGGTTGTTGGAGCCGCTCACGGACGTGGCGACGAGATCGGCGTCGATGCGGCGATGCCCGTCGGCAGAATTGTCGTTCTTGGCGAAGATCGAACTCTGCGCGATCACGGCGCCGTTGCTGGACAGGCCCGCCGCATAGCCGGGCTGTGCGGTGTTGAATGCGATCGTGCTGTTGAGCACCTGCACCGGGTTCGGCGTGCAATCCGCGCAGAACACGCCCATGCCACCGTCGCCGCCGTCGCCCATGTTGCCGGAGATCGTGCTGTTCTTGATGATCGTGTTCGACGAGAAGCTGCCAAACACGAACTGCATCATGCCGGCGCCCTGACCGGCCTCGTTGCCGTCGACGGTGCAACGGGTCAGGTCGGCGTCGCCGCCGAGGATCAGTGCGCCGCCGCCCTGGCCTGACCACACGTAGGATGCAGCAGCAAGATTTTCGCTGAGCGATGAGTCCGTGCAGGACAGGCTGTAGGCATGCACGCCACCGCCGCGGCTGGACTGGTACGCGCCGCCGGCATACGCGACGTTGCCACTCACGCGGCTGGACTGCAGGGTGACGTTCTGCGCGTAGATCGCCCCGCCGCGCGCCGCGCCGGACACCGAACTGGCGGTGCAGCCGCTGACGGTGGAATTGGACAAGGTCAGGTCGGAGGTGGCGAGAATGCAGCCGCCCTGGGCGTCGTCGGAATCGGTGTTGACCGCGCCGCCGGCGATATGCAGATTGAGCAATGTCAGTGAGGAGACGGGCTTGTCGATCGAGGTGCTGTTCAGCACGCGATGCGCGCCGTCGCCGGCGATCGTGAGCGCCGCATTGGCTGGACCGACCAGGCTGACGGTGTGCGCGAACACGATCTCGCCTTGCGACAGCGTCAGCGTATTGCCCGGGCACGACAGCTGGCTCAGGTCGATCTGGTCGCCGTTGGCGGATGCGGCTGCGAGCGTGCGCAGCGTGCCGGCGGCATTGGTGTCCGCACAGCTGGTCACGGTCAACACGCTGGCGAACGCCGAGCTACCCATTCCGATCAGTGCGAACGCCGTCGACAGACCGGCTGCAAGCTTCTTGAGGCGCAGGTTGCTGGAGTTCGTGGACATGTCGCTCACCTCGTTGGGAAGGGAGCCGGCGGCATCGTGGATGCGTGCTCGGCAGGTGAGCAGATACTAGGCAGGCGACCTCTTCGAGGTAATTCGTACGAACGCGTAAGTACAAATACCTATGTGCTCCGCGAGCCGGCGTCGAGGATGCCGGGCGAATTGATGCAGGAATTTTGTTTGGATCCGATGCACGCTGTATGCCAGAGCTCGGAAGACGAGCGTGGGGTTCAACCGGTTTTGGCCTGCGGGCGCATGCGCACCAGTTGCGCGAGTGTCTGCGCGCCCATCTTTTCCATCACGCGGCGGCGGTGAATCTCGATCGTGCGATAGCTGGCGCCGAGCTTGCGCGCGATTTCCTTGTTCGTGTTGCCCTCGACGACCAGGTCGAACACGCTGCGTTCGCGCGCGGTCAGCGAGGCGAGGCGCAGAGAGAGCGCCTCGCGCTCGCCGTGATCGCGCCACCAGCGCAGGTTGCGTTCGATCGCCGCATGCACACGCTCGAGCAGCGCCGCGTTGTCGAACGGTTTCTCGAGGAAGTCGATCGCGCCTTCGCGCATCGCCGTGACGGCGATCGGGACGTCGGACGAGCCGGTGAGGAAGATGATCGGCAGCTCGACGCCACGTTCCTTCAGCGCCGCCTGCACTTCGAGGCCGTTCATGCCCGGCATCTTGAAATCGAGGATTAGGCAGCCCGGTCGCGGCAAGTGCGCATTGGCGAGAAACTCCGCTCCAGATGCGTAGGCCTCGATGGCGAAGTCAGCATTCGTCAGCACGCGCCGCACGGCGGCGCGCATGTGATCGTCGTCGTCGACCACGAACACCACCGGCTGCATGGGATGCCCGGGCTGGGCTGCCTGCAACGCCGGCTCCGGAACGGAAGCCGAGACCACTGCCTGTCTCCATGATGGGCTGATGCCATGCTAACTGTCGCCGCGAGGCGCAGTACCTGTTCATTCTTACGGGTCTGCCGAGTCCGCCAGCCTCACAAGTGCGGCGGATAAACCTTGCGAATAGCGGCTCAAGCGACCTCAGGTGAACCCATTGTTAATGAAGGCGCCCGCTGCGCTGGACCACGTTGCAAAGCGGAGTACGATGGACCGTGCTCGAAGCCTCGATGAGCAACGCGAAGGTCCCGCAGCAACCCGGCGCCTCGTCACGGCATCGTTATCCTACGGTGACAAACGGAGGTCACCATGCTGGGAATGGATCCGTTCCGCAGCGGGTTGGCGTCAGGGAACACGGCGCACAAGCAAGCCGGCGAGATGGCCCGGACAAGCTCTCGGCGCCTGGCCACGCATCAGAAGAAGGCCCTCGTCGATCTGGTGATTCTCGTCGTCGGCACGGCCGCCGTGTTTGTCGTAGCCGGCCGCCACGAATGGTTCGGCACTCTCAGCAACTGGGTCCAGGCAAGCGATTTCCGGCAACTGGATGAAACGCTGCTCGCAGCGTTGTTCCTGCTGTTCGGGCTCATGGTGTTTGCGTTTCGGCGCTGGCGCGATTCGTTGTCGGAAGTGAAAAGGCGGCAGCGTGCGCAGGTGGAACTGGAGTTGCTGTACGGCGAGCTCGGCGAGCGCGTAGAGCAGCGCACCAGTCAGTTGAGCAGCGCAATCCAGGCGCTGAATGCCGAAGTAGCAGAGCGCAAGCGGGTCCAGGAACTCGCGCTGGCGAGCGAAGCACGCTATCGGCAATTGTTCGATGCCAGCCCTCTGCCGATGTGGGTTTACGATCTGCAGACACTCGCGTTCCTCGCCGTCAACGATGCCGCGGTCGAGCACTATGGGCACAGCCGCGAGAAGTTCCTCGCCTCGACGATCAGTGATATTCGCCCCGAACAGGACTTGCCCGCGCTACGCGAGAGCCTGAAGGTGATCGGCCGCAACATCGACCACTCCGGCGTGTGGCAGCATCGCAAGGCCGACGGCACGTTGATCGATGTCGAGATCACATCGCACGTGATCGATTTCGAGGGACGACCGGCCAAGCTCGTGCTCGCCAACGACGTCACGCTGCGCCGGCAACAAGAACATCGGATCGCGCGACTGAGCAGAATCCGCGCAGTGCTCGGCGGCGTGAGCTCGGCGATGTTGCGCCTGCAGAATCGCGACGAACTGCTGCAGGAAGTGTGTCGCGTGTGCAGTGTCGAGGGCGTGTTCCCGATGGCTTGGGTCGTGTCGTTCGATGCGCACACGCGGGCACCGAGCGTGTCGGCATTCCACGGTGACGACCCGCAGTCCGCCGACTTGATCAAGGCCGCGTTCGACAAGGTGGCGCGAACCGAATTGCCGAGCTACCGGGCATCGCGCACCGCCAAGCCCGTCTACGTCAACGATACGATCAGTGACGCGGCGTTGGCGCCGATGCGCGACGAACTCGTCACTCGCGGCTTTCTTGCCTGCGCGGCGTTGCCGCTGATCGTCGACGCTGTAGTCGACTCGGTGCTGGTGCTGCTGGCGCGAGAGCGCGACTTTTTCGACGAAGAGGAAAGGGCGCTGCTGGAATGGTTGAGCGCGGACATCTCCTATGCGCTGACGCACATCGAGAAGTCGCAGCGCCTGGAGCACCTGTCCTACTACGACGCGTTGACTGGACTGGCCAATGCGCATTTGTTCCGCGATCGCCTGGATCAATTCGTGTTCGCCGCGCAGCACAGCCGCAGCAGCGTCTGCGTCATGGTGATCGACCTTGCACACTTCACGCGGATCAACGACTCGTTCGGCCGCGCCGTGGGCGACCGCTTGTTGCGCGAAGTCGGCGAGCGACTGCATGGCTGCCTGTTCGAGCCGTATGCTCTGGGCCGCATCGGTGCCGACACGTTTGCGGCGGCCAGTCCGCGTGCCGACAGCAAGGCTTCGAACAAGCTGCGCGATGCCGTGTTCGCGGCGTTCAAGCAACCTTTCGAAATCGAAGGCCACGAGATCCAGCTCGGCGCACAGGCCGGCATTGCGCTGTTCCCGAACGACGGCGCGGACGCAAGCACCGTGTTCAAGAACGCCGAGGTGGCGCTGAAGTCGGCGAAATCCTCGGGCGAGCAATATGTCTATTATTCGAGCGACATGCAGGAGCGGATTGCCCGCCGCCTGGCGCTCGAAGAAGAGTTGCGCGCCGCCGTCGATGCCAATCAGTTCGTGCTGCACTACCAGGCGCGCATCGACATGATCAGCGGCGAACTGGTTGCGGCCGAGGCCTTGCTGCGCTGGCAACATCCGCAGCGCGGCCTGATCGCGCCGGGCGAGTTCATCGCGCTTGCCGAGGAGACCGGGCTGATCGTGTCGATCGGCGCCTGGGCGATTCGGCAGGTGTGCGCGCAGCAGGCGGCGTGGATCGCAGCGGGACTCGCGGTCGTGCCGATCGCCGTGAACGTGTCTTCGATCCAGTTCGAAAAGGGCGATCTCGTGCAAACCGTGCGCGATGCGCTCGCGGCGCATTCGCTCGGCCCGCGTTATCTGGAACTGGAACTGACCGAAAGCGCGGTCATGGCCGATCCGGAAGCGGCGGCTCGCGTGCTGAAGACGCTGCACAAGTTGGGTGTGAGCCTGGCACTCGACGATTTCGGTACCGGCTATTCGTCGCTCGCGCATCTGAAGCGCTTTCCGTTCCACTCGGTCAAGATCGACCAGAGTTTCGTGGTCAACATCGTCAGCAATCCCGAAGATGCAGCGATCGCCAGCGCGATCATCGCGATGGCGCACCGGCTCGGGTTGAAGGTGGTCGCCGAAGGCGTCGAAACCCAGGGCCAGTTCAACTTCCTGCGCCGCGAAGGCTGCGACGGCATGCAGGGCTTCCATTTCAGCGGCGCCGTCGCGGCCGAACTATTCGAGACGCAACTGGTATCGGGACGGCACATGGCGCTGCCGGCGCAGCCGGCCGAAGAGCAGCGTACGCTGCTGCTGGTGGACGACGAGCCCGGCATTCGTTCGGCGCTCAAGCGCACGCTGCGCCGCGACGGCTATCACATCCTCACCGCGAGCAACGGCCCCGAGGCGCTGCAGCTGCTGGCGGAGAACCCGGTGCAGGTGATCGTGTCGGACCAGCGCATGCCGGAGATGTCGGGCACGGAGTTCTTGAATATCGTCAGACAACTCTATCCCGACACGCTGCGCATCATCTTGTCCGGCTACACCGATCTGGGCGTGGTTACCGATTCGGTCAACCGCGGCTCGGTGTTCCGATTCCTCACCAAACCTTGGGACGACGAGTTGCTGCGCGAACAGGTGCGCGACGCATTCCGGCGCTACCGGCCGGGATCGACGCTGCATTGAGAATCCCGTCCGGCGCTGGCGAAGCGCAGGCGCCGATGAGTCGTTCGGCGGCGGGGGCCTACTTGAACAATTCGTCGTCTTCGTCGAGTTCGATCAGGATGCCGCCATCCTCGTCGCGCTCCACGTGCGTGATGCCGGGACACTCCTGTTCGAGCGAGCGCAGGTGCGCATCGCTGTCCGAGCGCAGCCCGGCGGGGGCGCGTGCGCTGGCGCCCGCGTTCTTGCTCCTCGCGCGGTTGCCCAGGATCGACGCCACCGAGCTGCGCAGTTCGTCGTCGTCCCACGGCTTCTGGATGTAGCGCGACAGACTGGTTTCGTTGATCGCGGCGATGATCGCGTCGCGATCGGCGTAGGCCGACACGATCACGCGCGGCACGTCCGGCTGCACCTTCATGAAGCGCGTGAGGAATTCCACGCCGTTCATCGTCGGCATGCGGTAGTCGCTCAATACCAGATCGAAATCGCGCTCCTCGCTGCGCTCCAGCGCGGCCTCGGGCGAAGAGAACGCTTCGATTTCCAACGCATCGCCATCGATCTGCGTGGCGTCGATCAGCGCCAGGCAACGGCGCAAGGCGTTGAGAATGTTCTGCTCATCGTCGACCAACATGACGCGATACATGGGTAGTTCCTCGCAGTTCGTTCAGCGCGGTTGCCGGATCGGCAACTCGATGCGCACCAGCGTTCCCTGTCCGGGTACGCTCGTGATCTCGATCTTGCCGTGGTGCTTGGTGATGATTCCGTAGGAAATCGCCAAGCCCAGTCCGGTACCGGTGCCGACCGGTTTGGTGGTGAAGAAGGGATCGAAGATCCGCGGCAATACGTCTTCCGGGATGCCTTCGCCGTCGTCGCCGATCGCGACCCAGACCGTATCCTCCGTGCGGCCGGTGCTGACCGTGATGACGCCGTGCTGCTTGATTGCCTGCGCGGCATTCATCAGCACGTTCATGAACACCTGGTTCAATTCCGACGGCAGGCATTCGATCGGCGGCATTTCGCCGAACGACTTGATCACTTCCGCCTTGTACTTGATCTCGTTCCAGACGATGTTGAGCGTCGCCTCGATGCCATGCTGGATATCGGCCTCGACCCAGTCCTCGCTGCGCTCGCGCCGCGAAAAGTCCTTCAGGTCGCGCACGATCTTGCGCACGCGGTCGATGCCCTCGCACGATTCTTCCAGCAACTGCGGGATGTCGCCGGCGAGAAAATCCAGGTCGAAGCTGCGGCCCAGTTCCTCGACTTGCGCGATCGTGGCGGCATCGCCGCTGCGCCGCGCGGCGGTTATGAGCTGCTGGATCGCGCCGAGCAGCGTGGCGACGTAGCGCTGCAGCGAGCGCAGGTTCGAGCTGACGTAGCCGATCGGGTTGTTGATCTCGTGCGCCACGCCGGCAGCGAGCTGGCCGATGGAAGCCAGTTTTTCCGATTGCACGACTTGTTCCTGCACGCCCTTGAGCTTGGCGTAGGCGACCTCGATCTCGGCATTCCTGGCATGCAATTCGGCTTCGCGCGCGTGGTCGCGCGTCATGTCGCGCAGACTGAGCACGTACGGGCTGGTGCAGTCCGGGCCGATCGCCGAAAGCTCGAGCAGCAACACCTTCTTCTCGCCCCCCACCTCGAGCGTGACCTCGTCGGTGCGGCGCGCGGTATCCAATTCCTTTGCAGGCAGCAGATCGGCATGCCAGTCGCTGACATGGATCAACGGGCGCTCGCCGGACTGCGGATTCAGCAGCCGGGCGAACAGGCGCGCCGCTGGGTTCGCATACAACACGCGTTGCTCCGCATCGAACACAAGGGTCGCAATCGAAGAAGCATTCAGCGCGGCGAGCAGAAACGGGCCGAGGTCCGTTGCCGGCGGATCGAGTAGCGCGTGTTCCGATGGTTGGTACGCGTTCATGAGCCCTTCTTGCAGAGATTCCACTCGTCGAAGTCCTGTCCCGAGCCTGTGCCGGTCCTGCCCGCTTGATGCTGGCAGCGACATCCTATGCGGAATCGGCCCAGACCATAATCCGTACGAGTACTTAGGCCTGGAAGTCGAATACGTTCAATCGCTTGCCGGGCCGTCTCCGCCTTCCGCCAGGCGCATGCGAACCAGATCGGCCAGGGTCGGCGCGTCCATCTTGCCCATCACGTTGCGGCGATGGATCTCGATCGTGCGGTGGCTGGCGCCGAGCACGCGCGCGATTTCCTTGTTGGTCTTGCCTTGCACCACCAGGTCGAGCACGCTGCGTTCGCGCGGCGTCAGCAACTCCAGCCTGCGCCGCACCTCGCGCCGTTCGACGTCATGCGGCCGTGCGCGCCGATGCTGCTGGATCACCTGGCGCACGCGCGCAACCAGGTCCTCGTTGTCGAACGGCTTCTCGACGAAATCCGCGGCACCCTCGCGCATGGCCGCCACGGCGATTGGAATCTCCGCCGTGCCGGTCAGGAAGATCACCGGCAGGTCGATATGACGCTGCTTCAGGCGCGCCTGAACCTCCAGCCCGTTCATGCCCGGCATGCCCACGTCGAGCACGATGCAACCGGGTCGTTCGAGGCTTGCCTGCGCCAGAAATTCGGCGCCGGAGGCATACAACTCGCAGGGTAGGTGCGCGGCGGCAAACAGGCGGCGCAAGGCAGAGCGCATTGCCGCGTCGTCGTCGACGACGATCACCACTGGTGGAACTGGATCGGTCGCCGCCGAATCTGGGGCCATCTTTGCAGCCATTGTCGGTCACCCGCCGACAAACTGTCGTTGACCCATCGTACTCGCTTTCGGGCGGCGAGTGACGACGCTATGCCGGACACAGGCAGCAAAAAACCGCGTCGAAGCGCGGTTTTCGGGTGTCGCGGAAGCTGCCGAAATCGAATGGTGGAGCGGAGGAGGATCGAACTCCCGACCTTCGCATTGCGAACGCGACGCTCTCCCAGCTGAGCTACCGCCCCACACGTGCCGACTCTCTTGCCGGGCAACCGGCGCCGCAGCGGCGACTGGCGCCTAGCGGAGCCGCGCATGATACATCGGCGGATCGCTTCCGCCAAGCCCGTGCAGCCGCTCGCGCAGCGAGGCGCGGGCGGCGATGTTCGGTCTTGCTGGAACTGCTCGACACCGCGCGTTCAGTGCCCCTGCAGCCGCTGCCGCAACGCCGCGTAGTCGGCGCGCAGCGCTTCGGCATGCGAGGCACGCGCGAGCAGGTCGGCGAGCGCAGGCGGCACAGGAACCGGTGCGCCAATCAGCGGCTCGACGATGCTGTCGAACTTGGCCGGGTGCGCGGTGGCGACGACCGCCCATGTGCCGCCAGCACCTTCCTGGCGCAGCGCCTCGAGCGTGCGCACGGCGGTGGCAGTGTGCGGGCAGAACGTTTCGCCGTGTGCGGCATGGCGCGAGCGGATCGTGTCGCGGATCGCGTCGTCGCCGATCGCGTCGACGGCGAATTCGCGGCGCAGTTTCGACTCCTGCGGATACAGCCAGCGCAGCCGCTCGAAGTTGCTCGGCGCGCCGACGTCCATCGCGTTGGCCAGCGTGGCGACGCTGGCGCGTGCGGCGTACTCGGCGCCGGCGAAGAAATCGTGCAGGGTCAGGTTCGCGTTCGTGGCCAGCACGATGCGGCCGATCGGCAGGCCGCAGGCACGCGCCAGCATGCAGGCCACCGCATTGCCCAGATTGCCGGTCGGCACCACAAAGTTCAAATGCGTAGCGTGGCGCCGCCATTGCGAAAGCGCCGCGTGGGCGTAGTACGCCATCTGCGGCAGCAGCCGGCCGAGGCTGATGCTGTTGGCCGATGACAGCGGCATGCGCGCGCGCAGTTCGGCATCGCCGAACGCTTGCTTGACCAGCGCCTGACAATCGTCGAACGAACCCGCCACGCGTAACGCCGCGACGTTGCCGCCGAAACAGCCGAGCTGGTGAGCCTGGCGCGGCGCGACGCGTCCGTCCGGATACAGGATCAGGACGCGCATTGCCGGTGCAGCGGCGAACGCGGCGCCGACGGCGGCGCCCGTATCGCCCGACGTGGCGACCAGGATCGTGAGCGGCGCTGCACCCGCCGGCTGCATGCGCTGCATGCACGCGGCGAGAAAGCGCGCACCGAAATCCTTGAACGCGGCGGTCGGGCCGTGGAACAGTTCCAACACGCAGTCGTCCGGTGTTGCCAATGCAAGCAGTTCGGCCGGAAAGGTGAAGGCCTCGGCGCAGATCGCATCGAGCTGCGCCGCCAACGCGTCCTCGGCAAAAAACGGCGCGAGCAGATGCGCCGCGATTTGCGCCAGCGTGTCGCGGCCCGCGAAATCCTGCGGCGCGAAATGCGGCAGCGACTGCGGCACATACAATCCGCCATCGGGCGCCAGGCCGGCGCCGATCGCGGCGCTCAGTCCAGTGGCGGCAGTGCCGCCGCGCGTGCTTATGTACTTCATCGCACCAACTCCGCCGCGGGACCGTTTACCGGCGAGACGAAGCTTTCGCTGGCCACGCCGGCAAGCTGGAATGCTTCGCGCATCGCCGGCGCGGCCAGTTCCGCGGCGACCAGCGAGTCGAACCAGGCGAACACGCTCGGTCCCGCGCCGGAGATGCTGGCGCCGAGCGCGTTGTGATCCAGTGCCGCCTGCTTGACGCGCGCGAAGCCGGGAATCAGTGCGGCGCGGCGCGGTTCGATCAGCACGTCGCGCAGGCCGGCGCGCACCAGATCCGCGTCGCCGAGATGGCAGCCGTTGAGCAGCAGCGCCAGGTTCGCGCTCTGCGCGACGAACTCGGTCAGCGCGTAGGCACCCTTGAGCGCTTCGCGTGCGCGCTTGGTTTCCAGCGCCGCGTCCGGATGCACCAGCACGCAATGCCAGGCATCCGGCGCCGGCACGCGCACCATGCGGTCGGCGGTCGACAGCACGACGCCGCCGAGCAGCATCGCGCCGACGTTGTCGCCGTGATAGCCGCCACTCGCCACCGCTTCGCCGGCCAGCGCGTGTGGATAGAGCTGCTCGCGCGACAGTGCCGTGTCGAGCAACGCATTGGCCGCGACTAGCGCGGCGACGCACGATGCGGCCGAACCGCCCATGCCGGAACCGAACGCGATGCCCTTGTCGAGGTCGATCTCGAAGCCGTACGGCAGGCGCAGCGCCTCGCGCAGCGAGATCAGCGCCGCGCCGGCGGTGTTGCGCTCAGGCTCGCGCGGCAACGCGACCTTGCTGCCGCGAATCGTCGCGAGTCGCACCTTCGGCACGTCGATGCGCCGCACGGTGGCGCGATCGCCCGGTCCGGCAATGGTGTGCCCGAGGATGTCGAAACCGACGCCGATATTGCCGATCGAGGCGGGCGAGAACGCGGTGGCTTGCTTCATGCCGTGATCCAAATCGAAGGGTTCTGGGCGAACGGCGCGCCAGGATCGATGCCGATTGCGCTCATACCCGCGCCCCGAGCGCCTGGGCGACGCGCAGCAAATCGGCGAACACGCCGGCGGCGGTCACCTCGGGTCCGGCGCCGGGACCCTGCACGACGAGCGGGTTGTCGCAATAGCGCTTTGTGGAAAATTGCACAATGTTGTCCGTCTGGCGGATGTTGGCAAACGCGTGCGAACGCGGCAGCTCGACCAGGCCGACGCTCGCGCCGCCGGCGCGGTCGAGGCGCGCGACGTAGCGCAGCACGTGCTCGCGTTCGCGCGCCTGCGCGAGGCGTTGCGCCATGCCGGCGTCGAGTTCTTCCAGTCGCTGCATGAACTCGGTCGCCGCCGCGCCGCGCAGGCCCTCCGGCACGAGATTCTGCACACTCACGTCAGCGAGCGAAAGCTCCCAGCCGGCTTCGCGCGCGAGGATCACCAGCTTGCGCGCAACGTCGGTGCCGGACAGGTCGTCGCGCGGATCGGGCTCGGTGTAGCCGAGTGCGTGCGCCTCGCGCACCAGGGCAGAGAACGGTGTGCTGCCGTCGTAGCGGTTGAACAGCCAGGCGAGCGTGCCGGAGAAGATACCTTCGACCGCAAGCAGTTCGTCGCCGGTGTCGATCAAGTCGCGCAGCGTGGAGATCACCGGCAGACCCGCGCCGACGGTCGCCTCGTAGCGGAAGCGCGACGAGCCTGCCGCGGTCGCGGCGCGGATCGCGCGGTAGCGCGGCAGCGGACCGGCGCCGGCCTGCTTGTTCGGCGTGATCACGTGAATGCCGGCAGCGAGCCAGGCCGGATAGTGCTCGGCCACCGCATCGCTGGCGCTGCAGTCGACGATGATCGAGTGCGGCAGGTGCGAGGTGCGCACGTGTTCGGCGAAGATCGCCAAGTCTCCGGCGTGCTGCGCTTGTGCGAGACGCTCGCGCCAACCCGCGCCGTCGATGCCGCGCTCGTCGGTCCATACGCGCTGGCTCGAAGCGAGTGCGCGCAAGCGCAGGTCCAGGTTCGCTTCGCGTTTCAGGCGCGGCGCGGCGGCGGCAATCTGGTCGAGCAGGGCGGCGCCGACTTTGCCCGGGCCGATCACGCCGATCGACAGCGTCTGCGGCGACAGCCAGAACGCCGCGTGCGCCGCGCGCAACGCCTTGCTCGCATCGCCACGCGCGATCGCCACGGAGATGTTGCGCTCCGACGCACCCTGCGCGATCGCGCGGATGTTGACGCGCGCACGCGCCAGCGCATCGAACAGCCGCGCCGCCACGCCGGGCGTGCCGGCCATGCGGTCGCCGACCACGGCGAGCACGGCGATGTCGCCGGTCTGCTGCACGCCGTTGATCTGGCCGGAAGCCAGTTCGCGCGCGAACGCGCCTTCGAGCGCGGCGCGCGCGCTGTCGCATTGCGCGGCGCGCACGACGCAGCAGATGGAATGCTCGGAGGATCCCTGCGAGATCATAACCACCGACACGTGCGCCGCACGTAGTGCCGCGAACACGCGCTCGGCGGTACCGGGCACGCCGATCATGCCGGTGCCTTCGACGTTGAGCAGGGCCAGGTCATGGGCCAGCGTGATGCCCTTGACCGGACCGGCGTCGTCGCCGTGCACGTGGATGCGCGTGCCGGGATGTTCCGGCTTGAACGTGTTGCGGATGAAGATCGGCAGCGCGCGCGCGATTGCCGGCGCCATCGTCTGCGGATGGATCACCTTGGCGCCGAAGTAGGCCAGCTCGCACGCTTCTTCGTAGCTCATCGCCGCCAGCGTCACCGCTTCGGGTTCGACGCGCGGATCGGCGCTGAGCACACCATCGACGTCGGTCCAGATGTGCAGCTCCTGCGCGTTCCACAGCGCGGCGAAGATCGCGCCGGAATAGTCGCTGCCGTTGCGGCCGAGTACCGTGGCGCGGCCGTCCGCGTCGCGCGCGACGTAGCCGGTGACGATCAGGCGCGACGGGCGATGCGCGGCGCGCCAGGTTGCGAGCAATGCAGCGCTGGCTTCCCAGTCGACCGCCACGCCGAGTTCCTCGTGGCGCACCACCAGCACCTCGCGCGCATCGAGCAGCGCGTACTCTGCGCCGTTCGCGCGCAAGTACGCGTGGATCATGTGCGCCGACCAGACTTCGCCCAAACCCGAGATCGCATCGGTACTGCCGCCGGCGTTGCCGAGCACGCTGATCGCGTGCAGCATCTCGGCCAGCTCGTCGAAGCGCTGGGTCAGCCACACGGTCGCATCATGCGCATGGTCGCCGAGCAGTTCCGCGGCCACGCCGAGGTGCCGTTCGCGCAGCTGCTGCCAGTGCGAACGCCACTCGTCGCGGCGCGCCGCCGCCGCGGTGAGCGCGATCAGCGCATCGGTGACGCCCTGCAGCGCCGAGACGACCACGACTTGTTCGGCCTCGTCGCGCGCGCGCAGCAGCGCCGCGACATGTCGGATGCGCGACGCATCGGCCAGCGAGGAGCCGCCGAACTTGTGCGCGACGATGCGTGCTGCGGCAGCCGTTGGCGCGGCGTTGCGTGCGATGGAATCGGTACGTTCGAGCGTCTTCATCGTGCCTCCGGTCGAGGCACCGCACTCGTGGGATGGGGATCAGGCGCTCCGCATCCTCGTCGAGGTGCGGGGCCGGGATAGTGAAACCTTATTCGCGCACGGCCGACCGCACCACTGTCGTAGTGGAGGTGGTCGTCGTAGTCGTCGTCGCGAAATGCATGAGCATGCGGCAAGTGGAACCGATGCGGGTGCGGTCTGTCAAGCCATGCAGAAGAAACTCACGAGAAGCGAGACATTCACGTCTCCCGCTGGCGGGAGAGGTCGGCGCGCGCAGCGCGACGGGTGAGGGTGGCAGTTGGCGCTGCGGCAGCGTGGCACCCACCCTCACCCAATCCCTCTCCCGCCAGCGGGAGAGGGGTATCCTGGTCGTTGCAGTCGATAGCCCAGTGGGCCGCGCGTCGCGTGCCGAAAACCGTTCGCCCTGAGCGTAGCGCCGCAGGCGCGAAGTCGAAGGGCTGGCGAGACCCTTCGACTTCGGCGCTACCAGCCTACGCTCAGGGCGAACGGACTACGACGGGCAAGGTCTGGAGTAAGACCTCACGCTGAAATACCAGTTGCAGGGGAAAGGGGACTTTCTAGGTCCGCGCCATCAACGCCGTCAGTGGCCCATGCAGCAGCTCCCTGCGCCACCCCTCCAGCGCCGCCGGCCACGCGCGTTCGCCGACCAGCGTTTCCAGGTGCCGGCGTGGGCACAGCAACCCCTCCGGCAGTTCGTGTTGCGCGGCAATTGTCGCGACCGCATCGCGCAGGTCGTTGATCAAGCGTTTCTCCGCGCTGGTGAACGGCGCGGGGATCGGTGCGGTGCCTGCCAGTTCTTCCGGCGTAAGCGGCGCCTGCAGCAGCTCGAGCAGTTCGCGCCGCTGCGCCGAGCGCAGCGCGCGCAGGCCCTTGCTGCGTTCGAACAGGTCGTTGCCGTCGGCAGGCGGCGTGGCGACGAAATTGAGCGCGCGCGCGTCGTCGAGGATCCACGAGCGCGGCTTGTCCAGCGTGCGCGCGCTCGTTTCGCGCCAGAACAGCACGCGACGCAACAGCGCCTGGCGTTCGGCCGGCCAATCCGATGCGGCGCGGAACGCGCGCTGCGGTTGCATGTCGGGTTCGGCGCGACGCACCTTGTCGACGAGGCGGCGGCAATCCTGCGCCAGCCAGTCGGCGCGGCCGCGCGCGTCGAGGCGCGCCTGCAGTTGTGCGTGCAGTTGCGGCAGGTGCTCGACATCCTGCGCGGCGTAGTCGAGTTGCGCCGCGCTCAACGGCCGGCGCAACCAGTCCGAGCGCGTCTCGGCCTTCGGCAGGTCGATGCCGAGCAGCAGCGCGACCAGCTTCTGATAGCTCAAGCCCGCGCCGAGGCCGGTCATTGCCGCGGCGATCTGCGTGTCGAACAACTGCGCCGGTCCGTCGGGCAGGATCGCGGCGAGCGCTTCGAGGTCCTCGCTGGCGCTGTGCATCACGCACACGACGTGCGGATCGCGCAGCGGCAGCGCGAGCGCGGCGTGATCGCCCAGCGCGGGCGAGTCGAGCAGCGCGATGCGGCCGCCGCGGTTGATTTGCACCAGGGCCAGGCGCGGACGGAACGTGTCCGTGCGCATGAATTCGGTGTCGAGGCCGATCAGTGGCGGCGCGGGAGAGGCGGCCATCCATGTCGTGAGTGCGGCCGCTGCATCGATCCATTCGTACACGATTAATCCATTTCCTTGTATAAATGCGGCAACGTCACGGGGCGGCAACCACGAGCGGCAATGCCTGGAACCGAAGTAGTACGCAAGCAGTCCGTGCTCGGCGGCGCGGCAGGCATCGCGTTGCTGGCATTTGCGCTGGCCTATCGATTCTACCCTAGCGCCGGCCGCTCCGAGCCGCAGGCGCTGCAGCCGACGCCGTCGCCGGCGATGCAGGCGCCGGTGACGCCGCTGGCACCGTTGCCCTACGCGGTGCAGAGCACATCGCCCGTGTTGCCCACGCCCGTGGTGCAGACGCCGCCGGGCGAAACGACGACCCCCGCGCCGCCGCCGCCGAAGGCGATCGCCGCGCTGCTCAAGAGCGCCGACAAGGCGTTCGCGGCCGAGCGTCTGGTCGAACCGAAGGAGACCAGCGCGCTGGCGCTGTACCAGCAGGTGCTGGAGCAGGACAAGAACAACAAGGCGGCGCAGGACGGCATAGAAAAAATCCACAAATCCCTTTTGCAGCAAGCCAACGCGGCGCTCGAACGCGGCGACGCGAAGGAATCGCAGCGCGTGATCGCGCAGCTCGCGCTGCTGCCGAATCCGGATGCCGACCTGGCTGCGCTGGATGCGCGCGAGAAAGTCGTGCGCCAGGTCATGCCGATGCTCAGCCGTGGCGCCGACCTGCTCAAGCAGGGCCACGCGGTCGAACCGCCGAACGACAACGCGTTGGCGGTTTATCACGAAGTAATCCGGCTCGACCCCGGCAACCGGCTCGCCGACGCGGGGCTTGCACAGATCGAGCGCGCTTATCTCGAACGCGCGCTCGGCGCCGCGGCGCAGGACAATTTCGACGAAGCCGACAAGGTGCTGGCGGATGCGTCATCGGTCCGCCCCGGCTCGCACGAACTGCTCGACACGCGCTCGCGCATCGAAGGCATCCGCCGCGAGCGCGCCGAGAACACGCTGGCGCAGGCAAAGTCCGCGCTCGACTCCGGCAATGCGGAGCTGGCCAAGCTGCTCGAGCAGAAGGCGCTCGGCATGAGCCCGGACCTGCCCGGCGTGGACGAGTTCAACCAGCGCCTGCGCAACGCGCGCCTGTATGCGAGCTTCAGTCCGGGCCAGGTGATCAACGACAAGTTCCTCGACCGCCACGGCACCGCGCCGCCGGTGGTGGTGATCCCGACCGGCACGTTCACGATGGGTTCGCCGACCGATGAAGAAGGACATCGTCCGAGCGAGGAGCCGCAGCGCGAAGTGAAGATCGACGCCGGTTTCGCGCTCGGCCGTGACGAAATCACGGTGGCCGAGTTCCGCGCGTTCGTCGAGGACGCGAACTACATCACCGACGCGGAAAAAGCCGGCGGCTCGGCGGTGTACAACGAAGAATCCGGCCGCATCACCGAGCATCACGGCACCACTTGGCGCGACGACTACCTCGGCGAGCACGCCGCCGACAACCTGCCGGTGCTGCACGTGTCGTGGAACGACGCGTTTGCCTACGCGCTGTGGCTGGCCGCGCGCACCGGCAAGAACTATCGCCTGCCGAGCGAGGCGGAATTCGAATACGCGCTGCGCGCCGGCAAGTCGACGCGCTATCCGTGGGGCGCGTCCAATCCGAACAAGATCTACGAGAACGTCACCGGCAGCGAGTTGTCGCCGCATCTCAAGCGCAGCTGGGCGAAGGCGTTTCCGCGCTACGACGACGGCTTCTGGGGACCGGCGCCGGTCGGCAAGTTCGTCGCCAACGCGTTCGGCCTGTTCGACATGAATGGCAACGTGTCGGAATGGGTCGCCGACTGCTGGCACGACAACTACACGCGCGCGCCCGCCGACAGCCGCGCCTGGGTCAACCCCGGCTGCGCCAGCCACGTCGTGCGCGGCGGCTCCTGGGGCAGCGCGCCGGACCAGGTGCGCGCGGCGTATCGCTTGTCCGGCCCATCCGAGACGCGCAGCGCACGCGTCGGGATCCGCGTCGCGCGCGATTTGTAGCGTGCGTGCCGAGGACCGCTACAGACTCCGGAAAGCGCAGCGCGCGCGGACATTCGGCAGGACGCTCGGCGCCGAGTTGCGCGACGGCCTGCGCAAGCCGCAGTTCTGGCTTTCGCTCGCGCGCAACAGCATTCCGCTGTTCGGCGTGTTCCTGTGGGACTGGGACGCGCTGGCGATGGCCGTTTATTTCCTGCTGCAGTCGTGGCTGATGGGTGCGCTGTACTGCGCGATCGACCTGACCTTCAACCCCGACAAGGGCACGCCGCCGCGCGACATGCTCGACGCGCTGGGTCCGCTGCTCAAGCGCTTCGCCGCCGCGGCGCTGCTGTTCGCAGTGTTCGTGGGCATCTTTGGCGGCTTCATGCTGCACGGTTTTTTCGACAAGCACGAGCTGGCGGACTTCCTCGACGGCGGCTGGCGCGAGTCGTCGTTCCTGATCGGCCTGGCCGGGCTCGCAGTCGGATGCCTGGCCGAGGCCACGCGCTTCGTGCGCAGCCTGGCGCGACGTACGGCCGCCGACATCGATGCCGACAATTTCCGTTTCGCCGCGACGATACAGACGGTGGCGCTGTTGTGCGCGATCAGCGGTTTCCTCGGCGTGCTGGCGAGGTTTGCGCTCGGCTCTGCGGCATTCGTCGTGGCGGCGGTGGTGGTGTTGACATTGTTCGACGCCGCGCCGCGCAGCGCCGCGGTGATGATGGGGACGAACAAAGCGGGCGCGAACGCCGTGTAAGCCGGCTTTGTCGGAACAGGGACGTCGGGTGTTGCAACGTAGGGCGCGATGCGCCGCGACGGGGCATCGCGATCGCAGTAATGCGCCAATGGTTGGGCTGTTCAATGCAGCGGTGAGGCGTAGACGCGACGCGCCACCCTCACCCCAACCCTCTCCCGCCAGCGGGAGAGGGGGCCAACCGTTGTCGCTCTTGCACAGAAGCGCGCGCCGTCTGACCTATAATTCAGTTCTCAACAGAGGCACGCCCATGAACGCTCCCACCCGCATCGACACTACGCGCGTGATCCGCGCACCGCACGGCACGCAACTCAGCTGCAAGAGCTGGCTCACGGAAGCCGCGTTCCGCATGCTGCAGAACAATCTCGATCCGGATGTCGCCGAGAAACCGAGCGAGCTCGTCGTGTACGGCGGCATCGGCCGCGCCGCGCGCAACTGGGAATGCTTCGATGCGATCCTGCGCAGTTTGCGTGAACTCAACGACGACGAAACGCTGCTGATCCAATCGGGCAAGCCGGTCGGCATTTTCCCGACGCACAAGGATGCACCGCGCGTGCTGCTGGCCAATTCCAACCTCGTGCCGCACTGGTCGACGTGGGAACACTTCAACGAGTTGGATAAGAAAGGTTTGATGATGTACGGCCAGATGACGGCCGGCTCGTGGATCTACATCGGTTCGCAGGGCATCGTGCAGGGCACGTACGAGACGTTCGTCGAGATGGGCCGCCAGCATTACGGCGGCAGCTTGAAGGGCAAATGGATTCTGACGGCGGGCCTCGGCGGCATGGGTGGCGCGCAGCCGCTGGCCGCGTCGCTCGCTGGTGCATGCTCGCTCAATATCGAATGCCAGCAGAGCCGCATCGACATGCGCCTGCGCACGAAATACGTCGACGAGCAGGCCAAGGATCTCGACGACGCGCTGGCGCGCATCAAGAAGTATACAAATGAAGGCAAGGCCGTTTCGATCGCGCTGCTCGGCAACGCCGCGGAAATCCTGCCGGAGATGGTCAAGCGCGGCGTGAAACCCGACGCGGTGACCGATCAGACCAGCGCGCACGATCCAGTCAACGGCTACCTGCCGATCGGCTGGACCGTGGAGCAGTGGTTCGAGCGGCGCAAGTCCGATCCCAATGGCACGCGCGACGCGGCAAAGAAATCGATGCGCGTACACGTCGAGGCGATGCTCGCATTCCAGAAGATGGGCGCGCCGACGTTCGACTACGGCAACAACATCCGCCAGATGGCGAAGGACGA
>Ga0157378_10001043_pt1 | contig 25313 bp, 20 predicted proteins | sample M65metaG_FD_115309 | JGI IMG/M metagenome (GOLD analysis project Ga0157378, IMG submission 115309) | Miscanthus rhizosphere microbial communities from Kellogg Biological Station, Michigan, USA - M6-5 metaG | ecosystem: Host-associated > Plants > Roots > Rhizosphere > Soil | place: USA: Michigan...
CTTCTCCACCTGGTCGTAGCGGATGAAATCCTGGTTGGTGGCCCGGACTCCCTCTTCTTTGGTCTGCATGCGGGGAGCATAATCCCACGAAATGCTTGCAATACTCGACGGTGGCTGCCGCGTGGTCGGACTGAAAGAGGGGGAGCCGGTGCTCGACGGCCCTCTGCGCATCTGGAAACACTTCGGACGGGAGGCCGGCGCGAAAGCCATCTCGCTGCGCGTGCTGGAGTTGCCGGCGGGGGAGAGGGCCACGCTGCGGAACGAGTCGTCGGACGAGGTGCTCTACGTTCTCTCCGGATCGGGGCCAGGCCTTTCGCCCGATACCGGAATCTACCTGCCGCCGGCGACGACGTTGTCGATCTCCGCGACCGAAACGCTGACGATGGTCAGCTCACAATGCCCCGACGCCGGGGCGGTCCTCGAAGGCTACGAGCCCGGCCACGGCGCGCTGACCTTCGTCTCGATGCAGGATCGCGCCGTCCAGCGCACCGGCGACCGCTGGTATCGCGAAGTCATCAACGCGGACGACGGCAGCACGCAGGTCACGCAGTTCGTCGGCGGCATTCCACCCGGCCGCGCGCCCGATCACTACCACCTGTATGAAGAGGTGATCGTCATCCTCGACGGAACCGGCGCGATGTGGGCCGGTGAGTCGACCACGCCGATCGAGACCGGCTCGTGCATCTTCCTCCCGCACGGCCAGGTTCATTGCGTCGAGAATCGCGGCGATGGCGAGATGCGGCTGCTCGGCGTCTTCTATCCGGCCGGGAGTCCGGCGGTGAGGTATGGCGCCGGCGGGAAACGATAAGTGCCGTACGTTCGTACTTAACACGTGCGCTGGGCTCCTCTCGTGCTTCTTCTCGCGGCCGCGAATGTTGCCGCGGACACGCGGGTCACGACGACGGGGACGACCGAGGCCGTCGAGGTTTGCCGTTTCCAGGCGCGCGATCGCGAGAAACCGATCGAGCGCTGGTTGAGCGCGCAGGATGTCACCTGCACCGCCGCCGACGCGGCGCTCACGTTCAAGCCTGGACTCTGGAATGTCTTTGCGCGGGCGAAGAGCGCGATATCGGTCGATCCGATCCTTGTCGATGCTCGCGCAACTCCGCCGAGTCTCGACCTTGCGCTCGTTCCGGCGGGAACCCTCGTGGTGCAACTTCCGCCGGGAACGAGCGGCGTTGTCTACGCGCCGAAACAGGTCATCGCCTATCCCGCGGCGGAGCGGACCACCGTGCCGGCGGGCGAAGAGCTGTGGCTCATCGTTCTCTCGAAGTCCGTGCCGGTCGCGGTCATCCCGATCGCGGCGCTCGAGCCGGGAGTCGAGCGCGTCGTCGATGCGCGTGCGCCCAACAATGCGCCCGCGGTTCTCGGCTGGCTGCAGGTTTCTGAGCGCGATCGCGAGGCGGTGAGGAACGCGCGCGGAGTGCAGCGGCCGCGGATCGGGATCACGGTCGCCGGTAAGGAAGTCGTTGCCGCGTCGTTGCCCGATCCGGTCTTTCTGAACGGTGCGCTCGTTCTCTTTCGCGGTCTGTCGGGGGGCGAGGCCGATCTTCGCCTCGAGGGGCGTGGCTGGCTTCTTTCGCGGCGCGGCGTCCGCATCGCCGCGCAATCGGTGACGGTGCTTCGCGAAGCGATCCCGGCCCGTGCATCGGCGACGGTCATGGTGAACTGGAGCACGCAAGGCGATCTGCCCGCCCTCGATCGTTCCATCGGATTCTGCGAGCCGCCGAAGGAGGCGCCACGTCTGGAGCTCATCATCTCCGTCTGTCCGGAGCCGAAGCCCGGCAAAGCGCTTGACGCAGCCTCGTGCAACGTCGTCCGCAAGGAGACGCTTCGCACCGACTTGAACTTCGGCTCGGTCCGGGTCGAAGAGGTTCCGCCAGGTCTGTATCGCGCGGAGCTGCGCTACGGCAGGCTCCCGCCGGTCGAGGAGACGTCGGACATTCCGCCGCTGCAGCAGCGGCCCTTCTCCGTGCAGGCGCGTTATTTCGAGGCCTACGGCAGTCTCACCCGCGGCGGTGAACCGTTCCGCGACGATGCGCGCATCGAGTTTCCATTCGACGGCGTCGGATTCGCGCAGCGCGACGCGGGCGAGTATCGCGGCGTGGTGAAGGAATCGTTCGGCGTCGACGCGAAGATCGACATCGTCACCTGCAGCGGCAAGCGGTCCTTCGTCCTCACCGACGCGGGAATGGACGTCTGGCGGCGGACGCGCTTCGACATCGATATCCCCGACAACATGCTGACGATCAATGTCGTCGATACCTTCACATCCATGCCGCTGCCTACGGCGATGCTCAAGTTCGTGGTGATGTCGCTGAGGATGCCGCGCCATCCGGTGATCACGCGCGACGTCGGTCAGAGTGAGACCGGCGAAGAGCCCGGCAAACGCGTCGCCGGACAGTTCGTGATCAGGGAGGTGCCGCCGCTGCGCGACCTGCACATCACGGTGAGCTGCCCCGGCTACAAGAAAAAGGAGATCGATACCTTCTCGATGACGAAGAGCGACAAGAAGGTCATCGATGTCGATCTCGTCCCTCTTGGCGGATCGGAGGCGAAGGTCATCTCCTCCCGCTCTTTCGAAAACGGCGCGATCTTCTGGTTCAACGCCGCCGGCGTGGAGGCGGAGCGCGCCGATCTCGCGCCCGACGGGACGTTCCATTTCGAGCAGACGCACTATCGCGACGAAACCATGACCATCGTCTCGTCCTCGCATCCGCTCTGGATCCTGCGCGCGCCGCCGGTGGAGAAAGCGACGCCGCTGCAGGTGCGCTTTCCCGACACCGCGCCGCAGCGCGACGCCGAGGTCACGGTCTACAACACGCCGCCGCGGATGGTCACGGCCATTGGTGTGGCCATCGGTGGACTGCGCATTCCGCAGCCGGCGCTGGTGCAGCATCTCGCGCTCCGAGGAACCGCGCCGATCGTCCGGGTGGGCGGTCCGTTGGTCGTTCCGGCCCTTGCCGAGAGCGGCCCGATCGACATCCTTCGTGGGCCGTCGACTCTGCCACGGCCTGGGGTGCAGCTCACAGATATCGCCATTCGCAACTTTGTTCCGGTGGCAACGCAACGTCTCCAGCCGGGGAGCGCGGCGGTATCGTTCGACTACGGGTCAAAGTAGCGACGATGCCTGTCATCACCATCCTGACTCCCGTCCGCGCCAGCGTGGAGCGTTGCTTCGACGCCAGCCGCGATCTCGATCTCCATCTCGAATCGATGGGCCACACCGGCGAGCGTGCGGTTGGTGGAAAAACGTCGGGCCTTATCGAGCTCGGCGAACAGGTGACGTGGGAAGCGCGGCACTTCGGAGTCCGGCAGCGGTTCACATCGAAGATCACCGCCTATGACCGGCCGCGCTATTTTCAGGACTCGATGGTCAAAGGCGCCTTCCACTCCTTCGTCCACGATCACTATTTCGAGCCGTCCGCGGACGGCACGCTCATGAAAGACGTGCTGATCTTCCGCTCGCCGCTGGGGCCGCTCGGCGCGCTGGTCGATCGGTTGATCATGTCCGCCTATCTGAGAAAGCTGCTGATGACGCGGAACGAGACTCTCAAAGCCATCCTCGAACGGTGAGTCCGGCATTTTCTTTGCTCTTTCGCAGGCCGGAGAAACAAATCATGCCTGCGAAAAAACGCGAATTGATCGAGCCGCACGCCGGAGACAAACGCTACATTCGCCGCGACGACCACGGACGCTTCAATGAGTCGGATGACGTGAGCCGTTCACTGGCGCAGGACGTCCGCAAGAAAGCAGCGACGGTGGCCAAACACGGGCAGGGGGATCGGGGGGACAGGAAGTAGTTTTTCGATCAGACAACGACGCGAGTCTTTTCGGCTCTGCTACCGAGGTACTCTCACTCCATGTCGTTTCGATCGAAGCTGACAGCTGGTGGGCGCGTCACGGTTCCTGCTGCCATTCGGCGCAGGCTTGGAATCGGTCCCGGATCGATGATTGAGTGGGTTCTCGATGGAGATCGAGTCATCGTACGAAAGGCCGGTGAGTTCTCGTCCTCGGACATTCATCACGCCGTCTTTGAGGAGCGTCCCGGATTCCGCACAGACGAGGAGCTGAAGCAGGGTATCGCCCGACACTTGCGCAACAAACACGCGCGTAGCTGACACAAGATCGTCAGCGCGCTTGCCATGCTCTTCCGCGTATCCTCCCCGGATGCGATTTGAAACCAAAGCCATTCACTCCGGGGCGGACACCGACACCGAGACCGGGGCCATCGCGCCGCCCATTCATCTCTCCACCACATTCGAGCGCCGCGCGGAAGACGGAACGCCGGCGCACGGATTCAGCTACATCCGCGACGGCAACCCGACGCAGGTCCGTTTGGAGGAGGCGCTGGCGGCGATCGATTCGGCGTCGCACGCGCTCGTGTTTTCCTCGGGGATGGCAGCCGCAACCTGCGTGCTGCAGTCGCTGCCGGCCGGTTCGCATCTCATCCTCGCCGACGACGGCTACTACGGCGTCCGTGCGCTGGCGGCCGAGTATCTGCCGCGATGGAGCATCGACTGCGACCTGGTGGCCATGGAGGATCTCGATGCCGTTCGCGCCGCGATCCGGCCGTCGACGCGCGCTATCTGGTGCGAGACGCCATCGAATCCGCTGATGAAAATCGTCGACGTCGCCGCGCTGGCGACGATCGCCCACGACGCCAACGCCATCCTCATCGCCGACGCCACCTTCGCCACGCCCGCGCTGCAGCGTCCCATCGAGCAGGGCGCCGACGTGGTCATGCACTCGACCACCAAATACCTCGGCGGTCACAGCGACGTGCAGGGCGGATCGCTGGCGTTTGCCAAACGCGATGCGCTGTCCGAGGGCGCCGAGCACTGCCGCAAGATCACCGGCGGCGTGGCCTCGCCGTTCAACTCCTGGCTGATCCTGCGCGGCATCCGTTCGCTATCGGCGCGCATGCGCGTCCACTGCGAGAACGCCATGGCGGTGGCGCGCGCGCTGGAATCGCATCCGCAGGTCGAGGCAGTGCACTACCCGGGGCTGGAATCGCATCCTGGTCACGCCATCGCCGCTCGGCAGATGTCGGCGTTCGGCGGCATGCTGTCGTTCAACGTTCGCGGCGGCCGCGCCGAGGCGCTGGCGGTAACGGGGAAGACAAAGGTGTTCACGCGGGCGACGTCCCTCGGCGGGATGGAGAGCTTGATCGAGCATCGCAACTCCAGCGAGGGACCGGGAAGCGGCACCGCCGAGAACCTGCTGCGCGTTTCGGTCGGCCTCGAGCATGCCCAGGATCTGGTCGACGATCTGATGGCCGCCCTCGGGTAAGATCGTCAGACCATGGCCGCCAACTTCGAGATCACCTGCCCCTGCTGCGACGCCACGCTCGTCATCGACCGTATCTCCGGCGAGGTCCTGCTGCACAAGGCCAAGGAACGCCGCGCCGGCGGCTCGCTGGAGTCGATGGTGGCCGGCCTGGAAACGCAGAAGAGCGAGATGGAAAAGAAGTTCGATCGCGAGATCGCCAGCCAGAAGGACCGCGCCCGCATCCTCGACGAGCGTTTCAAGGAAGCGATGCAGCGCGCCAGTGAAGATGACAAGCCGGTGATCAATCCGATGGATATGGATTAGCCGGCAATTTCTCCGCGGCCAAACCAATCGGGAGACCGATGTGGCACAGACACTCTTGTCTGTGCTTTTCAGTTCGCGATGATGGAACCTTAAGCACAGACAGGAGTGTCTGTGCCACATAGTCCCCGGCTTGCGGTGACTACTTCGACAATCCCGACAACAACGCCAGGAACACCGCCTTCAACTCCTCATCATTGAACGGATCCGGCTGGCCGGCGCGGCGGGCGATCAGGCGCTCGCGCAACAGCGCTTCGGCCACGCCGATCAGAGCGATGGCCAGCGCCTCATCGTTGAAACCATCCTTCAGCGTGCCGTCGCGATGGCCGCGATTGACGACCATACGCAGCAGCTCCCGGAAATCGGTGAAGCCCTGCGACAGGGCGATGTCGGTGCCGCTGCGCACGCGGCGTCCCTCGAACACGAAGAGGAAGGCCACCTCCGGATCGGCCGAGAAGCTCTCGATCATCGTGTCGAGCACGGCCGCCAGCGCCTCGTGCGCGTTGGAGGCCGCCGCGATCCGGTTCTGCATCACCTGGTTCAGCGCCTGCCAGCTCTGATTGAAGATCGCTTCGAGCAGCCCGGCCTTGCCGCCGTAATAGCGCATCAGCTGCGACTCGGAAGAGCCCGCCGCGCGCGCGATCGCTGCCGTCGGCGTCTGCTCGTATCCGTTCTGGGCGAAGAGCGTTTTCCCTGCTTCCAGCAGACGCGAGCGGGAGGTGTGGGTGGCATCGCTGTCGAAGGGCATTGGTGTGTGAATCGTAGTAGCACCACCATCACTGGTCAACATGATTGGGTGGTAATTGCAAATCACTGGCCGTGAATCACCCGTTTGGTAGTGGTACTACTATTGCAAATTAGGCTGAGCATTGTCGTGGGATGCACGACAGGAGAAGGAGAAAACGCTTCGATGTTCAGCAAAATCAGCAAGTTCGCGCTCGTCGCACTCATTCTTTCGCTCACTGTCCTCTCGATCAACGCCGCCACCATCGACCCGCTGCTCCAGACGAAGCTCGGGACGGTCTCCGGCGACCTGATCCCGGCCGTGGTGACCTACAACTCGCAGCCGAATGCGGCTGACCTCACCTCCCTGCGCCTCCTCGGCATTCGCTATGGAGTGACCCTCAAGCAGTTGCCGATGGTCGGCGTGTGGGCCACAGGCGCGCAGATCCAGCAGATCGCCGCCTCGACCCGGGTCCGGTCGATCTACTTCAACAAGCAGCTCCGCTACTTCAACCATGAAGGCTCGGCGCTGATCGGGGCCTCGGAGCAGCGGACCATGCCCGGCTTCGGCTACTCAGGACGCGGCATCGGCGTGGCCATCGTCGACAGCGGCATCGACGCCACGCATCCTGATTTGCCTTTCGGCACCCATGTGAAGCAGAACGTGAAAGTCATCGTCGGCGGCGCCGGCCTCGGCTCACCGTTCGACGGCGTCGTTCCACCGACCTACCTCGAGAACCTTCCAGACACCGACACCACCTCCGGCCACGGAACCCACGCCTCGGGCTCGATCGCCGGCCTCGGCACCGAAAGCGGCGGCAAGTATGCCGGCGTGGCGCCGGGGGCGGACCTCATCGGCGTCAGCACCGGTGAAGCGATCGCCATCCTCTGGGCGCTGGAAGGATTCGATTACGTCCTCACGCACCAGTACGTCTACAACATCCGTGTAGTCAGCAACAGCTGGGGCACCTCAGGACCGTTCGATCCGGAAGATCCCGTCAGCGTTGCTTCGAAGGTCCTTCACGATCGCGGCATCACCGTCGTCTTCGCCGCGGGCAACGAAGGCTCGGGCAACAACACCATGAATCCGTACGCCGACGCGCCGTGGGTCATCGGCGTGGCCGCCGCCGACAAGCAGGGCCGCCTGGCCAGCTTCTCCTCGCGCGGCATTCCGGGCGATCCGATCTACCACCCGACCATCACCGCTCCCGGCGTGGCCATCGTCTCTACCAAAGCCAACGCCACGCCACTCGGACAGGCGGGCACCTGCACCGGCCTGACCGTCTCCGAAACTCCGTGGTACGCCTGCATGGACGGCACGTCGATGGCCACGCCGCATGTGGCCGGCGCCTGCGCGCTGCTGCTGGAGGCGAATCCGGCGCTCACTCCCGATGCGATCAAATCGACGATCGTGGCCACGGCCACGCCTATGGCCGGCTACAGCCGCCACCAGGTCGGCGCGGGATTCCTCAACGTCCTGGCCGGTCTCGATGCGGTCAAGAATCCGTCGAAGGTTTATGGCGCCGTGCTCAATCAGACGTACAACGCCAGCTTCACCGGAACCAGCGCCGGTGAATCGTGGGATCAGCCATTCGATCCGTCGACCGGTCCTGCCGTCCACCACTACACCGTCGGCGGAAACGGAGTGGAGAGCGACGTCTTCCTGACCTGGGACAATCCTGCCAACACGTTCAATCTCGTCGTCACTGATCCGAGCGGCACGCAGACGTCCACCGGCTCGAATCTCCTCGCCGCCGTCTACGGATTGCAGGCCTCGCTCGGCTTCGCCGCCCCGGCCGCGGGCGATTGGTTCACTACCATCTACGGTCTCAAGGGGCAGTCGACCGGAACCGTCGGCGCCGGAATCCCCGACACGCTGCACCTCTCGGTCACGAACTACTACGGCGTCTTCTCCGGAATCGACGACACGAACGGTTCTCCGTACGCCTCCTACATTCGCAAGGCCATCACCCTCCGTTTGATGGACAGCCTGAGCTCGACCGCGTTCTCGCCCGACGCCAACGTCACCCGCGGCGAGATGGCTCGTGTGCTGGCCTCCGATTGCTGGATCCGCCAGAGCCAGATCAATCCCCTCAACTTCAGCGACGTGCCGGCGTCACTCGCTTCGTACGTTCAGGCGGTGACCAGCGCCGGCGGTCCGATGCGCGATACGTTCATGCAGAGCGGAGCGGTGATGGCAGACAGCAGCGGCGGCAGCATCATGAGCACCGATTCGTTCTATCCCGCCGCGAGCGTCACCCGCGCAGATCTCGCCAAGTGGCTCGTTCGCGCCCTCGGCAAGGACGCCGATGCCCAGGCGGCCATGAACACGCCGACGACGTTCACCGACGATGCCGACATTCCCGCCGGCGCCCGCGGCTACATCGTGGTGGCGAACAGCATCGGCCTGATGACCGGCTACGCCAATCCTTCGCAGGTCGAAGGCGCGCCGGTGACCTACAGCTGGCAGCCACTCTCCAACGTCACCCGCGGCGCACTGGCGCTGACGATAGACAAGTGGTGGGACATCTTCATGACGCCATAGCCGGCACGATCTCGATTTGCGAGAAAGGCTGAAAGGAGCGCGAGCTCCTTTCAGCCTTCTTGTATGCTCGGCGCCATGACGTTCGATCCCGACGCTGCCGCCGGTGCCGGCTCCGGCATCTACGGTCTGCCCTCCACACCCGATGACGCGCGCGTCGTGATCATCCCGGTTCCCTACGAGGCCACGACCTCATACGGCGGCGGCACGTCCGACGGGCCGGCAGCTGTCTTCGAAGCCTCCAAGCAGGTCGACCTCTTCGATCGCGAGACCGGAAGGCCGTACGAGGCCGGCATCGCCATGCTCGACATCCCGCAAGCGATCATTGACTGGAACGAGAAGGCGAAAGGCATCGCCAAACCGGTCATCGAAAACGGCGGCGTCATCGACGACGCAACGCGCAAGGCCGCCGCCGAGGTCAACGCCATCTCGGAGAAGGTCAACGATTGGGTGTACGAGCAGACCCGCGCCCTTCTCATTGCCGGAAAGATGCCGGTGGTTCTCGGCGGCGATCACTCCGCCCCCTTCGGCGCCATCCTGGCCTACGCCGAAACCCACCCGAACCTCGGCATCCTTCATCTCGATGCCCACGCCGATCTTCGCGATGCTTACGAAGGGTTCACCTGGTCGCACGCATCGATCTTCCACAACGTGATCACAAAAGTCGGCGGCGTCGATCGTCTGGTGCAGGTCGGCGTGCGCGATCTCAGCAACGCCGAGTCGGCCATGATCGACGGCTCGCAGGGCCGCATCGTCACCTTCTTCGATTCCGATCTCGCCGCGCGCAAAGAAGAGGGCGCGACGTGGGCCGAGATTGCCGATGAGATCGTCGGTGCGCTGCCGCACGACGTCTATCTCTCCTGGGACATCGACGGACTCGATCCGACACTCTGCCCCTCGACCGGCACGCCGGTTCCGGGCGGCCTCTCGTGGAACGAAGCGATCGGCCTGCTGCGCGCCATCCGCCGCGCCGGCAAGCGCATCGTCGGCCTCGACCTCTGCGAAGTCTCACCCGGCGCGACGGAGTGGGACGCCAACGTCGGCGCCCGGCTGCTCTACAAGATGATCGGGTTCGCCTTGCTGACGCAGTAAATCCTCCGGCGCGCGCGTGACCTTCGAAAGCACCGCCTCGAGCATCGGCGTCATCATGCGCAGCTGGCGCGCGCGGATCACGAAGTTCCAGAGCGGCTCGAACTTTTTCCATCCTGAGGCATAGAAAAAATGTTTGGCCTGATGCTTCAGCGAGCCGTGCGAGAGCGACGCACGCGCGATCGACGACCAGCGATAGAACTCCTCGTATGCCCAGTCATAGCCATCCTTCAGCGCCGCCGGCGCCAGCCGTTCCGGGCGGTAGACGACGTGACGCGTGTCGTACAAATCCCAGTTGCGCGTGGCGATGCGTCCCTCCTTTTCCATCTGCGCGAAGAGCCGTGTGCCGGGATAGGGCGTCTGCACGTGGAAAGTCGCGGTCGTGATGCCGTGGTCGATGGCCCAGTCGACCGTGCGCCGGAACACCCCGTCGTCATCGTCGTCCATGCCGAAGACGAAGCTGCCGTTGATCATGATTCCGAGGGCGTGCAGCCGGTCGGTCACCGCCTTGTAATCGCGCCCGAGGTTCTGGCGCTTGTTGCTGCGGAGGAGATTGCCGGGAGTGAGCGTTTCGAAGCCGACGAAAATGCTGCGCAGTCCCGCCTCCGCCGCGCGCTCGATCAGGTCACCTCGGAGGATGGAATCGACGGTAGCCGCGCCCTGAAAGAGGCGATTCATCCCGCGCATCCCTTCGAACAGCGCCGCGGCAAAGCGCCGGTCGCCGAGGAGGTGATCGTCGAGAAAATAGAGATGCCGGCCGGGAAGGCGGGCGATCTCGGCCAGCGCGTCATCGACCCGCTGCGTGTAGAACGACTTACCGCCCTCGAAGAACGCGTCCTTGTAGCAGAAGTCGCAATGCTGCGGACAGCCGCGCGTCACCACGATCGAATTCGGAACGAGGTAGTTGCGGCGCCGGATGAGATCGCGGCGGATCGGCGGGATGCGATCGAGCGTCCGGCCGAAGGTGGAGGCGTAGACCTTCTTCGCCTGACCGAGCCGGTAGTCCTCGAGAAACTGTGGAAAGGTCTGCTCGCCCGGTCCGAGAAAAATCGTATCGGCATGCGCCGCCGCCTCCTCGGGGAGCGACGTCACATGCAGCCCGCCGAGGGCCACGAAGGAACCTTTGGCGCGATAGTGATCGGCGATGCGATAGGCGCGATAGGCATTTGTGATGTAGACCTGAATCAGCACGAGATCCGGCGCGTCGTCGAGCGTGAGCGTTTCGACATGCTCGTCGACGATGACCGCCTCGTCGTCGTCGCGAAGATAAGCAGCAATCGTCGCCAGCCCCAGCGGCGGAAAGAGCGAGTACTTGACCGGCCGCCAGTAAGGGCTGGTCGCTTCGGTGAGGGCCGGGAGGATCAGCTTCACGCGCATGATGCAAACTACTTTACATCAAAGAGTGGATTAGTCGATCAGTAGATTAGGTAAGTGGCGTGGATACACCCTCATCTACTGATCACTAATCTACTAATCCACTAATCGACTGATCTACTCGTCCAGCCCACCATCCGGCAGCGCCACCCGCGCGCCCTGAATCGCTGCCACGATGCGCGGCACGTGTACGTGGCAGGTTTCCACGATCACCGTCACCTTGCGCGGCGGCGTGCCGGCCACGGCGGTGCCGGCCACGAAGACACCGGGGACGTTCGTCTCCATCGTCTCCGGATCGTAAACAGGCTGGCGATCGTCGCCGCGCAATTCGACGCCGAGCTGATCGAAGAGCGTCGAATCCTGCCGGTAGCCGGTGAGCAGCAGCACGAAATCGGCGTCGACTTCGAACGGCGCGTCGCTGCCGACCGGCGCCAGCAGAGCCGTTCCGTTGCCGATTTCCAGCGGCGTCGTGCGTGGCAGATAGCGGATGCGGCCATCGCGGATGAGCGCGCGCACCTCCGGCAGCAGCCAGAACTTCACCACCTTCGGATCGAAATCGTCGCCGCGATAACTCAGCGTCACGTCCGCGCCGGCGCGCTGGCAACGAACGGCCGCTTCGACCGATGAGTTGCGCCCGCCGACGATCAGCAGCTTCTTCGCAAAGTACGTGTGCGGATCGTGAAAGTAGTGGCTGACGTGCGGCAGCTCCTCGCCGGGAATGTCCAGCATGCGCGGCGCATGAACGGCGCCGATGGCCAGGATGACCTGCTCGACGCGATAGCGATGCTCGCCATCCACGGCCCGCGTCACCAGCTCGAACCCATCGCGAAACCGCGACGCCTGCATCACCCGCTCGTACGTGCGCACCTGCAGCCCGAACTGCATCACCAGCGAACGGAGGTAGGCCAGGTACTCCTCGCGCGTGATCTTCTGCTGCGTCGCCGTCTGGATCGGCACGCCCGCCAGCCCGAGCCGGTCGGAGCTCGAATGAAACAACATGTCGATCGGATACCACTCGATGGTCGAACCGATCTGCCCGGCATCGATCTGGACGTAGTCGATGCCGAACTGTTTGAAGGCCACGGCCAGCTCGAGGCCGATGGGACCGGCGCCGATGATGGCGACTTGGTGTTGTTCGGTCATGGTTCTTCAGTAACTCCATCCTGCGGCGAAGCGCGCAGGATCTCCGGTCATACCGCGCGGACGAGTCGCTTTCGCGCGGCGCCGCCAGAGATCCTGCGCGCTTCGCCCCAGGATGGAGATTGGGATCACGATGTCGCCAGCCCCAGCTCCTGCAGCACGCTCACCTTGGCATCGATCATCACGTGATGCTCGAGCCCCAGCAGGTCGGCCAGCTTGCGGACGAGATAATTCTCGTACTCCGTTAAGCGCCCGTCCGAGTAGGCCATGCGCCACATCGTCTTCACGATCTCGATGCGATCGTTGAGCGGCGAGTTGCGGCGAATGAAGTGCGTCAGCGCGAAATGATCGATGGTCTGCGAGCGGATCTCGCCCGCGGCCTTAACCAGTTCCTGGGCCATGGTGTCGTCGAGGGCGAAGGCGCGCTTGAGATAGGTGAGGAGATCCTCGTCCTCTTCGCGCGTCAGCGTGCCGTCGGCGTAACCGATGTCGAGCAGCACCGCCGCCGTGGCCAGCCGCAGCGGGTCCTGCTGTTGCGGCGGCCGGTCGCCGCTGAGGACGCCGCCTTTGAAACGCTGCATCAGTTTTGCGAAGCTCATGGCATGATCGCCGCGAAAAACGGGAGCATATCGTGCCACGAATCGACATGAATCAACTCGACGACCAGGCTCGCGTCTGGCTGTTTGGCATCTCACCATCGCTCGATGAAAACAAGGGTCAGCGCGTGCTGGCCGCGGTCGATCAGTTCCTCGATCAGTGGGCCGCGCACGGCACGCCGGTGACCTCGGCGCGCGAGCTGCTGTTCGACAGTTTCCTGGCCATCGCCGTCGACGAGAACAGCGAAACCTCCGGCTGTTCGATCGATCGCATGTTCGGTCTTCTCCACCAGTTCGAGCGCGACCTCGGCGTCTCCATTCTCGACGCCAACCGGGTCTTCGTTCGCCACGCCGACGGCCGCGTGGAAGCGCTCAGCCGTGCCGATTTCCGCGCGCGCGGCGATCTGCACACCACGGTCTTCGACACCACTGCCGAGCGCCTCTCCGAGATCCGCAGCGGTCACTGGATCCGCAAAGCGCAGGACGCCTGGCCGGGGAAGTTGCTCACGGCCTAGTGTCTAAGCGTAGCGCCGTCGGCTCGACGGCTGTACCGCCAGCGGCTCGCTGGCGGTTTGCGAATATCGCGCTACGCTCCAAGCAAGATCGCTGTCGTAGCCGGTACGCGCCACGATCGATCGAATTCGATCGCCTCCTGATCGCCGCTCGACCATCGCAACTCCCATGTCCGCTCCTCGGGTGGCGCGAGCAGTGGTTCGTCGACGACATCGAGCCGAAGTTCTTCGCCGAGGTTGATGAGCAGCAGACGTTCGTCATAGCGAAGAACGAATGCCTTTGCGCCGAGCACCGCACCGCGAACGGTTCCGGTCATCTCCCGCCGCAGTTGAAGAAGATCGCGAATCATCGCCACAACCTCGGGATCCCGATCGCCATGATCGAGTTTGCATTGCTCGAACGTGGCGATGTCATCCGGCCGCGCGAACTGTTGGCCGGCGAGCGATGGGAACTGTTCGAGGAATCCGCGCCGCCCCTTCGCCACCGCCTCGGCGAGCTCCGGTTTGTGATCGGCGAAGTAGAGAAAAGGCGACGACGATCCAAACTCCTGCCCCTGAAACAGCATCGGCGTATTCGGCCCGAGGAGCAGCAGCGCCGTCAGCGCACGATACACACCGAGGCTGGTCAGGAATTGCAGCCGCTCGCCGCGCGCGGAGTTCGCCAGCTGATCATGATTTTGCAGCAAGCAGACGAGGCTGGCCGGATGCAGATGCAGGGACGGCGTGCCGCGCGGCGCCTTCTGCCACGAGTAATACTGCCCCTGATAGAGGAAGCCGGACTGCGCCATCGAAACGAGCTCCTGCGGCGTGCCGCGATAGTCGGTGTAGTAGGCCTCGCGCTGCCCGGTTGCCGCCACCAGCGCGGCGTGATGCCAGTCATCGTTCCAGAGCGCGTCGAGGCCATAGTCGTCGATCAGCTTCACCTCCTGCGGCTCGTTCTCGGCCACGATGAAAATCTCGCGGCCGTTCGCTGCCGCGCGCGCACGCCTGACGATGAGCGCCAGCACGTGCTCCTCCGAGGCATCGTTGATCGACTGCGTGGCATCGAGGCGCAGACCGTCGAGGTGAAACTCGTCGATCCAGTAGGCCGCGTTCTCGGCGAAAAACTCGCGGACGCCGCCGGAGTCATCGCCGTCGAAGTTGATCGAGTCGCCCCAATCGTTCTCGTACTTTTTCGTGAAGTACGCCGGCGTGAACTGGCGCAGGTAGCAGCCGTCCGGGCCGAGGTGGTTGTAGACGACGTCGAGGATCACGCCGAGGCCGTGGGCGTGCGCGGCATCGACGAAGGCGCGGAAATCGTCAGGCGAACCGTAGATATGCGCCGGCGCCCAGAGATCGACGCCGTCGTATCCCCATCCGAAACGGCCGGGGAACTCGTGGACCGGCATGACCTCGAGGAGGTTGATGCCGATCTCGCGCAGCGGTGCGAGCTGCTCGATTGCTGATCGCCACGTTCCCGTCTTCGTAAATGTTCCGATGTGCATCTCGTAGATGACCAGGCTGCGCTTATTGAAACGCCAACCATCGTTCTTCCATCGATACGACTCCGGATCGACAACCGCGGAATCACCATGCGGCCCGTCGGGTTGAAAGCGCGAGGCAGGATCGGGATAGGTGGCTTCATCGCCGTCCAGACGAAATCGATAGCGAGTCCCGGCACGCGCGGTTGCGACGACTCCGCGAAAATGGCCATCGGCCTCGCGATCGAGGGGATGATCCGAGCCATCAATCACGACGCTGACCGCGGAATGCGCCGGCGCCCAGACGCGAAAATCGGTCCCGGCCGGAGTCAGTTCGGCGCCGACGGCTCGCCTCCTCGTGAACATTGTTCAAAGGAACTGCAAGCCGCGTGCGACCGCGTAGCGCCGAGCGCCGCAAGCGTAGCGCCAGCGGCCCGCTGGCTGTACCGCCGCCGGCTCGGCGGCGGTCTTCTACTCGCCAGCGAGCCGCTGGCGGTCCAGCCGGCGAGCCGCCGGCGCTACGCTTGCCGGCGCTACGCTTGCGGCGCTACGCCTATCATCAGCGCGTGAATCTCCTCCACCTTTTCGACCTCTCCCTCATCGCCCGCCGCGATGAGGTCGCGCTCGAATGGAGCGGCGCCGAATTCACCTTCGACGACATCGAACGACGCAGCAACCGCGTCGCCCATGCCTTACGCGCGCGCGGGTTCACCAGGGGCGACCGCCTCTGCGTCTACCTCGGCAATCGCATCGAGCTGATCCACATCTATCTCGCCTGCGTCAAACTCGGCGTGGTCTTCGTTCCGATCAACATCCTCTATCGCGATCGTGAGATTGCCCACATCACCAACGACGCCGAGCCGCGCTGGATGATCACCGAGGCCGAGTTGTCCCAACTCGTCAGTGATCATGAGGAGCGCCCCATCGAGGACCTCGACGGCGATACACCCGCCGCGATCATCTACACCTCGGGCACAACAGGTGCGTCGAAAGGCGCGGTGCTGACGCATAACAACTTCGCCGCTAATGCGGTGAACCTCACCACGATGTGGCAGATCACCGACCGCGATCGTTTCCTCCTGGCGCTCCCGCTCTTCCACATCCACGCCCTCGGCAACGGCCTGCACTGCTGGCTCGCCAGCGGCTGCCGCATGCGGCTCCTGGAGCGCTTCGATCACCGGACGGCATTGCAGGAGTTTCACGATTTTCGACCGACGCTCTTCTTCGGCGTGCCGACGATCTACGTCCGCCTGCTCGACACGCCGCCGGATGTCGCCCGCGAGATCGGCGGGACGATGCGCCTCTTCGTCTCCGGCTCCGCGCCGCTGCCGGTCCAGGTTTTCGAGCGTTTCCGCGAGCTCTTCCACCACACCATCCTCGAGCGCTATGGGATGACCGAGACGTTCATGACGATGAGCAATCCGTACATCGGCGAGCGCCGCGCGGGAACGGTTGGCTTTCCACTGCCGGGCATTTCGGTGCGCATCGACGACGGCGAGCTGTTGGTGCGCGGACCGAACGTCTTTGCTGGCTACTGGCGGAAACCGGACCCGTTCGTCGATGGATGGTTCCGAACCGGCGACCTGGCCACCCGCTCCGACGACGGCTACTACACGCTCCTCGGCCGGAAGTCCGATCTCATCATCTCCGGCGGCTTCAACATCTACCCGCGCGAGATCGAAGAGCTCCTGCTCGAACAACCAGGCGTCGCCGAAGCGGCGGTGGTCGGCGTCCCGGATGACGTGCGCGGCGAGGTGCCGGTGGCGTTCATCGTCGCAACGGACTTCGATCCCGCCGCGCTCGAACGATGCTGCCGCGAACAGCTCGCGTCATTCAAAGTGCCGCGGCGATTCGTGCAGGTGGAATCGATTCCGCGCACGGCGCTGGGCAAAGTGCAGAAGCATCTCCTGCGATAACCATGTGCCTGATCGCCATTGCCGTTCACGCCTCGCCGCGTTACCCGATCGTCATCGCCGCCAATCGCGACGAGTTTTACGACCGTCCCACGCGCTCGTTGCATGCGTGGGACGACGACCCGAACATCATCGGCGGCCGCGATCTCCGCGCCGGCGGCAGCTGGCTGGCGGTCACGCGCGACGGACGTTTTGCCGCGGTCACCAACATCCGCGGGCTCGACGACGCGCCGGCTCCGCGATCGCGCGGGGAGCTGGTCGGCAACTTCGTCCGTTCGCGGATGGCGCCACTCGCGTATGCCGAGAGAATTCGTGCCGAAGAGTACGCGGGATTCCATCTCATCGCCGGCGACCGGCGCACCGTCGCCCATATCGCCAGCGACGCCCCGGCCCGCCTCCTCGATCCCGGCATCTTCGCGGTCAGCAATGCCCGCGCGGACGTCGACTGGCCCAAGATCGTCCTGGCCCGCCAGGCGATGGCCGCCGCGCTCGAAGGTGACCGACTCGATGACCTGATGCACTTCCTCATCACGCCCCGCGGAGGCCCAATCGAAGAGGAGGTTTTTGTCTCTCTCCCCGAACGAGGATACGGCACGCGGTCATCGACAGTCGTGGTGATGTCGGAGGCGGAGATCGTGATGAAGGAGATGACGCATCCGGCGGGAGAGGTTGTGGCGCTGACGTTCGCTTGTTAAGGCTTTGTCATTCCGAGCGACGCGAGGAATCCCCATCTCGGAGGACAAGGCTCGAACGTTTTCGATGGACAGAAGAGGGCGGTGGTCAGCGCGCCGCTTGTAACTACCACCGCCCGCCGCTGAACCGTGTTGCCTAATGTCTCGCGCGGGCTCGTGGAGGTGCTGATTGCGCAGTTTGTGCAAGCTCCGCCCCCTCATCCGCCTATCGGCACCTTCTCCCCCGCTGAAAAGCGCGGGGGAGAAGGACTCTCGATGTTAGGAGCCGTGTCGTCTCTGCAAGGCTGGCTCGGAATGACACCTCACCACGCCCTCACCCTCTCCTTCGGCGCGAGATACAACTTCTCGCCCAGCTTCACGTTGAACGCGGCATACCACTCGTCGATGTTGCGGACCGTGTCGGCGCGGTATTGGCCGGGGGCGTGGCCGTTGGTCATGAGCGAGTTGCGCAGTGCCTCGGGGCGTTGCTTCGAGCGCCAGATCTGGGCGAAGGCGAGGAAGAAACGCTGGTCGCCGGTGAAGCCGCCGGCCGCGGGGGCGGGCTTGTCGCCGTAGGCGCGGCGGTAACCGTCGTAGGAGGCGGAGAGGCCGGCGGTGTCGGCGATGTTTTCACTGAGCGTCAGCTTGCCGTTCACGTGCAGGCCGGGCAGCGGCTCGTATTTGTCGAACTCCGCGGCCAGACGATCGGCGGCGGATTTGAAGTGAGCGAAATCCTCCTTCGTCCACCAGTTCAGCAGCCGGCCCTCGGCATCGAACTGGCTGCCCTGATCGTCGAAGCTGTGGCTGATCTCGTGACCGATCACCGTGCCGATGCCGCCGTAGTTGAGGACTGGATCGGCGTTCGCGTCGAAGAACGGCGGATTGAGAATCGCGGCGGGGAAATTGAGCGCGTTCTGCAGCGGCAGGTTGACGGCGTTGACCGTCTGCGGCGTCATCGACCACTCCGATTTATCGACCGGCTTGCCGAGCTTGGCCAGGCTGGCGTGATAGTCGAACAGCTCCGAGCGCTGCTGATTGCCGAGGGCGTCGTCGCGCGTGATTTTCAGTCCGGCGTAATTGCGCCAGTGTTCGGGATAGCCGATGCCGATGTAGAGGGTGCCCAGTTTCGCCTTCGCCTTCGTGCGCGTCGCCGGCGACATCCAGGCCAGGTTGTCGATGCGGCGGCTGAAGGCGGCCACGATGTTCTTCACCATCGTCTGTGCCGCGGCCTTGGCGGCGGGAGGAAAGTATTTCTTCACGTAGAGCCTGCCGACGGCGTCGCCGAGGGCGCCGCTGGTTGCGCTCACGGCGCGCTTCCAGCGGGCGCGTTGCTGCGGCGCGCCGAAGAGCGTCGTGCCGTAAAACTTGAAACTCTCGTCGGCGAACGCCTTCGGCAACAGCGGCGAAGCCCGATCGACGGCGTGATAGGTGAGGTAATCCTTCCAGACCGCGAGCGGCTGGCTGCCGGCGATGGCGGCGATGCCGGTGACCGCGGACGGCTGCCAGACCATGATCGCCGGCTGCGTGGAAAGGCCGGCGCCTTTGAAGTAGTCCGCCCAATCGAGCCCCGGCGCCTTCGTCGCAAAGGCGGCCAGCGGCCAGCGATTGTTCGCCTTGTGCACGTCCTCGGAATCGACGCGGCTCACATGCGCCTCGGCGATCCTGCGCTCGAGGTCGTAGATGTGCGCGGCGCGATTCGCGGCGTCGGAGATATGGGCCAGCGTGAGCACCGCGGCGATGTGCTCGCGGTACTTCGTCTGCAGCGTGACGTCGTGCGGATCCTTGCTCAGATAGTTCTCGCGATCGGGCATCCCCAGACCGCCCTGCAGCAGGTAGCCGATGTTCTGATTGGGGTGATCGAAATCGGGCGAGACCCAGAGTCCGAAGGGGCGATCGGTATGGAAGTTCGTGTTGTTGAGGGCATCGACGTCGGCGCGCAGCTCGCTTCCGAGGACGTGCGCCAGCGACGGTTTGTCATGGATCGCGGCAATGTGATCGAGCTCGGGTTGGATGGTCTTCAGGCCGCGCGCTTCGATGGCCTTCTCGTCCATCATCGCCGCGTAGAAGTCGCCGATCATGCGCACCTCGGAACCGGCTGGAGCCTTGGCCTTGTCCGCTTCCTGGATCAGATCCGACGTCCGCTTGTCCGCATTCTCCCCGAGGATGGTGAAGACGCCATAGCTGGAGCGGTCTGGCGGAATGGGCGTGTTCCTGATCCAGCTGCCGTTGGCGTAGGCATTGAAGTCATCGCCGGGCTTGACGCTCTTGTCCATCCCGGCGACGTCGAGGCCGGATGATTTTGCGGGCGGGGTGGCGGCGGGAGCGATGAACGCGGTCAGCAACAACGCGGTAGCGAGGGCGAGCTTGAGAGAGTGCATGCGCTATCGTAGCCCGCTGCCATGCTCGCGTTTCTGGTCTTGTGTGCCGTTCTTGTCGACGATCCGCAAACGGCGCCGCCGGCGATCTCTGACACCATCGTGGTGACGGCGACGCAGACGAAAACGCGATTGGGCGACACGCCGGCCAGCGTCGTGGTGATCAATGCCGAGACCTTGAAGACCACCGCGGCGCTGACGACGGACGATGCCTTGCGGCAGGTGCCCGGCTTCACACTCTTTCGACGATCGGGAAGCCGCAGCGCCAATCCGACCTCGCAGGGCGTCTCGCTGCGCGGCATCGGCGCCAGCGGCGCATCGCGCGCGCTCGTGCTCGACGACGGCATTCCGCTCAACGATCCGTTCGGCGGCTGGGTGTATTGGGGGCGGGTGCCGCGAGTCGCCGTCGATCACATCGAGATCGTGCGCGGCGGTGCGTCGGATCTTTATGGCAGCGGCGCCATGGGTGGCGTCGTGCAGTTCATTCGCCGAGGTTCTTCCGATGATGTGGCCTTCGAAGCGAGCGGCGGGAACGAAGGGACCGGAACCTCGTCGCTCTTTGCGGCGATGAAGCGCGGCGAATGGAGTGGCAGCATCGACGTCGATTGGCTCAAGACCTCGGGCTACGTGCTCGTTCCGGAATCGCAGCGCGGCATCGTCGACGTCGATGCGAACACGCGCCACACCACAATCGACGGCACGCTCCGATACGCCGGCTCCTTCCTGCGCCTCTCGCGCTATGCCGAATCGCGAAACAACGGCACGCCACTGCAGATCAACGACACTGCCATCCGCCAGATCGCGGCCGGAAGCGACGTGCCGATCGGCAACGGCTCGCTGCTCGTTCGGGTCTACGATGACGATCAGGATTATCACCAGACCTTCTCCGCCATCGCCGCCGATCGGAAGAGCGAACGGCTCACGGTCGACCAGCGCGTGCCGTCGACAGGCCGCGGCGGATCGGTGCAATGGCTTTCCACCATCGGCGCGCACATCATCGTCGCCGGCGGCGATGCCCGTCTGGTCAGCGGCGCCAGCGACGAGCAGCAGTTCGCGGTCAACGGCAAGATCACGCCGTCGCGCGTGGCGGGACGGCAGCGCGATGGCTCGGCATATGTCGAGGATGTGGCCACGCTGTCGCCGCGAGTCACGTTCAGCGCGGGCATCCGCTTCGATGCCTGGCGGAATTACGACGCCGATCGCAACGGTGTGGCTCTGGCCGATCGTAGCGATGAGGCGTGGAGCCCGCGGGTCACGCTTCTCGTTCGCGCCTCCGACCGCCTCACGCTCACCGCGGCCGCCTACCACTCCTTTCGCGCGCCGTCGCTCAACGAGCTCTATCGCAACTTTCGCGTTGGCAACGTGCAGACGCTGGCCAACGAGTCGCTCAGCGCCGAGCGCCTCTCCGCGTTCGAGCTGGGCGCGCGCAGCGGTCCAGTGCGGTTGACGCTGTTCTCGATGACGACGGACGACACCATCGCCAACGTCACGCTCTCCTCGACTCCCGCGCTCATCACCCGCCAGCGCCGTAACCTCGGCAGCAGCCGCTCCCGCGGCGCGGAGCTCGATGCCGAGCAATCTCTGTCGAGGCAGTGGCGGCTCTCCGCCGGCTACCTTTTCTGCGATGCCACGGTCACCACCGGCGACCTGACCGGCAAACGGCTTCCGCAGGTGCCGCGCAACACCGCCACGCTGCAGCTTGCGTTCACGCCCCGCCGAGGACGTGTGGGGATGCAGGCGAGGTGGTCGTCGATGCAGTTCGATGACGACCTCAATCAGTTTCCTCTTCGCAGCTACGCCGTTGCCGACCTCTTCGCCTCGTACCCGATCGCCCCTCGTTTCGACGCGACGATCGCCATCGAGAACGCTACCAACCGCCGCGTCGAAGTGAGTGCCACGCCGGTCCTCACGCTCGGAACGCCTCGTACCGTGCGCGCAGGACTGCGCTTCGTGCTGCGATGACCCGGTTGTGATCCAGCGCACGTCGCCGGCACCCGCGGGCTTGGGGTGTGCATTGCCCAAGCCGACTAATCCAAGCCGCGGGTTTGAATACTTGGCGGCGATCTGATCTGATCTCGCGCGAGGAGGAAATCATGCGCCGTATCCCCATCATCGTTGCTCTCACGATCCTGTCCCTCACCACGTCCGTCGCGTTCGGACAAACCCTTGGGGCCGTTCTCACAGCATCCCAGGAAACTCCGCCGACGACCACACCTGGTTTCGGCAATGCCACGGTGACGTTCGACTCGACCCGGGCGAACATCACCGTGACAATCACCGTGGCCAACCTCGGCAGTCCGATCAACAACTTCCACATCCATGAAGGGGCCGCGGGCGTGGCAGGGCCGGTGGTCATCAACCTGATCGGGCTCGGCGGAGTGTTCAACAACGGCACGATGACCGGGACGTTTCCGGTTGCCTCCGACGTGGCGCAGCGCATGGTGCAGAACCCGGGCAACTTCTACGTGAACGTGCACACGGTGCAGTTCCCGGGCGGCGCCGTTCGCGGCCAGCTGGCGTTTAACAGCGGCGGGCCGATCGCCTACGCCGCGGAACTGCGTGGCGCGAACGAGGTACCGCCGACCGGGAGTTCGGCATTCGGCAGCTCCTTCGTCACCTTCGATCCGTTCAACAACAACCTCACCTGGGAAGTGAATACGAGCGGGATCGTCAGCCCGACGCTGTCGCACATTCATCGCGGCCCGGCAGGAGTGGCCGGGCCGGTGATCATCAACTTCGCAACGTCGGCCGCGCAAATCCCGAACGGCAGGACGAACGGAACCGTCTCCGTGGCCAGCCTCGGTGCCGCCGACCTGACCGGGCTGTCCAGCCCATCGACGGCTAGTGGCTTCTACGTCAATGTTCACTCCCAGGCCTTCGGCGCCGGCGAGATCCGCGGCCAGCTCGTTGCGGCGAACGAGTACGACGTTCCGGTGGCCGGCCGGGTCACGAACGGACAGGGACAGACCTTCGTCACCGACGTGCGCATCTTCAATCCTTCCTACACCGCGAGCACCGTGGCTCTGGTCGAGTATCTGACCGGCGGAGCGACGGCGGCGGCATCGCTGGTGGTGAACCTGGCCCCGCGGGCGACGGCGGTCCTCGATGACATCGGCGGGCCGGGCGGCCTCAACGTGGTGGGAACGATCGGCGCGCTGCGCATTTCGAGCGCGGCACAACTCGTGGCCACCTCGCGCATCTACGCCGATCTTCGTTCGTCGGGCAAAGGAACCCTCGGCCAGTTCGTTCCGGCCGAGCCGCGGGCGAACGGGCTTCGCCGCGGCGTGCTGCCGCAGCTGTCGAATCGCTCCGATCTGAGCAGCGGCTCGCGCACGAACATCGGATTCTTCAATCCGAATTCGTCCGCCATTACGGTGCGTCTCGAGCTGCGCGACGGCACGGGAGCGCTGGTCGGGACGAACACGTTGGCGTTGCCGCCGCTGGCCCAGCAGCAGAACGGCATCGGCGTTTACTTCCCGGGAGTCGATCTCTCGAACGCCGCCAATCTGACGATGAGCTTCGACGCCGCCGCACCGATCTTCGGCTACGCCGCGGTGAACGACAACGTCTCCGCCGATTCGAGTTACGTCGCGGCGATCGCCGACGTTGGCGTCTCCGCGAACTAGTGTTTCAACCCTCCCTCTCCCCGCGCATAGGCGGGGAGAGGGAGCCTACGGACGGGCCGCGCGCCGGCGGTCGCCGGAAGGAACGGCGACGTGGGCGATGGCGATGCGATGGTTCCCCGTGTCGGCGATGTAGATCGTGCCGTTGGCGTCTATGGCGATTCCGCCCGGGCTCGATAGCCGCGCGCTGCCGCCGGCGCCGTCGAAGTTGCCGGGCGCGCCCGCCAGTCCGGCAACGGTCGTCACCAGCCCGCTCGGCGATACCTTCCGGATGGTGTGGTTGCCCGTGTCGCAGACGTAGAGATTTCCGCGGACATCGACAGTCATCGCCGTCGGCGCGTTGAAGCGGGCGGTGGCGCCGTATCCATCAGCGCTTCCTGTTACTCCGGCCAAGCCGGCCAGCGTGGTCACAACGCCGCCGGCGATTTTCCGGATGGTGTGATTGCCGGAGTCCGCGACATAGACGATGTTCTCGCCGTCGACCGCCACGCCGGACGGATTGCGAAATTGCGCCAGCGCGGTCGGACCGTCAGCCGATCCCTCGCTGCTTCCGGCGAACGTGGTGATGGCGTAGTAGCCGATGAAGCCCGGCACCGAGGTCATTCGACGAATGCGATGGTTGCCGGTGTCGGCAACGTAGAGCTTCCCGCGAGGATCGGCGGCGACCGCGGACGGAGAGGAAAAGCGCGAGACCTCGAAGAGGCCATCCATCATGCCGGGCTGCCTGGCTGCGCCTCCGATGGTCAGCACATAGCCGAGCTGGCGATCGCCGGGATAGCGGAGGCGCACCAGATGATTGCCGCGGTCGGCAAACACGAGGAAATCGTCGGGCGGCGAGTAGACGATGCCCATCGGGCTGGCGAGGCCGCCCGGCCGGCCGTCCGAGGAGCCCGCGACTGACGGAGTTCCCGCGGGTGTGGTCACCTGCCCCGCAGCGATCTCACGAATGGTGAAGCTTTCTGAATCGCTGATGAAGAGGCTCCCGCTGTTGTCGATGGTCACGCCCACGGGCGACTGGAACGTCGCCGCGGCGAGGGGGCCGTCAGTTGCGCCGGCGCGGCCGGGATCGCCGGCGTAGTTCGTCACCGTGAGCGCGGCTGCCCGGCCCGCGGAGAGAAAGTGTCCTGTTTCCGACGAGACCGTCGGGCAGGAACCGAGGGTTGCCTCGACGTGCCAGGCCACATTGCCGCGCTCGAAGGGGAGCGAGATCGCGGTCTCCTTCGTCGTCGCCAGGAGCGCGCTGCGTTCGCCTTCGACGGATCCGTAGATGGCGTACGACGTTGCGTTCGGCACCGCCGTCCACGAGAGATGCGCGGGCGAGCCGACGGGATCGTCCGGTTGGACGAGCAACAGCTTCGGCGCCGGACAGGCGGCGGGATCGTAGATGGTCGTCGTCACGGTGGCGCTGTCGTTCGCGGTATTCGGATCGACGCTGCCGAGACTCTCGACTTTCACCGACGCCACGATCGAGCCGGATGCCGAGGGAGCAGTCACATCGATGGTGATGACGTTCGGTCCCGCGGCGACCTGCTCCGCGGAACAGGTCACCACGCGCTTCGACTCGGAGCAACTCCAGCCGCTGCCGGACGCCTTCACGAATCCGACGGAGGCCGGCAGCGTGCTCGTGACCACCACGCCGAGGGCGGAATCGTTGGCCAGATTGTCGGCGACGACCTGATACGAAAACGGCTGTCGCGCGGCCA
>Ga0157378_10001044_pt1 | contig 25305 bp, 21 predicted proteins | sample M65metaG_FD_115309 | JGI IMG/M metagenome (GOLD analysis project Ga0157378, IMG submission 115309) | Miscanthus rhizosphere microbial communities from Kellogg Biological Station, Michigan, USA - M6-5 metaG | ecosystem: Host-associated > Plants > Roots > Rhizosphere > Soil | place: USA: Michigan...
CGTGTGTCGCTCGCGCCAAAGGCGTTCGACGTCTTGCGGTATCTGGTGGAGCACGCGGATCGGCTGGTCACTCAGGACGAGATACTGGAAGAATTGTGGTCGGAGACCTACGTAAATCCCGAAGTAGTCAAGAAATACGTGCTGGAAATACGAAAGGTCCTGGGCGACCAGAGCAGCAAGCCCGTCTTTGTCGCTACGTTTCCTCGGCGCGGATATCAATTTATTGCGCCGGTGCATGAGGAAATGGCCTCCGCTGCCTCGGATGTGACGACGAGAGCGACAAGGGAGATCGTTGGCCGAGAAAGTGCCCTGACAAGATTGGGGGAGGCGCTTAGTAAAACGTTACTGGGGCAACGACAAGTTGTTTTCGTCACCGGGGAGGCGGGGATCGGGAAGACAACACTCATTGATGCGTTCCAGCAGGCGGCTGGCCGGCGTGCGAATTTGACAGTAGTTCGCGGGCAATGTGTCGAAGGGTTCGGCGGCAAGGAAGCGTATTATCCCGTGCTGGAAGCGCTCGGCCAATGGGTTCGTGAAGCTGGCGGTGGCCCAGTGGTCCATACCCTAGCGAAGCAAGCCCCGACCTGGCTGATTCAATTCCCTTCGCTGATAAAAGCGGAGCAGCGAGAAGCGCTGCAAAAGGAGATCCTCGGTGCCACGCGAGAGCGAATGGTGCGGGAAATTTGCGAGGCCTTGGAAACATTAACAGCGCAAGATCCTCTAGTCTTTGTTCTGGAAGATCTCCACTGGGTTGATCCGTCTACTCTTGATTTCATCTCCGCGCTAGCCCGCCGGCGTGGGCCGGCGAAATTGCTGTTGTTGGGAACTTACCGTCCCGCGGATGTCATCATTTCGCAGAGCCCGCTGAAAGCGCTGAAGCAGGATTTGGTAATCCACAATCTGAGTCATGAAGTGAGTCTCGAGCATCTTGAAGAGGTCGATGTTGCCAAATATATTTGCGGAGAGTTCGTTGATGCGGATTTCCCAGCAGGTTTTGCCAGGCTAATCTACCGGCGTTCGGGCGGCAACGCGCTGTTCATGGTGACCATCCTCCAGGACATCGTGAAGAAGGGATTGATTGCGCAGGTCGACGGGAAATGGACGCTTACGGCGCCGATTGAAACTGTCGCCCAAAGCGTACCAGAGACCCTGGATCAATTAATTGACGCGCAGTTCCAGCAGTTGAGTGCGGTTGAGCAGCGCGTTTTAAGAAGCGCCAGTGTTGCCGGAGAGCGGTTTTCTGCGTGGGCCGTTAGCACCGCGGCGGAAATTGATCCCGGCGAGGTTGAAGATGTTTGTGAGGGGCTCGTAGCAAAACTTCAGTTCATCAAATGTTCCGGGATCAAAGAACAACCCAATGGCGAAATTTCGGCGCACTATGATTTCCGACATTCACTGTATCGGGAAGTTCTCTATGGGCGGCTGTCCGAGGGCGCTCGTTCGAAGCTGCACCTGTTATTGGCACAAAGACTTAAATCCTTCTGCGACCCCTGCGAGCAGGAATTGGCCACGGAACTTGCCTTGCATTTCGAAGGAGGCCGCGACTACGAGCAGGCCGTTAATTATTTACTCGTTGCGGCGGACAATGCGGTGGGGCGATTCGCCTATCGTGATTGCATCGAGATATTGCACCATGCGCACGAATTGGTGCTAAAGGTTACTCTCAGAGTTCGAGCCGAACTTGAGGTTCGCATCCTTGAGTTTATCGGCCATGCTCATTTCGCGCTGGGTGCTCTGGTAGATTCCGCCCAGACGTATGCAGCCGCTGCGGCACGCGCGCAGCAAGCTGGCCTCAAAGCGGCTCAAATGCACGCGCTGACCTCCGCAATGTATCCATTGGGCTTCATTGGTCCCGAAGAGGGTGTTGCGGCACTGGAAGAGGCCCTGAAGATCAGCATGAGCGTTAACGATCCCCCGCGTTTAGCGCTCACTCAAATGCTGGCCGCGGGATTCCGCCTGGTGTTTGACTCTTGGAGCGAAACACATGCGGAACTGTGTACGTCCGCTTACGAAACTCTGCGCTGTCTGTATCCTTCAGAGTTGGATCCCTATCAGCGAATTGTATATGCGCATATTTTAATGCTTAAAGGCAAGTACGCAGAAGCATTAGATGTGTGTGAACGCAGCGTATCCGAAGCCAGCTCATCCGGTGTAGGTCGGGTAGTGAACTTTCTGGCGCACTTTGGTGCCCTGAGCGCAAAAATAATCATCCTTCTCCGCACCGGACAACTTGGGAAAGTGTTGCAGATTACCAAAGCCGGCAGAACGTCTCCCGATGAGAACTTGTCACTGTATTGGCTACTTACTCTCCGCGAAGCATGGCTTCGAACAATGGCTTTCGACTTCGAGGGTGCAAGGCAAATTTGTCAAGCAACCTATAATGTGAGGGGAGAGTTTCCAGACGGACAATACTACGCGATTGACCAGATAGCCGCGGGAAATATGGCGCTTCAGCAACGGAGATACGCTGAAGCGCTTGAACATTTCAAGCACGTACAGGACCTTGATGTGCACACAAAATTTTTCATGCATTGGGCGTGGAGAATGACGGCGCATCTTGAATCGATCAATGCCTGGCTCTTGTCCGGAAATATCGTAAACGCACGGACTGCGGCTGGCGGTTTTCTAAAGTCCGCGCTGTCCACCAGCGATCCGTATCTGCAGGCGCTAGCGTGGGATCTGAAGGCGAGAGTGGCGATGGCCGAAAGCGATTTGCAGGGTGCGCGGGAACCGATTCAGCGAGCGCTAGCAATCGTTGATAGCTCCGAAATCCAGGGCGCGGCTTGGCAAATATTTGCGACTGCATCGCAGGTTTGCCGGCACGCAAAAGAACTCAAAGCTGCCAAAACGTACCGCGATCGCGCTGAATCTTGCATCCTCCAGATTGTCGACTCCTTCGAACCGGACGAACCACTTCGCGCAACATTCCTCACCGCGGATCCAGTCCGCCGGATCTTGGACGGAAAAATCGCGACCAAGGCCACGCGACAGCATGGATTGAGACACGGCGCGGTGCCTGGAGCTTAGCGGTTGGGTCGCTTCCACCCTGGGTGCGTCAGCGACTGTATGAAATTGGCGCCTGGCCCTCAATTTAGTCGATGAGATGCAATTGAATTTTGCGTTTGCCTGCGCACCGGCGATACGCGAACCTCGAAGCAGATTTGTGACAGGGATTCGCGCGTGATTCGCATCCAGAGCAAGCGAAGAAGCCAGGTCCCATACCTTGAAGTCGAAAGAACCGCGGAATCTTAGGCGGTTCCACCCATCCGGATACCGCGTCGTGTCCGCAGCGAAAGAGTCTGCGACGACACGATGTCATTGCCCCTTATACAGCGAGCAAAGGAACAAAGCTCCCACTTCGTCCTGACACCGAAGATTGCGGCACTTTCAGGCGGGGCGCCGCAGTGCGGGACGCAAGGTGCTTCACAGGCGTCGTTGATTCCCCAGCGCAGTCTCCTGCCCGGCGAGCAATACCGCTTTCATTTCGATATGACCAAATGCATCGGCTGCAAGTGTTGTGTTGTGGCTTGCAACGAGCAGAACGGCAATCCGGCCGAAATTAACTGGAGGCGGGTCGGCGAAATCGAAGGCGGCTGGTATCCGCACACACAACGGCTGCATTTGTCGATGGGATGCAATCACTGCATCGAGCCCACCTGCCTGGCTGGATGTCCCGTGGATGCGTATTCGAAGGATCCCGTCACGGGCGTAGTTCTGCACAGTGCCGAAACATGCATCGGCTGCCAATACTGTACGTGGAATTGCTCCTATGGCGTGCCGCAATACAACCCAGAGCGCGGCGTCGTCGGAAAATGCGATATGTGCCACAACCGGCTGGCCGAAGGTCGCGAGCCGGCGTGCGTAGGTGCCTGCCCAGAGGGCGCCATTCAAATTGAGATCGTCAACATTGCCGACTGGAAACAGAACTATGCCGCAAGCGCGAACGCGCCTGGACTGCCTTCTGCCGATGACAGCGTCTCTTCGACGCGAGTTACCTTGCCCGAGACGTTGCCGCCGAACATGCAGAAGGCGGACCTAAATCGAGTCAGGTCAGAAGATCCGCACTTGCCGCTCGTGGTGATGACCGTGCTGACGCAGCTATCGGTCGGCACGTTTGCGACGGTCTGGCTACTTGAGTTGTTGGGAAAAGCTAAGAACCTCGGCATGGCGGCGATGATTTCGCTGCTCGTTGGTGGACTGGCGTTAGGTGCATCAACGATGCACCTCGGACGTCCGGTGCTCGCCTACCGCGCTTTGAAAATGTGGAGGCGATCGTGGCTGAGCCGCGAAGTCCTGATGTTCACGTGCTTTTCTGGAATATCGGGTCTCTACGCAGCTCTGCTCTGGTTCAGGCTGCCGGGAAGCGTCGTGCCTGGAATGCTGACGTCGGTCATCGGTTTAGCCGGGGTAACCGCGAGTGCGTGCATTTACCTCGTGCGAGCTCGCCCGGCATGGAACACGAAGCACACCGTGGCAGATTTTCATCTCACTGGTGCTTACCTCGGCCCTCTTCTAGTTGCAAGTCTGGGTGTCGGGAACCGGTCATGGCTAGTCCCCGCGGCGGTCACGGCTGCGGGGCTGTCGATACTCAATCAAGCCATTCGATTTTTGTGGATGACGGCGTCCGATTCGTTTGAGTTGCAAGCCTCGGCCAAGTTGCTTTCGACCGTGCTCGCTTCCAAGGTTCTTGCGCGAGGCGTGCTGCTGATCCTCGGTGGAATTGTGGTGCCACTGCTGCTGCCAACCGGGTTCGGTCTCTGGACTGCCATGGCTCTGGCGCTGTGCGGAGAGATTCTCGGGCGCTATCTGTTTTTTGTCAGTGTAGTTCCGAAAAACATGGCCGCTTCCTATCTTTCCGCCGGGAAAGTGGCGGCATGAATCTCAAGCGCCAACTCGGACTGGATATTTTGCGGGAGAAGTATGCCTTCGCCAATGATCCGGTCATGGGCTACACCTCCGATCAAAGAATTCCCGACAAATGGGTTTCGACCACGTGCGGCTATTGCTCGGTGGGCTGCGGGCTTTTCATCGGAGTGAAAGATGGGCGGGCAGTGAGCGTCCGGGGAAATTGCGATCATCCGGTGAACGTTGGAAAGCTCTGCCCCAAGGGGCTTTCCGAGCACCACACGCTGGAAGCATCCAATCGGGCTCGTTATCCGCTGCTGCGCAACAAACGGGGAAGACTGGCGCGTGTTGAATGGGACGAAGCGCTCACCACAATGGTGGAGAAGTTCGGCGACGTCCAAGAGAAGCACGGCCGAGACGCGCTAGGTGTCGTCAGCACCGGTCAGCTTGTCACCGAGGAATTCTATACCCTCGGTAAGCTGGTTCAACTCGGCCTGGGCACCAAGAATTTTGACGGTAATACGACTCTGTGCATGGCCAGCGCCGTGTCCGGGTACAAGCGCTCGTTTGGTAGCGACGGTCCCCCGGGTGCGTATGAAGATTTCAGTGAGGCCGACGTAATTCTGCTCCTCGGCGCAAACATCGCGGACAACCATCCGATTCTCTGCCAGTATCTCGAATCCAATCCGGGTATGACTCTGATTGTGGCCGACCCGCGAGTTACGAAGACGGCGATGATGGCGGACCTCTATCTGCCACTTAAGCCTCGTTCTGACATCGCTCTGGTCAACGGAATGATCCACGTCCTCATCGAAAGCAATCTCGTCGATCACGAATACATTGCGGCACACACGACCGGCTTTGAAGCGCTTGCGGAATCGGTCCGCAAATACACTCCTGAATACGCTTCTCAGCTCACCGGGCTGACTGCGGAGCAGATTTGCAAGGCCGCCCTGATTTACGGCAAGGCGAAAGCGCCCTTTATCGGCTGGACGATGGGGGTGAACCACAGCACAAAAGGGACAGAGACAGTCAACGCAATCAACAATCTCGCGCTGATCACCGGGAACGTCGGCAAACCAGGAGCGTCTCCTTTCTCGATCACCGGGCAGTGCAATGCGATGGGTACGCGGGAAGCGGGTTTCACATCGAGCCTCCCCGGCTATCGCAAATTCCAGAGCCAGGCAGACCGGGCGGAAATAGCGGCGCTGTGGGGAATCGACCACGGGCGCATCCCTACCTCGCGGGGATGGGCGTATCCGGACATCATTGAAGGCGCCGTTGCAAAGAAGATTCGCGCGTTATGGGTCATCGCCACTAATCCTGTGGTGTCGTTTCCTAACCTTGGCGTCTTGCAGCAGAGTCTGGACAGTTTGGATTTTCTCGTGGTGCAGGATGGGTTTCATCCGACGCCTACAACCGAAGTTGCGGACCTCGTTCTGCCCGCTGCCATCTGGGGAGAAAAAGAGGGCACCTATACGAACTCGGAGCGTCGGGTCAGCAAGGTCAATCGTGCAGTAGCACCTCCTGCGGAGGCCCGGGCCGATTTCGACATCTTCCTAGCCTTGGCAGAGAAGCTGGGCTGCTACGACGAGCTATTTCCTGGGTGGACTCAACCCAGGGATGCTTTCGAAGAATGGAAAAAAGTTTCGGCGGGCCGTCTTTGCGACTATTCCGGACTTACCTACGAATTGCTTGAACGCCACGGTGGGATTCAGTGGCCGTACCCGGCAAATGCTGCGGAAGTAAAGACCACGAGGCTCTACTCCGACGGCCATTTTTCAACGGATGACGGAAAAGCACGGCTGCTGTGCATTGAGTGGGAGCCTTTCCCGGAACAACCGAATGCGGATTTCCCGCTGGTGCTGAATACAGGCCGCACAGTGGAGCATTGGCACACGCGAACGAAGACGGGAGCCGTACCAATTCTCGAGCGGCTCTCGCCAAACGCTTGGCTGGAGATGAATTCCCGGGACGCGCAATCGCTCAACCTTAAGCCTCATGACCGTGTGGATGTTGTGTCTTCGCGCGGGCGTGTGCGAGGCGTCGAGCTTCGAGTGACGGAAATTGTCGCTCCGGGACAGGTCTTCATGCCCTTCCACTACGCGGAGGCGAATGCCAATCAAGTGACCCAGAGCGCCTTTGATCCAATTTCGCGCGAGCCCAATTTCAAGCAATGTGCCGTGCGAGTCGAGAGGGCTCAGCCGGTTCCGCAGTATTGGGGAGTGCGTGCAGCTCGAGAAGCAAAGTTCACGCATGACATTGGTTGCGAGGTAAGCGTGTCGAGCACCTACAGGAGGTGAGAATGGAAACAAGCAGGTTCATGAAGAGCGGGCATTTCCCCACGCTGCTGGCGGCGTTTCTGTATTTCGACGTGAGCTTCATGGTTTGGGTTTTGCTGGGCCCACTGGCTCCTTTTCTATCTCAGCAGTTCCATTTGACGGCCTATCAGAAAGGATTGCTGACAGCGATTCCTCTTCTAGGCGGAGCCTTGTTTAGGCCGGTTTTAGGCGTGCTGGGTGAGCGCATTGGTGAACGAAAAACCGGGCTGCTCGGACTCACACTGACGCTGATTCCGCTGATCATGGGCTGGCGATTTGCGCATGCGCCCACGCACTTCTATTTTCTTGGTTTACTGCTCGGCATCGCCGGCGCCAGCTTTGCTGTGGCGCTGCCGATTGCGGGACGCTGGTATCCGCCCGAATATCAAGGCCTCGTCATGGGGATTGCGGGAGCAGGGAATTCCGGGACTCTAATTGCCACTTTGTTTGCGCCGCGCCTCGCTCAGAGATTTGGCTGGAACACTACTTTTGCGTTGGCCATGCTTCCGGTCGTCACTGTGCTGTGCTTATTTGCGTTGCTTGCCAAGGACAGTCCCCGGCGTCACGCGCCTCCGAAGTGGAGAGACTATGCCGCGCTGTTGCGTGAACCTGATGCAGGTTGGTTTTGCTTTTTCTACAGCTTCACGTTTGGCGGTTTTGTCGGCCTCGCCAGTTTCCTGACCACTTTTTTCTTCGACCAGTACGGGCTTTCGAAGGTGCGAGCCGGAGATATCACGACCATCGTTGTGCTCGCAGGAAGCTTTCTAAGGCCGGTTGGAGGCTGGCTGTCGGACAGGATCGGTGGATATCGACTGCTGATGCTCTTGTTGGCTGGTGTGGCGGTTTGCTTGGCGGGAGTAGGGAGGCTGCCCGCGCTTCCACTAGAAGTCGTGCTCCTGTTTCTCACTATGGGGATGTTGGGGATGGGGAACGGAGCTGTTTTTCAACTGGTTCCACAACGCTTCGCCGAGCGCGTCGGTGTGCTAACCGGCCTGGTTGGGGCGGCTGGGGGACTTGGCGGATTCTTTCTACCGTTTGTCTTAGGAATGGTGAAGCAACGGACCGGACAGTATTCGGGCGGCCTCTTTCTCTTTGGGGCCGCATTTTTCCTTGCCTCAGTGATCTTGCTCCAACTTGGAACTCGCTGGCGGGCGAACTGGCATGAGAACGCGATTGAGCGGGCCGGCATCTTCTCCTACCGCAACCTGGTTGGAGGTATCATCGGCGAAACGATCGATTAAGAAACCGAGGAAATCGCAACACCTCCGAGTGGCCCGCTACAGGAATGCGGAACATTTTGCGGCTGCGTTCCGTAGAGATCCAATATGCTGATGAAAATTGGGGTGTTCGGTGCTGTTTGTCTTCTGGTGATGGCGATGCCGTTGTCAGCGCAAACCAAAGATGCTTCCTGTTCAGCCTTCTCTGGGACCTGGTACGGTTCATTTCGCGTTGTTACTCCTGACGGTAAATCGATGCGCGACAACGCTATTCTCGTGCTGACTTGCGACCGCGGCACCATGGTTGGCAGTGGAGGCTCAAACATCGACCAGCAAGCCCCCATCAGCCGTGTGCAGTTCACCGGCGACGAGATTCATTTCCATATGGAGCCGATGGGCGGATTGGACTTTCATTTGAAACGACAAGGGAACCATCTCGTGGGTACTGCAAGCGGTCAGGTCCGTGCGGTCATCGACGTGCAGCCTGCGCCAGGGCTGCTTCCTCATGACCAATTGGTCGCTGAGATCAGCGACGCCGATCGCAAGCTTTTTGAGGCATTCGATACCTGCAACATCCCCGCGTATGCAGGCTACCTTAGTCCCGATCTGGAGTTCTATCACGATCAAGGAGGAAAGACGGGTTACCAGGAACAGCTTGATTCACTTCGGCAACGATGCGGTGAGGGGCTGGTGCTGCGTAGAGAACTCGTCCACGATTCGCTGGTTGTCAACGCCGCCCCAGGGTTTGGCGCAATCGAAGCTGCCACCCATCAGTTCTATGCCAAACAGAAAGACGGCACCGAACATTTAGATGCAACTGCAAAGTTTACGGAGATCTGGACGAAAGCTAGTGGAAGCTGGAAGTTAGTGCGTATCATCAGCTATGACCACCAATAGACACAGACGCTTACGCACAATCATTCTGCCGGACGCCTCGCTGCACGACACGCGCGAACGTGGCTAGCATCTTCGCGAAGCCGCAAAAAATGCCATCGCCCAATACCGCGGTCAGGCCCTTGACCACGTCACCCTCACCGTGGGCGTTTCCGCCTTCCCTGAAAAAGGCATCAGCGCCGAAGCACTCCTGCGCTCCGCCGACGCCGCGCTTTATCGCGCCAAGAAAGAAGGCCGCGATCGTGTTGTTGTCGGCTAGCTCCAAAAGCAATCAGTTGTGGAAAGACATGACCGGAAACTGACCCACCGCCGTCGGTTGCTTCAGTTGACTTTGCGGGTTACTGGGATCTTGGCGAGACGCAGGACGTGCGCGACTTCCGATTCGCGCAGCCGCGAAGCATCATACTCAAACGACAAAAGCTTGTCGCTGTCCACGCGAAATTTGCGCAAGCCGTAGGTATTGGCGAAGGAGCCGAGAGCCCCGAGTTGTTCCTGCTTAAGCGGAGACTGCAATTCGTAGGTGATTTCGACCAGTGTCATGGCCGGCATTATACCAGCAAGGGCAGAGGGAAGCTGGCCGGCCGGGCGACTTTCTGGGTGACTGCACCGGCCAGGGCCCGAACGTGCTTCAAGACACGGTCGCCACACGGAGTATGGCTTGACTCGTAATACCCCTCCAGGGTATATATAGCCCCCAGGGGTATTTATCGTGCAGATGAGTCAGATCGCCCATTCATCTTCGAAAACGCGCCAGGGTAACCTCTCCGCTCCTTGCGCTTGCGACCTCCACCCGCGCAAGGCTGTCGCAGTGGATCCCGAAATTAAGAAAGGGAATCGCAAACGTTTGCGGCGCATCGAGGGGCAGATTCGAGGCCTGCAGAAGATGGTGGAAGAAGATCGCTACTGCGCGGACATCATCACCCAGGTGGCCAGCGCGCAGGAAGCGCTGCGCGGAGTGGCGCGGAGCCTGATGCGCAACCATCTGCATCACTGCGCCGCGAAGGCGCTGCGCAGCGGCAAAAAGGACGAAGCGGAAAAGATGTATGACGAGTTGCTGGACTTGATTTACGCCCACCTGCGTTGAGTATTGGTGATCTCATGGAATTCTCGGGAAAAGAAAAGGGCATGGAGCGTGATCCAGTTTGTGGAATGACCGTTGATCCGGCAAAGGCCGCGGCGAAAGTCGAGGTTGGTGGAAGGACCTATTATTTTTGCGCGAAGGGGTGCGCCACGCGGTTCGAGAAGGATCCGGCGAGATTTCTGGGTGCCGCTGCGACTGCCGTTGGCAATTCGGCAGCTAGGAATATGGCTGCGGCGGGTTCGCATCATCATGGCGCCGGCGCTGCTATGGCATCTCAGCAGTATCAGCCCGCCGTAGTTGAAGCAGTCGCTGACGCGTCGCCAACGCCTCCCGCGAAAAACGGCGATGTCCGTTACACGTGCCCCATGCACCCGCAGATCGTGCAGATCGGGCCGGGCAGTTGCCCGATCTGCGGCATGGCGCTGGAGCCGATGGATCCGCTTGCCGAAGTGGAAGCCGATCCGGAATACGACTCCGTGCGGCTGCGCTTCTGGATCAGCGCTACGCTGTCGTTGCCCTTGCTGGTGCTGTCGATGTTTGGGGAATTGTTGGGCCTTCATATTACGCCCAACTTGCGCAACTGGGTCGAACTGACTTTGGCGACTCCCGTGGTGCTCTGGGGCGGCTGGCCGTTTTTTCACCGCTTCTGGACTTCGCTGCTGAACCGCAGTCCGAACATGTTCACTTTGATTGGGCTGGGCACCGGCGCTTCGTATCTGTACAGCGTAATTGCCACACTGTTTCCGCAGGTTTTTCCGATGTCGGTGCGCGGGATGGATGGCGGTGCGCCCGTTTATTTTGAGGCGGCAGCGGTGATCAGCACGCTGGTGCTCCTTGGGCAGGTGTTGGAGTTGCGAGCGCGGCAACAGACATCGGGCGCGCTTCGCGCGTTGCTGAATCTTGCTCCGCGGCAGGCGCATCGGGTGGATGCCGACGGCTCTGAAAAAGATATTGCCCTCGATCAGGTCCAGCGCGGGGATCGCTTGCGGGTGCGGCCGGGCGAACGCGTACCCGTCGATGGCGTGGTGACCCAAGGCCGGAGCGCTGTGGATGAGTCCATGATCACCGGCGAGGCCATGCCGGTGGAGAAAGCCGCGGGCGATAAGGTGACCGGCGGAACACTGAACAGCAGCGGAAGCTTTGTGATGCGCGCCGAGCGCGTGGGCAGTGAGACCATGCTGGCGCAAATCGTCAAGCTGGTGAGTGAGGCGCAGCGTAGCCGCGCTCCCATGCAGCGGCTGGCGGACCGCGTGGCCGCGTACTTTGTACCGGCGGTGGTGGTTATAGCGGTGTTGACGTTTGCTGCATGGATGCTGGTTGGACCGGAACCGCGATTTGCCCACGCTTTGCTGGCGAGTGTTGCGGTGCTGATCATCGCGTGTCCGTGTGCGCTGGGACTGGCTACGCCAATGTCGGTGATGGTTGCTGTGGGGCGCGGGGCACAGGTGGGAGTTTTGGTGCGCAATGCTGAGACGCTGGAAACGCTCGCAAAGGTCGACGCGCTGGTGGTCGACAAGACCGGGACGCTGACGGAAGGCAAGCCGCGGGTTTCGCAGGTATCTGTGATTCCAAGCAGCGGCATCTCGGAGGAATCTTTGTTGTGGCTCGCGGCCGCCGTGGAGAGTGCCAGCGAACATCCTCTCGCGCGCGCGATTGTGCAGGCGGCGCGAGAGAAGGAGTTGGATATCGCGGCGGCGACCGATTTTCGGGCGACACCGGGCGGTGGCGCCGAAGGCCGCGCCGGCGGGCACGTGGTGTTGGCCGGCACGCTGAAATTTCTGGCCGAGCGCGGCGTCCAGATTTCTGCGGCGGATTTGTTGCGGGCCGGAACCGTGCCTGGAGTTGCGGCGCGAGGCGAGTCGACGAGCGCCGTGTTTGTGGCGATAGGCGGCAAGCTGGCGGGTAGCATCGCGCTGGCCGATCGTGTGAAGGAATCGACACCGCAAGCGATTCGTGAGCTACAAGCCGACGGGATACGGTTGATCGTGGTCACCGGGGATCGCCGGGAATTCGCGGAGAAAGTGGCGCGCGAGTTGGGGATCTCCGATGTGGAGGCCGAAGTTCACCCGCAACAGAAAGTGGAAGCCATTACGCGGCTACGAAAGCAGGGGCGAATCGTGGCCATGGCCGGCGACGGCATCAACGATGCGCCGGCTTTGGCGGCAGCCGACGTCGGAATTGCTATGGGCACCGGCACCGACGTGGCGATGGCCAGTGCAGGAATCATTTTGGTGAAGGGCGATTTGCGCGGAATCTTGCGCGCGCGCAAACTGAGCCGCGCCACGATTCGCAATATTCGGCAAAATCTCGCGTTTGCGTTTGTCTACAACGCGTTGGGGATTCCTGTGGCCGCGGGAATCTTCTTTCGGCTGTTTGGCTGGTTGCTCAGTCCGATGCTGGCCAGCGCGGCGATGAGCTTCAGTTCGGTGTCGGTAATCGCGAATGCCTTGCGGTTGCGGCGGACAGAATTGTAATTTCTGCTTCGGTTCAGGATTGGCCAAGAATGGAGTCGAAATAGGCGAGCATTTCGGGCGTGTCCCACTGCTGGAAGCCGATCAACTTACGGGCGATCTTTCCGTTGCGATCGATGACGTAGGTTTCCGGGTACATCGAAGTGCCGTAGGTCTCGGCGATCGGAGAGTGCTGGTCTTTGGTGCCCGGATCGCGATAAGTGGGGAAGACGATCGCTTGATCCTGCAGGAATTTGTCGTAGGCGGCCTGATTCTCATCCGCGGCCACACCGACAATGACGGCGTTGCGAGGCGCGATGTGTTTTTGTAACCGATTGAGACTTGGCGCCTCTTCTACACAGGGCTGGCACCAGGAGGCCCAGAAATTGAGGACGACCACTTTGCCTCGAAAATCGGATAGGCGGACGGGCTTGCCGGCAATCTGGAGAGGGAAGTCTTCGGCGCGTTGGCCGGCGATGGAGGCTTCCCCCTGGCGATAGCTGGGCAGCGCGAAAATGAGAATGATGCCCGCAGCTGCGGCAATGGCAGCCCAGGTGCCAAGTTTTCGGCCGATTCCCATCAAGTGGTATACTAGCTTATCCCCACGTGATCGAAAACCGCTCCTGCCTGGCGTCGAATGGCCATGGAATCATCATCTAACACAAAACTTCATTCAGACGGCGTCTTCATCACACCTGCTGTGGTGACGGCGATTGTGCCGGCGCGCAATGAGGAAAAGGTGATCGCCGCTTGTGTGGAGTCACTGGAACAGCAGTCGGAAATAGGCGAGATTCTAGTGGTGAATGACCAGTCGACGGACAGAACTGCGGATATCGTGCGCGGGCTGACGGTAGAAATTTCGCATTTGCGGCTGCTGCAAACGCGGGAAGTGCCTCCGGGATGGGTGGGGAAGAACAACGCGGTGTGGATCGCAGCGCGGGAAGCAAACAGCGCCTGGCTGCTATTCACCGACGCGGATGCGGAGCTGGCGCCGGGCGCCGTGCGACGCGCGCTGGAGATTGCGGAAGAGCAGAAAGCGGCGCTCGTTTCGTTTTCACCGCAGCAGGTGACCGAGACCTGGTATGAGAAATCGCTGATACCGTTCGTGTACTGCCGACTGGCGAAATATTTTTCGTTCGATGCGGTGAACGATCCGGCCTCACCAGTTGCGGCTGCGAACGGCCAGTTTCTGATGATTCGCCGAGAGTCATACGAGGCTATGGGAGGCCACGCAAGCATTGCCGGCGAAGTTCTGGAAGATGTGGCCCTGGCGCGCCGTGCAAAGGCCGCGGGCCAGACCATCTGGTTCGGCTCGGGCAAAGGAATCGTCCGCGCCAGGATGTATCGCTCGTTCCAAGCCATGTGCGAAGGGTGGACGAAGAATTTGTATCAATTGTTGGGCGGTCGGCCAGGCGCGGTTTATCGGGAATTGCTGGGTGTCGTGCCGTGGGTGCCGTTGCTCTTGCTGATGCTCGGAATGTGGCTGCCCTTCGCGTTGCTGGTAGGTCTTGGGCTTTTGCTTGCGCGCCATGCGGCTTACGGGGCGGCGCTGGCAAGTAACCATTTTCGTTTGGCTTACATCCTCTATTACATTCCGGGTGTAGTGCTGTACGCCGTGGTGCTGTGGGCATCGTATCGAGCGCACGTGAGAGGGAAAGTGGCGTGGAAAGGGCGCGAGATTTCGGTGGGCGCGCCTGAAGGATTTCGTTAGGACATGGCATGGTTCTGTTGACACGTAAGATCGAGTTTTCGGCCTCGCACCGCTACGACAATCCGGCGCTATCGCCGGAAGAGAACCGGCGTGTGTTCGGGAAATGCAACAATCCGCATGGGCATGGGCACAACTACACGCTGGAAGTGACCGTGGCGGGAGAGCCCGATCCGGTGACCGGCATGGTCCTAGATCTGAGTGAGCTGAAGAAAATTCTGGAACGCGAAGTGATGCAACGCATGGATCACCGGCACTTGAATGTGGAAGTCCCGGAGCTGGCCGGGCAAATTCCCACGTGTGAGAACGTAGCTCGTGTGATCTGGAAATTGCTGGAGCCGAAGATTACGCAGGGCAAGCTGCACCGCGTGCGGTTGTATGAATCGCCGGATCTATTCGCGGATTGTTACGAGAATGGTGGGGCGTGAACGCGATTGCTGAAGACGCGCTGAAAGTGGAGCTGGGACGCAGGTATCGCTTTGCGGCTTCGCACCGATTGCACTCCGATCGTTTGAGCGAGGAAGAAAATTCGCGCCTCTACGGCAAATGCAACAATCCGCACGGACACGGACACAATTACATCGTGGAAGTGAGCCTCTCCGGGGAAATAGATCCAGCAACTGGCATGATCGTGAATCTGGCCGATCTGGACGGTTTCGTGGAACGTGAAGTGCTCGAGATTTTCGACCACCGTTCACTGAACGACGAAGTTGCGGCGTTTCGCGAGCAGGTTCCGACGACCGAGAATCTGTGCATGGAGATTTTTCGGCGGCTGCGCGCCTTTCCGAAGGCGAAACTGCAGCGCGTGCGCGTGGAAGAGACCAACAACAACAGTTTTGAATATGCAGGCGACGACGAAGTCGAAGTCCCCATCCGCGGGCCGGAGAAAATGGACGCGCGATGAGGAAGGAAACCGAAATGACCAAGCCCACCGAAGAAATACTGCTGCACGAAGGAAAGCGCGATGCCAAGAGCATTGCATGCCATGTCGAGGAGATCATCAGGCTGATCGGCGAAGATCCGAATCGCGAGGGCCTGCGCAAGACGCCTGAGCGTTACGAAAAGGCGCTGCGCTTCCTGACTAGCGGCTATCACCAGAACGCCGATCATCTGCTCAACGGCGCGACCTTCAGCGTGTGCTACGACGAAATGGTGCTGGTCAAGGACATCGAGTTCTTCAGCCTGTGCGAGCATCATCTGCTGCCGTTCTTCGGCAAGGCCCACGTGGCCTACCTGCCGAGCAAAAAAGTGATTGGGTTGAGCAAAGTGGCCCGGCTGGTGAACATGTTCGCGCGGCGGTTGCAAATTCAAGAGCGCATGACCAGCCAGATCGCCCAAGCCATCGAGGAAAAGGTTGCGCCGCAAGGCGTGGGCGTGATCATCGAAGCGCGTCACCTGTGCATGCAGATGCGCGGCGTGGAAAAACAGCACGGCCAGGCGGTCACCAGCGCCATGCTCGGCGAGTTTCGCAACAACAAGCAAACGCGCGATGAGTTCTTGTCGCTGGTGCGCAGCAAACAGCGATAGGAATAGCGCCGACCAACTGATTCCTGCCAAAATGTCTACGGTTTTCAGTGGGGACATTGCAATTTCCCCGCAATCCGAAGCCTGAAGCACACTGACGAACAACTCGCCGCGTTTATGACTCATATCGTAAAATCAATGGTTCGATAGACTTGCCTCCGCGTGCCTGCTGTGTTCCACTCGACGCGGCGGGGTTGGGTTCCGATGATCGGTCAGGCGATCGCTCACTATTCCATCACCGACAAATTAGGTGAGGGCGGTATGGGTGTCGTGTATCGTGCGCGCGATTTGACGCTGCACCGCGACGTCGCGCTGAAGTTTTTGTCCGTCGATGCCATCAACGATCCGATGGCGCGCACCAATATCCTTACCGAGGCGCGCACCATTTCCGCGCTCAATCACCCGAACATCTGCACTGTCTATGAAGTCGGCGAGTCCGACGGCCGGCCGTACCTGGCGATGGAGTTCATCGAAGGCCACACGCTCAGCATGGAAATTACGTCGATGGGGATGGCCACCGACATCGTGGTGCGCTATGGAATGCAGTTGGCGGATGCCTTGTCGCACGCGCACGAGCGCGGAATCGTGCACCGCGATTTAAAAGCCGCCAACGTGATCGTGACGCCCTCCGGCCGGCTGAAGGTTCTGGATTTTGGACTATCCCGCCGGGTAGAACAAAAAATCAGCGAAGAGACCACGCAATTCGACCAATCCTGGGACGAGCAAAACTCCATCACCGGAACATTGCCTTATATCGCCCCGGAATTATTGCGCGGCCAATCGGCGGACCCACGCAGTGATATCTGGGCGCTGGGCGTGTTGCTGTACGAAATGGCGGCCGGCCGGCGGCCTTTTCGTGGCGGAACGTCGTTTGAATTGAGCGCGGCGATCTTGCGTGAGGCGCCTCCGCCCATCACTCCTCCGCTGCCGCCGGTGTTGCACTCGGTGATCGAAAAGTGCCTCGACAAGGATCCCGGGCAGCGTTACCACTCCGGCGGGGAAGTCCGCGCCGCACTGGAGGCCGCGGCCACCGCATCGCGATCTGAGCGTATTCCGGTAGGCACTTTGGCGGCGCAATTCGATCCGCGTGCGGCGCGAGCGCACCGCCGGATGTGGTACGCTGTGGCCGCTTTTGTACTGGCGTTTGCGGGTGTCGCGGTGTTGTGGTGGAGGTCGAGCCGTCCGCGCATTGCTCCGGGTCCGCTCCCAGGCGCAATTCAGTCGGTGGCGGTACTGCCGCTGGAAAATCTTTCCCGCGATTCCGCGCAGGACTATTTTTCCGATGGCATGACCGATGCGCTGATCACCGAGTTGTCACACATTCGCAAGCTGCGGGTGATTTCCCGCACATCGGTGATGCAGTACAAGCACGCGCAGAAATCCGTCGCTGACATCGCCAGAGATCTGAACGTGGATGCCATCGTGGAAGGGACCGTACTCCGCGACAATAATCGCGTGCGCATTTCTGCCAACCTTATTCAAACGTCGGTGGAGCAAAGCGTGTGGTCCGACAGTTACGATCGCGATTTCACCGATGTGCTGGCGCTGCAAAGCGATATCGCCACCGCGATTGCGCGCGGTATCCAGGTGGAACTCTCCGCGCCCGAAGCAACGCAACTGGCCAGCCGCCGTCCGGTCGTGCCCGACGCGTACGAAGCGTTCCTGCGGGGACGCTTCGAAGCTGAAAAACGCACCTCGCAAGGGCTGCTCAGCTCCGTGGATTACTTTCGCCAGGCGATCGCGAAAGACTCCACGTATGCCGCGGCTTACGCGGGCCTGGCGGACAGCTTGCTGAACCTCAACACTTATCAAATCCGCCCGCCGGCCGAAGTCATGCCCCAAGCAAAAGCCGCTGCGGAACAGGCGTTGCACCTCGACGAAGGGCTGGCGGAAGCCCACGCGTCGCTTGCCGCCATCCGTTTCTATCATCTGGAATGGGACGGCGTGGAAAGCGAATTTCAGCGCGCCATTGAACTCAATCCCGGCTATGCGACCGCGCTGCACTGGTACGCGCTAAGCCTGGCAGCGGAAGGGCGAACGCAGGAGGCACTCACCGAAATCAAGCTGGCGCGAGAAATCGATCCTCGTTCGCTGATCATCAACGCCAACGTGGGATGGTGCTACTACGTCGCAGGCGATCTGGATCGTGCCATCGACGAAGAAAAGAACACGCTGCGCCTGGGCCCCGGATTCATCGTTGCGCACGGCTATTTGGGCCAGGCGTACTTGGAAAAGAAGATGTTCGATCAGGCTTTGGATGAGTTCAGGCAGACCGTGTCGTTGGCTCCAGGGAGTATGACGCGAAAGGCGGAGCTCGGCAGCGCCTACGCCCGCGCGGGCAAGCTCGATCAGGCCAGGGAAATCCTGCAGGAATTCCAACGCGCCTCGCTCACCCAATACGTCTCGCCTTACGATTGGGCGATGCTCTACGCCGGGATGGGCAAGAAAGCCGAGACCATTTCGTGGCTCGAAAAAGCCTACCAGGAACGTTCCGCAAGATTGGCGAATCTGGCGGTGCATCCGCAATTCGCGTTCCTGCGCGGCCAGCCGGGCTTCGAAAGCATTCTTGCGCGGATGAACGTCCCTGCGAAACTCCGGCATCCCGCAAAGTCCGGCGAAACTCGTGCTCCCTAGGTGCGTTGCGCGAACACTGGCAGCCGAACTTGACGCGCGGAAATGCTGCCGCTAAACTCCCCGTCTCACAATTTCGATTCGATTAGTCAAATCCGCAACCTTGCGGACCGGAGGTACAGCGTGGCCACAAAGAAATCGTACAGCGTGAAGCTCTCTGCCGTCGCCAGAGATCTGGACCGGGCGATCAAGGCCCTCGAGAAAATCCAAAAGAAAAAAGCGACTTTGGCCCCCGACGCTGCCCGGCAACTGGATCAGGGCGTTCAGGACCTTTCCCAGGCGCGCAAGCTAGTCGCCGCGACGTGCGTCGGCAAGAAAATGACGGCGGTCTTCTCGTCCGGCTCCGGTTCCTGATAGCTCAGGCTCGTTGTGCGTGAAAATCCTTGAGCAGCGTCGGTCCGAAACGCGCGCCTGCTTTGCGCGCTTGTGACGCAAAGAGGGAACGCTACCGGCGCGCCGCCTCGACGGTCGCTTATTGGCGTGGCGAGCACTTCGTCCTTGAGAATTTTCTGACTCGCCGGCGCATCAGCGCCGACCCTCTCACCGCTACCATTCTGCATTTCTTCGATCGCCACCGCTCGTTGCAGGACCTGTTCACCAATCTCCCGGAGTATTCGCCGGCATCTCTACGCAAGGCGGTGCGCTCGCTCGTCCGGCATTCCTTGCTGGAGCGAAAAGGGGATGGCGGGGCTCACAGAAAAGAGTTGGCAGCGTGGGGTGAGTGGAACTACGCGGCAAGCTATTTTCATTTTTCGACCAAGGACTTGAAATTCGAGGCCGACGCGACTAAGGAGTTCCGCGAAGTCGTGGAACTCGTGCAAACGAAACCCATGCCGCGGCCGGTCAAGCGGTATCCGGGCGCTCGGTGCATCCCGCTGACCGAGCCCACCGCGAGTGGTGAATTCGCGAAGGTGCTGGCGTCACGCCGGACTTGGCGCAAATTTTCGCCGAAGCCTGTAACGCTGGATGTCTTGAGCAAGATTCTCGCGCTGACGTGGGGTATCCAGAAGTTCGTGGATGTTCCGAAGCTGGGGAAGATTGCCGTGAAAACCTCGCCATCGGGAGGCGCGCTTCACCCGATCGAGGCCTACGTTCTCGCGCGCAACGTCGAAAAGCTGCCGGCGGGCTTATATCACTACAATGGCGCCGGCCATCGCCTCGAACTTTTGACACGCGGCGCTACTTCCAGACAGATTACGCGGTGGCTGGCGAATCAGTGGTGGTACGGCGGGGCAGCCTTCGTGGTGTTCATGACTGCGGTGTTCGGGCGCACGCAGTGGAAGTACGACTATGCCCGCGCCTACCGGGCGATGCTGCTGGAAGCCGGGCACTTGTGCCAGACGTTTTGCCTGACAGCGACGTGGCTGAACCTCGCTCCATTCTGCACCCTGGCGTTTGCCGATTCGCAGATTGAGAATGCCATTGGCCTCGACGGCGTTTCAGAATCGGTGCTGTACGTGGCAGGGGCGGGCGTCCGTCCGGAAAATGACAAGCAAGCGCACTTGCTGAGTGGAAGCGAAGTCGCGATGCTCAAGCTATGAGGGAGTAGACGCGGTGATTTCCGTCGGGCTTCAGCCCGCAGCGATCTCAATCTCGGCCCGCCAAGTCGTTAGTCCTTGGCAGGATCAACAGCGCCTGCAAAGTACGCGTTCATCTTCGGCGGCGAACTCTTGCAGGCCCGTGTAAGGATCTGCCGGCTCTTCTCGAGCGCCTGAAGGCGCAGATCCAGGCTCTTGCGGTCCTGCTTCGCCACGCGCGGACGGATTTCTTTCAACTTTTCCTGCCGCTTCTCGATTTCTAAAATGATTGGGCCTAGAGATTCGCCTTCATACTGCTGACGCATGAGGCCTCCTGAAACACGCGACCCTGTCAACGCCGGATGACACTGTCAACTGGCCCTTCAGCTAGCCGGTGTCAGGCCGAGTCGCCAGCAATGCCCCCGAACGGTCGGCGCTTATTTCTTCTCTACCTCTATTGAAGCCCGCGTGGTCTCCCAATCCATGCGCATGGTGCACGAGGCCCCGCCCTGGTCAAAGGCGATGGTGAAATTTTCTTCCGGCGCAGGCAGCTTCGTCACTTTCATATCGATGCGCGCCAGATCCGCCGCTGGTCCTGAATAGGCTGTGCCCCATTCGCCGGTGGTCTTGCTGATGATCAGCGTCCACTTGCTGGCCTCCGGGATTGTGAACAAGGTGTATTTGCCGGCTGGCACCGCGGTACCCCCGATGGTGAGATCCGTGTCAGTCACGAAGGCCGTCGCCTCATTCGCCCCGGCACGCCACACCTTGTCGAACGGAACGACGCCGCCGAAAATCTTGCGCCCCTTCGCACGGGGACTGGAATAATCCACGGTTACGGTTTTCCCCCCGGTGAGCTTACACTCGGCCTTTGCAGGTGGGCTCGGCCGGCTACTCTTGTCTTGCTGCGCAACTGCCACTGCAACACCGATTGCCAGGCACAACCCTGCTCCAATCCACAAATACGAATTTCTGCGCATGTTTTAAAACCCCCGGTGAGATTCGTCCTTTAGTCCGCTCGTGCAGTCATACTGCCACTTTCCCGTGCGAGTGCCAAGCCCGCATCCTGCAGCGCCAACTGGGCGCCTAGGGTGCCAGATAGGACCCAAGAAATTCGAGCACTTGTCGAATCGTCGCACGCGTGGCTTCACTCTCTTGCAAGAGGTCAAAGGCATGAGGACCGCCCGCGTGATTCAGCAGGGTTACGGGCAGATTGCGAAGCAGTGCGCGGGCAATGAAGCGATCGATGGTCTGGTTGAGGTGCGGAAATTCGTCCTGTCCGGCTCTTGCGATCAACAGAGGTATTGAAAGCGATAAATCATCAATTAATTTGCCCGCGCATCGATTGACGAACTTGTAGACCTTCGACGCTTCCGCCACAACCGTGGTGCCATCCAGGTCGAGAAGAAACGGATACAAGAACGCCGCGCATTTCACGTCGAGTTCAGAGTTTTTGAGCAGTGCAGACAGCGCGAGTGGCGAGTTGCCCGATGTCGCCCATAGCCCAATGCGCTCAGCATCGATTCCCAGCGCCGGCCCATTTTGGCGGACGTGCTGAAACAGGAAGTGAAAGTCGGGCTCCGCCTCGCCATTCGCGTAGGTGATGGCTGCCATCCCGGAGGCCGCGATCAGGCGGGCCCAGGAGATCAGTGATTCCATCTCCTTGAACTTGCAGCCCACCTTAGCCTCGGCTGCAACGTCCGAATAGCCGACGACCAGGATAACCGCAGGACGCGCGCCGGCTGGCAAGGAATTCGGCGGATAGTAGACATCCATCGTCAGCATACCGGAGTCATTTGACCGGTATACAATGTCCGGCACTACGCGCACTTCCTCCATCCCAGCCAGGCGATACAGCGCAGGCTTGGTTGTGATCTCAGCACGTTGAACTTTCTCGTTCATCACTTTTTCTCCTTCGGCCGCAAATCCGCCACCTCAGCGCACACACGGATGCGCTGAAAATGAAAAAGCCGCGACTTTGCGCGGCTTTGCGAATCAACGGATTGTTTTTGGAATCAGGCGATAGTCCGTGGAAATCGCCTGCAAAAACGATGCCACAGCCGGTGTGCCGGCTGCAACTGGAATCTTGCTCATCGTCCCAAGGACACTCGTCACCAGCATTTTGGGATTTCTTTACAGTGCTGTGAGTATTGTGTTAGCCTGATTGAGTCGAAGAGAAGAGGAAAATTTAGGGGACGACGGAGAGGGGCACTTGAGCGCAGCCAAATCGGTGTTGATCGAACAGTTCCGGGCCCATGTCAAAGATACAGGCTCACCAGAAGTGCAAATCGCGCTGCTGAGCGAGCGGATCAGCTACCTGACGACGCACCTCAAGTCCCACGTGAAAGACCATGCATCCCGGCGCGGCTTGATCATGATGGTCAACAAGCGCCGTCGCCTGCTGGACTATCTGAACCGCCGTGACCCGGATCGGTACCGCGAGATTGTTGAACGCCTTAGCCTTCGCAAGTAGCCGCTCCACGGGGTTCGAGCGGCGCCCACAGTCTCAGAGCGAAGTGACAACTTCCACTCCAGGTGTGCCTGACAGGTGTGCCTGGCAGCCGCACCTTGACTGCTGGTGGAATCGTCGGGCCGCCGGCTGAAATCCAGCCGGCTTTACTCGTGGTGTAGTCCGGCGCAAATCGTTTCAGTCAGGCTCATGCTCGCCTCTTTTCTGCTCGACAACCAAGCGGAAACAGAAATTTCCGTGTGAACGAATCATGAATGCACGCTCCGTGCGAACGCGGAGCCAAAGGAAAACTCAGTTATGTCTGAAAATAATCATACGCTCGCGCCTTACTCCGTATCGGTTGAGGTCGGCGGGCGCCTGTTGACGCTGGAAAGCGGCAAGATCGCCAAGCAAGCCAACGGCGCGATCACCGCGCGCTACGGCGATACGATCCTGCTTACCACCGCTTGCATGGCTCCCACCGCGAACGATCGCGACTTTCTCCCCCTCACGGTCGACTATCGCGAAAACACCTATTCGGCCGGCAAGATCCCCGGTGGCTTTTTCAAGCGCGAAGGGCGCCCCTCGGAAAAGGAAGTGCTGACCTCACGCCTGATCGACCGCCCGCTTCGCCCGCTGTTCCCGGAAGCCTGGCGCAATGAAACCCAGATCGTCAGCATGGTGTTGTCCGCCGACAGCGAGAACGACCCCGATGTCATCGCGGTCACCTCGGCCTCGGCTGCGGCGTTTTGCTCGGACCTGCCGTTCGCGACGCCCATCGCCTGCGTGCGCATCGGCAACGTCGACGGTCAATTCATCGCCAATCCATCGGTAGCGCAGCAGAAAGTCAGCCGCCTCAACATCGTGATCGCCGGCTCCGAAGAAGGCATCGTGATGGTGGAGTCGGGAGCTCTCGAAGTTTCCGAAGAAACCGTGGTGGAAGCGCTGGAGTTCGGCCACGCGCAGATCAAGAAAATCGTGGCCGCGATCCGCGAAATGCACGCGCAGATCAAACCTTCCAAGGTAAAGGTCGAGCCGCTGCCGTTCGACAACGCGATGTATGCGGACATGGAAAAAAAGCACGGCGCGAAGCTGCGCGACGCGCTCAACACCGAGAAGCATCCTAAGAAAGAAAGCTATCACCTCATCGATGCGCTAAAGGACGAGATCGTCGAAGCCATTCCGGAAGAAGACGAAGAGAAGCGCGTGCTGGCCAAGCGCGCGTTTGAGCGCCTACGCGAGAACATTTTCCGCGACGACATCCTCAACGCCCGCCGCCGCCCCGACGGCCGCGAATTCGACAAGATTCGCAAGATCACCTGCGAAGTCGGACTCCTGCCCCGCGTGCACGGCTCGGCACTGTTCACACGCGGCGAGACGCAAGCGCTGGCGACACTCACGCTCGGCACCAAGGAAGACATGCAGCGGCTGGACCTGCTCTTCGAGCAGGATCAGTTCAAGCGCTTCCTGCTGCACTACAATTTCCCGCCGTTCAGCGTCGGCGAGGTGAAGTTCCTGCGCGGCCCGGGACGCCGCGAAATCGGCCACGGCGCGCTTGCGGAACGCGCCCTGAACAGCCTGCTGCCGCCCGAGACCGAATTTCCTTACGCCATGCGCCTGGTGTCCGACATCCTGGAATCCAACGGATCGTCCTCGATGGCCACGGTGTGCGGTGGTTCGCTGGCATTGATGGACGCCGGCGTGCCCATCAAGTCCGCTTGCGCGGGAATCGCCATGGGGCTGGTCGTCGGCGAGAACAATAAGTATTCCATCCTCACGGATATCGCTGGCGCGGAAGATCACTACGGCGACATGGACTTCAAGGTCGCCGGCACGCGCGAAGGCATCACCGCGCTGCAAATGGACATCAAGGTCCTCAACATCAGCATCCAGATGATGCGCGAAGCGCTCGCTCAGGCCAAGAAGGCCCGCCTGGAAATTCTGGACACCATGGAAAAGACGCTGGGCACGCACAACACCCAGATCTCCGCGTACGCTCCGCGCCTGTACAAGCTGCACATCCCGACGGACAAGATTCGCGACCTCATCGGCCCGGGCGGCAAAAAAATCAAGTCCATCATCGAAGCCACCGGCGTCAAGATCGACGTCATGGAAGACGGCACCGTGCACATCTTTTCCACCAGCGGTTCCGGGGGAGATCAGGCACTGCAGATGGTCCGCGACGTCACCGCCTCCGCTGAAATCGGCAAGACCTACCTCGGCAAGGTCGTACGCCTGGCCGAGTTTGGCGCTTTCGTCGAACTCTTCCCTGGCACCGACGGCCTGCTGCACATCAGCGAAATCAGCGAACACCGCATCCGCGATGTCCGCGACGAACTGAAGCTGGGCGACCAGGTCCTGGTCAAGGTCCTTTCTATCGAAGGCAACAAGGTCCGGCTCTCCCGCAAAGCCTTAATCCGCGAAGCTCGCGAAAAGCAAGCCAAGAAAGAAGTAGCCGGCGGCGGTGGTGGCGCAGCCGAGTAATGCGCGAATCGCGCTTGTCGCAATGGCGCAAACCGCAGCAACAGGAAAAGCCCGGCGACCACAGACTGTTACGAAACTCTGTTGACCGCCCGAAAATAGATGAGAAGATGCCCTCGTGAAAAGCGAGGGCATTTTTTTATGGGTTTTGTGCAGGGAGAAGGCCGGACACAAGGAACGCTGTTTC
>Ga0157378_10001045_pt1 | contig 25293 bp, 16 predicted proteins | sample M65metaG_FD_115309 | JGI IMG/M metagenome (GOLD analysis project Ga0157378, IMG submission 115309) | Miscanthus rhizosphere microbial communities from Kellogg Biological Station, Michigan, USA - M6-5 metaG | ecosystem: Host-associated > Plants > Roots > Rhizosphere > Soil | place: USA: Michigan...
GCAGGTCATCTTTATGACTCAATCGATGGAGCGGGCCGGCGACCACACCAAAAATCTCGCCGAAGAAGTCTGTCATTTCGTCAGCGGACACACCGTTCGCCACGTCCTGATGACCTACGACAAACCGATCGAGCAGATGTTCCTGGACTGGCTCCGCCACAGGGACGAAAAGCACCTGACGCCCTAAGGTTAATGCGGCGCGGGCACTCTTGTCCGCGGGTCGCAACTCGTGCATCAGAAACCGCAGTCACTTCGGTTTTCCACCTCCCAGGTTTGCTTCAACCCACCACTGCGGAAAGCCAACCTGGCGCAAGAGAACTTTAGGATGGGGTCGGCCCTTTACATCAAGATCGCCAGCGGAGAAAATCTTGTTGAAATGTCAGACTCACCGGTTAGAAGGACTGCTCTCGAAGTTGAAGTCTTCCTCATAAATCGTATGGATGGGGCAGGGCAGCCGCAGGAGTGGGAAGAGTTCACATCCCTACCCATAGCGGACCCAAGACTGGAAGGGATACGACTTCGATGCGTACAACTTGAGAATGAGCGACCCGACGTTCTGGTTTCCGAACTGAAGAACGCTTTACGCGTGTTGCAACATTTGCAGCACGTTCACCACATTTAGCTACGTCGCTGGCGTACGCTAGTGCGCCCATCAGCAATTACTCAGTAAGTTCGAATGGCAGCGCACATCGGGGGACGGGGTGGGTTGGTCGCCGAGTTAAGAAATCCGCCTATCCCCGAGTCGCCGGTGCCGACCGCGCATTTTCCCGAAGGCAAAGCCAGAATTCCGGAAACACGTTCCCCCTGCCTCGTGGACAAGGATGGCTGCGCCCCATCCTCCCCCAACGTCTATGGCCCTCCGTCACCGCCCACAACAACACCACAAACCGCCCCAACGTTTACAATGGAGTTAACCTCAATCAACTGAATGCCGCGCTATCCATCCGGCGTAGTGGATTGTCTAAGGTCTGACCTCTTCGATGTTTGGCCGCGATGAAAAAGTCTCGCCTATGCGCCTTACGGCGGCGCAATACATCATCCTCGCCATTTTTCTGGTGTTGACTTACGGTCTCTGGCGCTTGCAGGTCTCGCGGAGCGATCTCTACGCCACGCTGGCGGAGAAGAACCGGGTACGCGATGTCCCGATTCTCGCGCCGCGGGGCAAGATCCTCGACCGGGAAGGCAGGGTTATTGTCGATAACTACTCCTCCTTCAGTGCGCTGCTGATGCGCGATTCGACCCGCAATCTCAACGATGACGCCGACATCATCGCCGATGGATTGCACATGGATGCGAAGGACATCAAAGACCGCATTCGCCGATTCGCGACCATGCCGCAGTATCAGCCGATCTTCCTCAAAGACGACATCACTCAAGACGATCTGGCCTTCATCGAGGCCCACCGCAACGAGTTGCCGGAACTCGACACCATCATGGCCCACCGCCGGCTTTATCCGCGCAAGGGCTTTATGGCGCATGTGATCGGGTACGTGGGCGAGGTCAGCGAAGAGATGCTCAACTCTCCGCGCTGGGAGCTCTACAACTCGGGCGACGTGGTCGGAAAGTCGGGCATCGAGCTGGAATACAACCAGATGCTGATGGGCAAGAACGGATCACGCCAGGTGGTCGTCAATAGCCACGGCCGCGAAATGGGGTTGTTGGGGGAAAAGGACGCGGAGGCCGGGAAAGATCTTAAGCTCACTATTGATATCGACCTGCAGATCGCCGCAGAAGAGGCACTTGGCGATAAGAATGGCGCGATCGTCGCCATGGATCCTCGCAGCGGTGAAATTCTGGCAATGGTGAGCCGCCCGACGTTCGATCCTAATGACTTCGCCGTCAAAATCAGTCGCGACCAGTGGAGCAAGCTGGTCAACGATGACGAACACCCGCTGATGAATAAGGCCATACAGGCCCAGCTAGCGCCCGGATCGACTTTCAAGATCATCATGGCCACTGCGGGAATGCAGGAAGGCATTGCCCAGAACCTGCACGTGAACTGTCCCGGGGGCGCGTCTTTTTACGGGCGCTATTTCAAATGCTGGATCGCGGTGCAGCACCACGGGCATGGCGCGGTCGATGTCACCAAGGCGATCTACCAGTCCTGTGACGTTTTCTTTTACACCCTGGCCGACCGCCTGGGAATCAGCCGCATGGCCAAATACGCCACGGAATTCGGGCTGGGCCAGAAGACCGGCATCGATCTGCCGCAGGAAGCCAGCGGCCTTATGCCTTCCGAGGAGTGGAAGATTCGCTATTACCGCCAGAAGTGGTATGCCGGCGAAAATATGTCGGTCGGAATCGGCCAAGGCGCAGTGGTGGCTACGCCGATGCAGATGACGCGCGCTATCAGCGCCATTACCAGCGGTGGCTTGATGGTGCGCCCACACCTGACTTTTCCCAACGACTTGCCCCATAACCTGGTTCCGGCTTCGACCGAACCCGGCCGGGTGAGTATTCCGATCGATCCCAAGAACTGGGAGGTCATTACCGACGCCATGGCGGAAGTTCCTGGTCCGCTGGGGACGGCTAATAGCGCCCACCTGCAAGGGATCGACTTCGCCGGCAAGACGGGCAGCGCCCAGACCATCAGCAACACCCTGAAGGCAAAGCTAGCCAACGGCAAGCAGGACTACAAAGACAACGCCTGGTTCGTCGGAGTTACGCCCCGCAGAAACCCGGAGCTGGTTGTAGGCGTTCTCTTCGAGGGCGGAGAGCACGGCCAGTTCGCCGCCCGGCTCGCGGCCCAGGTGGTGAAAGCCTACGTCGACAAACAGCGCCGCCAGCCGGTGAAAGTAGTGCAGAAACCCCAGAAGAATGTTGAAATGGGTGCGGTTTGGAGCACAACCAGCCCAGACGGCCATTCCGACAATTTCCAGGCAGCCCACTTTACCGTGGACATACCCAAAAGGCGGCTGCCCCTAGCGGTCGCAGCCCCAGGGCTTACACACTGATCCGTTCATAACTATGTCGCGCTACGTCTCATTTCGTGATTTCGACTGGTGGCTGTTGTTATTTGTACTCATCATCTGTGGATTGGGCGTGCTCGAAATTCGCAGTGCCACTGCGCACACCAAGTTTGCCGGCGCCCACATCAAGCAGATGTACTGGATCGGGGCGGGCATGATCATGATGTTCGCCATCAGCTACCTCAGCTATCAGGCGCTGCTGGACAAAATCCACTGGCTTTATATCGCTTCGCTGGCCTCGCTAATGATGGTGCTGGTGTTTGGGCAGAAGTATCTGGGGGCCCGCCGTTGGATCAAGATGCCCGGGGGCGCGCACTTTCAGCCCTCCGAGTGGGTCAAGCTGATCCTGATCATTGCCGTGGCCAAATACTTCACCGATTTGAGCCAGCGTGAGCTCACTTGGCCGGACTTCATCAAGGCAGGGGCAATCGTGGGTATCCCCATGTTGATGGTTCTGGTACAGCCGGACCTGGGAACGGCGCTCACCTACCTGCCAATCGCAATCATGGGCCTGTTTTTGGGAGGATTGCGGCTGCGGCAGGCGCTGATCGTGATCTTGCTGGGCGTGATGATGTTGCCTCTGGCGTGGCACCACTTGAAGCCCTACCAGCGCGAAAGGCTAACCAGCTTCAGCGATCCGGAGTCCGATAGCCAGGGTTCGGGGTATCAGGTCAATCAATCCCTGATTGCCGTAGGATCGGGAGGCTTGTGGGGAAGCGCGGCCGGGTCTCAGACCCATTTGGCGTTTCTTCCTATCCCCCAAACCGACTTCATTTTTGCCGCTTTTTCCGAGGAGCACGGATTTGTCGGCGCGTTAGCTCTACTGCTGCTATACTTTATAGTGCTAATGCGTTTGACGCAGAATGCGCAAACGGCGCCCGACCGCGCTGGCGTGTTCATAGTGATGGGTGTGGTGGCGGTGCTTAGCTTCCACATCATGGTCAACGTTGGCATGGTGGTTGGCTTTATGCCGGTCACCGGAATACCTTTGCCGCTCATGAGTTATGGCGGGTCTTCTGTCCTGTTCATGTTCTTGGCGCTGGGAATTGTGATGAACGTTCGCATGCGCCGCTTTGTGAACTAAGACGAAGAAAGGGCAAAGTCGAAGTCACTGCGCCAGCCATTGCGCGGTTTTAGGAACTACAAGATCAGATAACGTTCGCCCTCGCGTAAAGAGGGCATTGAACCGGCTGGATTGGAAGTGATAGGCCGGGCAGGATTAAGCAAAGGCGCCCGATCCGGGCAGGTAACGGCCCCCTCACGAGAGAGAGCGGTCACAAACCCCGGCAAGCGCAATGCGATCAGTGCGAAAGATTCCCAAGCTTGTGCAGCGGATTCGGTCAGGGAGAAACCTCCCCGGCCCCAGCCGTCCTATGTCCGGGACGGGCTTCTCCACAAACATCGCAACGCTGAGTCCTCCCTTGTCTTTCCTCCCTTTGTGCCGGTGATCCATTGGCCGTCTCGCGGCCAATAAACCGGAGTTTGCATGAATAGAGAATTGTTTGTAACCGCCACGCCCCACGAGACCAAAGTGGGGTTGGTGGAAGATGATCAGCTGGCCGAGATTTACCTCGAACTCGAAAACGAATACACCCTCGCAGGGTCCATATACAAAGGCCGTGTCACCCGCGTGCTTCCAGGAATGCAGTCCGCGTTTGTGGACATCGGGCTGGAGCGCGACGCCTTCCTTTACGTCTCCGACTTTATGGAGTTGGAAGACAGCGAAGACCTGGACGACGTGCCTACCAGCCGTCCTCAGCAGCAGGAACCAAGATTGCAGTCTCGTCCGGCAGAAGGCCAAACTGCGCCCGCAGACCTCGGGGAAGAGGCTACCCAAGGCGATGGACATTCACAGCTTCAGGGTGAGGGCGAGTCCCAGCTTCGCACCGAAGGCGACCGCGAGGGACGCGGAGGGTTCCGTGGTGGTCGCCGACGCCGCAGAGGCCGTCGTGGCGAACGCATGCCGGAATCGAAGTTTGCCCGGCCCGAAGCGGAAGCACCCGTTCCGGAAGCTCCACGGGAAGCTCCCAGGCTCGAACGCAGCGAACGATTCGAGCGTGGTGAGCGCCCTCATCGCAGCGAGCGTCCGGAAAGAGCCCAGCGGGACGATTTCGGTCCGCCTCCCGGATACCAACCCATCGTGTTGCCCGGAGAGTCGATATCCAAGTATTCGCGGATGACGTCTTCGCGGTCCGCGGAAATCAGTCCTCGCCCCGAATTGCACCAGGCAGTGGCAGAGCCATCCGCTCCGCCGTTGGCATCTACCTTTCCGGAAGACGAACCGCTGTTTGCCGACGGGCACGAAGTCGGCAGTATCACGGAAGAAAGGGACCAGCCGCAAGCGGAACAGGAATCTGCCTGGGACCGGGAGCAGAAAAGACTGCACCAGATGAACGTTGCAGCCGTCTTCGGCGAGGGAGTCACCGAACCAGAGACGTCGGACGAGCAGGTCGATGAATCACTGGAAGAAACCAAGGAACACAAGCTCGATTTCGCTCTCCCGGTGATGCACGTGGTTACCGGAACCATGGAAGAGGAAGAAATCGAAGAGGAAGAAGCGGACCTTTCCTCCTATGTCGATGATCTGGAAGAAGACGCTGCGTTTGAGGAGATGGAAGAAGAAGAAACTCACGCAAATCATGGATTCCATGAGCCAGTGACTGAAATTGCCGCTTCCGGAGAGCCTGCGGTGGAAACCGTGGTGCCGTTTTCTTCGGACCCCATTTCGGGCGAAGCTGCCGACGTCGCTGGAGCGGAAGAGGTAGACGACGAAGCCGAAGAAGAAGCCGAACTCGAGGAAGCCCAGGCGGAAGCCGAAGCGCTCGTGGCGGCCGAAGGAATTGAAGGAGGAACGGTCGACGCGCGGGTCGAGGTTCGTGCTCCCGCTGCCACTGCTGGATACACGCAACGTTCCCAGCGCCAGGGATTTGAGCGCGGCCGTAATTTCCGTGGACGTCGCAACAGTGGCGGCGGCCGCCGTTTCGGGCGTCGTGATAACCAGCAGGTTCCTCAGATCAGCGATCTTCTGAAAGAAGGCCAGGAAATCCTGGTCCAGATTGCGAAAGAGCCAATCGGCAAGAAGGGCGCGCGCATTACCAGCCACATCGCCCTTCCTGGCCGCTTTCTGGTCTACATGCCGACGGTGAACCACACCGGCGTTTCGCGCAAGATTTCGTCCGATGAAGAGCGCCAGCGTCTGAAGCGGATTATCCAAAGCGAACGCGAAAACGGTCACGGCGGATTCATCGTTCGGACCGCGGCCCAGGGAGCCGATGAAGAGGAACTTCGGGCTGACATCCGCTTCCTCAAAGGCCTGTGGGAAGAGATCAAGACCCGGGCCGAAAACGGCAAGTCGCCGGCCTTGATCTATCACGATTTGAACGTGGTCGAACGCGTCTTGCGCGACCAGGTCACATCCGACTTCTCTGCCATCTGGGTGGACAACGAACAGGAGTACGAGCGCATTCTGCGCTTCGCCAACCGCTTTCAGCCCGCACTGGTGCGCAGAGTAAAGCTCTACACCAAAGAGATTCCGCTGTACGAGCAGTTTGGCTTGTCGGAGGAGATCAACAAGGCGCTGAAGTCGAAAGTCTGGCTGAAGAGCGGCGGCTATATCGTGATCAATCAGACGGAAGCGCTGGTGGCGATCGATGTTAATACGGGCAAATATGTAGGCAAGACCACCCGTCTCGAAGACACCATCGTCAAGACCAACGTGGACGCCATCAAGGAAATCGTCCGCCAGATCCGCTTGCGCGATCTGGGCGGCATCATCATCATCGATTTCATCGACATGGACGAGCGCCGCAACCGCCAAAAAGTGATGCAGGCGCTGGAAGAGGCCCTGCGCAGCGACCGTGCCCCGTCAAAAGTCCTGCAGTTCAACGACTTCGGGCTGGTGGCCATTACCCGTAAGCGGGTCAAGCAATCACTGGAGCGCACAATCGGCACGCCCTGTCCCTATTGCGAATCCACCGGCTTCGTGAAATCAGTGACCACGATCTGCAACGAAATCTACCTCGAAATGCGCAAGATCGCGAAGCACCTGGAGCATGTCGACGTGATGCTGCGGGTAAATCCCGAGGTAGCAAAGGTGCTAAAGAGCAACAACGGAAAGCTGCTGGCCGAGATGGAAGAAATGACCAAGCGCACGCTGATTGTGAAGAGCGATCCGGCACTGCATCAGGAACAGTTCGACATTAATTAAGAAACCGGTAAGGTGCCCCGTCCTCGTCGCTTTTGCGACGAGGCGGGGCTTTCTTGTTCACCGAAGCCCTTCCGAAGCGTCGATCATTTTGCGCTTACCAATTGCAACCTTCCCAGCACCCCCACCAACCGGTCCATCCACTCCGCGCTGAAATCGCGCCCATATTCTGCCGATAACAACTCCGCGATTTCCGGATTCGTGCGCTTGCCGTCCATGAAATTGATGGCTTCATACACGACCAGGTCCAGGGTCGGCCCGGCCGGCAGGCCACCACCCGGCGTGTCGCTGCTGAAGACCGACTGCTGTGCGCTCCACCATTTCAGGTCATCTCCCGACAGGTGCTCAAAGGTCTCTTCGTAGACTGGCAGCAGCGTCAAACGGTGCGCCACCGGCCCGGAGGATTTCTTCTTTCCCCGGGACGAGATTTTGATTTGGAACTCAGTATCCGGGGCAGGCTGCTGATCTTCCTGAAGAAACTGCTGTGCCGCGTGTTGCTGCTGGTCGATCATCGTTGCCATGTATTCGAGGTCAGTCCGCAGCCTCTGCTTGCTCGCCTCTGATACCGGCCCGGCCAAAGTTTCAGCGACGCGTTTAGCCCGGTCGGCGATCATTTCCCCCGTACCCCAGCTACTGGGCCGAAGCCACAGATCGTTCTCTTTGCGTTGAGCATCGGTCCCACCGTAGTAGGCGGCTGCCGCCGCCAGCACGCCTACCCGCAGAAACTCCGAGGCGTCAGTCTTGTCGACGGTATCTTCGCTCGAATGGTGCGTCCAGTCAGGGTCGTGGCCCAGCATCGTGGAGGCAATTCCCAGTCCCAGGAAGACGTCATGATCACTGCCTTGCATGTAAGACGCCATTTCAGCAGGCCAGTAGTTACGGGTGCCCGTCGGGGCAAAGAGATTGGCCTCCCGAGTCTGCTTCAGCACGTCTTCCATGGCGGCATTCATGAGCCCAGGCACCGAATCCGGAGTACGCGTGATGTAAAAGCGCGAGTTGGTCTTGACCGTATCTTCGCCGACCATATCCAGGTTCAGGTTGAACAGGATGCAGGGATCTTCGGCGTTCGACGGCTTGTTGGCCGGGGTTTGCCGCGGATCGTCCCAACCGCGGTTACAGCCTCGCGCCTCCGGATGTTTGGTTACATAAGCCATGCTTCCAAAAAATTCCGGCACCCACATGAAGTGCAGCGTCATATCGGGAGCGGGCAAGGTGCCAGCAGCGATCAACGCGTGCAGGCTACGCGCCATCTCCATCATCGCAGCCGATCCGCTGGCATTGTCGTTGGCGCTCCACTTAGGATGATCGAGGTGGCCGGTAATTAGAACCTCCGGCCCGGGCGTCTTTCCCCGGATGTAGGCATGGACCAATGTCAATTGAAACGGCTTCAGGGTCGCGTCAATCTTGCCGCGCACTTTCACTGGCCCCTGCTGCATCAATTCGCGCAGCATGGTGTATTGATTGGCCGAAATCTGAAATCCTCCAGCCGTCTTCTCCATTTCTTCCGCGCGTGGCCAAATGCCGTTGTAGCGGACCATGTCAGGATGTTCGGTCCGGTCTCCCGGCGGAGGATAAATCACGACTCCCACCGCCCCATGACGCAAAGCTGCCTGCCGCACCACGGTGCCTGCGTATCCATACGCCAACGCCACTTTTCCGCGCACATCTTTGTCCGCATAGTCGGCGTCTTTCGTGCCCGCGCCAACTTCGACCAACTCTCCTGTCCACTCACCACCTTTGGAATAAGTCGAGACGCACATGGGTACATCGCTATAGCGGCAGATGCGAAAAGGCTTCAATTGCGGGTTGCCGCTAGCGCTCTCTACCCAGAGTTCGCCGCCCCGCATGTCCCATCCCATGGGCGAGATGTGCGTCTGGTAGCGGGTTTTCCCGTCAGAAGGAAATTGCTCGATCCTTGACTCAATGCCCCAGTGCTGCAACTTGGCAAGGACCACCTTCTCGGCAACATCGGCCATCATCGGGCTGCCCTGAATGCGGTGGTATTGCACAATCTGGCGGTCATATTCCTGCGCGGCCTCGCCGGAATATTCGTTGGCGATGGCGTTAAATACCGGCTGCGGAACCAAATGCTGGGCGAAGAGCCTGGCGGAAAACAGTAGCAACAGCAGAGAAAAGCGAGATTTCATGTCGCTAAGAGTACAACACGCCTGAGAAAGCCTGACTACTTCGCCCGTGGGTGCGTCTGGTCGTAAACCTGCATCACGTGCTTCATGGAGAGCTGGGTATAGCGCTGGGTGGTGGAAAGCCGCTCGTGTCCGAGCATTTCCTGGATGGCGCGCAGGTCAGCGCCTTCTTCCAGCATATGCGTGCCAAAGGCATGGCGCAGGGTGTGAGGATGCACGTCCGGCGAAAGGCCTTTCGCGACCGCCACCTTCTTGATGATGCGGCCCACGCTGCGGGTGGTGAGGCGTCCGCCGCGTTGGTTAACCAGCAGGGCAGGCAGGTTTTTCCTGAGCAGCTTCTGGCGGACCGGCAAGTACGCAGCCAGCGCTGATTTCACGGAGTCTCCGAAAGGAACGTAACGCTCTTTCTTTCCTTTGCCGCGAATCAGAATGGCCTCGTTGCTGAGGCGAATGTCGTCGAGATTGATTCCCACCAGCTCTGAATTACGGATGCCGCATCCGTAAAGCAGTTCAAAGAGTAGGTGATCGCGCTCAGGAAAGGAGGCGGTCTCGGGCATCTTGCCGTCGAGGACGATGTTCATTTCCTCGATGGTTGGGACGCGGGGAAGCTTCTTGGGAAGTTTCGGGGTAGAAACCAGCGCCGCGGGGTTTTGCTGTACCATGCCTTCTTGCGCCATCCAGTGGTAGAGCGAACGCAACGCGGCCAGCGCTCGGGCCACCGAGGTCTTGCCGAGGCCCTTGTGGTAGAGATGGGAAAGGAATCCGCGAATGGCGACATGATCGACAGCCTTCAAATCCCGTTGGCCGATATAAACGGAGAAAGCTTCCAGATCGCCGCGGTAAGCCTTCAGCGTATGGACAGAGGCGTTGCGCTGGCGAAGCGAAGCCAGAAATTGCAAGGTTGCCTTTTGTGCTTGAGTCTTCGCAGTCATCGCGCCTTCGCTCTCGGATGGTGTTTCTGATAGACATTCTTCAAACGATCGAGCGCGACGTGGGTGTAGACCTGCGTTGTTGAAATATCGGAATGCCCAAGAATCGTCTGCACGGTGCGAAGGTCAGCGCCGTTTTCCACCATGTGGGTGGCACAACTGTGGCGCAGCATGTGCGGGCTGGCGTGGCGTCCGGAGTTGCTGCTCTCCCGCACCATCTGCCATACCCGTTGCCGGGTCAGAGGTTTCGCGCCGCGTCCCACAAACAAGAATGGGGAGCTTCTGCCCTGAGTGATAGCGGGACGGGAATCTTTTAGATAGGCGCTCACTGCAACCTGCGCCGAACGGCCCAGTGGCACAATTCGTTCCTTATCTCCTTTGCCGCGAACCATCAGATAGCCCAGATCAAGTTTCAAGTCTTCCAGCTTGACCCCGACAATCTCTGAAACTCTCAGTGCACCCGCATAAAAGACTTCCAGCATGGCGCGATTGCGTAAGGCGATTGCAGGGGATTGGTCACTCTCCCGATGTAGCATAAAGTCAACTTCGTCGCGTGCTAGCGCCTTCGGCAGTACCTTCCACTGCTTCGGTGAGTCGATGTTGAGCGTGGGGTCGTGCTTGATCACTTCATCAAGCAGCAGGAATTTATAAAGATGGCGAAGCGCCGAAAGTTTTCGGGCGACCGAGCGTCCATCGACGGAGTTGGAAAACATCTGCTGCATAAAGTCACTGACATCATTGCGGCGGGCAGCGGAGAGGCCGCGCTTGCGCCTTTCAAGGAAACCAGCAAATTGCCGGATGTCGGTTTCGTAGGCGGAAACAGTGAGCGAAGCTAGTCCCTTCTCAATCTTCAGATAGTCAAGAAAGGCAGAAAGCAGGCGTGTATTGGCCTCGGAAGTCACAAAACAGTATCACCCGTTATCGGACGTTGCGCCAAGTGGTGGGATTGGTGCGTGGTGCTTTCCTACCATCTCATCACGACAATTTAGGTGGAGGTGAATTGCTTCAATACATCGACGGCATACAACGCCCCCTGTGGCGTCTCTTCGTGCTTGAAATAAGCAAAGACATTCCGCCCGGCATCGATATGCTCGCGCATACGCTGCACCATGGCAGCGCGTTCTTCGCCGGTATATGTGGGCTTGCGGTAGCGGTAGTAGTTGAAGTCAGCCGTGACCACGTCAGGAGTGACACGTTCCTCGGTCTCGGCGATGCACAGCGCGCGGTTGTATTTCTTAAGCAGCTCGAAAATCTCGTCCGAGAACCAGGAAACATTGCGGAACTCGAAAGCGGATTGCACTCCGCGCGGCAGTATCTTCAGGAACTCTTCGAGCACTCCCGCATCCGCTTTCATGTTCGGCGGAAGCTGGAACAAAAGCGGCCCAAGTTTCCCGGCATTGGCGATAGGTTCGAGAGTACTTAAAAAACGCGGTAGAAAGTCATCCGTTTGTTTCAGCCGCTTGATGTGGGTGATGACCTGGTGGGCCTTCGCGGTAAAGAGAAAATGATCCGGTGTGCCGGCGATCCACTTTTGCGCGGTGGTGTCTTTCAAGAGTTGGCGAAATGTAAAGTTAACTTCGACAGCATTCAGCTGCGTTGCATAGTGGCCAAGAAACTTTGCCTGAGCTAACTTCTGCGGATAAAAATCAGGCTTCCACGACGGATAGGCCCAGCCGGATGTGCCTGCATAAAGTTGTGCCATGATCCGTCCAAAGCATAGCAGCCTCTGCGATCTCGGTGTTCTTCGTGGTGAAGGTTTTTCACCACAGGGAACAAAGATGTCAAAGAGAAAGTCTCAGAGTTTGGCTTTTGCTTTCCTTGAAGTTTTGCGCGGCTTCGGGGCCTCTGCCTGGGCCGCGATGTCGATTCCGGTTCTTGCCGGCGCAGCTTTTTGCAGGCCCGCCAGTTTTGGCAACTTCTGTTTCAAACTGATGACTGGAGCGAACAGATCGCCATCTTTTTTGACCCGCTGCAGAACTTGCGGGGCTTTAAAAACTAATAGGTCCGCGTCTTTCTTTTCCAGGCAAGCTTCCACCTCATCCCAGCTGACCGGAGTCGATACCGTTGGCTGCTCCCGCGCCCGCAGAGAATAAACGCCAATAGTGGTTTTGTGCTCGTCGTTCTGGCTCCAGTCGACCAGAACCTTGCCTACGCGCAGCGACTTCTTCATGTCCGAGACGACCAGATCGCGATGTTCGGTCTCGAGCAGCCGTGCCAGCGCGTGAGCGAACGGCTTCGTCTCGTCATAACTGGTCTTGGTATTAAGCGGAAGGTAAATCTGAAGGCCTTTCGAGCCAGAGGTCTTGGCGAAACTTTCCAGCTCGAATCGCTCGAAGATGGAACGAAGCCAGAAGGCCACCTGGCAACATTGCACAATGTTGGCCGGAGGGCCGGGGTCGAGGTCGAACACCATCATGGTCGGGCAGGTAATTTCTTTTGCCAGCGAAAGTGACGGGTGCAGTTCAATTCCCGCGAGGTTCGCTATCCAGACGATGGTGGGAAGATCATTGGCGAGAATGTAGTTCACATCGCGGCTGTTGCCCTCGCTCCAGATGGGAGCGGTTTTCACCCAATCGGGCCGGTGCTTGGTGGCGTTCTTTTCAAAGAAGAATTCGCCGTCGACTCCACTCGGATAGCGCTTCAGAGTCAGAGGTCGACCCTTGAGGTGCGGAATTATCACCGGCGCAATGCGGGCGTAGTAATCGATCACTTGCCCTTTGGTGAACTTCGCCGCTGGATACAGAACTTTATCCAGATTGGTGACCTTCAGATGTTTACCTTCGACGTCGATGACGGTATCGCCCATAGTTTTCTCGCGCGAAAAGTATAAGGCTTAGAGGAAGGTTTTCGCTGGGGTTGCGGAATACAACTCCATCACCATGATGCGACGATGCGATCCTTACGACCCTAATAACTTGCGGCAAGGGATTCTTCGATTTCACATGCGCGGCTTGCTCAGGCTCAGCTGAGGATGACAAAAAAGACTAGGTTAAGTGCGGCTACCGGCGGGAACGCTGGCGGGCTGACCTTCGGTCATAGTCTTTGCTGGAGTCGCAGTTCCCGGCTTCGGTGCATACTTCGACGCGCACTTGGCCTGCAACTGCTTCGCGTGAAAGACGCCGTCGGTGCCGAAGCTTCCGTCGGCCAGTGCCTGCGAATCATCTTTGAAAGTGTCCGGCGGAGCTTCCGTGCCCGTGTAAATCACTTGCAGCGTCTGATCGTTTTCTACCAGAACAAATTCGACGCGAGTTCCGTTTCGCTTGATCGACCCAGGCTGTACATTTCCGGCCACGCGCAGGCGCTTGCTGTGAACGTCATTTTGCATACCGCGCAACTCTTTAATGGTGACGTAGTAGCTCTTACTTTCCTGCACGCCGGTATAGGCGAGGAAACCTAACGAGCCCACGATAAGCACGGTCGCGGCTCCGAACTTCCAAAATGTTATGTTTCGCTCCGCCATAAAGTTATTTTACAGGGACTCTATCCCCGCGCGATACACCAGTCAAGATCACTAAGCTCCATTAATCCATAACCGTTCGTCCCACTCTTCTTCATTTGGAAAGTCTCCATTTCTGTTGTCGATTGGATTATTCCCAACGCAGGAAATTCATTGCCTGTTTTCCGAAAAAAATCCAGCCCGATGAATCTTTCACTTCCGATCCGAATGGCGCACGAACTGCACTTCTATGGCCTGCAACTCATTATCAGTAAAGGACTAAACATGAAAAGACAGTTTGTATTGTTTGCCCTGTTGTTGATGGTTCTGTTGCCTGTGGGGGCGCGGGCGCAGGAGGTTGCCTCACTCACCGGAGTTGTAACCGACCCCAGCGGAGCCGTATTGCCCGACGTCACCGTAAAACTGCAGGACTCGAAGACCGGCACTCGCTATGAGACCAAAACGAATTCCGACGGAGGCTACACCTTCGCCCGGCTACTGCCAGGGCCCGGATACAGACTGGAACTCAGCAAAGAGGGTTTCGAGACCACGGCCATTTCCAACATCTACGTTGCCGTGGGTACGACGCATACCCAGAATGCAGAAATGCAGATCGGGAAGATTTCCGAGTCCGTCGAAGTTTCGGGAATAGAGCAGGCAGTCACGCTCGACACGACCGATGCCACTATCGGCAACAACTTCGACATGCGCAACGTTCACGAGTTGCCAATTCAGATCCGCGATTCACCGGCTGCGCTTCTGGTCCTTCAGCCGGGCGTCACCAGCGACGATCTGACCGCCGACGATCCTAATTCGAGTCGTGATGGTTCAGTCACCGGCTCGCGCACCGATCAGGGCAACATCACGCTCGATGGACTGGACGTAAACGACTTCGCCACCGGACAAGCCTTCTCGACCGTGGGCAACGCGCCGGTTGATTCTATTCAGGAATTCCGCGCGGAAACCGCCAACCCACTGGCGGCGAGTGGCCGCGGCAGCGGCGCCCAGATTCAGCTAGTTACCAAGAGCGGCAGCAACAACTGGCACGGATCACTCTTTGAATATCATCGCAACACGGTTACCGAGGCCAACGACTTCTTCAATAAGCAGGCTGGGATTGACCGTCCCAAGCTGATTCGTAATCAGTTCGGTGGCTCCATTGGTGGACCGGTTATCAAAGACAAGCTGTTCTTTTTCTTTAACTACCAAGCACGGCGTGATGCGCAAGAGGATACTGTCACCACCGTAGTGCCATTGGATTCGTTCCGCGCCGGCAATGTCGGATACATCAACAACAATTCCGGTTGCGACGAAGCCAGCCGAATTAATACCCAGCCCAATTGCATTTCTTTCGTTAACCCCGCCGGAGTCGCGTCGTTTGATCCGCAAGGCGTCGGGGACAATTCGGCTCTGCTTAGCTTCATCAATGGCCGCTATCCTCAGGCTAATGATCTAAGCGGCGGCGACGGCGTCAATACTGGCGGATTCCGCTTCAACGCTCCAGCATCGCGCACTGCCAATGACTACGTGGCGCGGCTGGATTACAACCTGAACAGCAAAATGAAGCTTTTCGGCCGGCTCAGCATTCTGCGCGACAATAGCGGCGACGACCGGAATTTCCCCGCCGCGGTCCGCTTTCCCGGTGATCCCATCACCCACGAAATTCTCGATCACAGCTACGCATATGTAATCGGGCATACCTGGACCCTGAGCAACAACAAGGTTAACCAGTTTTTCTTTGGCGAAACACGCTCGGACCTGAATTTCCCGACGCCGTTCAATCCCATCGGCACAACTTTCTACGCGACATTCGGACCGCTGGCGTCGCCCTACGATCAGCAGGAGTCGCAACATCGCGTGATTCCGATTCCGGTCTTCCGCGACGACTTCAGCTACGTAAAAGGCACGCACAATTTTCAGATCGGGGGCACCTTCAAGCCGATCCGAACCAACTCCAACCAGGTCAATGATTTCAATTTCGTGACTATGGGGTTAGGCGGAAACCTGCAAAATCTGGACGATACCTTCCGCCCGAATGACATTCTGCAGAATGATCCCAATGCCGTGGCCAGCGGGCTCTACGATTCGGCCTTCACCTTTGCCTTGGGAAGGTTCGGAGCCATTGCCAGCAATTTCAACAATGCCCACGATTTGTCGCCGTTGCCTCAGGGCACCGGTCACACTCGGAATTACCGTTACTACGAGACCGAAGTCTATTTCCAGGATTCGTGGCGCATGCGCAATGACTTCACCGTGACCTATGGGCTGCGCTATCAATATTATTCCGTGCCCTACGAAACCAATGGGCTGGAGGCGATCCCCAGTCTGAATCTGGCCGACTTCTATGCGCCACGTGCTGCGCAAGGGCCTCTAGGCGGATTTGATCTGCCCCTGCTGAACTACACCCTGGGAGGCAAGGCGAATGATGGCCCGGGCCTCTACAAGCCGGATTGGAAGGACTTTGCGCCCCGTCTGGCGTTTGCCTACAATCCTTCCGCCGACAACGGCTTCTTCGGGCATCTACTCGGGAATCACAAAACCGTGCTTCGTGCAGGAGCTGGTGTAGTCTTTGATCATCCTGCTACTAACGCTCTCAATTTTGTTCAGGACCAGGCGACGTACATCTTCCAAAGCGCCTCGGCGACAACTTTCGGCACAGATAACCCGACGGACTCGCTGCAAAACGATCCCCGCTTCACTGAGATCGGCACCATTCCTGCTATCACTCCAGCACCGGTTGTCACGGTGCCGTTCGAGCCCTTCGTCGATAACGGAGTCGCCGATGGCGCTGCTCAGGGACAAGCCAACTATGCCATCGATTCCGGGCTCAAAACTCCGTATTCGATCACCTACACTCTCGGCTTCCAACGCGACCTGCCTGCCAACTTCATGTTTGAAGCAGCATACTTCGGCCGCCTTGGACGAAGGCTGTTGGCGCAAGCCGACGCCGGGCAGGTCGTGGATTTCCACGACGCGGCAAGCGGCCACAACCTGGTTGGTGATTTCTTCGATCTCTCGCAACAATTGAGAAACGGAGTCGATCCCGGAAGTGTCACCCCCGAACCCTTTTTCGAGGGACAATTCTCGGGTTTAACCTCATTCATTGCGACCAATTTCAATGACCTTACCGTGCGGGGAGATCTTACCGACACCCTGCAGATTCTCGATAGCCTTGGCTTTCCCGCTGGAATCGGCCTCCATCCGCAGTTTGGCTCAAACGTCTATATCACAAACAAATCGTATTCGAGCTACAACGGGCTGCTGACGTCTCTGCACAAGAGGTTCTCTCACGGCCTGCAGTTCGATTTGAACTACACCTTCTCTCACTCCATCGACAACGTTTCCGTTCCCGCCAACAATATTTTCGGGACTGGGAACTTCGCTGGCGGTGTGATCTGCGACATCACCAATCTCAAGGCATGCCGCGGCAACTCTGACTTCGACATTACTCACATCGTCACCGCCAACTATATTTACGAACTTCCATTCGGCCACGGAAAACAGTTCGGTGCGGCGGCGCCGGGATGGGCCAACCAGCTTATCGGGGGATGGCAGGTGTCGGGAACCTTCAACTGGCATTCTGGATATGCCTTCACCACCGTCTCCAACGCGTTTCCCATCAGCTTCGCCAACAACGCGCCCGCGATCTTCAACGGTGACCGGTCCGCGATTGCAACTCACATCCACTCCGATCCCACTACCGGAGTGCAACTGTTCGCCGATCCAGATGCTGCCCGGGCTGCATTCCGTGGCCCGCTTGGCCTGGAAGGCGGTACCCGCAACAACCTCCGGGGACCGGGCTTTACTAACTTTGATATCGGCGTAGCCAAGCACTTCCCCGTCACCGAAAAGGTGACGGTCGAGTTCCGTGCCGATGCCTTCAACGCGTTCAACCATGTGAATTTTGGACTGCCCGGAGTCAGCAGCGGCGCGCTGAATGGCGGCACCGCCGACATCAGCGACCCCGGCAGTTTCGGCATCATCACCACCGCAGCCAAGCCACGGGAAATCCAGTTCGCCCTGCGGCTTGATTTTTAGAGTCACCGCAGTTAGCTTCTCAATAGGCCGGTCCGAACGGACCGGCCTATTTTTATTTCCGCGATCTTTTTAGAATTCAGGTACTGAGGCCCCGTAATGATTCATCCCTGGCATGACGTGACTCCCGGCGACAGCCTGCCGCAGGAGTTCCAGACTGTGGTTGAGATTCCGTTTGGTTCGAGCGTGAAGTACGAACTCGACAAGGTGAGCGGCCTTATCAAACTCGACCGCGTTCTGTATTCAGCGGTTTATTATCCCGCCAACTACGGATTCATCCCGCAGACCCTGGCCGAGGATGACGATCCGCTCGACGTATTGGTGCTTTGCCAGGAAAGCGTCGTCCCGCTGACCATCATTCACGCACGCGCCATCGGGCTGATGACCATGATCGATTCCGGCAAGAAGGACCACAAGATCATCGCCGTGGCCACGAAAGATCCCGAATTCAACGACTACCGTGAAGCGGCAGAGATGCCCGCCCACCGCTCGCTCATGCTGCGGCGGTTCTTTCAGGATTACAAAATGCTGGAAGGCAAGGCGGTTGAAGTCGATGAGATTCGCCCGGCGGAAGAGGCTTTCCCGATTATCCTGGACGCCCTTCACCGCTACAGCGAAGCGCGCCGCAAAGGCTTCAAACACCAACAATAACTATCTCGGTCATTCCGAATCGTGGCTTCATCGCGCGATGAATCTGGTGTTCACTCCGTGCAAACACAGAGGCATGAAGAATTGGGTTCCCCATTTCTCCGGATGAATCCTCTATTCGGGTATCGGCTGATAACTGACAAACGCCACGCTTTTACTGTCCGGCGACCACGACGGCACGTTGATTGTCCCCTGTCCGCCAAACAGATGCGCCAGTACCTTGATGGTCTTCTCCCCGGATAGTGGCATCGCGCGCAGCGCCACATCTTTGTTCTCCGGATGTCCCTCCACACTCTTGTCGTAAGAAAGAAAAACCATCCACTGTCCATCCGGCGAAATGTGCGGAAACCAGTTGTTGTACTCGTCCGAGGTAATCTGCTCCTGCTCGCCGCCGTCGGCCTTCATGCGCCAGATCTGCATTTGCCCGGTGCGCACTGAGTTGAAGTAGATGTATTTTCCGTCTGGCGAATATTCCGGGCCATCGTCGAGCCCTTTGGCTGTAGTCAGACGCGTTTCTTCCCCGCCATCAACCGGAATGGTGTAGATATCGAATTCGTCGTTACGCTCGCCGACAAAGGCCAGCGTCTTCCCGTCGGGCGACCAGCCATGCCAGTAAGACGGCCCTTTTTGTGTGATGCGCTTGGGCGTTCCTCCTCCGATGGGAAGTGTATAGACGAGCGAATCTTCGCCCTGCGACTGGTCGCTGATGGCCAGCATGGTGCCGTCGGGAGATACGCCATGATCGTTGTTGCAACGGTTAGCGAATCCGGTGTCGATGAGCACCGGCTTACCGCCGGTTGCCGGCATGTGCTGCAGGTGCCCGCCGGTATTGAAGATCAGCATTCCGTTGCGTGTCCAGTTCGGAGCTTCAATGTGGCTGGCAGTGATGTAGACGACTTGCCGGTCGGTGGAGGAAACGGGGATTGTCTCCAACGAACTGTACAACGTAGGCTTCGCTGCTGATGGCGCAGCAGTTGCGAGCGTGACATTGGTGAACACAGCCTTTTCGACAATGTCCTTTTCATGTGAGCACATCCCGAGGCCAACATAGAAGTCCCCTTGCAACGGGATGCGGAGCCAGCCGCCCGCGACCTGTGGTTCTCCGCCATCGGCCGAAACCGCCATGTACACGTAGTCGCCTCGCTTCACCAGTCGTACCCGTTTGGGTGCGGAGATATTCGCCTGAATTTCCTGGGTGATGGCGCCCTTAGCTTCGCGGTACTGCAATGCAGTCAGACCGCTTCCGTGCAGCGCGAGGTCGGCGTAAACCGAATCTGCATCCAGGCTTTGCCGGACCAGCAACACCGCCTTGCGATGCGGATTGACGCCCGTGCCGACGAAGGAAATGTCGGCTGTAAGCGAAACATCGCCGGAAAGCTTCTTCCAGGCGAATTGAAACGCATCTTTGGTCGCCCACATGTTCTCGCCGCTGCCGGAGATGGTGTAACTCCTCGTGCTGTCGTCGTATTCCACGCTCCCGGGATGAAGAACCGTACCGACATCCTCGTGGCTGTCGAAGATTCCAACTGGAGTCGCGGCGAAAAGCGGAAGAGGGAGGAGCAACAAGAGAAACGCAAACTTGCGTGTAGTCATCTGGACCTCAGGGCCTAAAGCCCGCTATTCAGAATTCTTTTGTCAGGCCGAAACCTGGCGCTTCCACCAGGGTTTAGTGTCCCAGCTTGTCCTGCAAAAACTTCGCCATGATTCCCAATGCCTCTCGGGTTTCCGGCAATTCAAAGTGATACCAGAAGGCATGCGGTAGCGCATCGAAAACCACCAACTGCGCATCGTTTCCAGCCCCCAGCAACGCGCGATGGAACGTAGACGTGTCACTCAGCAGGATGTCCCGGGTGCTGGTAACCAGCAGAGTTGGAGGCATTCCCCGAAGGTCAGCAAATAGCGGCGAGAGCATCGGATCCTTGCGGTCCGTTTTCGCAGGGTACTGATCATTGGGAGGATGGGCTGTATCCGTGGGATTCATATCGCCAGGAAATCCGTCGAGAGTGAATAACTGGCGGCTGTCGCTAGGACGGCTGAAGTCGGCGAGTGTCGAGAATTCGCCGAGTGCGCCGGGCGTGGGAAGTCCCAGTTGCTTGAAGCGTACAGCGGATTCACCAGTAAGGATCGCTCCCGCAGAAGTTCCAAAGATGCCGATGTTTTGCGGCTTATACGTCTTCAACAATTCCTTGTAGACAGCCACCACGTCATCCACCGCGGCAGGGAAGGGGTTCTCCGGAGCCAGCCGGTAGTAGACAGACACAACTTTGATCTTTGCCAGATTACAGATAGGAACCCCTTCGATCAGCGAGCCGGAATCAGAATTGAAGCCGCCCCCGTGAAGATTGATCAATACACGATTACGATTCACATCAGGAGTTTCGAGCGGCGTCAGTATATCGGTGCGAATTCCACCCGTAGAAGTTTCCTGGAGGTTCACTGGAAACAGGCGCCGCGCCTCGGCGGATTGGTTCTTGCGCCATTCATCGGTCGAAGCTCGGCGTTCCTCGAGGGTCTGCGGTCCGTGCTTCTTCAGCGTGAGCGATGCCAGCCACTTCTGCGCCTCGGGGCTGATCGTGGTGGGCATCGGGACCACGCGAGTGAGGTGCGCGGTGCCGTCAGCGTCGAAGGTAGCGGTATCGAGCGACTGGGGTTGCGCAAGAGCGAACGTACCGAAGACAAGGAACACACTACCGAGCAGGACTCTAATCATTGTTTCTCCTGAGCATAACCCACCAGCTGCGCAGGCTGGGCTTGCATCGCTAATTGGTTGTCTTCCAATAAGCCTGGTGACCGAGATAGTCGTCATCCGGCAAATTTCCAATGATCAGGCGCTTCAACGCCAGAGCGTCCACCGAGCCCGTGCTCTTGTACAAAATTTCTCCACCCGGGGCAATCAATAGAGTGTAGGGAACGGCCGCATTCCATTCAGGATCGAACGCCGCCAGCTGGCTATAGATGTCGGTCGAACTCAAAACATGATTCGTGCTGGTGGCGTGCTCCGCGTTCAGCACCTTCATCACGCCGGGTTTCTCGTCGGGATAGTTAATGTTTACCGTCACCAGATCGAAAGCGCGGTGCCCGTACATGCGGTACATGGTTTCGAATTCCGGCAGCTCTTTGCGGCATGGGCCGCACCATGTGGCCCAGAAATCAACCAAAAGAAGTTTTCCGGTCGTGTTCTTGCGGAGAGCCGTGAGGTCGTCGATACTTACCGGCTTTGCCTCCACCGGCTTCTTGGCGATTTCTTCCATTTCCTTTCGGCGGCCCTCTTCTTTGTAGATCCACTTGGTCGAGCAGCCAACGGACGGAGTCTTGGCGATGGCCACAGTTTTCCCGGCCAGCAAAGCGTCGAGGGCATCGCGCGCGTCCCGTTTGGTCACCAGGTTTTCGCGCATGTTGTTATCGATGCGGCCTTCGTAGCGCAGCTTGCGCTCCGAATCGAAGATAAAAAGATGCGGCGTTGCGCTGGGTCCATAAGCGTTCGCCGTCTTCTGGTCCTCTCCGTCGTACAGGTAAGGAAACGTGAAGTGGCGGTACTCCGCGCGGATCTTCATCTCCTCGAAGGAATCTCCCACATCGGTGTAGCCCATTTCATCGAGCAACACCGCATCGGGATTATTCGGCTCGATCGCAACCAGCGCGACGTTCTTGTCTTTGTAGTCGTCGGCCAGCTGCTGGATCCGCTTCTCGTAGAGCTGCGATGTCGGACAGTGATTGCAAATGAAGGCGATCACCAGCAGCTTGCTCGAAGCGTAATCCTTTAGGCAGTGTTGTTGTCCGTCCACCCCCCGGAGACAGAAATCCGGGGCGGGAGAGCCGTTCGCCAGTATCGGCTTCTGGTGCTCCTGGGCGAAGGCTGTAACTCCTAACAGCAGAAAAATTGCCAGGACAAATTTCGACAAGGCCATGATCCATCCACCTCAATCTGTCTCACCCAAACCAAAATCTCTCATCGCGAGCGAAGCCGAGGGAGCTTGTGTTTCTCGCCCGCCCTACGGATTCACCCGCACCATTACCACCGTATGCGGAGGCACCGAAGCCGAGAATCTTTCCTTGAACGCCCCCAAATCTTTCCCCTGCCACAGATCGCGTACCGCCGCACTCAGATGCGCGGGGTAGCCAATCTCCTGCCACGAAACGGCAATGTTCTTGTCGGAGGTGCCTCGATTCAGGAGAATCACCGCCCTACCGCCATCCTGCATCTGCTTGGCCCAAACTTCAAGCTCGCCGTCCTTGTGCACGCGACGTCCCTGCTTCCCCAGAGCGTCCTGATTCACTGCGATTACCTCTTTGTTGGTGAGAATCTGCTGAATCTCCGGTTTCATATCGCGCAGGTCATTGCCCGCCATCAGCGGCGATGCCAGGAGCGACCACAGGCTGAAGTGGGCGCGGTACTCCGGCACGGTCATCCCGCCGTTGCCGACCTCGAGCATATCAGGATCGTTCCAATGGCCCGGCCCGGCGAAGCTCTCCAGTCCAACTTGTTTGTCGAGGATGTCGACCACACCAAGGTCGTCCTTCTTAGTGCTGGCCCAAACATCGCTGATATCGCCAGTCGTCCGCCACAGGTTGCCGATGCCATTTGCCCACAACCAGGGCTTGTTCGTTCCCCACTCGCAAATGCTGAACACAATCGGACGGCCCGAGGCGTCGAGCGCCTGGCGCATCAGAGCATAAGAAGAAGGACCGTCCTGTGTGGTCGTCGAACACCAGTCAAACTTCAAATAATCAACACCCCAGGCGGCATACTGCCGTGCGTCCTGAAATTCATAACCTCGCGCTCCCGGCCGTCCGGCGCAGGTTTTGGTCCCGGCGTCAGAATAGATTCCAAACTTCAGTCCTTTGCTGTGAACGTAGTCAGCGAGCGCCTTGATTCCGGAAGAAAAGCGTTTGGGGTCAGGCACGATGTTGCCGTTGCCGTCCCGTGAAACCTGCCAGCAATCGTCGATCACGATATATTGATAGCCGGCGTCTTTCATGCCCGACTTAACCATGGCGTCGGCCATTTCGCGAATCATGTCTTCGCTGACGTTGCAGCCAAACTTATTCCAGCTATTCCAGCCCATAGGCGGCGTCGCGGCAAGGGTGGTCGGTTGAGCAGTCAGGAAAGAAGGGCTGATTGCGACGGCGAAGGTAAGCAGACATAGAGCTTTGAATCTCATTGGCGCTCCCTGAAACCTTGGATTTGCTACTACAAACGGGACCAGAAGGGTCCCGAAATCACCAGTCAACCCCAAAAAACTCTGTCATCCCGAGCGAAGCCGTCGGACCTTGTGTTAGCCCGGTCACGACCCTACCTCGCAACCGAAACCCCTCCCGCCGCCAGCGCCGCTCCCCCGGCGATCCCGGCATCCGCTCCATAGCAGGCCATGACGAGGGGAATTTCCTGGCACCTGCGATTGACGCAGCACCCCGGCAACCGGTCGCGGATTTCCTCAAAGAAAGGTTTCATCATGGGAGCGACCCCGCCGCCGATGATAATCACGTCGGGCTCAAGCAGGTCGATCATGTTTCCCAGCCAGAGCGATAAAAGCTGAACCGTTTCGCGCAAGGTTTCCGTCGCCACCGGATCGCCCTGGGCATACGCTTCTCCCACCATTTGTGTGGTAACGCTGTTACCTTTCGCCATGCTCATCAAAATCGGCGAATGGGTTTGGTGGGCGCCAAGCAAAGCCTGAGCGCGTTTAGCGATCGCCGGCCCCGAAGCAAATACTTCGATGCATCCCGGCTTGCCGCATGCGCAAATCGGACCGCGATAGTCAATGCTGACGTGGCCCCCTTCCGCGGCAGCCCCAGTTCGACCGTGATAAATGTGCCCGTCAAAAACAATCCCGGTCCCAATCCCCGTCCCCAGCGTGGCGTAGAAAATGTTGCGAAAGCCGCGGCCGGCACCCCACAAAGCCTCAGCCAGGGCGGCGGCATTGGCATCATTATCAACCTTTACCGGGACGTTGTACTTCCGCGAGATTTCGTCGGCTAAAGGGAAATTCCGCCAGCAGGGAACATTCGGAGGATTCAGAATCACTCCCCTATTCGGATCCAGCGGGCCGGGGGCGCAAATACCAATCCCCTGCAAGACGCCGTCAGCGCTTGAGGCCTTGGTGCAAACCTGATCGATGGCTTTAGTAACCGAAGCAAGACCCGACTCCGGTCCACCGTTAGCGGCCATCGGAACCCGCGTGTGATACCGGATTTCGCCGCTGGGAGCGACCAACCCTCCGGCGACCTTGGTACCGCCGATATCTACCCCGATAATGAAGCCCGGTCTGTCTGCGGATGAACCTATTTCCATACGCTGGTTAGGCCAGTTGCCTTACCGGAACAGGCCTCGACCCTCTGAACGCGTAATAAACAATGTACAAGTAGCAGACTGCCGGCAAGACGAATGCGTGGTGAAGGCCGATCATATCGGCCAGTCGGCCTTGCGCCAAGGGGATTAAGGCGCCGCCGACGATTGCCATAATCAAAAGACCGGAGCCGTCGCCAGTGAGCGGACCCAGTTCCGCGATGCCCAGCGTGAAGATGCTGGGAAACATAACCGAATTGAACAGGCCCACAAGAATGATGCTCCACATTGCCATTTGGCCTAGCGTGAGAATAGAAATGGACACCAGCAGGCACGCAACAATCGCTGCTAAACCGAGAATTGTTCCAGTACGGAATTTTTGCAGCAATCCCGATCCAATAAACCGCCCCACCATCGCTCCGCCCCAATAAAGCGAAACGTACTTGGCGGCCGACATTTCCGAAATATTGCCGATGTTTGCTTGGTGAAAATAATTGATTAAATAGCTTCCGATGGAAACTTCCGCGCCCACATAGACGAAGATGCCCACCGCGCCTAACACAAGTTGCGGATGTTTCCAGATGCTTTCTCCGGGCACCTGTCCGTGCAGCTCGGCGCCAGGTAGCGGCGGTAGCTTGAACA
>Ga0157378_10001046_pt1 | contig 25286 bp, 21 predicted proteins | sample M65metaG_FD_115309 | JGI IMG/M metagenome (GOLD analysis project Ga0157378, IMG submission 115309) | Miscanthus rhizosphere microbial communities from Kellogg Biological Station, Michigan, USA - M6-5 metaG | ecosystem: Host-associated > Plants > Roots > Rhizosphere > Soil | place: USA: Michigan...
AACCCTGCACGTACAATCCTCGCCGCCGATGAAGATCCTCACGCGCTACATCTTCAAGGAGATGCTCGGGCCCACCGTCCTCGGCTTCGCCTTCTACACCTTCATCATCCTGATGAAGAACCTGTTCGACTTCGCCGGGATGATCATCAAACGCTCGCTGCCCGGCGCTACCGTGGCGCGGCTGCTCTTTCTCTCTCTGCCGCACATCATCGTGCTGACGGTGCCGATGTCGCTGCTGTTCGGCATCCTGATCGCCGTCGGCCGGCTGTCGTCCGACTCCGAGATCATCGCCATGCGCGCCCTCGGCATCTCCACGCGCACGATTTACCGGCCGGTTTTCCTCTTCAGCTTCCTGATGTTTCTGGTCACCCTCTACCTGATGAACTTCGTTCTGCCGCGCGGTAACGCCGAATTCGCGGCGCTGCGGTCGGAGATCTTCACCTCGCAGATCGAGAAAGAGCTCAAACCGCGGGTCTTCTACGACGAATACGAAAACCTCACCATCTACGTGAACGATGTCGATCCCAAGACGCTGCAGTGGAAAGGCGTCTTCGTGGCCGACAGCCGGACGGCCGACGAGACTCGCACCGGAACCAGTGCCGGACCGGTCACGATCGCCCAGCAGATCCAGGCGGCACATGCCGAGGCCGCGCAATCGCAGTCGATCCTGCCGCAGCGAAGCAGCAACAAGATCATCGTCGCCGACAGCGGCAACCTCTCCATCCTCAAGCCCAGCAACCAGGTCTGGCTGAACCTCAAGACCGCCGAGACGCACCTCTGGGATCCAAAGAAACCGGATCACTACGACCTCAACAGCAACGGCATTCAGCGGATGCGGCTGCCGGACAAGTACGGCGATTCCAACGCCGGATACCAGCGTTCCCTGCGCGAGATGAGCTTCCGCGAGCTGATGGAACAGGCTCGCTGGGCGCAGTACTCACACGATCCCGACGCCCGCGAGACCTACTGGGCGGCCAAAGTCGAGATGAACAAGATGTACGCGATCCCGTTCGCCTGCATCGTGTTCGGCATCCTCGGCCTGCCGCTGGGCATCACCAACCGGCGCGGCGGCAAAAGCTCAGGTTTCTCTTTAAGTATCGCGATCATCCTCATCTACTATGTGATGATCAACAACGGCGAGCACCTGGCCGACACCGGCAAGATCGGTCCGGCCGTGGCCATGTGGGCGCCGAATCTGGTGCTCCTGGCGATCGGCATCTACCTGCTGATCCGCGCCAACCGCGACACCGGCGCGCAGCGTTCCGAGGGCGGCATCATCCGGCGGATCATCCAGGCCATCAAGACCAAGAAGGCCGCGGGCGCCGTGGTCGTGGACGAGCCCGCCATCCTCAGCCGGTTCGACATCACCTTCCCCAACACGCTGGACCGCTACATCCTGCGCGAGTTCCTGAAGATCCTGATGCTGGTGCTGGTGTCGACCGCGGCGCTCTTCGTCATCGTCGATTACACGGACCTCAGCGGCGACATCCGCACGAACCACATCGCCTTCCACACGGTGGCGTCGTACTACCGCTTCCTGATCTTCCAGATTCTCAACTACACGCTGCCGATCTCGGTGCTGGTGTCCACGCTGGTGACGTTCGGGATCTTCTCGAAGAACAACGAGGTCACGGCCTTCAAGTCGGGCGGCATGTCGCTCTACCGCGCGGCGCTGCCGATCGTCGGCATTGCCCTGGCCATCAGCGTGCTGGCGTATCTGCAGCTCGACTACGTGCTGCCGTATTCGAACCAGCGCGTCGAGGAGCTGCGCGGCCGGATCAAGGCCAAACGCCAGCTGCACCCCGTTCCGACGGCGCACCAGCAGAAGCTCTGGTTCCTCGGCAAGGGCCGCTATCTCATCAACTTTCTGAACTACGACCGCGAGGAGAAGGAGCTCTCACAGGTTCAGGTCTTCGAATTTCATCCCACGAAGTTCCGCCTGACGCGCCGCGTCTACGCCGAGCACGCCAAGTGGGACGGTGTCGGCTGGGTGTTCTCGAACGGCTGGATGCGCTCCTTCCCGGACGATGGCAGTTCGACGTACGCGCCGATCACCCGGCCACTGCGCCTCTCGTACGCCGAACGACCCGAAGACTTTGCCACCGAGGCCCGGGCGCCGGATCAGATGACGTTCGCGCAACTGCGGCGCTACATCGAGACCATCCGCAAGTCCGGCTACGCCGCCGAAGAGCTGACGGTGAAGCTCTACACGAAGACGTCGTGGCCGTTCATCAGCCTGGTCATGGCGTTGATCGCACTGCCGTTCGCCTTCCGCATCGGCAAGCGCGGCGCGCTCTACGGCGTCGGCGTCGGCCTGATCCTCGGCATCTTCTACTGGATGATCTTCGCCGTCTTCACGAAATTCGGCGAGGTGGGAAACCTGCCGGCCATGCTGTCCGCGTGGAGCGCGAACATCCTGTTTGCGATCGCGGCGGTGTATATGTTTTTGAATGTGGAGACGTGAGGATTGTCAGAACCACTCGCTCCGCTTGCGCGCGCTCGCCTGCTGACGCGGCGAGGCCACGACGCTGGTGAGCACAAACCCGGCGGTCTGCATCAACCCATCCGCGGCGCCGACCGAAATCGTGTTCCGGCCGCGCTCGAGCACGAGCTGGACGCTGCAGTTCGAGGAAAGGCATTCAGCGTGTTTCACTTCTGACAGCTCGCCCCGGCTGTTGGCGACGGCGATGGCCAGCCGCATCAGCGGCAGCGCCTCCGGGAGCTTGACGGCCAGCGTCACCGTGCATGTCCCGCCGATGCAGGACACTTCGCCGGTGCGCACCTCGAAATCGAAATCGCTTGGCGACTGAAGCGCGAGGAGCGATGCCAGCACGCGGGAGTCAAGATCCGTAACCGTGCGACGGCCGTGCGGAACGCGAACACGGAGCTTGCCCATCGCCGGGCCACGTTCGACGGCGGGAGCATCAGCAGTCGCGGGAACCGCCGGGACAGCCGAGGAGTGATCGGCGCGCGTTGGCGCCGCAAGGGTACTGACCAGGATCATTGCCGGAACCAGCGCTCCGAATCGCATCCCTTGTCCTCCGCTGTGTCGAAACAGTGGATAGGGTAAGGCCCGAGGCCGGTTTTGTCGAGTTCAGCGGGAGTTATATGGCACTGACGATCTCTTCGCTCAGCCCCTTCCACTTGCGCAGGTAGGCGCGGCGGTCGGTGTTGTACTTCTCCACAAGCTGCTGGTACTCCTCGCTTCTCCCCTGCCGCTCGTACATCGTTTTCGGCTGCAGGTAATCGGCGTCGTCCAGGTCCGGAACTTCCGTGGCCACGAGATAGCCGAAGTCCGGATCCTTCTCCCACTTGATGGTCCCCTCGGCGATCGCCTTGACGACTGCGGAGGAGTGCTGGATTTTCACTTTCTTCGAGCGCTCGTCCTTCTCGTCGCCGCCGATGCGTCCCGTGTTCATCAGGTAAACGTCCATCGGACTTTCCTTCATCAGCTCCAGCATCCGATTGCCCTGGAACGCATGCAGCAGCGGGAAGAACGGATTCGTTCCCGGCACGCGCAGCGACTTGCCCGCCTCAGCGGCGCCGCCGGCGCTGGTTCCCTTGGTTTCGCCGAGCATGAAGTACGCGGCCGCCAACGGCCCTTCCAGCTTGGCCACGGCGGGGATGATGTTCTCGTTCCGATTGAGGATGAGCAGGAAGTCGACGTTGTTCACCTCGCGCGCATCGAACGCGCCAGCAACGTCGTCCATCCGGATCACGGCACGGCCGTTGGGCGTATACGACGTATCGAAGTAATCGATCTTCCCGCCGTCGTCCTGCGAAACGTTCTCGAGATACGCATGCGGCGAAGCGCAGGCGTGAAAGATCGTCGGCTCATCCTTCGGATTCAGGCCGAACGTCTTGGCGAAGCAGCCGTTCTCGGTGGCGTACACCTTGCCGCCCGGCATCAGCGCGCAGAAGTCGTCCTGCACCGGCTGCGAATTGTTCTGCTTCGTGAAGGTGGTGGTGGTCTTGCCGGTTCCCGACAGGCCGACGATCAACCCCACCTTGTTGCGACCGTCGACCGGGATCACTTTGCACCCCGCGTGCAGCGCCAGGCCGCCGCGCTCGTAGACGATCTTGTTCCACATCCGCAGGCCGCCCTTCTTCGACTCGCCGAAGTAGTCGGAGTGGAAGACGCGCGTGATGTAGTTCTCGAGGTCGACCGCGATCAGCCGCTCCTCCGGATACCCCTCGGCCTTGAGATTCGGCGTGTAGATGACCGTGACCGCCGGCTCGAAGCTCTCCAACTCCGCCGGCGTGGCCGGGTAGTAGAGATGCTGCTGCATGCCGGCGATGTTGGCGTTGGCCTTTTCGATGATCAGCCGCGCCGGGATGCGAAAGTGCGGATCGTTGCCGATGAACCCATCGACCACGAGCATGTCCCTCGTGCGGATATAGTCGTTCTGCAGTTTGGCCATGCGCTCGTACTCGGCACGGCTGATGGTCTGATCGGAGTGATTCTCCGGCGTGTCTGTGGCCACGAAGGTCGAACCTTTCGACCGCGATACGACTTTGGTGGCCACGTTGACGTTGCCGAACTCGGTCTTCCGGCAGTTGGGCATCTCTTCCGTGAAACGGCGCAGCTCCTCGGGCGAAGGATTCCAGGCCACCGACTTCGGCTCGACGGGAAGCGTCAGGATTTCGGTCATTGAGGTCCTCTCGACGGATCAGATTGTGTGCCGGCAGGCAGCGAAGGAGCGGGATTTTACACGAAACCATAGAATGCGCAGCGGCCCCGGAAAAGGAGGTTTCGCATGTATCTCGTCCGCGACATTTTTCAATGCAAGCCGGGAAAAACCGGCGATCTCGTGACGCGTTTCAAGAAGACCATCCCCTCAATGCAGACCGACGACCGCTTCGTGAATTGCCGGCTCATGGTCGACGCCGTGGCCGGCTACTGGACCGTCGTCCTCGAAGCCGAATTCGAATCGCTGGCCGATTTCGAGCACCACATGGCCGAGTACGCAAAGCGCGACGACGTTCGCGAAGCGATGGCGGGCTACATGGACCTCGTCGAAGGCGGACGACGAGAGATCTTTAGGATCGTGTGAGCGTGAGCGAAAGCACAAAGCGTAGCGCCGTCGGCTCGACGGCTGTACCGCCAGCGGCTCGCTGGCGGTTTTGAATCTCGCGCCGCCGAGCCGGCGGCGGTACAGCCGGCGGGCCGCCAGCGTTACGCTTTAAGGCAAATCATGATGCGAATCGCAATCATCGGTGCCGGCGGCGTAGGCGGCTACTTCGGCGGCAAGCTCGCCCATGGCGGCGCCGACGTCGTCTTCATCGTCCGCGGTGCCACGCTCGAGGCCATGCGCACGCGCGGCCTGCGGGTCGACAGCATCAAAGGCGACTTCGTCATCGAACGGCCGAACGCCACGGACGATTCGGCCTCGGTGGGAAAGGTCGATGCCATCTTCGTCACGGTCAAGACCTGGCAGATCGAAGGAACGGCCAAACAGATCCAACCGATGATCGGCGAGAACACCATGGTCATCCCGCTCGAGAATGGGATCGACGCCGCCGACCAGCTGGCGGCCATCGTCGGACGCGAGCACGTCCTCGGCGGGTTGTGCGGCATCGTCAGCTTCATCGTTGCTCCCGGCCATATCCGCCACGCCGGCGCGGAACCGTTCGTCATGTTCGGCGAGCTCGATAACCGCCGCAGCGCGCGCGCCGAACAGCTTCGCGACGAATGCGTGCGCGCCGGTGTGCAGGCCGACATTCCTTCCGACATCCACCACGCTCTCTGGTCGAAATTCGTCTTCATCGCCGCAATGAGCGGCATCGGCGCGGCCACGCGCGTCCCGATCGGCGTCTGGCGCTCGATGCCCGAAACGCGCGAGCTGGCCACGCGCGCGATCCGCGAGATCGTCGATCTCGCCCGCGCCCGCGGCGTCGACCTCGGCGCTGAAGCCGTCGATCGCACGCTGGCCCGATTCGATGCTCTGACCGCCGACGCCACCTCCTCACTCCAGCGCGACATCATCGACGGCAAGCCATCGGAGCTCGATGCACAACTCGGTGCCGTTGTCCGCCTCGGGCGCGAGGCCGGAGTGGCCACGCCCGTGTGCGAGATGCTGCATACGATTCTGCTTCCGCAGGAACAAAAAGCACGCGCGTAGAGCAGACATCCCTGTCTGCAACCGGTAGGCGTCCTCGGCCGACGGCGGTTTCCGTGGCATTCAAAACCGCCCCCGCCGGGCGAGAACGCCCACCGGTTGCAGTCGGGACGACTGCTCTCCGTTGTACCATGCGCCGCGATGCCGAAGACGCGGAAGTCCACCGCGATCCGTGACGCAAACGTTCACCCTGCCATCGCCGAGGCCAGGCGCGTGCTGGAAGTCGAATCGGCGGCCATTCTCGGCGTCATCGAGCACCTCGATCACACCTTCGTCGACGTCGTCGAATTGATCAACGCTTCGTCGGGTCGCGTCGTGACGATGGGCCTCGGCAAGTCGGGCATCATCTGCAAAAAAATCAGCGCCACGATGGCGTCGACAGGCACGCCATCGTTTTTCCTCCATCCCGCCGAGGCCATTCACGGTGACCTCGGGATGATCGTTCGCGGCGACATCGTCCTGGCCATCTCCAACTCCGGGGAGACCGAGGAGATGTTGCGACTGCTGCCGAGCATCAAGCGGATCGGCGCCGAAATCGTGGCCATCACCGGTAATGCGCAGTCGTCCCTCGCCAAGGGCGCCGACTACCACCTCTCCGCCGCCATCTCCAAGGAAGCCTGTCCGCTCGGCCTTGCGCCCACGGCATCGACCACCGCCAGCTTGGCGCTCGGCGATGCGCTGGCCATGGCCGTCTCGCTGCGCAAGGGCTTCAAGGAGGAGGATTTCGCCCTCCTCCATCCCGGCGGAAAGCTCGGCAAGCGCTTCCTTCGCGTGCGCGATCTCATGCACGCCGGCGCGCAAACGCCCGTCGTCCCGCTGGCCACGCCAATGCACGACGTTATCTACGAGATGTCGGCCAAAGGCTTTGGCATCACCGCCGTGGTCGATGACGATGGCGTTCTCGCCGGCGCCATCTCCGACGGCGATCTGCGCCGTCTGCTGCAGCGCGACACCGAGATCCTGAAGAAGACCGCCGCCGACTGCATGAAACCCGATCCGGTCACGATCGACGGCAACGAGCTGGCCTCGGCGGCGCTGGAGCGGATGGAGCAGCGCAAGATCACCTCGATCTTCATCGCCGGTTCATCGGGCCACGTCGAAGGTATCATTCACCTCCACGATCTCTGGGGTCTGGAACTCTTCTGATGGATTCAACGACAACAGTCGTACTGCGTTACCGCGACGGGCGGACCGAACGGGCCACGCTCGTCGAGACCGACGTCGACCAACAGATCGTCCGCGTCAAGCGCGACGATGGAACGAACGACGACGTGCCGTTTTCGACGCTGAAGGCACTGTTCTTCCCGCGCACTGGTGACGGCGAGCTCGAGGCGCCCTCGGGCAGCACGATTTCCGTCGAGTTCGCGGACGGCGAGGTCATCCGCGGCGTGGCTCACTACAATCCCGAGCGCAACGGCTTTTTCCTCTTCCCGCTCGATCGGAGCAAGAACGACCGCATCTTCGTGGTCAACTCGGCCATCGTTTCGATCGAAGTCGAGAGGCTGTAGCGCGTCGAGCGGGTTGCTGAAGTTGCTTGGTTGCTGAGTTGCAAGGTGAGCAAACCGCAGCAACACAGAAACTCAGCAACCGAGCAACCTCAACTATGAAAATCACAGCTCTCCTCCTCACGCTCACACTCGCCACCGCCGCATCCGCCGCGGAGATCGATCGCGCCGCCGCAGCTCTGGCCGGCACCGAGGCGCAGTTCACGCAGCGCTTCACGCCGAAGGGATTCAAGAACAGCCAGGTCGACAGTGGCAGCGTCGTCTTCGGAACGCTTCCGATGATGCGCTGGACCTACTCGCGGCCCGAACAGAAGATCTTCGTCTTCGACGGCAGCCACTCCTGGTTCTATCTCCCGGCCGAAAAACAGGTGACCATGACCACGCTCGACGACCAGCGCCGCAGCGAGCTTCCGTTTCTCGTCATCGGCGATCCGTCGGCGCGCGATCGGAACTTCATCGTCCGCGAGAAAACGAACGGCGCAACGGTCATCACCACGCTCCAGCCCCGCAGCGCGTCGGCCATGATCCGCACCATCACCATCACCATCGCCGCGGCCACGCACGCCATCCAGCGCGTTTCGTATTCCGATCGCGATGGCAACGAGACCAGCTTCGACTTTTCCGGTTTCACCCGACGCGCCGTCACACCCGATTTCTTTCACTTCACGCCGCCCGCCGGCGTGGAGGTTGTGCAGCAGTAAACGGAGGTTCGCATGCCGCAGGATTTTTCATTCGACATCGTGTCGAAGACCGACACGCAGGAAGTCTCGAACGCTGTGCAGCAGGCGCAGAAGGAACTGGCGCAGCGCTTCGACTTCAAAGGAAGCAAGAGCTCCATCGAGCTGACCGCTGAGGAGATCGTCCTCGTCAGCGACGACGAAGGCAAACTCCGCAGCGTCAAAGACATCCTCGAAACGAAGCTGGTCAAGCGCGGCGTCTCGCTCAAAGCGCTCGACTATGCCGTTCTCGAGCAGGCCGCCGGCGGCACCGTGCGCCAGAAAGCGAAGATCGTGCAGGGGATCGAGATCGAGAAGGCGAAGGCGATCGTCAAGGCCATCAAAGAGGCCAAGCTGAAGGTGCAGGCTTCGATTCAGGCCGATCAGGTCCGCGTCACCGGCCGCGCCAAGGACGATCTGCAGAAAGCGATGGCTGTCGTCAAAGCAAACGACTACGGCGTGCCGCTGCAGTTCACCAACTACCGCGGTTGAGGGTTCCGGACCAATTCGATTATTCTGTGCGCCGTGACGTCTCCCCTACCCAGCAGCGCGCCGGTGCTTACGCGCACGGAGCGCCTTCTCGATCTGGTCGCGCCGAAACTCCAGCTCGTCGAGATTGAGCTGGCGCGCAATTTCGAGTCGAAGATCAAGACCATCCAGGACGTCGGCGATCACATCCTCGCCGGCGGCGGCAAGCGGCTACGGCCCGCGCTGCTGCTGCTGGTCTCCCAAATGCTTCGCTACGAAGGGCATCGCGACGTTACCTACGGCGCCGTGGTCGAGTTCATTCACAACGCCACGCTGGTTCACGACGACATCATCGACGAGGCGGAAGTGCGTCGCGGCCGGACGTCGATCAACTACCGCTGGGGCAACAACCTCACCGTCCTGGTCGGCGACTACATCTTCATGCACTCCATGTCGATGGCGCTGGCCGAGGCCAATCTCGACGTGCTGCGGCTGCTGTCGACGACGACCATCCGCATGATCGAGGGCGAGATTCTCGCGCTCGAACAGAACGGCCGCGCCGATCTCTCCGTCGACGACTACTTCACCATCGTCGAGCGCAAGACCGCGCTGCTCTTCGGCGCCTGCTGCCGGATTCCCGCATATTTGGTAGCTCAGCCCGAGGAGATCGGCCAGTCGCTCTTCGACTACGGCCGCAACCTCGGCATCTGCTTCCAGCTCATCGACGACATTCTCGACTTCACCTCCAGCACCGAGGTCCTCGGCAAACCGGCGCTGTCGGATCTGAAGGAGGGGAAACTGACCCTTCCCCTGATCCTGGCCATGCCCCGCGCCACGCCCGCCGAACGCGAGAAGATCGCCCTCATCGCCGCGACGAAGTCGTTTGATGGCATCGATCCCGCCGAGATGCTGGCGCTGGTCCGCAAATACGAGACGCTCGACGAAACCCGCGCTATCGCCCGCGATTACGCCAACCGCGCCCGCGCCGCCCTGGAGCCGTTCGCCGATTCCCCGGCGAAAGAGGCGCTGGAACTGGCGCTGGATTTCGTTCTGGAACGGGATCGGTAGCACGCCGAGTACTTTACTACAACAAGTACTCTTCTGTCAGGAACTACGACAGCAGCTCCATGATCTCCGCCATCCCCGCCTTCGCGCGCAGGCGGATGGTCTCGTTCCCCTGCTCGCCGGTGATGCGCAGGACCTTGTTGTACTGCTCGACCGCGCGTGAATAGTCCTGCAGGCAGCGGTGGTAGATCTCGCCCTTGCACAGCTTGGCCTCGGCATTGAGCGGGTCGAGCTCCAGGATCTTGTTGAGGAAGATCAGCGCGGAGTCGTACTTCATCTCTTCCAGCGCCATGCGATAGCGAAGCCGGTAGAGCGCGATCAACTCGTTGTTTTTCGGCGCGATCCAGGCTCCAGGCAGGTAATGGCGGATCGTGGAGAGAAGCCTGTTGTTGCTGATGGAATCCGAGCGCTTGATTTCCAGCCGCTGTCGCATCACTCACACCCTCCCGCTTCTGTTGTCACTCGAATTAACGCTCATCTTAGGTTCGGAAAGGCGGATCGTCAAGACGTTGACCAGTAGGCCGACCCGCGGCTCCCGCATTTCAGCTACCATCTCGCGCGATGCGAACCGCCATCTATCCCGGCTCCTTCGATCCGCTGACGAATGGTCATCTCGACATCATTCAACGCGGGGCGCGGCTGTTTGACCGTTTCCTCGTTGCGGTGCTGGAGAATGAAGGGAAGGCTCCCCTCTTCAGCGTCGCCGAGCGAAAGGATCTGATTGCCCGCTGCACCGCCGGCGTGCCGAATGTCGAGGTTCATTCTTTCTCCGGCCTTCTCGTTGACTTCATGCGCCGTGTGGATGCGAACGTAGTGGTGCGCGGGATTCGCGCCGTGTCGGATTACGAGTACGAGTTGCAGATGGCGCTGATGAATCGCGAGCTCCATCCGACGAGCGAGACCATCTTCATGCTCCCTGCCGTCGAGTACACCTACGTCTCCTCGTGCCTCGTCAAAGAAGTCTTCCGCCTCGGCGGCGACGTCGCGCGGCTTGTTCCGGCAACGGTGCTCGAATCGTTGAAAGCGCGCTTGCCCGTTACCGCCGGCTAATCGCTGCGGGGATCGAGCGCATCACGAAAGCGGTCGCCGATGATGTTGAAGGCGGCCACGGTCAGAAAAATCGCGACGCCCGGAAAGACCACCAGCCACCAGGCGTACTCGATGAAGTCCTTCGCCGAGGCCAGGATGCTGCCCCACGTCGCCGTCGGAAGCGGAACGCCGAGGCCGAGGAACGAGAGAGCCGACTCGGTGAGGATGGCGTAGGCCACGCCGAAGCTCGCCGAGACCAGCACCGGCGCCAGCGCGTTCGGCAGGAGGTGGCGGAAGATGATGCGCACGTCGCGCGCGCCGCTCGCCCGCGCGGCGTAGGCGAACTCCATCTCCCGGATGCGCAGAAACTCGCCACGAACGAAACGCGCCTCATTCGTCCACGTCGTCAATCCGAGGGCGATCATGACTGTCCATACCGAAGGGCCGAAGAAGGCCACGATGGCCAGGGCCATGAACAGCAGCGGGAAACAGAGCACGATCTCGATCAGCCGCGAGACGATCCAGTCCGCCGCGCCGCCGTAGTAGCCGGCGATGGCGCCGAGGAACGAGCCGACGATCAGCGACATCGCCGTCGCCAGAAGGCCCACGGTCAGCGACACGCGCGCGCCATGGATCATCCGCGCCAGAACGTCTCTTCCCAGGTCGTCGGTGCCGAGCCGGTGCTGGGCGTCGGGCGGATAGAGACGATGCGCAACGTCAACGTCATTCGGTCCGAAGGGAATCAGCGACTTCGATGAGCGTGCGATCACGGGCGAGAAGACAGCAACAACCGAAACGAAGGCGACGTACACCAGCGCGATGACGGCCAGCTTGCTCCGCCGGAAGCGGCGCCAGGTGATCGTCCACATCCCGCTGGCTGCCTCCGTCATCGCCCCTCCAGCCGGATGCGCGGATCTGCCGCGGCGTAGAGAAGGTCGGCGATCAGGCTGGCGATGAGCGTGGCGACAGCCGTGGCCACGGAGAGCCCGAGAACGGTCGGATAGTCGCGCGTCAGAATCGCTTCGAGGTAAAGGCTCCCCACGCCGTGCCATTGAAAAATCTGCTCGACGATGACGCTGCCGGAGATGAGATACGGAAGCGTCAGGCCGAGAAGTGTGATGAGCGGGATCAGGGCGTTGCGAAAGGCGTGGTGCCACAGCGCAGCATTCGACGTGACCCCTTTCGCGCGCGCGGCGATGACGTAGTCCTGGCGGATGACCTCCGTCACCGCCGACTTCGAAAAGCGCGCGAAGACGGCCAGCTGCGTGTACGCCAGCGTCACTACCGGCAGGATGAGATGCCGGGCCCGATCGGCCAGCTTCATCAACAGGTTGAGATCGAGGTATTCGTCCGAGGTCATGCCGAAGAGCGGAAGCACCTTCAGCTGCACGGCGAAGAGCTCCATCAACAGCAGCGCCACCCAGAAACTCGGCAGCGAGTAGAGCAGAAACGTGGTCACCGCCGACGCGCGCTCGACCGGCTGTCCGGACCGCGCCGCGCTCCACATTCCGAGCGGACGCCGATGAGGGTGGCCAGGAGAAAGGCCACGGCGTTCAGGATGAGTGTGTTCGGCAAGCGCTCCGCAATCCGGTCGGTGACCGGCCGCCGATCGATGAACGAATTGCCGAAGTCGAGGGTCACGATGCCGCGCAGCCACCAGCCGTACTGCCGGATCAGCGATTCATCGAGATGATGCGCGTGGCGGATTTCGGCGATGACCACGCGAGAAAGTGATTGCGCGCCGTGTGTTCCCGTGTAGAAAGAAATCGGATCGCCGGGCACGCTGTGAACGAGCACGAAGATGGCGATGGTGATGCCGAAGAACGTCAGAACGCCATACAACAGGCGGCGAACGACGTAGGTGAGCATGCCGCAGTTTATCGCGCCGCGCAGCCGGGACCGGTGCAATCGAGCGGCACGAACACTTCCGAGGCGATGGTCCACGACGGCAGGCCGGCGCCGGTCGTCGTCTTCCGCCAGACCGCAAGGTAGTCGCCACGCCAGTCCGCGGGACCCGCGGGTGTAGTGGTGTGTCCCGTCCAGGTGCCGCGCTCGGATGCCGCGGGATCGCTGCGGCTGATCTCAATCGATGCCGGCGTGCGGACGAAAACTAGATCGGGTTGTGCTTTCCAACGTGCCTCGATCCCGTCCTGTACCTCCTTCCGCCCCTGAGTCACCTTCCCGCTGGCCGCCGTGACCACCACGTCATCCTTCAAAATCTGCGCGAACGCAGCGCCGTTGTGCGCCGCCAGCGCCTCATTCGACGCCGCACGCGAGTCCCGAATGATCGTTTCATCCCTCGGCGTCGACACCAGCGCGATGCGATCGCCACGCGGGCTGAGCGCGATCCGCGTGAGCCCCTGCAACTCCGGATTGTCGAACTGCGCGACCGATCGCCAGTCGTCGGGATGCGCGGGATTCCACTCGTAGATGGTGTGGCCGGATGCCATCAGCAGCGTTCCGCGCGGGGTCCAGACGTGGCTCCCCGAGGTAGCGAAGGGGACGGTGGCCAGCGTCGTCACCTTGCGATCGTCGAGGTCGAACCGGCGCAGCACCAGCTTGCGCGACGACGCGCTCGTCCCTTCCGGAGCCGGAAACGGCTCGACGGCGACAAACGTCACCGCCCGCTTGCCCGGAATGCGAAACGGCGCGGTGGTCGAGCCAGTCGCCATCGTCTCGAGCGCCTTCGTCGTCGCGTCATAGGTGACAATGCGGCGCTGCTTGTCGTTCATGTAGAGCACCCAGGTGCGATCGTCGAACCGGCAGAAGTAGCCGGCGTCGTTCGTCTCCGTCAGTGTGCGCTCGCTCCCCGACATTTCATGCAGCCAGACCTTCCCCTCGCGCAGCAGCATGAGCGAGCCATCCGCCGCCGGAGTCGGACTGAATCCCAGCGCGCCTGCAATTGGAGTCGACGTCCCGCTTGCGAAGTCGTGAATCCGTGCCTGGACCGCATGCCCGGTCTCATCGAGCACCGCGATCTGCGAAGTAAAGACGAGACGACCATCCGCAAAGAACGTCGGCTGGTTGTCGTACCCCGGATGCTTGGAGATGTTCACAAGGTTCGACACCGCGAAGCGATCGGCGGACATATCGAGCGTCCCAACCCAAACTTCGGAGTCGTTGATCTGGGCGGTGACAGTTGTCGCGCAAGCGAGAAGGAGAAGAATGATGACGATCTGCCGCATGGGGAGATCGTAACTCGTACTTGTGGCGATTGCTCCCTGGCCTCAGCGGCGCATCAGTCAAGGCATGATGTGCTGATGGACACGAGGCTTTTACTTTGGACGGCCAAGGCCAGTCAGATAATCGGCGATCTAGCCGACCAACTCATTCCAGTCTTGAACCGCACAGACCGAGGTCGTGCGGATTGGGTCGTGCGTCAACTCTTCATGATGGCCCACACGAGCAGCGAGGGACTCTTGTTTTTGATTCGGGTCGAGCGGGGATGGGGCGCGGAAATGATCGTTCGCTCAGTCGCCGAGGGTACCGCGAAGTTGGCCTTCATCGAGCAAGCCAATGAGTCCGTCAGGGTCAATCGGGCTGAGGATTTTTGGGAGGCAGGACTTGACCTCGCGGCGCTGTCTGACGACAGGCGTATTCGTGAGTTCTTCGACTCGTTTCCCGATGGCGCAGATGACGCTATGTGGCGACCTCACCGCGAAATGCTGTTATCCGATGAGCGTCGCGCCGAGTTGGAAGCGAAATACCCAGGCAAACTTCGGCACGATCACAACCATCAGTGGTCCTTCCGGCAACTGAATAAAGCCTTGGGAGAGGAGGGCCACCAACTATTTGGCAAGTACGCACGTGGGCGTTTTTGGTATTCGCTCTCAAGCCACGTCCTTCATGCCGACGCTGTCGCAGTTGCCGCCGCGTGGGACCGGTTCGGCAATAGGACGGAAGAGCAGCGTCTTGCCCTTGAGCTCGCACACGGAGCCCGACTCGTAAGCGACGTTCTCCTGCTTGCTTACATGAGGCTTTACGCAATCTCAAAGCGAAGGCAGATTCCTCGAACTGATGTCGCGGTTTGGTGGCAACGGTGCACGAAACTAATGGAGATCATGGGAGTAGCCCACGAGGAGTTTCGCGGCGCAGTTTACGAAAACCCAGAGTGATCCGACGTACCAAGGTCATTGGGTGAAGGACTTGAGGCGCCCGCTGGCGCCCCGATCCTGTCGATCAGCCGAACCCAAACCTTGCAATCAGCCGAACCCTAACCTGTCGATTAGCCGAACCCTAACCTTTCAATTAGCCGAACCTAAAGGTTCCTCACTGCACCGTCGCCACCACCTTCCGGTCATCCTTCCCCGTTAGCGCGATGAAGTGGTCCTGCCGTTCGCCGCGGACGTAGATGATCACGTGGACGAGCGTTTCCATGGTCAGGCGCGTGTCGTCGCCGTTGTAGTAGTGGAGGACGATTTGATATGGGCCGGCGGCTTTGTGCGGGATGGTGTAGGTCTCGGGGCCGAAACCGGTGGTGATGTCGGCGTGGAGCAGGCCGCCTTTGGCGCTCTGGCGGTGGCTGTAGAAAACCTCCTCGCCGCCGGGCTCGATTACGTGGAGATCGACGTCGGTGTAGTTGGAGTCCCACATCGCTTCCACCTGCAGTTCTGACGTTGGATCGATGCGCGGGTCGGTACCGGCGCCACGGCGCTGCATCTCCAGCTCCAGCGCATCCTCGGTCTGCCGCATCCGCGCATCGCGTTCGTAGGCGGCGTACCGCGCCTTCAGTTCGGTCAGCTCCTTCTCCTTTCCTTCCCGGGCGTCGAGCAGGAACAGCTCGCGCCACGTCTGCGTCTCGCGCGGCGAGATTTCCAACGCGCGTTCGAAGACCAGGCGCGCCAGATCGTCGCGGCCCCATGCGGAGAGGACGCGGCCGATGATGCGCAGCGTCGCGGCGTCATCGGGATAGGCCTCAATGAGATCGGTGAGAACGCGCAGCGCCAGTTCCGGTGACGCTTCCCGCATGGCCAGCGCCGATTCAGCCTGGAAGAGTTTCTCGCCGCCGAGGATGGCGCGGGAGGTCAGGTAATAGCGGAAGCGATCGGCGGGAGAGTTGAGCGTCTTCAGTTTGGCGATGACGTCGGCGACCATCTCCAGCCGCTGCGACGCCGTCTTCTGCGCGAGGACGTCCGATTGCATGAGTGCTGGAGCGCGCGTGTCGAGCAGCCGGTCGGCGAGGTTCTCATCGCCGCCGCGGCTGAAGCTGACGTTCGAGGCTACAGCCGCCGTTACGATCATTTCCGGAGCCGATGCGGTCACCGTAATCGATTCCGAGACCGCAGCGAGGTTCATGGACATGACGATGTCCATGCCTCTCGCTGGATGGTCGATGTTCCGCGTCAGCTCCGAAAAGCCGGCCAGCTCGGCGTGAAGGACGACGGCAGCAGGAACAACTCCCATCGAGAACGAGAAACGCCCGTTGGCATCGGTGACCTTGACGAACGATTGCCCGCCTGCGACCTTCATCGTCACCGTGACACCGGGAAGAGGTGCATCGTGTTCGACCACGGTCCCGGTCAGGTACCAGACCGATCGTGCAAGTTCGGGCGACACGTTCGCAACCCGGCGCACCTGACTCACCGGCACGATCGCTGCTCGCCGTTTGCGTTCCGCTTCCTGCTGCGCGCGAAACGCCTGCTCTTCCGCCTCTCTCTCCGCACGCAGATCCGGAGGAATCGGCAGCCCGTTCCGTTCATAGTCCTGCCACGTCTCCAGCACGAGCAGCGACGTGCGCGGCGTGAGTTGATTGAACTGCCGCCCATGACGGAGCACCTCCTCGGGAGTCGCACCGCTGTCGAGCAACTCGCGCAGCCGCGCGCGCGCCCAGGCCCGGCGGACGAGATCGATTCCTTCCTCTGTCTCCAGCACCTCGACCGGAATCTGATGGCGCGTGTTTCCGGCGATGACCGGGAAGGCGACGATGGCATCGCGCGAGCGCGCGCTCACCGAGATCGAGGCGTCGTTCGTCATGAGAACAGAGGCCGGCAGCAGGTCGCGGATCGGTGGAAAGCCCGGCTGAAGCATCATCAATTCGGGTTGGCGCATGCTGGCGGCGACGGCTGTGGACGTATCGATCTGGCTGAGATCGAGATACCAGCCGCCGGTCACGCGCGCCAGACCGCCGAGGAAGTGATCGTCGGCTGTCGGGGAAGCGTTGACGATCGTCAGCGGGCGGCGCGTCTTTGCCAGAGTCTGGATTGCGCGAGCCAGACGCGCGGAGTCGCCGATCGAGTTGATGCCGTCGGTGACGAGGACGATGCGTGAGTCCGCGGCAATCGCCGGGATCTGTTCGAGCAGTGCCACGAGATTGGTTGCGCCCGCCCTCGGGATCGACGACAGCGTCTGCTCGAGGCCGGCGGAGTTGGTCTCCTGCGCGGATTCGACGGCGATGTGAAAGGGAACTACGCTCACTCCCCTCCCCTGCTGCCGCTCGAGCAGTTGCCGGACGTAGTCGAGCACCTTGCCGTCATCGCGATGCACCGCGCTGGAGGACGCGTCGTAGAGGATCGTCACGTGCGACGCCGGCGCCACCACCCTCGCAGTTGAATGGAGATTGACGGCGGCGGAGGCGTACCAGTTGCCGTCAGTGAGCGACCGCACGGCAAGAGCCACTTCCCGTTTGTTGGGAATGGCGCGGATCACGCCATCGAGACGAAAGTCGCTGCGTCGCAGCGACCAGCGATCGCCGGCCCGCGACAGGTCGAGTCCTTCGCTCTCGATGCGCGAGTCGCTTTCGATGCTCACCTCGAATTTCGCCAGCGAAGCGCCGTAACGCAGATCGAGCTCGTACGGATTCGAGGTCAGCTCCTGGTCGTAGGCAATGTGCACAACCTTCACGCCCGAGGCCGGAATCGGATAAACGCGGAAGTGAAAGGCGCGCGACGATGCGGTCCACTCCGCCAGCGCGGGATCGACGCGGCGATGCACGGTCGCTTCATAGACGCTTCGCGCCTGCACCCGTTCGACGGCGACGGCGTGCCGCAGCCGGTCGCCGAAATACAAGCCGAGGTCGCTGATCTCGGCGTCAGGCGGGAGGGGAAAGGCAAAGTCGCCATCGAGCTGGCGATCGGTGTGATTGCGATAGGTCAGCTCGTACGTCGTTCGCGCGAGATGACCTCGGAGGAGAACATGCACCGAGAGCGACTCCAGCGTCAGCACCACCGACCCATCGTCTCCTTCCGGAGCGGAGAGCGTCGGAAGCGCCGCGTGCTGCGCCGCAAACGCGGGCGTGACCAGAAGGAGCGTGAGAAGAGCAACACCAGCCGTGAGCCTCATGGAAACCTCCTCGCCTGACTGCACCATTCGATGCGGAGCGGGAAGTTTGGAAAACCACAGGCGGTGACCGAACGGTGAAGGATCGCGTAGAGCAGACGTCTCGTCTGCTACCGACGGGCGTCCTCGCCCCGCGAGAAGTGCTTGCGCAGATCTGGTTACTTGCACGGAAACCACCGCGGGGCGAGGACGCCCCGCGGGAGCAGTCGGGACGACTGCACTACGGTTTGAACACGGCGCTGCTGCGCTCGTCGGCGGCGATTTTGGAGAAGGCACGATTGAGCTCCGGCAGCTTTGATGGCTCCGCAGAAAATGCGCGCATCTCGTATTGGCGGTGAAAGGTCAGCTTCCCATCGGCGGCTTTGGAGCTGCTTGTGTAACTGAGGAAATCGTTCGACAGCGTCATCGGCGGCGGAAGCTCGTCGAGGTGCAGCGAGTCGGGAAGCGCAATCTCGAAATCGTCGGTCTGGAGTGACGGGCCGTCGGTGACGTAGGCGTACGTTCGATGGGTGGCGTCGACGATCGACTCCTCTTTCTGGCCGAGGACGCGCGGGCGAACGAGCACGAGACCGGCAGTCCGCTTCGCGTAGCCGGGCACGACCACCTTGTAGCGAATCACCAGGTCGGCGCTCGGCTCGTCCAGGTTCTCGATTTTCACATCGGTGGTGCTGAAATCGGCGAGATGAGTACCGACGGCCGACTCGATCGCGCCGAGGCGGTCGCTGACCTTGAGCGGACGAAGGGACAGGCGCAGGTCGGCTGCGAGCTCGCCGGTGCGAACCTCTTCGACCTCGCCGCTGAGAGTTCCATTCGCATCGAGGCGGAGCGTCCCGCGTCGCCGCAGCTGATTCGCCGCGGGCGGTGCGGCCGGCAACTCGATCAACTCGCCGGTGTCGCCGGTGACGAGCAAGCCGCGTCCGTGCTGCAAATACAGCGGCAGATATCCGACCGGTGCCACGGAGCTGGTCGGGTCGAAGAACAGCAACGTCCCGAGGCGCGGGTGCTGCAGCGACGAGTACACGCCGCTGGTCGCTGCGCCGGGCGGAAGGCGCACGGCGATGATGGCGTGATTGAACATGCCGGTGGACGGGAACTCCGCATCGACCACGCCGGGCGTGGCGTTGACGAGCACGTAATATGACTCGATCCCGGCCTCGCGCAGCATCGAGCGCAGCAGCGTCACCTTGTCTTTGCAATCGCCGTAACGATTTGCGAAGACGTCCGCTGCAGGATGCGGCTGATAACCGCCGATGCCGATCTCCACCGCCACGTAGCGCACTTGCTTCTGCACGAATGTCCCGAGCGTGCGGATTCGATCGAGAGCCGGCGCACTGCCGGCAACCAGTGAGTGCACCTTTTCCGTGATCTGCGGCGAGGGCTTGCAACGCCACTCCGCGAGCTGGGTGTACCAGCGCGCGATGTCGCTCCACGATTTACGGATACCGAAGTTGATCGAGAGCCGGCCGGCGAGCCCGGTCAGATCGGGCCGCCGCGGCTCGTCCGCGATCGCGGGGACGTCGTGGAGCGTCCACGCCGAGCCGTCGGCCACGTGCGGCGGCGGCTCGAAATGGATCCAGTGCGCCTCGCGCGCCCAGCCCTGTTGTAGCGCCAGCGCGAACGTCGTTTCGACCACCGGCACGTCGCCCTGGAAATGCCAGGTGGCCTCCCGCGTGTCGGCGCGCTCGGTTCGCTCCTCGTATTCGTACGCGATGATGCTTCCCGGCTGCGCGCCGGGAATGCGCAGCATCTTTGCGCGCAGGTCGTCGAAGACGTCGCCGAAGGCCGCGCTCTCGACGGCGTCGCGCTCGCCGACCGATTTCTCCACACCGTTGGTGATGCTCCAGGCGTGAAGAGAGCTCAGCGTGGTGTTGCCATCGAGGAAGAGGGTGAGCTGCGCCAGATCGCGGCCCGCGGCGGTGAGGATACTGGCCACGCGACGGCGGTGCGTCACCATCGTGACGCCGTCGAACGTCATCTCCGTCGAGTCGTGGAGAATCACCGCCCGCGCATCCGCGGCGTACGCCGGCGTGGGCGTGCGCGCGGCGGCGGTGACCCAATCCGGCGCGGCTAGCAACGGCGCGGCGACGAAAACGGCGAGTACGGCTGCGAACCGCTTCACTTGACCGCTCGTTTGATGACCAGCGGACGTTGATCGGCCGTTCCCACCGCGGCGAAGAAGTTGCGCAGCGAACCGTAGTACTGCTTGTCGACGAACATGGCGTCGATGTCCGTGGTGCGGTCGAACGTCACTTCATTGCCGTTCTGCTTGACGTTGCTCTTGTAGGTCATCACGCCGACGCCGAGGGTCGAGGCCTGCGGCAGCGACTCGACGTCGGTCGATGGCGGCAGGGTGATCTTCACCTCGTCACGCGTGCGCCGCGCGTACTGAAAATAGATCGGCTGCGTGCGCGTGCTCGGCGCGAAGGGATTTTTCGACACGATCGTGAAGACCGAGAGCGGCACGAGGGTTCGGTTGCCGGCGGCCGACATCGCATTCGGCAGCTCGACGTCGAAGGTGGCCACGACGGAATCGGCCGAGGAGGAAAGGTCGTCAACCTTCACCAGCTTCAGGATCGCGCCGCTCGGAAACCACGTTTTCACTTCCTCTTCGATGGCTTTCTTGCGCGCGGCGTCGTCGTCGCCGCGCAGGCGGCGGATGAGCGCCTCCTGACCGGAGAAGGTCGCCGTCACCGTTCCCTTCAACGATTCCTCGTCGACGCGGAGGTCGGCCTTGCGCAGCACGACGGCATCGGCCGGTGTTCCGGCAGGAGTCTTGGTCCAGTCTGTGGCGCCACCCTTGGCGATGCGAATGGCCGGCACGCCGGTCTTCTCCCACGACACGATGCCGTAAGGCGCGCCGGGCGTTCCGGGATCGAGCAATACCGGCTTGCCGTCGATGAACACCAGCGAGGCCTCGGTGCTCATCTGACTGGCGTCGGGGATTTTCTCGCTGAAAAACGATTGATTGCGGGGCGCCACGCGGACGACGGCGGCATCGATACCGGCCGAGCGCGCCAATGCCACGAAGGTCCGATTGATCTCATCGGCGGATCCAGCGCCGGCGTTGAGCACGTCATTGGCGTTGCGGCTCGCCGCTGGTTTCGTGCTGTCGGTGCCGAAGCTCAGGTTGTGCAGCTTCTGCACGCGCGCATAGATCTTTCGTGACGACTCATCGGCATTCGACGCCTTCGAATCGAATGCGCCGCCGGCCTTCGTGAAGCTCTCGATGCTCTTGGCGTACTGCTTCGCCTGCGCTTTCCAGAAGTCGTCGGGCCGGAGGTACCCGTTCGTGTAATAGAAGGCCACGTGCGGTTTGAGCTGCTCCTCCGGTGGCGCGAATGCCTCGCGTGGAAATGACGCGATGTGATCGAGCTCGAGGTCGTAGTGCGTGCGGTCGGCGCTTCGGACCGGGACCTTGCCCGCGGGCAGTCCCGAGTAGGTGAAGAACGTTTCGAACTCGCCTTTCGGATACGGGGTCAGCGTGAGCTTGGCGTGGAGAAGAGGGATGTCGCGCTGCAACTCCCAGAAGGTGTCGGTGAGAATGTTCTCCGCCTGGCGACGAAGAAAACGGTATTCGAGGATGCTTCCCGGCTGCACGTCGGCGAGGCTGAAGGTCTTGGCGTGCAGCGCCAGGCCACCAGCCTTGTACAGAACCTTGTCGAAGACCTTGCCGTCGAACGGGACGATCGTTCCATCGGGATGAATCGTGCGTGCGGAGATGTCGGTGACCAGTCCCAGAATCGGATAGCCGTTGACGTAGGGCACTTCGACGTCGCCGTATTTTTTGCCCTCGTCCGCGAAGATCTTGATGCGCACGTACTCGGATGAGAGGCCGTCGGTGTTGTCGTCGAGACGAACCCAGTCAAGTACGGCGGCCGGCGAACCATCCTCGCTCTTCATCGCCTTCTCGGCGTCGGTTGGCAGATGAAAATCCTGACCACGGGAGAATCCACCAGCCAGGAGAACGACAGGAAAGAGCACAGACAGAGCAAACACGAGGCGTATGACACGCATGGGGGGATTTCAACCTTTCGGGGCTTATTGGACGGCGGATGATCGCATACAACCGCTCACCGGCCTAACCGCGCCAGCATCTCCAGGTAATGCGCCGTTGGAGCGCTGCCGGTGTCGCTGATCCATTCGCCGGTGCGGTCGTTGCCGAGGTAGAGGATGATCGAGTGGAGGCCGGTGCGGGCGTCATCGCCGGTGAAGGAGCGGGCCAGGCGATTCATCTCGTCGGGACGCCCGGTGACGAGGGTCCAGCCGGGCTTCACGCCGTATCGCTTCGCCCACGCGGCAAGAGCCTCGGGCGTGTCGTGTTTGGGATCGATCGAGACGGAGACGAACGACACATCGCGCCCGAGGCGATCGCCGAGGGCGGATTGGAGATGGATGAGCGTGTGGGCGACGGTCGGACAGGCGTCCTGGCATCGCGTGAAGAAAAACGCCAGGACCACCACCCTCTGCGAGATCAGATCGCGATAGAAATGCAGCGGACGGCCGGTCTGGTCGACGACGTTGACGTCGGGGATCTCCTTCGCCGAGGCGATCGCGGCGCAGAGCAGCACCGCGATCGTGAGGGAACGCCAGCGCATCACTGGATGAAAACGAATTTCGCCACCGACGGGACGCCGTTGCGGTTGAGGATGAAGAGCATGTACGGCCCCGGCGGCGAGATCGAATTGCTGTCCGGCGCAGTCACCTGGAGCGTGTGGCCATGCGCGGTGAACTTCAGCCGCATGAAGCGCTGACTCATGTCGAAGGCGTGCGTCACCGCGCCGGGGCGGATCCAGGTCACCGAGGCGATTCGGGCGGCGTCGCGAGTCTCCACCGTGAAGGTCTCGCCGTACGCGACTTTCTTCGGCGCATGGCGAATGGCCGGACGGGCGCCCTTGAACAGATACGGCGGCGAGTAGATCTGGCCGCTGTTGTGATAGCGGCCGGGAGGATCGTAGCTCGTTCCCGGTGGCGCGCCCGGAAGCACTTTCGGCGGATGCATGCCCCACGGCGGAAGGCCGCCGCCCGCGCTCAGCACGCGAGCATCGGAAAGGAGCAGCGAGACCGAGTGATAGGTCCGGATCACGGACGCCTTCGCCATCGTGGTCCACTTTCCGGTCGACGGATTCCACAGTTCTGCCGCGTACACCGGCTTGTCGTCGTCGCTGAATCCCGGTCCGTACGATCCGCCGGTGGCGAGCACGGTGCCGTCCGCGAGGATGGTGGCGTTCATCTGCCGGCGGGCGTAAGCCATCGAACCGGTCGCCTTCCACTCCGGTTTCGCCTCATTCAGATCGATGACCTCGGCGCTTTTGACCGGAGGCCGGCCGCCGCCGACGGTCAGAATCTTTCCCGGCTCGTACGGCACGACGGAACCGTAGTCGCGATTGGCGACGGAGCTCGCCGGGCCCGGGATCCATTTGCCCGTCCCGCTGGTGTCGAGCCACGCCGAATCGGCCATCGGTCCGGCCATGAAGATGCGGCCGTCCGGCGCGAGGACAATGCGCGGATAGAGCGGCAGGTTCTCGTTCATCGCGCCGGTCAGATCGCGCCAGTGGCCGGCCGACCAGACCTGTGGCAGCGGATTGATGCCGTTCGCGCCATCGGGCGTTTGCGCGGGCGGCATCCGGCCGGAGACGACGACCACATCGCCATTCGGCAATGGCGAGGTGGTCGGGTACCAGCGGCCGGCGTTCATGTCGGCGCTCTTCGTCCACTTGTTCGTGCGGTAGTCGAAGATCGTCGACTGGATCGCGCCCCATCCGTCCCATTTATCGTGACCGCCGGCGGTGAGGAGCGTGCCGTCCGGCAGAAACGTCTGCCCGCCGCAGAACGGCTGGACGTATGGATTGAGCACCGATGTGAAGACGCTGGTGACCGGATTGCCGATCCACGTCTCCAGCTTCGTCACGCCATCCTTGCGCGCCCAGGCCACGATCTTCCCGTTCGGAAACAGCGCGGCATGGGTAGCGACGAACGGCCAGCGCTTGACCGGCGACCACTTGCCGACGACCGCCGGATCAGCAGCCTGCGCGACGTTGGCGAACGCGAGGAGAAGGACGACGAGCCGAAGAATCCGCACGAGTCACCTCCAAATGAATTGTTGGGAGACGTACGGCAGTATAGCAGTGCGGGGCCTACCCCTTCTCGAAACTCCCCATCTTCCGGAACTTCTTGTACCGCTCCTCCGGAAGCGCGGCCGGTTTGAGTTTCTGCAGCTCTTTCAACGCCTTCTCGAGATACGGCGCGAGGAGCTCGGCCGCCTTGGCGGGATCGGCATGCGCGCCGCCGTTGGGCTCGGGGACGATCTCGTCGATGATGGCCAGCCGTTTGAGGTCCTCGGCCGTGATGCGCATCGCCGCCGCCGCTTCGGCCGCCGCCGACGGGTTTTTCCACAAAATGGCCGCACATCCCTCGGGCGAGATCACCGAATAGACCGCGTGCTCGAGCATGAAGACGCGATCGCCCACGCCCAGCGCCAGCGCGCCGCCGCTGCCCCCTTCGCCGATGACGACGACGATGACCGGCACGGTGAGTGCCGACATCTCCCGCAGATTGACGGCGATGGCTTCCGCCTGACCGCGCTCCTCCGCGCCGAGGCCGGGATAGGCGCCCTGCGTGTCGATGAAGGTGAAAATCGGCAGGTTGAACTTCTCCGCCAGTTTCATCACCCGGATCGCCTTGCGGAAACCCTCGGGGCGCGGCTGCCCGAAGTTGCGGTGGATCTTCTCTTTGGTGTTGCGCCCCTTCTGATGGCCAACGATCGCGCACGGGATGCCGCGGAACCGTGCAAATCCGGCAACGATGGCAGGATCGTCGGAGAATCTCCGGTCGCCATGGATCTCTGTCCACTCTTCGAACAGATAGCCGATGAAGTCGAGTGTGTAGGGCCGCTGCGGGTGCCTGGCGACGAGCGTCTGCTGCCACGGCGTAAGGTTGGCGAAGATTTCGTCGGCGACTTTGGTAAGCTCGGCCTGCAACGCCGCGATCTGATCGGGATCCCCTTCAGCCGCGACGGTTTCCTCGATCCGGCGCCGGAGCTGCAGAATGGGCTCCTCGAACTGCGTCGGGTCTGGGTTCATAGGTGCGCGACCCTAACAGATGAATGACAT
>Ga0157378_10001047_pt1 | contig 25284 bp, 21 predicted proteins | sample M65metaG_FD_115309 | JGI IMG/M metagenome (GOLD analysis project Ga0157378, IMG submission 115309) | Miscanthus rhizosphere microbial communities from Kellogg Biological Station, Michigan, USA - M6-5 metaG | ecosystem: Host-associated > Plants > Roots > Rhizosphere > Soil | place: USA: Michigan...
GCGAAGTGGTCGTAGGACGCCGTTTGTATCGGTCCGGGCAGAGCGAATATCTCATCAATGGGCGTGTCGCGCGCCTGCGCGACATTCAGGATTTGTTCATGGGCATCGGCCTCGGTCCGGACTCTTACGCGATCATCGAGCAGGGCCGCATTGGCCAGATTCTCAGCTCCAAACCTACGGATCGGCGCGCGATTATCGAAGAAGCCGCCGGAATCACTAAATTCAAGACCAAGCGCCGCCTCTCGGAAGCCAAGCTCGAATCGTCAAAAGTTAATCTCTCGCGCGTCAATGACATCTACGTCGAAGTCGAGAAACAGCTGGGATCCCTCAAGCGGCAGGCTTCCAAGGCTCGCCGTTACGCGGAAATCCGCGAGCAGATGCGTGGCCTGCTGCGCCAGGTGATGGCCAGCAAAGCCAAGGAACTCGATATCGAAGCAGAGCGGCTGGCGAACCTGGTCGGCGGAATCTCGCAGCAGGAATCGCATGAAGCGCAATCCGTGAGTCAGTGGGAAGCGGAACAGGAGCGCCTCTCTTCGCGCACCTACGAACTCGAGGGCGAACTTCGCCAGCACCAGAACGTGTTGGGCCAGACCGCGCTGGAACTGGACCGCAGTGAAAATCGTATTCTCTTCAATCGCCAGCGCACCACCGAACTGACCGATCGGCTGAAACAATTGGAAATTGAAATTGAGCAAGGCGTCGCGCAATCCTCCAAGGTTGAAGCCCGGGCCTCGGCGCATGGCGAGTCCGTGACCACGATTCAAGGCGAGGTTGCGCGGGTTGAAGCTGTCCTGGGAAATCTCATTGCAGCGACCGCTGAAATTTCCGGCGCGCACGATTTCGCGGAAGGCCGTATCGCGGCACTGCGCCGTTCGGCTGCGGAACTCGGCGACGAACTGACGCGTTTGCATGGAGACCAGGCGCAAGCCGAGCAAACACTCGCGCATCACATTGAAAGCGTTACTCGCCGCGAGCAGCAGGAGCAGCAACTGCTCGAAGAAGCCCTGCATCATCGCGAACGTGCACAGGCGGCCGATCTGCACTGGCAATCGGTGCTCGAACGCACCAAGCGCCTGGAAGAACTGGTGCGCAACGCGCAAGCGCGCATTGCCGATCTTCGCCACCAGCAGCATGAGTCCAATGCACGAGCCGGCACTTCGCGCGATGCTCTTGCGGGCGGCCGCGCGAGGCGCGCATCCGTGGAGCAGATTTTGAATGAGCGCTCCTACACCGCCGATGCGGTTCAGAAGCTCTTCGCTTCTTCCAGCGAGGGCGGCGACGAATCGACCGGCTTTCGCGCTGTAGGCGTGCTCGCCGACTACGCCGAGGTTGGGCAGGAATACGAACACGCCATCGAACAATTTCTGCGCGACGAACTGGAGTACGTGGTCGTTGAGACTTTCGACGTGGCCCGTGCGGGAATTGCCATGCTGCGCGATGAAGTCGGCGGCCGCGCAACGTTCTTCGTGGATTCACTGCGCAAACTGAATCTGCAGCCGAACGAGCCGATCATGCCGTTCGAGATTGAGCGGGAAACCGTTTCGAGTCTTGATCGCCTGGTGGAATTCCGGGACCCGCTCGGTCCGGCGGCAAAACAATTTCTACCGCGTCTGCAGTCCGCATTTCTTGTGGAACAAGCTGACGTGGCCGAACGGCTGGCTCGCGACAATCCCGCGTATTCCTTCTTAACGCCGGATGGCACTACCTATCAGGGCCGCGTCGTCAGTGGCGGCCGCCCGTCGGAAACGGGTCCGCTGGGAATGAAGCGCGAATTGCGAGCGCTCGATGCCGAAGTCCTGCAACTCGAACGCGCAGCCTCGGAAGCGCAAGCTGTGCTGCAGCATATCGAAGAAGAACTTCGCGCGAGCGAGACGACTCTCGAACAGGCTACGGCCCAGCACGTGGAGTCTGAAAAGATCGAAGTGGCTGCGACGTTGCAGCGCGATCAGGCGCGCGGCGACATGGTGCGCCTCGGAATCGAGCTGAGCGATTGCCAGTCGGAGCTTTCCCATTTGCGCAACGATGCGGCTGCCGCCCAGCGCCGCGCCGAAGCCGCACAACAAAGGCGCGGCGAAGTCTCCACCGCCCGTGCGAATGCCGAGCAGGAAATCGCCGAGGCCATGGAACAGCAATCGGCCTTGCGGCAAACCGCGCAGGCGCGGCAGGAGGAGTTGTCAGCGCGACGCGCGGAGATGGCCGCGCTGGCCGAGCGACTGTCCAGCGCCGAAACGATCGCGGCACGGATTGCGCATGAACTTCAGGAAATTGTCGCGCGGCGTTCAGCCCTGGTCCTGCAGCACGAATCACTGGTCAAGGAACAGGAACAGCTTGCGTCGCAGACAGCGGAGCATCAACGGCAGGTCGAATCGCTGCGCGCGGAAAAGCAGCGGCTCGAAGCGCGCGGCGCGGAGATGGAACGGGAATTCGAGGCCACACGCGTTCGCCTGACGCAGGTGGACGATTCCCTGCGCCAGGCTCGCCAGAAGCTGGGCGATTTCCGCGAGGAACGCAGCAAGCTGGAAATCGAGCGCGCTCGCAACGAATCCGAACGTGAGCACTTGCGCCAGTCCTGCATCGAGGAACTGAACGTGCAGCCGGAAGACTTGATCGCGGAATTCCCCGCGCTCTTGTCGGGCGAGGAATTGCGCTCATCTGATGCGCAATATCACGAGTTGAAAATGCGCATCGAGTCTATGGGTCCGATCAACATGATGGCCTTGGAGGAATACAACGAATGCGAGCAGCGCTTCGAGTTCCTGGGGCGCGAACGGAGCGACCTGCTGCAATCGATCACCGACACGCAGCAAGCCATCGCGGAGCTCGATGAAGTATGCAAATTGAAATTCCAGGAAGCCTTCACGGTGATCAATTCCAACTTTGCAACGGCGTTCCACACGCTTTTCGGCGGAGGTACGGGCGAGATGAGATTGTCCGAACCGGATAGCTCGGGCGAGCCGGGCATAGACGTCGTGGCGCAGCCCCCGGGAAAGCGCCTGCAGAATGTGCTGCTGCTGTCGGGTGGCGAAAAAGCCATGACCGCGCTGGCGCTGTTGATCGCTATATTCCGCTACCAGCCGAGTCCGTTCTGCATCCTGGACGAAGTGGATGCGCCGCTCGATGAAGCCAATGTCGGACGCTTTACCAAACTGGTCTCTGAGATGAGCGCGGGCACCCAGTTCATCGTCGTCACGCACAACCGGCGAACGATGGAGATGGCTACCGTGCTGTACGGAGTGACCATGCAGGAACCGGGTGTCTCCAAACTCGTCTCTGTGCGTTGGGATGAGCCGGCCGCCGCGCAGGCCGCAACCAACGCTGCATGATTTTTCCAAGTAGCACACGCTTTCAGCCTGTGGCCTTGGTCCCTGCAGGGACTAACCCTACACAGACTGAAGTCTGTGCTACGAAAACGTGGGAAGTGAAAAACTTTGCACACCACTCCCGTTTTTATTTTTCGAAAAATAGTTTTCCACTTTTCGTTTTTCTTCTCCGTTGACTTCGTCTCCCCGTAGGCTAGAATGACCGCCTCTCTGAGGGGTAGATTATCGTTGGCTTCTCCAAAATTAAATAATGTCGTCTGGGAAACAAATCTTCCCGGCATTCACTTTCTGAATCGCGGCAAAGTACGTGATTTATACGAGGTGGGCGGCCAATTGCTGCTCATCGCCACGGACCGCCTGTCCGCTTTTGATGTCGTGCTGCCCACGGCCATCCCGGATAAGGGCCGCGTCCTTACGCAATTGTCGTTGTTCTGGTTCAATCTGCTGCGCGAAGTGATTCCAAATCACATCGTCAGCGCAACCGAGTTGCCACCGGAACTTGCGCAGTACCGCGAGCAGCTCGAAGGCCGCACCATGCTGTGCCGGCGCACGAATCCCCTGCCGATCGAGTGCGTTGTCCGCGGATACCTGGTCGGCTCCGGCTGGAAAGATTATCGCGCCACCGGGAAAGTCTGCGGGATTACGCTGCCGTCCGGGCTGCGTGAATCAGAGCGCCTGCCCCAGGCGATTTTTACGCCATCGACCAAGGCCACCACGGGCCACGACGAGAACATCTCATTCGACGAAGCGGTAAAGCTGATTGGGGCGGAGCTTGCCGAAAAAGTGCGCACGGTCAGCCTGGAAATTTACCGTCGTGCCGCCGCCTACGCCGAACCTCGCGGAATTATTCTGGCGGACACCAAATTTGAATTTGGCCTCATCGGAGATGAATTGATCTGGATTGACGAGGCCTTGACCCCGGATTCCTCACGTTTCTGGCCAGCGGACGGCTACCAGCCCGGCCGCGCGCAGCCCTCGTACGACAAGCAATACGTGCGCGACTACCTCGAACGGATCGGGTGGAATAAACAGCCGCCCGGACCGGACCTCCCCCACGATGTCGTTGCCGCAACGCGCGAAAAATACAGGGAAGCGTACCGGCAGTTAACGGGCCAGGAACTCAGCTAGGCGCGGTGCCGGATCGTCCGGCAGCGAACAACTCTTGTGCGGAGCGTGCTACGGTGAAGGAGCAATTGGAGTCGCTGGTAGGAATGATGGTCGAGCGCGGAATCCACTTCGACGAAGCGGTAAATGAATTTGAAAAGAAATTTATCAAGCGCGTGCTGGAGAGGTTTCACGGCAACCAATCCCGCGCCGCGCGCTTGCTGGGAATTCATCGCAACACGCTGAGCCGCAAGATCGAACTGTACAAGCTCGATCACCGCCATCACCGCCGATGAAGCGATAACTCGACTCTGTCACTTGGCTCCCCGAATTTTCCGACAAGATTAGGTCGCTAGGTGAGGCGAATTGGCGCGCGCTTCGTTGTAGCCAGACGCGAACACAGGAACCCGAAAAGCAAATGGCCCCGGAAACTTTTCCGGGGCCATTTGGTTTTTTAAGAAAGTCTGTAGAGGTCAGTTTCCTACGAGGCTTTCTTCGCAGGAGCCTTTTTGGCTGGCGCCTTCTTTGCTGGCCCCTTGTCGGTTGGCAGATCTTCCATATTGATCTTGGCTTTTTCCCAGGTCAGCATGAAAGGATTCTGCGTGTAGCCGCTCAGGGTACCTGTAAAACGAACCACGGCATCCTTCTCCAGCTTCTTGGCATCCGGTTGTCCCTCGACCTTGACGGTCATGTTGGACGCGGTAGCCGCTTCAATTTCCTCGGGCGTTGCACCGCGGAAAACTTTGAGCAGGACGCTATCGCCTTCGGACGTCGGCGGTTCCATGACGCGAACTCCAACGTCCGGATATTCGAGCCCGCAGCTGGCCAGCCACATGGCCTTGCCCGCATCACCACCAGCCATCAATGCGGGGATAAAGTTGGCCGTGTCATCACGAGCCTTCTGCAGATCGGCCGCGCTCGGGACATTTAACGTCGCCGGTTTTTCGGTTGCGCTGGCAGCCAGAGTCAATAATTCGTTGACTTGCTCATCGACGAGCTTGTCGCACGCGGGCTGCTGGTAGCGAATGATCTGGTTTTTCAGGTAGGCCCGAACCTGCGCGTCGTTCGGAATCTTCAAACTGATCGCGCGCGCCAGTTCCCAGAACCCATCAGTGCCCATGGGTGGGGCCATCTGCAAATCAACGATGCCGAGACGATAGTGAGAAACAGCGTCATTCGGATCGATCGAGAGCAGCGTCTTGTAATACCCGGCTGCGGCCGTGTAGTCCTTCAATGTGGTCGAAGAAAGAGCCGCAACGGCGTTGAACAAAACCTTGACGCCCTTCTTTTGCGTTTCGAATTGAGCCGCCTCAACATTGTCGGGCTTCTTCAGATCTTCCAGCGCTTTGAGCCCCGCGAGTGCCGCGTCCCGCGCCTTGTTCAGCGCGTCGGGAGTCTGCAGCGATTTGTCGGCCATGCCCAGATAAAACCCTTGAGCGCGCGTGTAGTACGCTTCGAGCTTGCCCGTCGCGTCAATCTTGTCGCCCAGCGCGATCATGCGGTCGGCGTACTCGATCACCTGGGCATAATTCTTCAGCGCCATGTACGTTGTGTAGTAATCGCGGTACACGTACGGCATCAGCGTGGAGTTGGGATAAGCTTTCACGAAATCGTCGAGAAGTTTGACCTTTTGCTGAGGATTCGTTTCCTTGCTTGCCGCCTGGTATTGGTTATACTCCGCCATTGAATAGCCGGGCTTGGCCTGGTCCGCCGGCGCCTGTGGTGCGGCCCACGCTTTGTCCGCGCCAGTTCCCATAGCCAGCGCGATCCACAACAGACCGGCGCCAGTCACAATCCACTTTCGTATCATCGGCTTCCAGCCTCCTCAGCAAGTTTCACAGAAATCGAATTCAAAAAAAGGAGCAGAATATCTGCAGGCCCAAAAGCTCTCGGATTATAGGGAATCCTTCTGTAGGGCGCAAGCGCGATTCCCTCCCGCGAATAAACCGGAGTTACCGCTCGCCCGCTCTCGAGTGCGTCCGACAATTGAGGCGAGTGCTAATATTATGATGACAATCTCCGGCACAGGGTAGCCTGAGCAGAGAATATCATTACTCCGGCCATAAAGGAGAACCAATGCCCATCGGTGATGTTCTTGCAGGTAAGGTCGCCCTAATTACCGGGGCCAACCGTGGCATCGGCTTCGCGATCTCGCGCCGCCTGGGACAAATGGGAGCCCTCATCTCGATTTGCGGGCGCGACCAGGGAAAACTTAATCGTGCGGTGGCTACTCTTCGGGGCGAAGGAATCACGATTCTGGAGACGCAAGCAGACGTCGTGCGCGCGGACCAGATTTCCTCGCTGATTCAGAAGACGCAACACGAACTCGGCCCGATTGACATCCTCGTGAACAATGCCGGAACCGGTGTGTTTGGCCCGTTTCACGAATTCGGTGAAAACGACTGGAACACCGTGATGGACACAAATTTGAAGTCGGTATTTCTTGCGTGTCGCGCCGTTGCTCCGGAAATGATCCGCCGGCAAACCGGACATATCATAAACATCAGTTCCCTGGCGGGGAAAAACACGTTCGCCAGGGGCGCTATCTATTGCGCGTCCAAATGGGGCCTGATGGGCCTGTCCGGCTGCATGGCGGAGGACCTGCGCGGATATGGAATACGCGTGAGCGTCATCTGCCCCGGTTCCGTGGCAACGGAGTTCGCCGGGCAGGGTGGCAAGGACCATTCCAAAATGCTGCAGCCGGAGGATATTGCGCATGCGGTGGCGGCTCTCGTAACGCAAACCCCGGAAAGCTTTATCAGCGAAGTGCATATTCGTCCCACTCGGAAACCGTAAAACCCACTAATCCCCAACGCGGACTTCCCCCGGACGTCCTGCTTCTCTTCTACGCGGATTGAGGAGCCGCGGATGCCTGCGGGCGGACCGTGCACAATCAGCGCCAACGTTTGTCCTCTTGACAATAGTCGTTATAACGAGTATTGTTCCATCATGGAAAAGAAAGCCGAGCCAAAACGCCATCCGCATGCCCGCCTGGAAGCCAGGGTTTTTGTCAGCCTCATGCGCGCCGCCGATGCTCTCGCTCGTGGCGCGGAGGACCTGCTGAAGCCCCACGGACTTTCCGGAACCCAGTACAACATTCTGCGCATCTTAAGGGGTGCTGGCGAAAAGGGACTGGCCTGCCGCGAGGTTGGAGGAAAACTCATCTCGCGCGATCCGGACATTACTCGCCTATTGGACCGACTGGAATCGCGCGGGTTGATCGTCCGTGCGCGTGAAGCCACGGACCGTCGCGTGGTTAAGACGCGCATCACGGCGGAAGGGCTTCGCCTGCTCGACGAACTGGACAAGCCTGTCGAGGAATTGCATCGCCGCCAGTTACGCCACCTTCCAGCTAAAGAGCTGCGGCAACTTTGGATTTTACTGGAGAGCGCGCGGGGCACTGGTTCGGAGCGCGACGCGTCCGATTGATTTTCTTAGCACGAGGCCCAAGCCTTCATAAAACGACGACAGCAAAGGAGACATCAATATGAGTACAGCAGCTGCACCGACCCTCGGCACAAAACCAGCATTATGGAAAATCGATCCCGCCCATTCCGCCGCGCATTTCAGTGTCCGGCACCTTATGATTTCTAATGTTCGTGGCGAATTCACCAGGCTTAGCGGCGCCGCGGTGATCAACCCGACCGATCCCACGAAATCGTCCGTCGAGGTTGAAATTGACGCGTCCTCCATCAACACCCGCGAACCACAACGCGACGAACATCTTCGCAGCGCCGATTTCTACGATGTTGCAAATCATCCCAAAATTACGTTCCGCTCATCGCGGGTTGAACCTCACGGGGCGGACGAATTCAAGGTGACGGGCGACTTAACGATTCGAGGCGTAACAAAGGAAGTCAGCCTGGACGTGGAAGGCCCCACTCCCGCCGTGAAAGATCCCTGGGGCAACATCCGCGCCGGCGTCACGGCGACCGCGAAAATCAATCGCAAGGATTTCGGTCTCGCGTGGAATGCTTTGACCGAGGCAGGCGGCGTCGTGGTAGGCGACGAAGTAAAAATCACGATCGAGGCCGAACTGATTCAGCAAGCCGACGCGGCTTGACCCGGCGGCAGCGAGCCCAGCGCAAAACATTGTGGCGGTTGTCTCTCTTGGCCGGACGGGTAGCGCCCGTCCGGCCAAGAGTCTTTCAAGAGAAACTCTCAGAAAGGAAATTTTTGATGCATACCAAAATGAAAAAAACAGCGGAAACGCAGGTTCCCATTCACGAATTAATTGGCGGACGATGGAGTCCACGCGCCTTTTCGGATCGCCCGGTCGAAGAAGACAAACTGGTGGGACTTTTTGAAGCGGCCCGCTGGGCGGCCTCCTCCAGCAACGAACAGCCCTGGGCTTTTATTGTGGCGACCCAGGCAGATCCGAAAAATTTCGAGGCCATGGCCGGCGTGCTGGTAGAATTTAACCGTGCTTGGGCAAGCAAGGCGCCGGTTCTGGTCCTGACCCTTGCGCATACCCAATTTGAAAAAGATGGCCGGCCCAACCGGTACGCGTTCTACGACCTGGGTCACGCGGCGGCGAATCTGACGTTGCAGGCGACTGCGGTTGGCCTGATGGCGCATCAAATGGCAGGGTTCGACAGCGCCGCCGCACGAGAGCGTTTTGCGGTACCAGCGGGATGGGAGCCGGTCAGCGTGATTGCTCTAGGCTATCCGGGAGATCTGGAATCGCTGACGCAACAGCTGCAGGAACGCGAAGTTGCCCAGCGCAAGCGCAAACCGCTGGAGACTTTTGTTTTTTCCGGCGCCTGGGGAAATCCGGCGGCGATCGCAAGCTCGACAAAATGAAATGACCGAAATGCTGCAGTTCGTGGTCCGGCACGGTTACCTGCTGATGTTCGCGTGGGTCTTTGCCGAACAGGCGGGTCTGCCGATTCCGTCGGCGCCGCTGCTCCTCGCCGCCGGCGCACTTTCCGGAATGCACCAGATGAATCTGGCCACGTCGATTGCGTTTGCCACGCTCGGAGCCGTGGCCAGCGATTCGATGTGGTATGAACTCGGCCGCCGGAAAGGTGTGCGCGTCCTTCAGCTGCTTTGCAGGATTTCGCTCGAGCCGGACTCTTGCGTCCGAAGAACCCAAATCAGCTTTACACGCAACGGCCCGCGCGTGCTGCTGGGCGCCAAATTTATACCCGGTTTAAACGCCATGGCCGCTCCACTGTCCGGCATTATCCGGATGGGATGGCAAAAGTTTCTGTTGTACGACGCCGCCGGCGCGCTTGCCTGGGTGGCCGCCTTCATGGTTACGGGTTACGTGTTCAGCGGCGAACTTGAGCGAATTGCCGCGAGTGCCGCGTACCTCGGGGAAGGATTGCTTTTTCTGGTACTGGCGGCGTTCGCGGGGTACATTCTCTGGAAATTCTATAATCGCCGGAAGTTCCTGCGAAAACTGAAGATTGCGCGCATCACTCCTGAAGAACTGAAAGAAAAAATCGATGCCGGCGAGGATGTCATCGTGGTTGACCTGCGTCATTCACTTGACTTTGAGGCCAACCCGGAAACGATTCCCGGAGCGCTGCACATCGATGCAGCGGACCTTGAGGAAGCCTACGAAGTTATCCCGCGCGACCGGGAAATTGTTTTGTTTTGCGCCTGCCCGAATGAAGTAACCGCCGCGCGCCTGGCGCTTCTGCTGCGCAGCAAAGGAATCACCAGAATCCGGCCGCTCTCGGAAGGATACGAAGGCTGGCGCAAACGGGGCTTCCCCCTGAGTCTAGCCAAGGACGAAACAGGCGAGGCGGAGGCCGCAAACGTATAACTAGCTCGTACTCCAACAAAAAATCATGGTCGGGATTTTCAGCGAATAAAGTTTAGAGCCGCGGAAGTACGATGCCCTGCTGCGACTGGTACTTCCCCTTCTTATCCTTATAAGAAACTTCGCATTCCTCATCGGACTCGAAGAAAAGAACCTGGCACAGCCCTTCGTTCGCGTAGATTTTGGCCGGCAAAGGAGTCGTGTTGCTGATTTCGAGCGTGACAAAACCTTCCCACTCCGGCTCAAATGGCGTCACGTTCACGATAATCCCGCAGCGCGCATACGTTGATTTGCCGAGGCAGATGGTCAAAACGTTGCGCGGCACGCGAAAGTATTCCACGGAGCGGCCAAGAGCGAAAGAATTCGGTGGGACCAGGCATTCCTTGCCTTTAAATGCGACCAGGGAGCGCGAATCGAAGTGTTTGGGGTCAACAATTGTCGAATTCACATTCGTAAAAATCTGGAATTCGTCAGCCACGCGGATGTCATAGCCATAGCTGGAGACTCCGTAGCTGATCACGCCTTCGCGGACCTGGCGATCCTCGTACGGCTCGATCATCCTGTGTTCCATCGCCATCCTACGTATCCAGTGATCCGGCTTTACCGACATCCAAACCCTCCTGAGCAGCGTTCACTTGCTATGTGGGACCCACTGAAGGCGACAAGCGAGGCCACAAAGACGCGCATCTTAACCGAGCGCGTTCACCTTGACAACCCGCAACTGCGTGTCTAGCATAGCTTGCCGTTGAATAGCGGGAGGCTGCAGTGATCAAGCTGGATATCGTAAATGCGGTGGTAAACAAGACCGGAGTAAGCCGCACGAAGGCCGAACAGGCCGTGGAAACAGTCTTTGAAGCCATGAAAAGTGCGCTTGGCAAAGGTGAAAGAATCGAGTTGCGCCGCTTCGGTGTATTCAACGTGCGCCCCCGTAAGACAGGCATTGGCCGAAATCCGCGCACCGGCCAGGAAGTCAGCATCCCTCCCGGGAAAGCAGTGCGCTTCAAGCCCGGCAAGGAACTGCAGACGCTTTAAGTGAGTTTCGTGTTGCGCTCGTAATTCCCGGCATTTCTCTCTTGCGTCGCAGTGCACCGCGATTTCTGTTCTCTTCCGGCGCGACACGCATCTAATTGGCCATGGCGGATCGCAGCGAATCTGAATCCACTCCGGCAGGAACCATCACTCCGCTCGCCCCCACGTGGGACATGCCTCCCGATCAGTACTGGGAGAATCGCGAAGCCCGCAGGCAGCGGAAGTCGCTGGCGATAGCGATCCTGCTGTTCGTTCTGACGTTAGCCTCCACGCTAGTGGTCGGTGCGCAATACGCCGCATCGTACGCTTCCGGCCAGTCCCCTGATTTTGATCAACTGTTTTCCATGTACGGTGTTTTGCTTGCGCATCCCCAACTGTTGCTCTCCGGCGTACCGTTCGCTTTTACTCTGATTGGAATTTTGCTGGCACATGAGCTGGGCCATTTTTTTGCTTGCCGCTACTATAGAATTTCCGCCAGCTATCCCTATTTCCTTCCCGCACCGACGCTGATCGGAACACTCGGGGCATTCATCCGCATTCGGTCGCCTATTTACAATCGCAATGCGTTGTTTGATGTGGGTCTTGCCGGACCGGTGGTCGGTTTTCTATTCGCGGTCCCGGCTTTGGCGATTGCCGTTCTTTATTCGAGGGTGGTGCCGTTTTCAGATGCGCACGCTTCCGTGGTTTTTGGACAGCCGTTAGTGATGCGCATTCTGGTCGCCGCGATCCGCCCCGGAGTCGCGCCAGGAGATTTGCTGCTGCATCCGGTGGGTCGCGCGGCGTGGGTGGGCTTTTTTGCGACGGCGCTGAATCTGCTGCCGGGCGGACAACTGGATGGCGGCCACATTCTGTATTCCGTCGCCAGCAAGTATCACCGGAAGATTACGCTAATCGTCGCGCTGCTTCTGATTCCACTTGGACTGGCTTTCTGGAAGGGATGGATCATGTGGTCCGCGCTGCTGCTGGCGATCGGATTCCGCCATCCGCCATTGCTCAACCGCCGCGAAAAACTGAATCGCACGAGGCTCGTATGGGCAGCGGTCGCAGTGCTAATTTTTGTTTTGTGCTTCATGCCCATGCCGGTCATGATCCGATAGGCCGTGGTAGCACAGACTTCAGTCTGTGGACTTTCTGCTCGGCACCACAACCGTAAATCACAGACTGAAGTCTGTGCTACTAAAGAACCTAAAACAAACTGAGCGGGTCCACATCCACCTGAACAGCCTTTTGCGGAATTTCTTTCTCCTCACTGAAGGCCAATAAATCTGAGACCGCCCGCGTAAGCTGCACGCGCTTCGGCGCCTTCAGTAAAAATTGGAACCGATACTCACGTTTCAACCGCGCCAGCGGCGCCGCCGCCGGCCCCAGCACTTTCACGCCGCGCGATTCCTGCGGCGCGAGAAACGCAGAAAGCTGCCGCGACCAACGGATGGCGTTCTCAATTTTCGTGTCCCGCACCAGTATGCTGGCCAGCGCCGTGAACGGCGGGTAATGCAACAGCCTCCGAAACTGCAGTTCCTTTTCAAAAAAAGTGAGATAGTCCTGCCGCGCAGCCAGCTGAATCGCGTAGTGCTCCGGATAGTACGTCTCCACCATCACTTCGCCCGGCAAATCGCCGCGTCCTGCGCGTCCCGCAACCTGCGTCAGCAGCTGAAACGTGCGCTCTGCCGCGCGAAAATCCGGCAGGCTCAGTTGCGAATCCGCCGAAATCACGCCGACCAGCGTGACCCGCTGAAAATCGTGTCCCTTGGCAACCATCTGCGTGCCCACCAGAATATCGATTTTCCCTGTGGCAAAATCGCCGAGCACCTGCTGATAGGCGTGCTTGGTGCGCACCGAATCCCGGTCCAGACGCGCGACCTTGGCGCCGGGAAATTTCTCGCGCAGTTTTTCCTCCAGCTGCTCCGAACCCGCGCCAAAAAAATACACGTGCTCCGAATCGCATTTCGGGCAGTTTTCCGGCACGCGCCGCGCAAAACCGCAGTAATGGCATTCCAGGCGGTTGCGCTGCTTGTGGTAGGTCAGCGAAATGCTGCAATTTTCGCACTGCACGCCCGCACCGCACGACCGGCAGATCACGAACCAGGAATAGCCCCGCCGATTTATCAGAATCAGCGATTGCGTTCCTTCGGCCAGTCGCGCAGAGATCGCATCGCTCAGCTTTGCGGAGAGCGGTCCAACCTTGTGTGTCGATTTGAAATCCTCTCGCAGGTCGACGATCTCAACGGGCGCCATCGGCCGGTTTTCCACTCGCGAATCGAGCTGTAACAGCCGGTATTTTCCCGACCGCGCATTCTGAAAACTTTCCAGGGACGGCGTCGCCGACCCGAGCAGTGCGACAGCCCCTTCCAACTTGGCGCGGACCACCGCCACATCGCGCCCGTGATACCGAGGCGTCTCTTCCTGCTTGTAGCTGGCCTCCTGCTCCTCGTCGACCACGATCAGCCCCAGATTTTCGAGCGGCGCAAAAACCGCGGACCGCGTGCCCACCACGACGCGAGCCTCGCCTCGACGCACGCGCCACCATTCACGGGCGCGCTCCACGTCCGGCAACGCGCTGTGCAGCACAGCAACACCAGTTCCGAAACGCGCGCGAAACAATCGGCCGCACCACAGCGTCAGCGCGATCTCCGGAACAAGAATCAGCGCGCTCTTGTTCCTCGCCAGCGCCGCTTCAACCGCGCCCAGATACACTTCCGTCTTGCCGCTGCCGGTGACGCCGTACAAAAGCCCGGTTGTGAACTTGCCGGTATCGAGCCATCCGCGAACGACTCCCAATTCGCGTTCCTGGTCCGGATTCAGAATATTAGAGGGCGGCGTGTAATCGGTGCCGAATAGATTGTCTTCCGCGACCACCGGTTCTTCCCAGCTCTTCAGCTTTTCCTGGCGGATCATGCGTTCCAAGAGCGGGCGCGAAACACGAGCGAGTTTTGCGAGTTGCGGAAGCGGCAAGGGGCCGCGCTCCTCGGCAAGCACATGAAAAACGCGCGCTTCTTTTTCGGGGAGAGACGCGATCTCGTTCTTCTCGTCCGCCTCTTGGCCCGGGGTGGTGTTCCAGGCGATAATTTTTTGCACGCGCGCATGCCTGCGCACAGCAACCTCGCGCGCCTCAAGTTGTTTTCGCCGTTGCAAACGCTCGGCAGCCGCTTCGCCTCCGGGAAGCTTGCGCAATCGATCCGCTCGCACGGGCTTCCCCTCTATTTCCATGAGCGAAAGCAGCGCCAGTTCGGCGACTTCCGATTCGCTGCGATTCCCTGCCGCATGGAGTTGGGCGAGGTGCGCTCTCCCTGCGTCAGTGATCAGAAATTCGCGCTCGTGCCGCAGATCGATCTCCGGCGGCAGCATGGCGCGGAACACTTCTCCAAGCGGCGCCACATAGTAGCCGGCAACCCAGCGGCCCAATTCCACGAGGCTCGCCGGCAGCGCCGGAATCGCGTCCAGCACCTCGACAATTTCCCTGACATTTTTTACGCGCGATGGATCCGGCCGGCGCACGGGAGCTTCCACGATCACGCCGGTCATTGCACGATTGCGAAACGGAACGATCACGCGGCTGCCCACGGAGATTACTCCGGCCAGGCGCTCGGGAATCTCATACGTAAACAGAGTGCGCAGCGGAACCGCCAGCGCAACTTCGCAATAAGTGGGAGGCATGTGCGGGAGTTAGTGTAGCCGGAATCCGTCTTGAGTAGGACAGGCTTCAGCCTGTCTGGTTTAATCCGCAGTAGGCCACAAATCTAAACCAGACAGCCTGAACAGGCTGCGAAAAAAATGACTTGTTGTCATTCTGAGCGAAGCGAAGAATCTCTCTTCGATTTAAGTATAAGAGAACAAACAAAAAGAGATTCTTCGCTTCGCTCAGAATGACAGCGTTTTGAGTTTCTCCGCAGCCTGTGAGGCCTGCCTACTTGGAAGCCTTCTTCGCTTTCAGACCCAAATGAGCCATTACCTTTTGCAGATCTTTCCATACCTCAGCCTTGGCCGGGGGATTGCGAAGCAAATACGCCGGGTGATAAGTAGCAAGAAGTTTTGTGCCGCGGTAGTCCAGCCATTGACCGCGAAAACGCGAAATGGGCTCTTTGGTCTTGAGCAGCGCCTGCGCCGCGGTCAATCCGAGGCATACGATCGCCTTCGGCTGGATCACGTCAAGCTGGCGATACAAATAGGGCGAACAGGTGCCCACTTCATCTTCCTCAGGCCTGCGATTTTCCGGCGGCCGGCATTTCACCACGTTGCAGATGTAAACCTGATCGCGCTGCAGCCCCATGGCCTCGATCATCTGCGTCAGAAGTTTCCCCGCGCGGCCCACAAACGGCAGCCCTTGCACGTCTTCATCGTGCCCGGGGCCTTCGCCGACAAACACCAGCTCGGCGCGCCCATTTCCCGAACCAAATACAATTTTATTGCGCGTCGTGTGCAAGCGGCACCGCGTGCATTCGCCCAGATCCTCGCGAATCCGCTCCAGCGTATCGCCTTCGATGCGGTCGGCGTTCTCAAACAATCCCTGCGAATTCAGGATAGAAAGCACGGCAGCAGGCTGCGCACTTTTCACCGACGTGCCGGCAGCCGGCGCTTCCGCCGGTAACTCGACAGCCAGCGCCGGCGGCATCGCAGGCAATTCGACAAGCGAGCTTTTCGCCGCACGTGTGATCGAGCGTTTTCCCATGGTTCTCCGGTCGGTGTAAAACGCACCGAGATTCAAATCTTCGTAATAACGAAGCCAGGCTTCCAGTTTTTCGCGTGGTGTTTGCGTTGCGGAGGAATCGGTCGGCAATTTAGCGCACCCGCTGCGCTTCGGTCTTTTGTCCCATCGTCTGCCGCAGCCCGCGCAGTTGATCGAGGATGCGGTGCGCCGCGTCAACCTTGGGCATGCGGGGGTACGCTTTCTCGCTTCCGTCGCGGAAATACAGGGTGATGACGTTCGTATCGTGATCGAATCCGGCGCCCTCGGCCGTCACATCGTTGGCCACGATCAGATCGGCCTGCTTGGTTTCCAGTTTCCCTCGCGCATGCGCGGCTACGTTTTCGGTCTCCGCGGCGAAGCCGATCAGCACGCGGTCGCCCTTGCCGCGAGCCATGTCGGCCAGAATGTCTGGCGTGGATTCGAGTTCAAGAGTTAAGCGATTGCTCACGCGCTTCATTTTTTTGGCCTGTGGCGCCGCGGGCCGGTAATCCGCGACAGCCGCTGCCATGATCAGGGCCGTAGCGCCCGGAAAATGTTCAAGGACCGCGCGGTGCATCTGCTCCGTCGTACGCACGCTAACGAATTGCACGCCCTGCGGCGGATCAAGCCGCGTCGGCCCGCTGATCAAAATCACGTGCGCGCCTCGCCGGACAGCGGCCTGCGCCAATGCGTATCCCATTTTTCCGGATGAGCGATTGGTCAGAAAGCGTACCGGGTCCAGATCCTCGCAAGTTGGACCAGCCGTGACGATCACTGTCTCTTCCTGCAGATCGTGCGCAACTCCCAACCGAGCGAGAACGGCGCTGGCAATCGCATCCACCCCGGCCAAGCGGCCCGCGCCCGTCATTCCGCAGGCAAGGTAGCCTTCTTCGGGGGGAACAACGTGCACGCCGCGCGCCCGCAAAATCTCAATGTTTTCTCGTGTCGCGGCATGGTCCCACATATTGACGTTCATGGCGGGAGCGACCACCACGGGCGCTGTCGTCGCAAGATACAGAGTGGTAAGAAAATCGTCGGCCACACCGCGAGCCATTTTGGCAATCGTGTTCGCGGTTGCCGGAGCCACAACCAGAAGGTCGATCCGCTGCGCCACTGCGATATGCTCGATGGCGCTTTCCACATTCGCGCCGGCGGATTCCGTGCCGAACATGTCGGTAATTACTTTTTGTCCGGTGAGTGCGGCAAAAGTGAGGGGCGTGATGAATTCCTGCGCGCTCTTGGTCATCACCACCTGAACGCCGATGCCTTCCTGCTGGAGCTTGCGCACCAATTCAGCTGCCTTGTAGGCAGCCACTCCGCCGGAAACACCAAGTGCCACGCGCATAAAAGATTCGCGGCGTTATTTCTCGCGCCGCTTGCCGTCCTTGTCCAGCAGATCGCCCGGAATCTCCGGCAACTGGTATTCCAGCACTCCCGCGCCCAACTCCTCAATCGCCACGCGAGTGGATTTGTGCGAGCGCGGATTGGCTACCAGCGGTGACGCGCCGAGCATCAACTGCCTCGCCCTTCGCGCCGCCACCACCACGAATGCAAACTTGCTGTCCGGTGCCTGACTCTCTGCAGTCATAAGATCGCTATCCTCCAAAAGATTCCAATATTTTTGCCGCGCGCTCACTCAAACAGCTTCGAAGACAACGCGCAGCCACCGTAATCGCCTGAATTTCGCGTCCGGCGCGCTCCATATCGTCATTCACAACAAGAAAATCGTACTCTGGGTACCGCTGAATTTCCTGGCCCGCCCGTTCCAGCCTGCGCTTGATTGCATCTTCGGAGTCTTGTCCCCGCGCCCGCAACCGCCGTTCCAATTCGTCCTTCGCCGGAGGAAGAATAAAAATGGCCACCGCATGCGGCAGCTGTTGTTTTACCTGTTCTGCTCCTTGCACGTCAATTTCGAGCACCAGGTCCAGATCCTTGCGTCGCGCCTCTTCGAGCCACCGCCGGGGAGTGCCGTACTGGTGCTTTCCGAAAACGCGCGCATGTTCCAAAAATTCCCCGTCGCGTACCATGCGATCGAATTCCTCAGGGGATACAAAATCATACCATTTTCCTTTGCTTTCCGTGTTGCGGGGCGGTCGCGTGGTGCACGATACGGAAAACATGGTTCCGGGCACTTCCAGCATTTTCTGCACCAGCGTGGACTTGCCCGATCCCGATGGTCCGGACACGATAAACACCAGCGGTTGCTGTGCCTGTGCCAGCGTCATTCGACGTTCTGCGCTTGTTCCCGCAGTTTCTCGATGTCGGATTTTACTTCCAGCGCCAGGCTCGTGATCGCCAGGCCCTCGGACTCCACGCCGGGTGTCTTGGACAGCAGCGTGTTGGCCTCGCGCTGCATTTCCTGCAGCAGAAAATCCAGCTTCTTCCCCGCTTCGCCCGCGCTCAACAGTAAATTCCGGAACTGTTCCACATGGCTGCGAAGCCGCGCCAATTCTTCGCTCACATCGCTGCGTTCCGCAATCACGGCCGCTTCCTGCGCCAGTCGAATGGGGTCAAGTTGCACGCCCTTCAGCAACTCTCCGAGACGTTCAGTCAGCCGCCGCGCGATGGCAGGACGCACCCGCTCCGCGAGCGTCTCGACCTCCGCCGTCCTGCTCGCAATGCGTCCTAAAATTTCCTGCATCTCGTCGCTCAGCGCTTTCCCTTCGGAGCGGCGCATTACCTCCAGCTTGCCGAGCGCCTGTTGCAGGCAAGCCTCTACCTGCTCGCCCAGCCTCTCCTGCGTTTCCTCGCTCTGCAGTTCTCCCGCGCCGTTCGGGGTCGCGACGACGCCCGGCAGCCGGAAGAGCGCCACAAGGTCCGGCTCGGTTTTGACACCGAATTCCTGGCGCAACCGCTCGACGGCGGTCATGTAGGATTTCACCAGGTCGTGATTCACCTCGATGGCGCCCGTGCCGCCAGCCTCGTAGTAAATGTTCACGTCCACATGGCCGCGGCGCAGTTTGTTTCGAATGCTTTGCCGGATGCGCGATTCGAACACTTCGAAGCCGTCCGGCATTCGAAGATGAAGATCCAAAAAGCGATGGTTCACGCTGCGCAGGTTAATCCGCACCGCGCCGCCGTCGCGCTCGACGCGAGCCTGCGCGAAGCCGGTCATCGAATAAATTCCGGTCGTAGCCATGGTCGCCTTCATCAGTCAGCCTTTGGCGCGGGGGTCGCCGCGTCATCCACATCCGCAAACTGCATTTCGTACAGCCGCGCGTAAATGCCACCGCGCGCCAGCAATTCCTGGTGCGTGCCCGTTTCCGCGATCGAGCCGTCTTCGAGCACGATAATTTTGTCCGCGCGCCGGATCGTCGAAAGCCGGTGCGCGATCACGAACACGGTGCGGTCCATCATAAGGTTCGAAAGGGCTCGTTGCACCAGCATTTCGGATTCGGAATCCAGTTCCGACGTAGCCTCGTCCAGAATCAGGATGGGCGAGTCCTTCAGGATTGCGCGCGCAATGGCGATGCGTTGGCGCTGCCCGCCGCTCAGGCGCTGCCCGCGATCACCCAGCATGGTCTGGTAGCCCTGCGCCAACTCCAGAATGAAATCATGCGCCAGAGCCGCTTTAGCCGCGGCTTCCACGCGATCTTTCGGCAATCCGGGCCGGCCATAGCAGATATTGTTCCAGACCGTGTCATTAAAGAGAATCGTTTCCTGCGTCACGATGGCCATCTGCTCGCGCAGGGATCGCAACGTCACTTCACGCACGTCGTGCCCGTCTATTCGCAGCGTACCGGACGTCACCGGATAGAAGCGCGGCAGGAGATTCACCAGCGTGGTCTTGCCCGCGCCGCTCGAGCCGACAATGGCAATCACCTCGCCCGCGCGCGCTTCGAGTGAAATCTCGCGTAGGATCGGCAGGTCCGCATCGTATCCAAAGCTTACTCGATCAAATTCCACACTGCGCCCGAAAGGAGGAAGGGCGGGCAATCCTGGTTCCACCGCCGGCTCCTCGGAGCGGCCAATGTATTCGAAAACTTTGGCCGTGGCGCCAAAAGCCAGCTCAAATTGCTGGTACACCGTGCCCAATCCTTTTACGGGCTCGTAAGACTTGAACAAGGCGTAGAGAAACGTGACAAAAATTCCGGCCGTCATCGCGCCCATTTTGATCTGTACGCGAGCGTACATTAACACCAGAACTATTACCACCGCTCCGAGCAAATCCATCATCGGTGAAGTGGCCACCGCCGCGCGAATCCAGCGCATGTTCTCGCGCAATAATCGCCGTGCGGAATTGCGGAACTTGCCGATTTCAAAATCCTCCATCCCGAACGCTTTCACTACGCGGTTGCCGCTGACCGTCTCTTCCAGAATCTGCGACAGCTCGCCTATGCCTGCCTGGATCTTTTCGGTGGAACGCCGTATACGCTTGCCGAGCGTCCTGACCGGGAAAACCACCATCGGGAGCAGCACGACCGAACCAAGCGTCATTTTCCAACTGGTGGCCAGCAGCACCGCCAGCAGAAAAAACAAGGTAAAAATATGCCGGAAACCGACAGCCAAGTATTCCGAAAACGTGTTGCGCACCCGTTCGACGTCATTGATGACTGTGGACAGCAAACGCCCTGTCTGATGATGCTGAAAGAACCCAATGGGCTGGCGGATGACCTTCGCATAGACCTGGTTCCGCAGGTCCGTGACTCCCGCGATTCCCGCGTACTGCACCAGCAGGTTGCCAAGATATTCCGCGAGACCTTTTCCGAGGAAAACCGCCAGAATGGCGATCGAGAAAAGTGTTCCCACGCTATGAATGCTGGACGGCAGGAAAGAGTTCAGATAAATCGCCTGGTGCGTGAGAGGATTTTTCAGCAGAAGAAGCCTGGAATCGGGAGCGCCCGGATTGAGCACGCGGTCGAAGATCGGTGTGATCATGAGCGCGATCAATCCTTCAGCCAGGCCCACCACGGAAAGACACACCACGCCCATGACCAGCCGCAGTTTGTACGGCATGACGTAGCGCAATAGTCGCCCGAGTTCTTCGCGCTTCTTCAAAGAAATTAAACGATCCCCAGTGAAACGAAACCTAAGTCACGAGCGTTGGTACGCTACGAACCGCCCGCGCGTTTGTCAAGCCGCCGCGCCCCTGATGGCAGCTTCTTGTTCGTTAGTTTCGTTAGCTTCTTCAGTCTGCTCAGTTTCATTAGGACGGCTGAGCTTCAGCTCGGCCGTAATAGTTTTCTTAAAGCACCGGCTTTAGCCGCTGAAGCTTCAAGGGCTAAACGGGCCGCGGAAAACTCAAAACGTTGTCATTCTGAGCGAAGCGAAGAATCTCTCTTTGTTTATTCTCTCTTGCTTAAATCGAAGAGAGATTCTTCGCTTCGCTCAGAATGACACAATAGGTCCTTTTTTCCGCAGCGTCGCCTACTTTGCGATGTCGCGATGCACTACCTTGGATGCATATCCCTTTTTGTGCAGCGTCTTACGCACCGCTTCCGCCATCATCACCGAACGGTGCCGCCCACCCGTGCAGCCGAAGGCAATCGTCAGGTAGCTTTTCCCCTCGCGTATATAGTGCGGGATCAAATAGATGAGCAAGCCTTCGACGCGCCGCAAAAATTCCCCCGTTTGCGGAAACGATCGTATGTAACGCGCTACCCGCGGATCGCGCCCCGAATATTTCCGCAACTTGGGAATAAAATGGGGATTCGGCAGAAAACGCACATCAAACACAAGATCCGCATCCGGCGGAATTCCATACCGGTATCCGAAGCTGACGAGCGAAACCATCATTGGCCGCTTATCCGTCTTCTGGAATCGCCGAATGATGAACTGCCGCAATTCGTGCACGTTGAACTTGGTAGTGTCGATCACCACGTCGGCCAGCTTGCGGATCGGCTCCATCAGCACGCGCTCGCGCCGCAGGCCCTCCAGCACCGGGCGATCATGCCCGAGCGGGTGCGGCCGCCGCGTCTCACTGAAGCGCCGCAGCAAGGCATCCTCGGTGGCTTCGATGAATACCAGGGTTGCGGGATTCTCCGCATGCAGTTGCCGCAGCAGGGCCGGCAATTTTTCCAGTTTGTCGCCCTCGCGCGCGTCCACCAGCAACGCCGCGCGTTGGATTTCTCCGCCGGACTGCATGTGCAATTCACTAAATGTTGGAATCAGCGCGACCGGAAGATTATCAACGCAGTAAAAACCGAGATCTTCGAACGTTTTGAGAACGGTGCTCTTGCCTGAACCGCTCAGGCCGGTCAGAACCACCAGTTGGCGGGGATCGCGCGCAGTTCGGCGCTTCACGCGGACCAGCCTACGCCTTAACCCGGCGCTGGTGCGTGCTTGGAATGCGGAGATCTTCGCGATATTTCGCGACGGTGCGCCGGGTAACATGGATTCCGGCGTCGTCCAGTTTTTTGGCAATCAAATCATCGGTCAGCGGGCGGGACGTGTCTTCCTCGTCTATCATTTTTTTCACGAGTCGCTTCAGGGTCTGCAGCGACATGTTGCTGCCTTCGGGACCGTTGACCGATTCCGAGAAGAACGAGCGCAACTCCAGAACTCCCTGCGGCGTGTGCGCGTACTTGCTGGATACCGCGCGGCTCACCGTCGAGGGATGCACCCCCACTTCCTCGGCGACTTCCTTGATCATCATGGGCTTCAGATGGTCCGCGCCGTGGTCGAGGTATTCAAATTGCCGCTGAATGATGATCTGGCAGACGCGCAGAATGGTGTGCTTGCGCTGCTCGATGCTCTTCATCAATTGCATCGCCGCAGTCACGCGTTCCTTCACGTAGTTGCGGACCTCGCGGTCGGCCGCGTCACGCGCCATCAATCGCCGGTACACGGGAGAAAGACGCAACTGCGGCACGTCATCGTCGTTCATAAACACTTGCCACTGGTCGTCCACCTTGCGGAAGTAAACGTCAGGCTCGACGAGGCGCGGCTGCGTCTTGTTGTAGCGCAGGCCGGGACGCGGATCGAGTTTCTTGATCACGTCCACGGCACGCTTCACCAGTTCCACCGGGCGGTTCAGGGCGCGCGCAATTTCCTTCAACTGGTTGGCCTGCAACAGGCGCGCGAGAGGTGTTTCCGCGCTCAGTTCCTCAGCCTCGGTTGCCGCCAGGGGCCGCTTCGGCAGGCATTCGGACACAATCTGCATGGCCAGCGCGTTTTGCCCGTCGAGGGTGCGCAGCTGCGTTAACAGGCACTCGCGAAGGTTGCGCGAAGCCACGCCCAGCGGGTCAAATTCCTGCACCACAGCGAGTGCTTCCTCGACGTCTTCCATCGAGTACTTTCCATTTTGCGAAATTTCCTCGAGTGATGCGCTCAGGTAACCATTCTCGTCCAGGTTTCCGATGATCGCTTCGGCGATCTCCCGCACCACATCATTGCAAACCGTCACGCTCAATTGCCACGCAAGGTGCTCCGTCAATCCCTGCGCCGAGGACAAAAACTTGTCGAAGGAAGGCCGCTCGATGACTTCCGTTTCGCCTCGCTCCGGATTGCCGCCGCCGCTATCCAGATACTGGTTGAAAAACGAGGCCACGTCGAATTCCTCAAACGGACTCGACACGTCTTTCTCTGGAATTTTTTCGGTTTCGGCCTTCAGGAAAGTTTCGTCGCTGTAATCTTCGGGGGTAACGCTCTCTTCGGACAGTTCCTCGAGGACCGGATTCTCAATCATCTCCTGATTGATCATTTCCCGAAGCTCAAGACGATTCAGAGCCAGCACGCTCACCATCTGGACCAGGCCAGGCGTAAGGATCTGCTTTTGCGCGACCCGGAGGTGAAGTTTTGGCTGCAGCCAGCTCATAGTCGTATCAATTCAAACGGAAATGATCTCCCAGATATACCCGGCGAACTTCGGAATTGCCGCTAAGGTCATCCGGCGTCCCGGCAGCGAGCACTTTGCCGTTCTGCACGATGTAGGCGCGATCCGTAACACTCAAAGTCTCGCGCACCTGGTGGTCCGTGACCAGAACACCGATTCCCTCGCGGCTCAATTCAGTGATAATTTTTTGAATATCCACAACGGTCAAAGGATCGATACCCGAAAACGGCTCATCCAGTAGAATGAAAGCGGGCTCCAGCACCAGCGATCGCGCAATTTCCAGGCGCCGCCGCTCGCCGCCTGATAGCGTGTAGGCCCCGTTGGATCGCACCGTTTCCAGTTTCATCTGCGCCAATAGCTCCTCAAGACGGTCGCGTTGCTGCTCCGAACTCAGAGGCAGCGTTTCCAGCACCGCAATCAGGTTCTCTTCGACCGTAAGTTGCCGGAAAACCGAAGGTTCTTGCGGCAAATAACTGATCCCACTGCGGGCCCGGAGGTACATGGGGAGGTCGGTAATATCGTCCCCGTTCAGGAGGACGCGCCCGGAATCCGGCCGGGCTAAACCTACCAGAATGTAAAACGTCGTTGTCTTCCCAGCGCCGTTAGGCCCCAGAAGCCCTACCACTTCACCTTGGCTGATCTCCAGGTTGAGATCGTCTACTACTTTTCGCCCGCGATACGATTTACTGAGTTCGACGGCTTGGAGCTTGAGCATGCCACTTCATTTCTCCACCTGGTGAAGCGTCACAGTTTTCGAGCCATCCGTCGAATCTACAACGATCCTATCATCAGCAAAATAGAAGGTCAATTGACGCCCCGTGGTGGTGTCGCCAGTTGAGCTATATAGAGTTGGTTCACCGCCGGAAAGAACAAACTTGCCTTCTGAGGCTGTATATTCGGCCTTTTCCGAGGTCCCCTGTCGATCTTCCTGCCGCACCGTGACGTTTCCGCTGGCCAACGAGCGCGACAGTTGCTTGGTTCCGCCTGCGGTGTCGCTGTCGGAAAAATAAAGATCGATCTGGTTGGCTTGGATGGAAACTTGCTCTGAGTCGACTCTGGCGTCCTGTTCGATCCGCCCTCGCGATTCCATTTCCCAATACGTGAGCAGCCCGCCGCGTACATGTCCGAGTTGCACCCCGGTTCGTGCGTTCTGGCCGGAACCTTTGTTCGAAACGGACTTTATTCTCTTGCTCGAGGATTGCCCCTGTCCCGGCCCCTCACCGGGCTTCGGATTCCAAGGGGCCTGAGGAAAGACCCCGCGAACCTTGCCCCTCACGACCAGGGTGTGCGTCGGGCTATCCAATTCGATGGTATCTCCCTCCATCACGGACTGCCCCTGCCACAACCTTCCTTTTCCAGAGTACACCGCGTGACCGTGCGCGGTATCCGCCACGAGATGCTCGGCTGAAATATGTGCGGGCTCGTTTGCAAGATTCGAAATACTTCCGGTCGAGGAGCGCAAATCTGTGGTCTGCACATGCCCGTCGGCTCGTAAAGTGCTCACGCCCTGGGCGAAGGATGCGGATTGCGCGGTGGTGCGCGTCGCCCCGTCCGCGAAGATCACGGAGCCGTCCACCGTCACCGTATTCGTGGCGCGATCCACATGCGCACGGTCGCCTTGCCC
>Ga0157378_10001049_pt1 | contig 25265 bp, 19 predicted proteins | sample M65metaG_FD_115309 | JGI IMG/M metagenome (GOLD analysis project Ga0157378, IMG submission 115309) | Miscanthus rhizosphere microbial communities from Kellogg Biological Station, Michigan, USA - M6-5 metaG | ecosystem: Host-associated > Plants > Roots > Rhizosphere > Soil | place: USA: Michigan...
GATGCTCCGGTAAAAGACCACGAAGTTATCAAGGACGAAGCCAAGTTCCGCGAACTTGATCAGCAATTCCGGCCCACTGGCTTCAAAGCCATGATGGGTGCGGAAGCCATTAAAGAACTTCTCAAGCACGTCGACATCGACGGACTCTCGGTCGAACTGCGCGAGAAGATGAAGCATGAGAACTCGCTGCAGAAACGGCTTAAGTATGCCAAGCGCCTCAAAGTGGTCGAGGCCTTCCGCAAGAGCGGCAACAAGCCCAACTGGATGATTCTCGACGTAATCCCGGTCATTCCACCCGAGCTTCGTCCCCTGGTTCCATTGGATGGCGGCCGCTTCGCGACCTCCGACTTGAACGACCTCTATCGCCGCGTCATTAACCGTAACAACCGGTTGAAGAAGCTGATGGACCTGCACGCGCCCGAAGTCATCGTGCGAAACGAAAAGCGCATGCTGCAGGAAGCGGTCGACGCCCTGTTCGACAACGGACGCCGTGGCCGCGTGCTGCGTGGCGCCAACAACCGTCCGCTGAAGTCGCTCTCTGACACCCTCAAGGGTAAGCAGGGACGCTTCCGTCAGAACCTGCTCGGAAAACGCGTCGACTACTCGGGACGTTCGGTCATCGTGGTCGGCCCCGAGTTGAAGCTGCACCAATGCGGTCTGCCCAAGAAGATGGCTTTGGAGCTCTTCAAGCCATTTATCTATCACCGCTTGGAACAGACCGGACACTGCACCACCATCAAGCAAGCGAAAGAGATGGTGGAGTCGCAGGAGCCCATCGTTTGGGACATCCTGGAAGAGGTCATCAAAGACCACCCGGTCATGCTGAACCGCGCTCCAACCCTTCACCGACTGGGCATTCAGGCATTCGAGCCGGTGCTGGTAGAAGGTAAGGCAATCAAGATCCATCCGCTGGTTTGCACCGCGTTCAACGCCGACTTTGACGGCGACCAGATGGCGGTTCACATTCCGCTGTCTCCCGAAGCGCAAGTCGAAGCCAGCGTCCTGATGTTGTCTTCGCACAACATCTTGTCGCCCGCTTCAGGCCAGCCGATCACCGTTCCTACCCAGGACATGGTGCTGGGCCTTTACTACCTGACCAAGTCGAAGCCGAACTCCAAGGGCGAAGGTCGCGCCTTTGCCAACATTGAAGAAGTATTGATGGCGCTCGAAGCCGGGGCAGTGGAAACTTTGTCTCCGATCCGGTTGCGTTACACCGGCGAAGTAATCGACCTGGTCACGGCATATGATGACCAGGAAGTGATTCACACCGAGCCGGTACACATCGACCGCGGGTTCATCAACACCACCGTGGGACGCGCGATCCTCAACGACCATCTTCCCGAGGGCATGCCGTACATCAACGGACTGCTCAAGAAGAAGGGAATCGGGCAGCTGGTCAGCTATTGCTACCTGCGCTTTGGACTCGAAGTCACGGTCAAGATGCTCGACGAAGTTAAAGACCTCGGCTTCCGTTTTGCGACGCGCGCCGGCTTGTCGATCGGTATCGACGACATGGTGGTGCCTGACAGCAAAAAGACCCTGGTCCGCGACGCCGAGAAGCAGGGCGTTAACGTTCAGCAGCAGTACCTGGACGGCGCTATCACCAACGGCGAACGCTACAACAAGGTCATCGAAATCTGGTCGGCTATCACCGAAAAGGTCGCCGACGAGATGTTCGGACAGATGCAGCAGCGCGACAAGGAAGGTTTCATCAATCCGATTTACGTCATGGCAGACTCCGGCGCTCGTGGATCGAAACAGCAAATCCGCCAGCTTTCGGGTATGCGTGGATTGATGGCAAAGCCGTCGGGTGAAATCATTGAGACCCCCATCACGGCCAACTTCCGTGAAGGACTGACCGTGCTCGAATACTTCATCTCGACCCACGGCGCTCGTAAGGGTCTGGCCGATACCGCTCTGAAGACGGCGGACTCGGGCTACCTGACTCGCCGCTTGGTTGACGTGGCGCAGGACGTGATCATCAGCGAATATGACTGCGGTACGGTGGACGGTATTTATGTCTCCGGTATCGTCGAAGCCGGTGAGATTATCGAACCGTTGCGCGACCGCATCGTGGGCCGCGTCTCGCTCGAAAAGATCAAGGACTACGACGGCAACATCGTGGTCGACATCAACCAGGAGATCACCGAAGAACTCGCTGTGGCGATTCAAGCGGCTGGAATCGAGCGGGTCAAAATCCGCTCAGTGCTGACTTGCGAATCGAAACGCGGAGTCTGCGTGATGTGCTACGGGCGTAACCTGGCTTCCGGGCGCCTCGTCGAACTCGGCGAAGCTACCGGCGTCATCGCGGCACAGTCCATCGGCGAACCTGGAACCCAGCTCACCATGCGTACCTTCCACATCGGTGGCACGGCGTCGCGAGTCTCCGAGCAGTCACGCCTCGAAGCCAAGAATCCGGGCTCGGTCCGCTTCATCGGATTGCAGACGGTAAAGGCGAAGTCGGGCGACCAGGTAGTCATGAACCGCCAGGGCTCCATCGCTGTCATTGACGACAAGGGCCGCGAAAAAGAGCGCTACGCCGTGGTTTACGGTGCCAAGCTGAAGGTCAATGAAGGCGACGCGGTCACCCAAGGCCAGGTTCTGGTCGAATGGGATCCATACACCTTCGCCATCCTGACCGAGTTCGGCGGAACCGTGCAGTTCAAGGACTTGCAAGAAGGAGTCACGCTGCACGAGGAAGTCGACGAAGTCACCGGCTTGTCGCGTCACGTGGTTGGCGATTCTCCGGACGAGAAACGGCAGCCTGCGATCGTCATCAAGGGCAAGAGCAACAAGCGCTACCTGATGCCGTCACGATCTCACTTAATGGTGCTCGATGGCGACACTGTGCACCCCGGCGACGTGCTGGCCAAGATCCCGCGCGAAACCACCAAGACCAAGGACATCACCGGTGGTCTGCCGCGTGTGGTCGAATTGTTTGAAGCCCGCAAGCCGCGCGAGACCGCAGTCATCAGCGAAATCGATGGCACGGTGAAGTTCGGCGAGGTGGCAAAAGGCCAGCGCAAGATCTACGTGGTGGCCGATAACGGCACGGAAAAGGAATACTCGGTGCCGCGCGGCGTTCACATCAACGTGCAGGAAGGCGAGCGCATGAAGGCGGGCGAACCGCTCATGGATGGCCCGCTCAACCCGCACGATATTCTCGCCGTACTCGGGGAGAAGGAGCTGCAGTCTTACCTGGTGAATGAAATCCAGGAAGTCTACCGGCTTCAGGGTGTGAACATCTCGGACAAACACATCGAAGTGATTGTCCGCCAGATGATGCGCTGGGTGAAGGTCGAGGACGTGGGCGACACTTCCTTCCTGCTGGAACAGCAGATCGACAAGTTCCGCTTCCGTGAGGAAAACGAACGGGTTATCAAGGAAGGCGGCAAACCTGCAACCGGGCGTCCGCTGCTGTTGGGTATTACCAAAGCTTCACTGTCGACGGAATCGTTCATCTCGGCGGCCTCCTTCCAGGAGACCACCCGGGTGCTCACCGAGGCATCTATTCAGGGCGCAGTCGACCATTTGCGTGGCCTGAAGGAGAATGTCATCGTGGGTCGTCTGATTCCCGCCGGCACCGGCATGGAGTATTACCGCAACGTACGCCTTTCGCCAGAGATGGAGGAGGCCGCTGCCAAGGTGCAGGAAGAGGTCTCGCAAGCCTACGAGGAAGCCGAGCGCGCGCTCGAGCTGATGCGGCAGGAAGGCGAAACCGAAGCCGAGGAATTGCCCGCAGAGTAACTTCGAAGGAAAAGGGGGCGGCCAGTCCGCCCCTTTACTTTTTGAGCTATGCGGAGAAGGCGTGGTCCGAATTCCGAGATTTTCACCAGGAGGGTGGAAGTTCATCGGATTTACCGGTGCTTTCATCCTGGTCGTGGTGATCTTGGTTCTGTACGGTAGCTGGAAGTTCCAGGATTATTGGCGTGGCTCGGTTTTCGCACCCTTTGCGGTTTTGGTTGGCTTGTTGTGCATAAGTGCAGCTTTTGTGAATAGAAAGGCAACCTAGATCTGTTTTTAGGACCGATCTATCTATGAGCGCATCTCCCCAGCGATTGCATCATCAGGAACGCGGCAGCGTTTCCGGGTTGCTTCCCGCACCTCCCAGCCATACTCTGGATGCACCCATGCTGCGCTTCTTCCGTCTGCTGCGTTTAGCAGTCTGGCGCGCTTTTGAACACGATGCCTTTGCCGTCGCCAAAGCGGCCGCATACTCTTCCATCTTCACTTTTTTCCCCACGCTACTGGTGGTTGGGGCGGTGCTTGCCGCCTCCCGCCGGACTGAAGTCTACCTTCGCGAGATCACCTACGCGGTTGGCAGGATCCTGCCAGCGGGCAGCACAGCTGCGGTTGCTTATTTAAAAAACACTACCGACCGCCCGGTTGGATTGCTGATCACCACATCACTGATCACGCTGTGGACGGCCTCCGGAGTCATGATTTCCTGGATGGAAGGGTTCCGTCACGCTTACGAGCTACCCAAAACCTGGGGGCTGGTCAAAGAACGGCTAATCGCTTTCTCGCTGGTCATCCTGGCTGGCGTCCCGCTCATGTTTGCCACGATTCTCGTGGCGTTTGGCAGCAGCATTGAGACCCGAGTCCTGTTCCACCTGAATCACGAGTTTGGCTTCTACATTCTGCTGATGTGGACCGCCATCCGCTGGCTGATCGCCAGCATGACCAGTGTGGCGGTCATCGCGCTAATCTACCACAACGCCGTGCCTCGCACGCAGCACTGGCACAGCGTGCTACCTGGTGCAATCCTGGCTACGGGCATGTGGCTGCTGGTCACTCTGCTGTTCGGCTGGTACCTGCAGCGCTTCGCTGACTACAGCATCATCTACGGCTCGCTGGGGGCGGGCATAGCTTTGCTGGTTTGGATGTACATGATCTCGCTTGTCATCCTCATGGGCGCCGAGTTCAACGCCATGCTTTTTCCCCGCGCCTTGCGGGACCGCCGTTTGCTTGCCATCCCCGACAAGAAGGAAGTTATTTCGTAGTTTCTCAAGGCATCGCCGCCGTTGGCTGTATCCCCGATATGGTCTTTGTATTTGGGAATGAACCGTGCGAGCTCTCCTAGAAAGCCGGGCGGTTGATATGCTAGAAGTATCAATCTTGGAACTGAGGAACTCTTGAAGGCTTCAGAGCCCAATCCCCGCCCGCCTGATCGAGAGCCACTTCCAAATCATGTGTCCGGCCGACGCCGCGCCAAGATCATCTGCACCATCGGCCCCTCATGCAACACCGAATCCGCCCTGGGCGAGCTGATGCGCCTTGGCATGGATGTGGCCCGCTTGAACTTCTCCCATGGGACTCATGAGGATCATTCCCACAACATCGAGCGCTTGCGCAAGGTAGCGCAGCAGGAAGGTCGCAGCATCTGCATCCTGCAGGACCTGCAAGGCCCCAAGATTCGGACGGGAACGCTCAAAGACGGGGTTCCGATCACGATTCAAGCCGGATCGCGTGTCACCATCACGTCTCGTGGTGTGGAAGGGACTGCTGGGTTGATCTCGACAACATTCAAAGATCTGCCGCATGAAGTTCAACCGGGATCGCGCATCCTGCTCTCGGACGGTCTAATTGAACTGCGGGTGATCGGCGTGCGTGGGGATGAGGTTGAATGCGAAGTCATCAATGGCGGGTCGCTGGGGCAGCATCAGGGGATCAACATTCCGGGAGCGGCACTTTCCATTCCCGCGCTCACCGAAAAAGACCGCAGTGACCTGAATTTTGGCCTGGACCACGGCGTCGACATGGTCGCGTTATCGTTCGTTCGCTCGGCGGCGGACGTAGAGGACGTGAAGAAACTGGTGGCCGGCAAAGGTCAGACCGTTCCAGTGATTGCGAAGCTGGAAAAGCCGCAGGCGCTGGAACAACTGGAAGCCATTTTTGAAGTGGCGGACGGAGTCATGGTGGCCCGGGGTGACTTGGGGGTAGAAATGCCGCCGGAGAAAGTGCCGGTGATTCAGAAGCACGTCATCCGGCGCGCTGCGGAATGGCGGAAGCCGGTCATCATTGCCACCCAGATGCTGGAGTCGATGATTGAAAATCCGCGCCCGACGCGGGCCGAGGCCAGCGATGTGGCCAATGCCGTTTTTGATGGCACGGATGCGGTGATGCTCTCCGCGGAAACGGCTACGGGACTCTATCCTCGCCAGGCGGTGGCCATGATGTCCAAGATTGTGGTCGAAGCCGAGATGAATATGGGCGACTTCCTGCAGCGCCGCCGCGACATCCGCAAGTTGACTATCGCGGAGACGATTTGCGAGTCTATCGCCCATGCTGCCCAGGATCTGCATATGGCGGCCATTGCGGTGTTTACCGAGAGCGGCGGCACTGCCCGGATCATCTCCAAATTCCGGCCCAAGACGGCGATCTTCGCATTCGGGAATACACCCGAAGTTTGCAATCGCATGAATCTGTTTTGGGGCGTGAGCCCGATACTCCGTTCGGAATCCCTGACCACGGAAGAAATGGTGGCCACCGCGGAACAAGAGCTCTGCCGTCGCGGCCTGGTCAGGTCCGGCGACGTGGTGGGAATAGTTGCAGGCACGCAATTATCGACGGGGTCAACCAACTTCATGCGGTTGCAGGTGGTGAGTGCCGGGGAACGCCATGCTTCTTCTTGAGCCTTAGTGTCCTTCGTGGTGTGCACTCTCCGGCGAAAGGCAAACCACGAAAACGCGAAGGAAATCTCTCCGCGAGTGAGCCATGCGCGAATTGGAAATCGAGCAGTTTGCGGACACAACCCAATTCCCCGAGGTCCGTGGCTTCCTGCACCAGCCGAAAACTGCCAACGGATGTGGCTTGGTGCTGACGCACGGCGCCGGATCCAACTGCCAGACTGAGTTGTTAAGAAATCTCGCGGAAACCTTTACTGGTGCTGGATTCGCAGTGCTACGAGTCAATCTTCCGTACCGGCAGCTGCGCCCCACAGGTCCACCGCGTCCCGGTGACGCAGAGAGTAACCGTCAGGGTCTGGAGAATGCGGTAGCCGCATTGAAGAAAATTTCAGGTGGGAAAATCTATGTCGGTGGACACTCATACGGCGGCCGTCAATTTACGATGCTATGCGCTGCCGAGCCTGGCCTAGCAGATGGATTGCTGTTGCTCTCCTATCCCCTGCACCCACCACGCAAGTCAGATCAGCTTCGCACCCAGCACTTTGCAGAGTTGAAGACTCCCGCTCTTTTTGTTCACGGCAGCCGCGACGGCTTTGGATCATTGGGTGAAATGGAAGCTGCCCTGAAATTGATTCCCGCAAAGACCAAGATCCTTCCCGTGCAGGGCGCGGGGCACGAACTCAGCGATAAAGCCGGCGACCTTTGCGAGCAAGTTCTGTCCGCATTTCTGCAATTTATGCCGCGGTGAACTACTTGGCAGTAGAGGGCAGGGAATTGCGCAGCAGGTAAATCGTGCCTTTGTCTAGCTTGAGGTTGCGTTGCTGCGAAGCTATCTGCAGGCTTCCGTCGGAACTGACTACCGTATCCACATTTTCGAGGCGGACCCAGTGCTTGGAAATCTCGGAAACGGTCACGCCGGGCCGCGGGTCAGGATAGCTGTCAAGCCGGCTCGCATCCATGGAACCTGACATTCCCCCGTTAGGCAGTCCCCCATTCTGCGCGCCGGTGTTGGGTAATCCGCCATTCGTGCGGCTTGGATTACTTTCAGCCGCGCTACCCATGTTAATCCCAATGTTTCCGTGGACTCCGTTCATGTCATCGTTTGGTGACTGAAACTCGATAGGGTAGTAGCAGCCGGCCAGATACAAAGTCACCGGCGCACTGCCTTTTTTCCATCGGGCAGACTCAAACTTGATCTTCAACAGCGAAGGAGCATCGGCTGTTTTCGCCACTGACTGTTCGACATGTCCAGAAATCACGGCGTCTTGCGGAATGACGACGCCGTCCAGCAAGGTCGCCATCGTGAGCTTGGCGCGAACCTCTGTGCCTACGGGAGTGAAGCCGGCAACGACTTTTGTTTGCAGGGACGCCGGTAACTCTACGCTTGGCTGGGGACTTGCAGCTGGTTTGGCTGCTTGTGCAAAGACCGTTACACAACCTGCCAAGAGGATAGCGCCGACCCGTACTTTGCCGACTTGCTGCAACGCCTTCTACCTCGCGGCGTCAGTTTACCCAACCTGACTTGGATCCGCCATTCTTCTTTGATTCCTCGGGCGGAATGTAGTTGCCATGCTCGTCAAAGGTCACGGTGCGGTCATGCTTGCGCATGTAGACCTCGAACTTGCGGGCCGCCCGGCGCCGCTTCCAGCGGTAATAGCCATTCCGGATACCAAAATAGCGCTCCGAAACGCCGAACATGATGCCACGCCGTGAAACCATCTTCACATATAGAAAGCCGAAGAGCAGGCCTCCCAGGTGGGCCACATAGGCCACCGCTTCTCCGTGATGGCTGGGATTGGCGGCGCTAAGCGCGCTGATGATCTCAATAAATACCAATCCGCCCACGAAGTACTTTGCCTTCATGGAGATCGGAATCGGGAACAGCATAATCTCCTGCTCCCCGTAGACCATTCCGAAGGCCATCAGGATTCCTAAAACCCCGCCAGAAGCCCCTACCGTGCTGGTCGATGGAGTGACGCCTCCGAAACCGGTGAAGGAAACCGCAATGGTGGTAAGCGCTGCTCCGATCACGCAGAAGAAATAAAACTCCAGAAATTTGCGGGTTCCCCAATCACTCTCAAACTGTGCGCCGAACATCCATAACGCGATCATGTTGAAGAGAATGTGAAAAATCCCAACATGCAGGAAGGAATAAGTCGCCAGTTGCCAGACCCAGCCGTGGAAGACGATCTGCCTGGGTACCAGGGACAGCACGTAGCCAATGACATCTCCTAATCCCGGTGCGAATGCCTGAAGCAGAGTAACCAGAAGATATACACCGGCATTGACGAGGATGAGCCACTTCACCGCCTTAGTGAAAGGAGGAAGACTCAGCGAGAAGGTACGTCTAGGAGCCATGAGACAATTGCGCCGGATTGGGCGCTTCCGCAACCTCGATCCTTAGCCATCTTATCAGGTGGCTAGCGTTCAGGCTGCGGCACGATTGGCAGGCTACAGTGCCCTTGGTCATCGACCGCGCGAACGGCAAAGATTACGTTGTCCTTAGAAATTGGCAGGGTGGCACGCGTTGTATTTCCAGCTGATTGTGCATGCTCCCATTCCGGACTGCTGGTGGCTCGCGAGAGGACCTCATAGCCAGCGGCACCGGGAGCCGCATCCCAGGTCAGTGTGGTGCTGTTCTCCAAGTCCTTAGTGAGCAGACGTACATTGGCGGGAGGCGCCGGCGCAGACGCCAGCGTGGCTAGCGTGGCGGCATTGGTGCGAGCTACGTTAGCCACGTAGTCGAAGTTCACAAACTTGGGTAAATCGCCAAATTCCACCCCATTTTCGCTTCGCACGTTCTGGTGCTGGTGGTTATAGTCCTCGTGGTACTCGGTGAAACGCACGGCCGTGAATCCCTGTTGATTGAAGGAGCTGTGATCTCCGCCGCGCAGGTAGCGGTCGAGACGGAATACGAGCATCGGCTTCACACCGGTGTCGTAGGTGCGTGCCACCTGCGCGATGTAGCGTGCCAACTGGCGCGATGACGAATCATTCTCGCCGCCCAAGCCGCGAATCGTGCGTAGTTCCGCCTCGCTGGCGGTTGTAGGTATGCCTTCAGAGAACACTCGCACCACGCTGGTATCTTGTTCCGTGCTGCGGTCGCCTCCCACGATGTCGTTGTTCAGTGCAGCTTCAATATTCCATCCCTCAGACTTGGCCATTTGAGCAAAATGACGGCTCCCATTGAGCCCTTGCTCTTCGCCGGCTACGGTAAGGAAGATTGCGGTGCCGCGAAACTTTAATTTGCTCAGCACACGTGCGCACTCAAGGCTTACCGCGGTGCCGCTGGCATCGTCGTTCGCGCCAGGAGCGAATCCATTTACGTCCGATACATCGCTGTTGCGCGAGTCGTAGTGTCCTGTAACCAGGACAATTCTCTTGGCGGCCTCGGGGTCGCCGCCTTTCAGCACCGCATAAACATTGGTCAAGATTGTAGGCTGGGGGATGCGAGCCCCAGCAGACTCGGTAAAGCTGTCGGTCTTCACCTCGAGGCAGCCACCGCAATCGCGTGAGTAACGCTCGAATTCGCCCTTGATCCATTCTCTGGCAGCGCCAATACCGTGGCCGGCCGCGATCGCTCCAGAGTCCTGTGCCGAAATCGTCAGCCGAGTCTGAAAGCTGACCAGCTTCTCAATATTTGCCTGGATCTGCTTTGCGGAAACCTGTTTCAACGCGGCGGCAATCTGCGGATCGGCCTTGCCCACTGTGCTTGCATCCTCGGTCAATGCCGCAATCGACAGAAAAATTGCAAAGGGCAGATAGCGAAAAACGATCTTCATTCAACTCAGCTCCTGTGGAGTCGTAGCGGGCATGATAAACGGTTCCGCCGTTGACGTCTTGTGGGGTAATCTTGCCGGTGGAAAGTGTGTTCGCAAGCCGACGTGAAAAAATCTGCTGGGCACTTGACCTTCTGGCTGGAAAAAATAATTATTAACTGGTGGCTTAATCCAAGCGGAGGCAATTATGGTTCTGTGTCCGGAATGCGATACCGATTTGGATGTCGACGAGGACGAAGTCGAGGAAGGTGAAATCGTTTCCTGCCCCGAGTGTGGCACGGACTTTGAGATCGTGACCGTAAGTCCGATTGAGTTGAAGCCGGTGGAAGAGGAGATCGAAGACGAAGAAGAGGAGCAAGAAACGGAAGACGGTGATTACTCCTAGAGTGCGCCGGAACCATTCTTCTGCCATTCTCCTGTTCCTTGTGTTGGCCCTTGGCTCTCTTTCCTATTTATCCGTCAGCGCGCGAGCCAAGGATGACTCGGATTCCAAAAAATCCCACGAAAAGCCGTACGGTTTAATCTTCGGCACCGTCTGGGGGCCGGATGATCGCCCCGTCTACGGCGTCAACGTCAAGGTGCGTCGAGCCCGCGAGAAGAAAGCTCGCTGGGAACTGAACTCTGATCACAACGGAGAGTTCGCCCTCCGCGTACCGGCTGGCCGGGAAGACTACGTGGTCTGGATTGATCCGAAAGGTGTTAAGTTACTGTCAGGAAAGCAGTTGCACCTTCTCCAGGACGTTAAAGTACACATCGAAAACGATGAGCGTTCCGACATCGGGTTGCATCTAAAATAACAGGATTCGGTGGTCTAGCTTAGAAAGAGGAACCATGAGAAAGCGCCAAATTCTGGCGGTTGTGATGCTTCTGTTTGCGCTGGCGGCGGTCGCTGGTCCCTTCAAAGAGAAAGACACCAGCCGGCTGCTAACAGGAAAGGTTTCTGATCAGCAGGAGAATATCCTCCCGAACGCGGTGGTATATCTCACCAACACCCGCACCCACGCGGTGAAAACCTATATCGTTTCGCAAGATGGCTTGTACCGTTTCCCTGCGCTGTCGCCTAATATCGACTATGAAGTCTACGCGCAATTCAACGGAAAAAAGAGCGACACCAAGACCATGAGCCAGTTTGACACGCGCCAACAAGTGCAGATCAATTTGAAAGTGGATTCCAGGTAGTTCCAGGATTGACTTCTGGTCTCAAAAAAGCAAAGGCCGCGAAATCGCGGCCTTTGCTGTCGGTCTGATACTCACTGTGTTTAGCTTCCGTCGCCGCCAGCCCGCTTCCAGGTGAGCAAGTCGCCGATGGTGGAACCGCCGCTTGTGCTTGCCGCTGGGTGCTTATAGGCTTCGACTTCCGTGCGTGAAGCCTCTTCGCCGACTGCACGAATGCTTAGCCCAACCTTCTTCTCTTCCGGATTCATCTTCACGATCTTGAAATCGTGCTCTTGTCCCGGTTCGAGCGTCATCGGTTGACCATTTGCATCTTGTGCTTCTGAGTTATGGCAGAGGCCCTCAATGCCTTCGGCAATCTCCACAAATGCACCGAAGCTGGCAACCCGAAGGACTTTCCCGTGCAGCACATCTCCAACATGATGCTGGCTGAAGAATGTTTCCCACACATCCGGCTGAAGCTGTTTCACGCCCAAAGAAAGCCGCCGCTTGTCTGGCTCAATGGCAAGCACGACTGCCTTTACGCGATCACCTTTCTTCAATACTTCCGAGGGATGCTTTACCCGCTTGGTCCAACTCAGGTTGCTGACATGGACTAGTCCATCGATGCCGTCCTCGATCTCGATGAAGGCTCCGAAGTCGGTCAGATTGCGCACGCGACCTTCGACTGTGGCGCCAACGGGATACTTGTCGTGCAAGGAATCCCAGGGATTCGATGCCAGTTGCCGCATTCCCAGCGAAATGCGCCGCTCGGTGGGATTTACACTGATGACCACACACTCCACCTGATCGCCAACATTGACCAGCTTTGACGGATGCTTCATCCGCTTCGACCAGGTCATCTCGCTGACGTGAACCAGCCCTTCGATGCCCTGCTCGAGCTCTACGAACGCACCGTAGTCAGTGACGCTGATGACGCGTCCGCCTACGTGTGCTCCCACCGGATAGCGATGCTCAGCATCCAGCCAGGGATCAGGTGTCAACTGCTTGAAGCCCAGCGAAACCCGCTGCTTCTCGTTGTCAAATTTGAGCACTTTGACTTGAATCTGATCGCCCACATTCACCAGATCGCGGGGGTGAGTAAGCCTGCCCCATGACATGTCGGTGATGTGCAGTAGGCCGTCGATTCCGCCGAGGTCAACAAAAGCGCCGTATTCGGTGAGGTTCTTAACCACTCCGGTAAGGATCGCGCCTTCTTCGAGATGCTGAAGAGTCTGCGATTTCTTCTGGTTTTGTTCCTGCTCCAAAATCTCCTTGCGCGAGACCACAATGTTGCCGCGCTTCTTGTTTAGCTTAATAACGGCGACTTCGAGGGTTTGTCCCTTTAAGGCATCGAGATTCCGCACCGGGCGCAGGTCGGCTTGAGATCCGGGGAGAAACGCGCGGGCGCCAAGAATATCGACCGTAACTCCACCCTTGATGCGCTCAATAACCTGTGCCTTGATGGCCTTCTTCTCGTTGTAGGCGGCTTCGATCTCGTCCCAGGCGCGGAGGCGTTGCGCCTTCTGGTGAGAGAGATTGATATAGCCCTCTTCCGCGGGACCTTTCTCCCGCATGACGTCGATCTCGTCTCCTGGCTTGAATCGCGAATTCCCTTCGTGGTCAAGCACTTCCGAGAGAGGCAGCATGCCCTCGGATTTTGCCCCGATGTCGACGACGACGTGGGTAGGCGTCACCTTGAGTACGGTGCCCTTGAGCACCATGTCATCCCCGGCAGCTTCTTCACTCTCGGTGGTGAAGCTTTCCAGGGCGGCAGCGAAATCGTCGCTCGCGTTTGAGGTTTTTTCGTCCTGATTCTGAGCGGCCGGCTGCGGCTCGGGGACGTTTTCTAAGGTTGAGCTCCCAGTGGAATTCTCCTCGGGTTCTGAGGTAGCGACTGCGGAATCCATGTGGTGAGCGGTATTGTCTTCAAACAAGGTTTGCCTCTCCGATACGTACTAGTGTGAACGGGTGCGGGCTGTTTCTAGCGGACTGCTGGCGTGAGTCTAGGGTTGTGGTGGGCCTGCCCTGGCGAGCAGACTTGAACAATACCAGCGGTCGGACAAACAGCGAACCCGCGTCCAAAGGGAACACTTCGACTATAGCAACCGCTTCCAAACAGTGTCAAACAAAGTCTGATGAAATCTTCCCGGCCAAAGCCTGATTTACAAAAGCTTTACACGGAAGTAATACCCCATTCATAAGGCCTAGCTGAATAGTGCGAAAGCTTGCCTCATCTGCTACTCTCTGCCCTGCGATGGACCACCTTTGGACGCCTTGGCGCTACGCCTATGTCACGACTGCCGGTAAACAGCCAAGCTGCATTTTTTGCGAACTTCCTCGGCTTGGTGATGACCAACAGGCCCGGATTGTGCACCGTGGACGGCACTGCTATGTGGTGCTAAATACCTATCCTTATACCGCCGGACACGTTATGGTCGTCCCTTTTGCCCACTTGGACGAGCTCCAGAAGCTATCGCCGGATGCCGCGGGCGAAATGATGGCCCTAACCCAGAAAATCGAGCAAACCCTGCGCCGACTCTACAATCCCGACGGGATTAACCTGGGGATGAACATCGGACAGGCTGCCGGGGCCGGGGTTGCTGGCCATATCCATATGCATGTGCTGCCCCGATGGGTCGCTGACGCCAATTTCATGTCGGTGGTCGGAGAAACCCGAATTCTGCCCGAGACCTTAGAAACCACCTACCAGCGGATCAAAGGCGCGCTGAAAACTGAGAACGGGGAAACGGGAACAAAGAATTAAAAGGCCTCACGAAGAATAGCAGTCAGAGCTAACCAACCCAAGATTTTGTCATTGGGGCGAAGGAAGGAATCCGTTTCTTGCTGGCAGTGTAACAGCCCTCAGCCAAATGCAGATTCCTCACGCGAAAAGCCGGGCTCCGGAATGACAAAAGGATGTTTAACTAGCCAACTCCTTCATCTCGTCTTCGCCAATCACAGCCACTCCCAGCTCCTTTGCCTTATCGAGCTTGGACCCGGCGTCGGATCCGGCAACGACGTAGTCGGTTTTTTTACTCACCGAGCCTGAGACCCGTCCGCCAGCATCTTCGATCAGCTTTTTGGCCTCATCGCGGGTCAGGCGGGGAAGGGTCCCGGTAAGGACAAAGGTCTTGCCCGCCAGCTTGGTACCGCGTTCTTTCTTCTTGCCTTTGAATTTCAGTCCTGCTTTAGACAGGCTTTGAAGCAATTCACAATTTTTGGGTTCGGAGAAAAACTCCACAATGCTTTGCGCGATGCGCGGCCCGACTTCTTCCACTTCTAGCAACTGTTCTTCGCTGGCCTTGCTTAGGGCGTCCATGGATCCAAAGTGCTCAGCGAGGAACTGCGCGGTACGTTCCCCCACGAAGCGAATGCCTAATCCAAAGATCAGGCGCTCCAGCGGTAAATCTTTGGATTTTTCGATCTCATCCAGAATGTTCTGCGCCGACTTGTCGCCCATGCGCTCGAGCGAGAGCAGGTCATCTTTGTTGATGCGGTAAATGTCGGAGACATTTCTTACCATCCCTCGCTCGGTTAGTTGGTTTACCAGCGCGTCGCCCATACCCTCAATGTTCATCACATGACGCGAAGCAAAGTGCCGGATAGTTTCCCGTAGTTTTGCAGGGCAGTTGGCGTTGACGCAACGATGGTCAGCTTCGCCTTCGGTGCGGATGACGTGGCCGCCGCACACCGGACATTTCTCCGGCATGTGAAAAACTTTGTGGCCGCGAGGGTGCTCTTTGTCGTCGATGAGGTGAGTCACCTTGGGGATGACGTCCCCGCCGCGCTCGACTTCCACCCAGTCGCCGATCTTCAACCCGAGCCGTTCGATCTCGTCCAGGTTGTGCAGGGTGGCGCGGCTAACGGTGGTACCTCCGATGGGGACAGGTCTCAAAGCCGCAACCGGCGTAAGTTTCCCGGTGCGCCCCACTTGAATCAGAATGTCCTCAACCTGGGTGACGCCCGCGCGAGCAGCGTATTTATAGGCAATGGCCCAGCGAGGCGCTTTGCCGGTAAAGCCCAGCTCCTGTTGTAGTCCGACCCGGTCGACCTTCACCACAATACCGTCGATCTCGTAGGGGAGGTCTTCACGCTTTCCTTCCCACTCTTCGATGAAGGCCCACGCGGCCTCGAAATTCTTGGCCAGGGCGCGCTTGATGTTTACCTTGAACCCGGCAGTCTCCAGGGCATTCAAAGTTTCCCAGTGACTATCGAAGATCGTGCGTCCGTTTTTCAGCAGGGAATAACCAAAGTAGTCGAGCCGGCGCTGTGCGGTGATGCTCGGCTCAAGCTGCCGAACTGTTCCTGCGGTTGCATTTCGAGGGTTGGCGAAGGTTGGCAATCCCTTTTCTTCGCGTTCCTGGTTCATCTTGCGGAAAGATGCTTTGGGCATCAACATCTCGCCACGTACTTCGAAATCGGGTGGCAGCTTAGCCTTCTTTAACTTCTCTTTCGGGATGGAAAGCGGAACCGATCGCACTGTACGAACATTCAGCGTGACGTCCTCCCCGGTAGTGCCGTCTCCCCGCGTGATGCCGCGCACCAGCTTGCCGTCTTCATAGCGCAGGGCCAGCGACATGCCGTCCAGCTTCAACTCGCACACGTAATCGATGTCGGTGCGTCCGGTGAGTTCATGCACGCGGCGCTCCCAGTTGCGCAGATCCTCCACGTTGTAGGTGTTGTCGAGCGACAACATAGGCGAGGAGTGGGGAGCCTTGAGGAAGCCCTCGCGCGGCTTGCCGCCCACGCGTTGAGTAGGAGAATCGGGCGTGACCAACTCGGGATGCTCGGCCTCGATTTTCTTCAATTCTGTCGTCAACCGATCGAATTCCTGGTCGGAAATCTCGGGGGCATCCATCACGAAGTACAGATGCTCGTGGTGGCGGATCTTCTCGCGCAGGTCCTCGACTCGTTTTGCCAAATCCTTCGCCATCCTGGAGATTATAGTTCGGCTCCCGACCCGCTATAATCGCCCTCGCATGGACCTCGCACATAAGCTTAGCGATCTAAAGCGCCGCGATCAGTTGGCCGAAGAAGGTGGCGGCAAGCAGCGCCGCGAAAGGCAACATAAAGAAGGCAAAATGTCGGCGCGCGAGCGCATCGAATTTCTGCTCGACGAGGGCAGCTTCGAAGAGACCGACAAATTCGTTACCCACCGCTCGAACGACTTCGGCATGGCTGAGCAAAAGTATCTGGGAGACGGCTTCATCACCGGCTACGGGCGTATCGAAGGCCGCCTGGTGTTTGTCTTCGCGCAGGATTTCACCGTCTTCGGCGGATCGCTCTCCGAGACCAATGCGGCCAAGATCGTAAAAATAATGGATCTTGCCGCCAAGGTCGGCGCGCCCGTCATCGGCCTTAACGACTCTGGCGGTGCCCGCATCCAGGAAGGCGTGGTGTCGCTGGCCGGATACGCCGACATCTTTCTGCGCAACACCATGTACAGCGGGGTAGTGCCGCAAATCTCCGCCATCATGGGCCCCTGCGCGGGCGGTGCGGTCTACTCGCCTGCCATCACCGACTTCATCGTGATGGTGGATAAAACGTCCTACATGTTCATCACCGGCCCGGAGGTGATTAAAACCGTCACCCACGAGGAAGTCACCAAAGAACAGCTGGGCGGCGCTGCTACCCACAACGAAACTTCCGGCGTGGCCCACTTCATGGCGCACAACGACGCCGAGTGCCTGTCGATGGTGCGCGAGCTCCTAAGTTTTGTTCCTTCCAACAATGTGGATGACCCGCCGCGGAAGCCCTGCACCGATCCTATTGACCGCGCCGACGACAAGCTAGACTCCATTGTCCCCGAGCAATCCAATCAGCCCTACGACATGAAAGATGTGATCCATGCCATCGTCGACGACGCCTACTTCTTCGAAGTGCAGGAGCACTATGCAAAAAACATCGTCGTCGGATTCGCCCGCCTGAATGGACGTTCGGTAGGTATCGTAGCTAACCAGCCCGCGTTCCTGGCGGGCACACTCGATATCAACGCTTCGATTAAGGGCGCGCGTTTCGTGCGCTTCTGCGACTGCTTCAATATTCCGCTGGTGACCTTTGAAGACGTGCCCGGCTTCCTCCCTGGCACTACCCAGGAATACGGAGGCATCATCAAGCACGGCGCCAAGCTGCTGTTCGCCTTCGCCGAAGCCACCGTCCCCAAAGTGACTGTGATCACCCGCAAAGCCTACGGCGGCGCCTATTGCGTGATGGCGTCAAAGCACATCCGTACCGATGTGAACTATGCATGGCCGACTGCGGAGATCGCGGTCATGGGCCCGGAAGGCGCGGTGGACATTGTCTACAAACGAGAATTAGACGGTGTTGAAGACCGCGAAGCTGCACGCCAGAAGAAGGTCGAGGAATTTCGCGAGCGCTTCGCCAACCCGTACGTGGCCGCGGACCGGGGGTATGTGGACGCGGTCATACAACCGCGAGACACTCGCAAGAAGTTGATTCAGGCATTAGAGATGCTGGAGACCAAGCGGGACAAGAACCCGCCTAAGAAGCATGGGAATATTCCGCTGTGACTGCGGGAGAACTGTTGGTGCGTATCCGGGTCGAATGCCTCACCGGATTCGATCCTGGTTCTCGCGCACTTGTGCAAGATCTGCGTTGTCGTTAGGAGCCGGCCGATCTTCCCGCGAGATACGATTCATCCGAAAGAGATCTGACGTTCGCGCGTACCAACCACTGTGCAGCCGCGCGATGAGCCCCAATTTCGCGCTGTCAATATATAGTGTTTCTCGGGGTCGACGACGACCTCCCCGCGCACATGCATTGCCAGCACCCGGCCAAGAACCAGCCCGGTGTCAGTCCCAAGGTCCACGATCTGTATCAACTCGCATTCCATGGCAACCGGACAGCCCGCAATACGCGGCGGTTTGATGTGAAAGGACGGGCGAGTATGAAGTTCTGCCTCGGCTATTTCACTTACTCCGGGTTCAAACTCGATGGCTGTGACGTTCATCGCTCGCGCCATATCTTCAGAGACCAGGTGGACCACGAACTCCCGGGTGTCGCGAATGTTCCGCCGCGTGTCCTTCGACTGGCCGGGACCGTGGCTGCCAATCTGACGCGGTTCAGGAAGCCTGGCTGCGGCTCAGTCGAACGGATTCCGGCAGCATAGAAAACCTCGGCGGATGGTTGACGACCGTTGTGGCTCGGGTTTGCCAGGACATGTTGCGGTCGCGCACGAGGCGCGGGGAAGAGTCTCTGGACAAACCCCGATTCGAGCCCGTCGCGCACGCCGCCGCCGACCCTGAACAGGAGTCGCTTCTCGCGGAGTCCATTGGGCTCGCGTTATTGGTTGTGCTCGACCGGCTAGACCCACCCGAGCGGCTTGCTTTTGTGCTGCATGATATGTTCGGGGTCACATTTGACGAGATTGCCAGCGTCGTTGGGCGCTCGCCTGCTGCAGCAAGACAACTGGCTTGCCGCGCCCGCCGTCGCGTCCGGGCGACCACCACGGTCGCTAAGCCTGACCTCATCCGGCAGCGCGAAGTCGTCGACAACTTCCTTACCGCCTTACCGCTTTGCGCGGCGGTGACATTGAAGGACTTCTCGCAGTACTCGACTCAGAGGTCGTGGTCCGCTTTGACGAGGTTGCAGCAGGTCCCGGAGCGCCAAGAGAGATTCGCGGTGCCGAGACCTGGTCCAAGCGAACGGTGGCATTGTCGCCGATGTTCAAATCCGTGGAGCCTGTCCTCATAGATGGGGTAGTCGGGCTGGTCTGGGCCCCCGGGGGCGTCTGGTCAGGGTACTCAGACTCGCGTTCACCGGAGGGAAGTTGCTCAGGTCGATGTGATTGGCGATCCCGGACGCCTTCGCGAGCTGGATGTGGCCATCCTCGAAGGCATTTAGGCAAAGATGTCAAGGAGTCCAAGCGGACCAACCAGAATGACGGATCAGAGACCCGTTGCTTCACGGCCGATGGAAGGTCAACGAGCAACGACCAAAAAAATTAAGAGTCCCGAAGGGATGTTGAACGCATTCGCCTCAGCCAGTAGCTCGCTTTAGACCCTTGCCGACCTGACCTCGTTACTTCCCTTGCGGGTAGTGTTGAGCGATCTGTACTTGGGCTCCGGGCTTACCGCCAACCGGACAAACTTGTTCAACGCTTCGGGACTCTATCCTGCCTCTGACATGGGCTCTCGTTCGCCTCGCCCAGCGCTTAGCTATAGACCCTTACTGGCCCTCCCGCTATTGTTCACCTTGCGGTGTCGTGGGTGACCTCGCTCGAGCCCCGGACGCTGCGCCAACCGGGAAAACTTAGAACGTGTCAAAGAACGATTATGTTTTTACTCCTTCTAGTTTTTAAGTCAAAGGAAAAACTGAGTCTTTAACTGCTTTGAATAGAAGCGAGTGCAGGCGCCTCACAACCACGTGACCGGAAATTGTGCAGCCCACATTCCAAAATTCAAAAAAAGTGAAGTAGTGTGGCTAGAACACAAAAAAATAGGATTCTCTATGAGCAGATAGCTGTGAAATTCCCGCAAGACCCCAGAGCAGCGCGGTTTTCGCGGGGGCACCCGTGCGACAAGAGGATGCAGGGGATCGTCCTTCAATCTCGGTCGCAACCGCCGGCAGGGACAACCAGGAGTGTCCACCCTACAGAGATACCCCGGCCGCTACTAGACCCTCGGCTGGATGGCATTACAATCGCTGCGGAGGAACTCATGACGATTTTCAATCAGCCTCAGGGACGGGTGATTAATGCCAATTCCGGCCCGGTTGTCCGGCTGCTCGCGATCGGGGTCCTAGGGTTCTTTCTAGTGATCCTCGTCTTTTCCTCGGTAGCCCGGGTTGATTCAGGTAACGTCGGCGTACTGACCTTGTTTGGCCGCGTTACCGGAGAGGTTCTCCCCGAGGGTGTCCACTTCATCAATCCTTTCAAGGCCAATCACGAGCTCTCGATTCGCACCCAGGAGATAAAGGAGTCCGCCAGCGTGCCTTCGGCGGAAGGCCTGGTGATGAACCTCGACACTTCGCTCATCTATCACCTCAATCCAGAGAAGGCCGCCGAGGTCTACCAAAAAATTGGCCCCGACTACATGAACGTGCTGGTCGAACCCAACCTGCGCGCGGCTATCCGGGAGGCGACCGCCTCGCACTCTGCAAATGCGCTCTACACGGGCGAGCGCGAAATGGTCGCAAAACAGATTCACGACCAGCTCACCAGCAAACTCGGAGAACGCGGCGTTCTAGTTGAAAGCGTGCTCCTGCGCGACATTCAATTGCCAACTACACTGAGGTCCTCGATCGAATCGAAGCAGCAGGCCGAGCAGGAGGCGCTGGCGATGAGCTTCCGCCTGCAAAAAGAAACCCAGGAGGCGCAACGCAAGCGCATCGAAGCCGCCGGCATTCGCGACTTCCAGCAGATCGTGGCCCAGGGAATCAGCCCGCAGTTACTGGAATGGAAGGGAATCGAAGCCACCGAGACTCTGGCTAAGAGTTCGAACGCCAAAGTCGTTGTGATCGGCAACAGCAAGAATGGGTTGCCGCTGATTCTGGGGCAGTAGGCGGATGGCTGATCTTCTGGAAGTTTGCAATTTAACCGTTGAGTTTCCCCGCTCGGAGGGAAGCGGTTCGCTCGTCGCTGTTCGCGACCTTAGTTTCAGCCTGGGCGCTGGTGAGGTACTGGGCGTGGTGGGCGAATCTGGGTCGGGCAAGTCGATCACGTCACTGGCGGTCATGGGACTTCTTCCCCCGCAAGCCCGCACTCAAGGCCAAATTTCATTCACCAATGGCTCTTCGCACGACCTTTTGCGGATGGCGAACGAAGACATGTGCCACCTCCGAGGCTCGTCTTTGGCGATGATTTTTCAGGAGCCGATGACCGCGCTCAATCCTGTGATGCGTGTCGGCTCCCAAATCGCGGAAGCAGTGCGGGCTCATCACGCGGTCAGCAAGAAGGAAGCATGGAACCGCGCTGTCGAGGCTATGAAGGAAGTTGCCATCTCCGATCCTGACCGCCGGGCGCGTGACTATCCTCATCAACTTTCCGGCGGAATGCGGCAAAGGGTCATGATCGCGATGGCCATCGTTAACCGTCCGAAGCTGCTGATCGCGGACGAACCTACCACCGCCCTCGACGTAACTATTCAGGCGCAGATACTTGATCTGTTATCGGAATTGCGGGCCAGGTTCGGCCTGGCCATGCTGTTCATCTCCCACGATCTGGCTGTGGTTTCTCAAGTGGCCGATCGTGTGGCCGTGCTGTACGCGGGAAATTTAGTGGAGTTGGGGACGAAGGAGGAAATTTTTCGCTATCCTTCGCATCCCTACACCCGAGGATTGCTGAATTCGGCTCCGACCTTGGCTACTGACCGTACCCATCCCTTGGCAACAATCGAAGGCACCGTGCCGCCGCTGCACGCATTGCCTCCGGGATGCTTGTTCGAACCACGCTGCAGTTACCGCATCCCAGAGTGCCGCGTCGTGCCTCCGCGGTTGGTTGACGTGGGCGCTGGTCACTTGGCTCGCTGCCCGGTAATAAACGCAATAACCAAGAAGGACACGAAGGTTCACTAAGAAATTCTTCGTGCTCTTCGTGCTTATTGCTTAGACCGGCATCAACCCAACTCGCAAATAGAAGATAGGCGCTATAATCCGGGAGTCGCGTGCGCATCCTCCTTCTAAGCGATATTCATAGCAACCTTGAGGCGCTCGAAGCCTGCCTGGCCGCCGCGCCGCCGTACGACCTCATCGTTAACCTGGGCGATATCGTCGGCTACGGCGCCAGCCCCAATGAAGTGGTCGCGCGATCAAGAGAGTTAGGCAAATTATTTGTCCGGGGCAACCACGACAAAGCTGCAGTCGGTTTGTTGGAACTGCGCGACTTCAACCCCGTAGCAGGCCTCGCCGCACTATGGACACGCGAGCAGCTCAGCAAGGAAAATGCCGAATGGCTGCGTTCTCTGCCTTCGGGGCCTTTGCAGATCGACGGTCTTCCCGGAGTTCAGTTCGTTCACGGCTCGCCGCACGATGAAGATGAGTATGTCGTATCCGAAGAGGACGCGGTGTTTACTCTCAAGGATGCTTCCGTCCCCCTCACCTTTCTCGGGCACACTCACCTGCAGGGCGGCTTTTCGACGGACAGCAGTTTTCGTCCGCAATACACCACCATCGGCCAGCAGGAGATCTGCGAACTCAAATTGGAAGATGGGGCGAGTTACTTGATCAATCCCGGTTCCGTCGGTCAGCCGCGCGACGGGGATTGGCGCGCCGGTTTTGCGTTATACGATTCTGATGCTCGACTCATAAGCTTCTACCGCGTGCCTTACGACGTCCGCAAAGCACAGGAAAGAATTGTCGCTGCGAATTTGCCGCAGCGGCTGGCCACGCGCCTTACCGCCGGAAAATAGAATCTATGCCCCTTTTCCCTCAGTCCCACCCATCACGCAGCACGCCCTCGTCCTACATCATTGCCCACAGTGATGGCGGGGCGCGCGGTAATCCAGGTCCCGCAGGCTATGGCGTGGTCATCGAAGATCAGTCCGGGAAAAAGATCGCCACTCTCAGCGAGTATCTCGGACACCAGACCAACAATGTTGCCGAATACCAGGGGCTGATCGGCGCGCTCGAGTATGCGGTTGCGAATGGGCACAAGGGCCTCAAGCTGATCAGCGACTCGGAACTCCTGGTAAAGCAAATCAAGGGAATCTACAAAGTAAAAAATCTGGCGTTGCAGGATTTGCACGCGCGGGCCAAAGATCTAATTGCGCAACTCGACTGGTTCTCCATTGGACATGCCCTGCGTGAGCACAACAGCGAAGCCGACCGGCTGGCAAACGACGCCATGGACCGGGGAATGGGCCGATCGCGGTCAGTTGCTGCGCCGGCCGTGCGAGCTACTCAGCAAGAATTCGAAGGCGTGGTTCAAAACGGAGTGATCAAGATTGCAAACGGAGAATTGCCGGAAGGAACGCGAGTACAGATTCGAGTGAAAAAGTAGTCTCCTAAATCATCGGAGAAAGCGTCGCCCGGGAAGGTTGGCCCCTGGCCGCCAAAAGCGCGCCTTTCGGGATGACAGTGTGTGGTGAGCCCCGCTAAGCCCGAGTCTTCTTCGCCGCCAACGACTTCCCCTTTACTTCCCAGGGCCGCTTCGGACGATCGGTCTGCGGCTTGTCGCGATCCTTGATGCGATCGTACTGATAAGCCTCGCTCACGGTTCCCAGCGACTCGTTGTACAAGCTCGGCAGATTCAAGGCCTCTTTCATCTCTTCAGAAAATTGATGCAGCGCCTTGAGGTGATCGGCGGTGGCCGGAACCTCATTCTTGGCTGTCTTCAGAAATTGCTGGTAACCCTTGTTCACCAGCTTGGAAATTTCGCTTCCGATCAAATAGCCGGGATAGGCAAAAATCTTCACGCCATCTTCGCCATCTTTCTGGATTGCCGCCGAGACGCCATACTTCTTCAGGAACACCCGGGGTGTCGATCCGGGCGCTTCGAGCAGATCAAATCCATGCTCGCGCAGCCAGCTGAGTGCGTCTTCGTACGATCGTTCGTCTACTTTGGTTGCCATTTCGTCTCTTTCTCGTCCTATACGGTTGGTTAGATGCGCAATCTCAAAAAAGATGCTTATCGATAGATCGACCAAGGCTCTCTTATAATCTAAGAGGCAGCCCTGCACCCGGGGTTTTGTCTCATATATACGTTACGATGGTACCGGCAGTCCCTTTCGCGCATGCCAAACGCTCTCTCGAAACACCGGCAAGTGGCCAGTTCTACGGCAGATGCCGCCGAAGGCAGCGGCTCGCGCCAAGCCGGGAATGAACCACGTCGTCTTGGCTGCCGCGCCCTGGAGTTAGTTGGCAACACTCCGCTTCTGCGCCTCGAGCGAATTGCGCGTGACTTTCCTGCCCTGCAACTTTTGGGCAAAGCCGAGTGGTTCAACCCCGGCGGGTCGGTGAAAGATCGCGCCGCGTCCCGCATTGTTGCGGAAGCGCGCGCCGCCGGAAAACTTCGCCCCGGCATCTCGCTTCTCGATTCCACCAGCGGCAACACCGGCATCGCGTATGCCATGATCGGTGCAGCCGAAAATTTTCCGGTCACTCTCTGTATGCCGGAAAATGTTTCGCCCGAGCGCAAGCGCATCCTGCATGCTTACGGCGCCCACATTATTTATACCGATCCCGGCGAAGGCTCCGACGGTGCCATCCAAACTGCGCGTGCGCTCTATGCAGAACATCCCGATAAATATTTTTACGCCGACCAGTATTCCAATCCTGCCAACTGGCAAGCTCATTACCATGGCACAGCCAACGAAATCTGGCAACAGACCGAGGGACGTATCACCCATTTTGTCTCCATGCTGGGGACAAGCGGGACCTTCATCGGAACTACCCGCCGGCTCAAAGAGCTGAACCCGAATATTCGCTGCATCTCGCTGCAACCGGACTCTCCCTTCCACGGAATCGAAGGCGCCAAGCACATGGAGACTGCGATCGTCCCCAAGATTTATGACGCGTGCTTAGCCGACGAGGATCTGGGCATCGCCACCGAGGACGCGCATGCCATGGCGGTTCGCTTGGCCCGTGAAGAAGGATTGCTGGCGGGAATCTCGGCCGGTGCGGCAGTAGTGGGCGCTTTGCAAATTGCGTCCCGGTTGAACAAGGATGAGCCGGCAGTAGTTGTGACGATTCTTCCGGATTCCGGCGACAAATATTTGAGCGAAAGGTTCTGGGAGACGGCAGTTTA
>Ga0157378_10001052_pt1 | contig 25253 bp, 21 predicted proteins | sample M65metaG_FD_115309 | JGI IMG/M metagenome (GOLD analysis project Ga0157378, IMG submission 115309) | Miscanthus rhizosphere microbial communities from Kellogg Biological Station, Michigan, USA - M6-5 metaG | ecosystem: Host-associated > Plants > Roots > Rhizosphere > Soil | place: USA: Michigan...
AGAGGAAGGTGCTTCAATGATAAGAACGAAAGGTGAACCAGGAACTGGAGATGTGTCACACGCTGTAACTCACATACGACTGGTAAATAATGAAATCAGAAGAATAAGAAGTATTTTCGAGAATAAGGATGACCAAGAACTGATAAAAATTTCAAGGGATCTACAATCTTCATTTGAAATTGTTAAAGAAACTGCAAGACTTGGAAGATTACCCGTTGTTAACTTTGCTGCCGGCGGAATATCTACGCCTGCTGATGCTGCACTTCTAATGAATCTCGGTTGTGACGGAATATTTGTTGGTTCGGGAATTTTCAAAGCAGAGGATCCCTTTGAAAGAGCGAAGGCTGTTGTTATTGCAACCACTTATTTTGACGATCCCAAGACAGTTCTAGAGGCGCAGAAAATGGTCGATGAAAAAAAATCAATGCTAGGTCTAGATACTAAGAACCTTGATTTAAGAATGCAAGAAAGAGGACCTACAGTATGAGCAACGAGTTACTAATTGGAGTATTAGGACTTCAAGGTGATATTGAAGAAAATATCAAAGCAGCGTCAATTGCATTAAGAGAAATGAATTTGAAAGGTAAAGTTATTTCTGTACGCTATCCTGAAGAGATAATGAAAATTGACGGGTTGATAATTCCTGGAGGTGAGAGTACCGTGATGGGATTGCTGATTTCTCTAAAGGATGAATTATTAAATGCCATAACCAGAAAGATACAAAGAGGTTTACCAATAATGGGGACCTGCGCTGGTATGATTGTGTTGGCCAAAAAATCATATGATAGGGTAATTGGAGACAAAAAACAATTATTACTGGGGATTCTAGATATTGAGATAGAGCGGAATTCATTTGGGAGACAGCACGATTCGTTTGAATCCGACTTGGATATTTCTGGAATTACTAATAACTATAAAGGAATTTTTATACGTGCGCCATCTGTAATATCTACTGGTCCGAAGGTTCAAATCTTGAGCAAATTTGGAGGAAAAATAGTGGCTGTAAGACAAGAAAATATAATTGGAACTTCTTTTCATCCCGAATTATCTAATGATTCTGGGATGCACAGAATGTTTATTGAATTGGTAACTAATTGGAAGAAGGAAAGCTCCCAATAACACGATTTTCGTAATCACATATCCCTTTCATTTCATACGCATCAAGTTAAGTGCAGAACCGGCCTTAAACCATTCAATCTGTAAAGAGTTGTATGAATGTTTTAATAATATATCTTCATCAGTATCATTACTATGATGAATAATGCATTTAAGATCTCTTCCTTCCTTTAAATCATTGAGACCAACCATGCTTAGATTATCATCTTCTAATATCCTCTCATGGTCTGCGGGCTGTACAAATGTCAGCGCAAGTATCCCTTGTTTTTTCAAATTAGTTTCGTGAATCCTGGCAAAGCTCTTTGCTATTACCGCGCAACATCCCAAATAACGTGGTGTCATTGCTGCATGCTCCCTACTGCTACCTTCGCCGTAGTTAGTGTCCCCAATTATTATCCATCTCATCCTCTTTGATTTGTATTCTCTGGCGATATGTGACAGCAATTCAATTTTATTATTTAGGATATTCTTCCCTTTTCCAATTTGATCTTGGTGGAAGGCGTTAACTGCGCCTAGGAGAAGATTGTCACTTATTTTGTCAAGATGTCCTCTGTACATTAACCAAGGACCAGCGGGTGAAATATGATCGGTAGTACATTTGCCTTTGACTTTTACCAGAATTGGGATCCTTTCAAAGTCCTTACCATCCCACTTTGGAAACGGTTCCAACTTCTGGAGTCTAGAACTATTTGGATCAATTTGTACTTGCTGATCTTTGTCTGCTTCACCAGGTGGGACATAGACATCTTGATTATATACGAAACCATTAGACGGTATCTCTGGGGCTACCTTTGGAGGTCTCAATTTGAATCTGGTTCCGTCACTTGCAGTTAATTCATCTATTAATGGATTAAAAGAAAGCTTTCCACCCAATGCTAAAGCTATCACCATCTCCGGACTTCCTATAAAGTTCATAGTTTCTCTACTACCGTCATTACGACCCGGAAAATTCCTATTGTAAGACGTGACTATGGTATTGGGCTCACCTTTTTTAAGCTCAGGTCTATTCCATTGTCCAATACAAGGACCACATGCATTTGCCAGTACGTTTGCTCCAATATCTATTAGAGATTTCATTTGCCCATCCCGTTCAATCGTTCCACGAATCATCTCAGATCCTGGAGTAACTTGGAGAGGAACCTTTACTTTTACTCCTTTTGACTTGGCCTGCTCAGCTATATCCGATGCTCTGGACATATCCTCATAAGAGGAATTAGTACAGCTTCCAATTAGTGCAACAGAAATTGTATCTAAATAATTATTGCTTTTGACATCAGTTACCATTTTTGAAATTGGTCTTGCAAGATCGGGTGTATGCGGACCTACAATGTACGGCTCAAGAAGGGATAAATCTATCTCTATCAGTTGATCAAAATAACGACTTGCATTTTTTCTGTCTTTTGCAATTTCTTCTTCAATTTCTCTATCTAGTGTGAATAGTTCTTTATACTTATCCGCTACATCGGCGACGTGTTCCCGTCTTGTAGCGCGAAGATAGATTTCCATCTTTTCATCATACGAGAATATTGAACACGTAGCACCGATCTCTGCCCCCATATTGGTAATTGTAGCTTTTCCAGTGCAGCTAATGGTTCTTGCACCAGGACCAAAGTATTCTACAATAGCGTTGGTAGCTCCGTATACCGTAAGCTTAGAGGCAACATAGAGTATGATATCCTTTGGAGAAGACCATCCATTTAGGTTCCCTGTAAGATATACACCAATGCGTCTCGGATACAAAAGTTCCCATGACATACCTGCCATTACTTCGGCAGCGTCAAGACCGCCTACCCCTATGGCTATCATTCCAAGCCCACCTGCATTAGGAGTGTGTGAATCGGTTCCTATCATCAATCCTCCTGGAAAAGCATAATTTTCAAGGACTACTTGATGAATGATTCCTGAACCTGGTTTCCAAAATCCTATCCCGTATTTTTTTGAAGCAGATTCTAAAAAGTTGTATACTTCATTATTCTCATAAATTGCAAGTTTGGTATCTGACTCACTTCCAACCCTTGCCTGAATTAAATGATCGCAGTGGACCGTAGTTGGGACAACCACTCTTGAGAGACCCGACTGCATGAATTGTAATAATGTCATTTGACCAGTTACGTCCTGCAAGGCGACTCTATCCGGATCAAGAAATATGTAATCGGACCCTGAACGAATTTCTCTAGCTGAATTCAAATCATGAATATGGCCCGTGAGAATTTTTTCCGAGGCCGTAAGCGGTCTTCCAATGGTTTTTTGATATTTGCTAACATTATCTTGTAATTGTTCATATGTTCGAGATACGATGTCAAGAGATCCTTTTGTGCTCATGACATAATTGTACTTTTTTTCATATTTAATTTTTCATAATTTTGAGTTCTACTTGTCAAACTCACATGGTTGAAAACTACTAACTTGTTGCTATGAGCTACAATCAGGGGATTTCGAAATGTGACTTTTTCTTCTAGTGTTAGACTTAAGATAGGATCTCTCTTTTGTTATATAGTGCCAGTGTTCTTTTCACGAATATCAAAGAATGAACGCACCTCAGTATTTGAATAAAACTAAAATCGCCATTCAATGACTTGTAATTAATGTATGCGGGAGGTGGGATTCGAACCCACGAACCCCTGAAGGACAGGATCCCCAATTTAATTAGATCTTAAGTCCTGCGTTTCCAAATCTGTGTTATTTGGCCAGGCTCTACAACCCCCGCATGAACCAATCAGATTTGGTAAATGGATGGTAATTAAACGTTATAGATCATATGCTTGCATTAGATATCTTAATGAAACCCTAGATTCGTTCTATGTTTGTTTTTGATATGCCTTGGTAGCTCAGCCTGGTAGAGCGTTGCCTTGGTAAGGCAAAGGTCCCGGGTCCAAATCCCGGCCAAGGCTCGTTAATATAATTATCCAAATGAATATAGCAATCTTGTATTTTGGTAGTTGAATTCAGACGACATTTTGATTTTAAGTTGATAATTCCAATCTTTCAAGTATCAATTACATTCGATGTTTACATTATTCATCTCTATTTTCTCGTTTATGTGAATGTAAATGCCTCAATTTTTCATGTAATTGATCTATTGACAAAGTGAGTCCAATTTCTTTTGCATAGGGTTGTCCTTTTGTGAATGCTTTTGCAATATTTCCAACAAACTCCATACTTATTTTTGGAGGTAATGGAGCTTCAAATGGGTCTACGTGCGCATCAACTATAACTGGCACGTGCTTTTCCATTAATGCCTCGTGAATAATTGGCCTTACTTCTTCCGTCTTAGTTATCGAAAATCCCTTACCACCACATGCTTCAGCAATTTTTACAAAGTCTATTTGTGAAAATTCTATACCATATTCTGGATTGCCTAGAAATGCCATCTGTTCCCATCTTATCATTCCTAAAATTTTGTTATTCAACACGATGACCTTTATTGGGAGCTGATATTGGACTGCAGTTGCAAATTCGCTCATAAGCATAGTAAAACCACCATCTCCGACAAATGCAATACTTTGTCTCTCAGGGTATGCAATCTTGGCAGCAATTGCATATGGTACTCCGCATCCCATAGTAGCAAGAGATCCTGATCCTGAAAATTTCATACCACTTTTTATTTTTAGAAATCTTGCCGCCCAACAGGTATTGATTCCACTGTCTACAGATATTATTGCGTCATCGTCTAATTCCTCTGATACAGCTGCAGCAACAACTTGGGGCTTTATTGGTTCGCCTTCACGGGTGCTTTGTTCGGTTAATATCTCATTCCATTTTTTCATTGCTTGTTGTTTTGATTCTAAAAATTCCAGACTTGGATCATTATGCATACTCCCAGATCTTCTATCTATTAGTAACGGAATAAGCTGTGACAAGACTTGTTTGGAGTCTCCTATCAATCCAATCTTTACCGGGTATCTGAGACCAATTTTTTCAGGTTTTATGTCAATCTGAATACCAACAGCCTGTCCCGGCTTCGGTAGATATTCAATATATGGAAAAGATGTTCCTATCATAAATAACGTATCACTTTCTGCCATGGCATCACTAGAAGGCTCAGTTCCCAAAAAACCAATGCCACCCAAAGTGTATGGATGGTCATCTGGGACTACTGCTTTTCCCAACATTGCTTTTATTATGGGTGCATTGAGTTTCTGCGCAGTTGTTATCACTTCTTCTGAAGCGTTCAACGCCCCTTGACCAACTAACATTACAATCTTCTTTCCATTGTTCAGAATTTCAGCGGCTTTTTCAATCATTAGTCTGTCGGCCGAAATTGGGGCAACGTAGATGTCAGACGTATGACCTGGAACTTTATGTCTTGAATAATGACCCTCCAGTTTTTGTTCCTGTATGTCAGTTGGAATGTTAAGATGACTGACGCCTCTACGAACATATGCAGTTCTACATGCTATATCTACAGCCATTTCTGCTTGTCGCGGTGAACCTATCATGCTGTTATAAACAGCAACGTCAGAAAAAAGATTCAACAAATTCACATCCTGTTGAAAACTTGAATTCATTAGATCAGTAGATGTTCCTCCTGTGATAACGATAACTGGAGTATTATCCGCTTTTGCGTCATATAATCCGTTTAAAAGATGAATTGCCCCCGGTCCCGCAATCGATGTACATACACCCAGTTTTCCAGTATATTTAGCGTATCCGCATGCCATTAAGGCGGCAGATTCCTCATGTCTTACAAGGACAAATTTTATTTTGTCCTTTCTCACTCTTAAGGCCTCTATGAACCCGTTAATACTGTCTCCAGGTATACCAAAAACAACATCGACCTTCCAATCAATGAGTGCTTCAGCCACAATGTCTCCAGTTTTTAGGTCCTCATATTCACTCATACGTTAGTATTGGTTATTATTTCTAATAAATCTAAATGCATCCATATATCATAAAATTACAATGCATAATGAATTTTGATAGGGTCGTGATATTCAATTGATACTCGTACAATATTAACCAGAAATAAAACAGATTACTAGAATACTGGTAGAAAAAGATAACACCGTAAGTTGGGATGAAAATTCCATATGTTTTTATCGTACAATCTTTTTACAATATGTATCCAATGATGGTGGCTTTGGGTTCTATTTGGGGTATCTAAATGGCTTTAAAAATGAGATATCTTGAGCTCAACAGGAAAATAAGGGATGTAAGAATGTTAGCGATTCAAGGAATTGCTGAAGCAGGTTCTGGACATCCAGGGGCATCATTTTCTGCAGCTGAGATTATGGGTGTTCTATATTTTCATAAAATGAAAAATCGACCAACGGATCCATTCTGGGAAGAACGTGATTATTTTATTAATTCTAAGGCTCATTCCGCTCCTGGATTTTATGCGGTTTTAGCGACTGCCGGGTATATTGATACAAAGGAAATAAAGACATTGAGGAAGCTTGGTTCTCGCCTACAAGGACATCCTGTTAGATATTCGGAACGACAAAAAGATCATAGCTTTCCAGGGATTGAATATTCAGGCGGATCCGAAGGCATTGGTTTATCAGTATCTATCGGAATAGCACTTGCAAAAAAACGGGACGGTCAGAAAAATAGAGTTTATACTCTAATCGGCGATGGGGAATCAAATGAGGGTCAAATCTGGGAAGCAGCAATGGCTGCATCTAAATTTAGATTGGACAATCTCGTAGCTATCTTAGATAGGAACAAGATCCAGCAAGATGGTTTTACTGAAGAAATAATGCCTCTAGATCCTGTTAGGGATAAGTGGGCCGCGTTCAATTGGAATGTCGTAGAAGTTAATGGACATAAGATAGAACAAATAATCGACGCTTTGAGCAGAATCGAAAAGGTAGAAGATAAACCATCAATAATAATTGCAAATACTACAAAAGGTAAAGGAATCAAGCATATGGCAAATACTCCACAATGGCACGGTAAGGCTCCTCCAAAAAAACACGTTCCAATATTACTTGAAGAACTTCAAAGTGAGATTTTGATAGCTCCTTCCATTATTGCAGGGGAACCTGAGAATTATGAAGAAAAAGTGAGAAGAGCTGAGCGGGCAGGGGCAGATTTTATTCACTTGGATATAATGGATGGAAAATTTGTTCCTAGTACTTCATTTTTTGCAGATACTATCAAGCATCTGAGAAAAATATCTAGCATTCCTTTTGATGCTCATTTGATGATTGAAAAACCAGTAAATCACATACAAGAATACATCGACGCAGGTTGTGATATTGTTACAGTGCATGTGGAAGCGTGCAAAGAATCAGAATTTTTGGAAATTAATAAAATGCTACTAACTGCTGGTATCAGTCCTGGAATTGCTATAAATCCCGCAACTCAATTTCCTGGTTGGATACTTGAACACCTTGAAAACATTGATATTATGATAATTATGTCCGTAAATCCCGGATTTGCTGGACAAAAATTTATTCCTGAAACGTTAGATAAGATGGCCGAAATCGTCAAAACACTGAAGAGTAATAACTACAAGGGATTTATAGAAGCTGATGGAGGCATTGATGCAACAACCCTTCAACAAGTATTTGATGCAGGAGCCCGAATTATGGTGGCCGGTAATGCAGTCTATGGATCCCCTGATATAAACTCAAATATCATACAACTAAGACACAAAGCTAATGTTGCGATTGAAACCAAACTTTTAGAATTGGCAACTATAAATGACATGAGATCTGACTGGATTAAGTCCCGTAAGAATTTGCTAATACCTTTGGCGAAAGAACTCGGAATAGAGGAGGATTTGCATGCAATTAAGTGATAAAAATGTGATCTCTGACATGCGAACTGCTTATGGTAAGACCCTGGTAGATTTGGGAGCAAAGGATCCTAATATTGTCTGCCTTGGAGCGGATACAACTGATTCTCTAAAAACAAAATTGTTTGGTGACAAGTTTCCCAATAGACTTTTCAATGTGGGAATTGCAGAGGCGAATCTTGTCTCAATAGCCGCCGGATTAGCAATTGCCGGCAAAGTGGTGTTCGCAAGCACGTATGCAGCATTTTTACCGGGCAGATGCCTTGATCAGATCAGAAATGCGATATGCTACCCATTTCTAAACGTAAAATTAGTTGTATCCCACGCAGGACTAACTGTTGGACCCGACGGTGCATCTCATCAACAAATAGAAGACATTTCTACAATGCGGACAATTCCAAACATGAGAGTGCTTGTTCCGTCAGATTCTATATCTGTTAAAAACTTGATTCCCATTATTAGTTACACTCCGGGACCTTTTTTTATGCGTTTAGCACGTCCATCAAATTCTAATATCTACGAAGATAATTTTGATCAATTCGATATGGGAAAAAGTAACACAATTAGAGATGGTTCTGACATCACTTTGATTTCATGCGGTCTTATGGTGTCAAAAGCAATCGATGCGGCACAGACACTCGAGAAAGAATATGCTGTTTCCTGTAGAGTAATTGACATGTATTCAATAAAACCAATTGACGTTGATATTGTATATCGTGCTGCAATGGACACTGGCGCTATCGTTACTATTGAAGAACACAGCATTATCGGCGGTCTAGGAAGTGCAGTTTGTGAAGTGACAGCTGAACATCATCCTGTTCCTGTAAATAGAATTGGAATAGCTGATATTTTTGGCGAATCAGCCCGAGAAACTGAAATAGAATCGCTATTAAGTAAATATGGTCTAAGTTCAGATAATATTGTAGAATCTGTACTAAAAACTAGGAAAAAGATAAAGAAATGAAAATCTTTCTCGATACTGCAAGTGTCGAATCAATAAAAAAATTTGTCGATATGGGCGTGATAGATGGAATTACAACAAACCCCACTTTGATTTCTAGAGAAAAAGGACACCCAGAAGATATAATGCGTGAGATAGTAAAAATTGTAAAAGGGCCCGTAAATTTGGAAGTTGTAGCAACGAACGCTAATGATATGATTGAAGAAGGTCTGAGGTTAAGAAAATTTGGCGAAAATGTCATTGTAAAAGTTCCAATGACTGTAGATGGATTATTGGCAGTGAGGAAATTCAAAGAACAGGGTATTAAGACAAACGTAACTTTGATCTTTTCATCTAATCAAGCTTTGCTAGCTGCAAAGGCAGGAGCCTCATACGTCAGTCCTTTTATAGGAAGACTAGATGACGTCGGTCAAGAAGGAATGGCAGTAATTAGAGAATTAGTTCAGATCTTTAATAACTATGGATATAAATCGGAAATTTTGGTTGCAAGTGTAAGACATCCAATTCACGTTATTGAAGCTGGGAAATTAGGTGCACACATTGTTACTCTTCCACCTGACATACTTGGCAAGATGCTAACCCATCCACTTACTGACAAGGGGTTGTCATTGTTCCTCTCAGATTGGGAAAAAGTCAAAAAGGAACACAAATATAATATTTAGTTAACACAAAACCTCAATCTAAAATAAGTCTCACTGCATCGTAATTATGTTGAGTCAAACTTGCAAAAGTGACAGCACTTTTGTGGGAATTTCATTTAGTTGGCTGACCACTAAAGTTCTTTCATATTCAAGATATTTCAGGTTCAATCCAATATTGATGGCGTTATTTACATTCCTTCCCACGCCTACAGCGACCATGTGAATTCCATTCATTTTGTAAGTCTTGATAATAGATCGAACTGCGTTATAATCCGATGGTTCACCATCAGTCAGGGTTATCATTATATCAGGTCTATATGTTTTCATTAATGGTAATAATAAATTATATATTTCGGCAAGCGGTGTCCCCCCACTTGCTTTAATTTGAACCAAATTACGTGCATGAATTGAGGTCCATTTCACATCTGGATGTTTTATTACCCAACATGAGACTTTTTTGTTTCTAGTACTGAAAGCGTAAGCAGAGAATTTTACATCTAGGAATTTCAATGCTTCACAAAGAGCAACTGTAGCCTTTTTGTATTCTAATTCATATTCGTCAATGCTACTGGAATGATCCAATAAAAGTGCAATTTTTGTATTTATGGTGTTTTTAAAGTCTATTAGAAATGGCTTTGGTTGAGATTCAATTATGGAATCTACGTCAATCTCATCTCCCGTAATATCATGTGTTTCTCTCCATTCTCTCTTCCATGATCTGATTACTGATTTTAATTTTGTAATCAAATCATTATCATAAATTACGCTTTCGTCTAAATGTACATTATCCGGAACCTCCAATCCAAATTGTTCCATTGTTGAGTAACCTTTTATGTTTGTTTTTCTACTTTCCTTTACTAGGCTTTCGTATTCTCTCAAAATTTGAACACCGGCAATGACGTCATTGGTAGACTTTTGTTTTTCCTTGTTACGAATTTTAATTACTCGTTCTATTTCTTTCATCAAATTTGTTTCCGTCAACGACAGTCCGATTTTACTCCTTAGAGTAACAATTGGAATAGTAAAAAGAGAATCAATTTGAAGTATCTTAATAATTTTGGGAATTTGTCGTTCTATCCATTCAGTTTTATGGCTTTTTTCTATCGATTCACTTATCAGATCTTTAGCCACATTAACTGCGTCATGAACACGATCTAATTCTGAACCAAACAGCTCGCCTTTTACATACCCAGTAATCAGATATTGAGAAAATGCTTCTATCACCTTGTGTTTTCCATAAAGTGAATTGAGCAGCGGTCGTGACAACCATGAAATTCCTTCATTAAAAATAACCTCATTCTCCATACCTTTCCATTCTCTTAATCCTAAAATCTCAATTCGCTTCAGCTCTATCGAGTTTAAGATATAACCAAATGCGTGGTCATCGCTCAGAACTTTTGTTGAATATGCTATTCGCATAGATTCATACCATAATGCAATTCGCCATTGTCGATATTTTTGGAATTCAGTTCCATTGTAGTATCTGAGTGATGGCATAGAAATACTATTTTTTGCCAAGTTTGTATTAGGGGGCTTATCCTCTACGAGTAAAATAGTTGCTTTGTTATTGCCTGACCATCTTCTTGAAAGAAACGTTCCTAAATTTATCAATACATCATTTCGTAGTGAAAAGTTCTGGACATAAGAAAATGACATGTTGTTAGGCAAATATGGAAGTAATCATGTCCATTACTTTTCTATATTCCACTTCTCCCCACTGATCATAAACATTTGCATATACTACTTCAGCAGCATTTTTGGGTGAAACGTTATTTGTTAGCAGTTTCGCAAAAGCTATGGATTCCCTTATACTAGGACTGTAGTACAGCTCCTCCAAGGAGGCCGCTTCTCTTAGGCTATTAGCCAATTTAAGGGCGTTATCAATGTCACTTTCAATTGAAGTGTCAAAATGTACATGTTGTTTGATAATCTGTTTCTCAATTTCTTTTGGAGGGTACTCTAGCCTTAATCTTACAGGAAATCTGCTCAACAATTGTGGTGGGAGTTCTTTTGTTCCTTCATGTGACAAGGGATTGATGGTGGCAAACACAAACCAGTTATCTGATGCATTGATTACTTGGCCTTCTGCTTCTTTGAGCACTATCTGTCTTCTGTCATCTAATGCCTCGTCCAGACGCAATAGTACATCGGCTTCCGCCGCGTTAAGTTCATCCAAATATAGAATTCCTCCATCTCTCATTGACTTAATCAAGATGCCTTCGACAAACGTAACTTCGCCTTGGTTCATGGTTTTGGTTCCAACCAGATGAGATTCGCGAGTCCTTAAACTAAAATTAATTGAATAAAGAGTTTTCTCAATATCAGCTGCAAATTTTCTTACCAAACTAGTCTTGCCGGTTCCCTTCGGTCCTATAATAAGTACAAAGAGTGATGATTCATACGCTTTTTTAATCACATCAAATGAATTATTCCAATCAATATAATTAGAGTCAGAAGCATCTATCATTTAGTAGTTATTTTTGGAATATGTAAATAAAAACTAATTGTTCTCTTTCATCTAGATCTCAATATGGATTTTTTAGCATTCAGGTAATCCGTAATCAAAATCCGGTCTATTTCAGCTGGATTAATGTAATATGACCTACCTTTCACGTATTTTTCCAACTCATTCACATAACTCAATAGCGAATCCTCTTCACTGACCATAATCGTGTCAATGTCAATGCCAGATTTATGACATTTTCGAGCTTCCATTATAGTTTTTTCGCCGATATACTGGTCCACTTGTCTGTACCTATAACAAAGGTAAACTAATTTCCCCGATTTAGTATCAAGTGACAATTCCTGTTCTTTTCGAAATGTATCTACTGCTTCTTTCTCAGCAGTATAAAATTGGGAGTACGGCCTTTCAGATTGTATTTTGCTTCGTTCTTGATCAGAATCGATAAAACAGGCGCTGGGATGACCATCTGTTATGAGCACTATTTTTTTATTTACTGTAGATTCATTTTGAAGAATTCTCTTTGCTAATCTGAACGCAGCTTGATAATTGGTATAATGCATGAAACCCATCCCAGACTCAAATGTTTTAAGATAGGGTATGTCGTATGGCGATACTCTTGACGCTAAAGCTCCAAATCCAACTATGTGGATTGAATCCGAGGGAAAAAACTTTTGGTTCAACAAGAATAAGCTCCACAATGCCCTTTTTGCAGCCTCTATCCTGCTCATATCACCGAACATTGTTGAATATCTCATTGTCGAGCTTAGATCTATACAATATACAACTGCAACGTTTACATCCCGCTTTGTCTCATAAATTTCCAGATCATCTGGCCGTAGGTCAATAGGTAATTGGATTGAAGAACTTGATCCATATCTTCTCTCAATTGCGTTCAATAACGATCTAGGAACATTTATCAACCTTAGATCGTCTGATGGTTCATATTTTTTCGTAGAATCTAGATTTATCGAACCACTTCCACTAAACGTTGTTTCATGAAGTCCAATCGATCCTTTGTTCAATGCTCTTATTACATCTTCTAGTAATCTACCACCAACTGCAAAAAATCCCTTTTTGCTTAACCATTTTCTTGAATCTCTGATGTAACCTGATTCTTGAAGTTGAGTAATTATGGATGACGCTCTGCCACCCGGTCTGGATTCATCAGCGGAACTTTGATCGCCCTTTTTTTCCTTATCCTTTTCTTTTTTAAGATTTTGCAATTCCTGTTCGATTTCTTCAAGTTTTGGCTGATCTTCTTTCAGGATTTCTTGACCCAAAATCTTGAGAAAATCTTTTAACAAATTCTTGGGGATTTTTTCTGTGGGGGACTTGTCCTCCCTGTCTTCGGGAAAGTCAACAAGATTGTGATATGTGTATTTTTTGATACTGTTACTAAACGTGGACATAGATCCCTTCCTTTCTATCTAGTATCGGTGGATCGGTAAATCTAAGTCCTTCTAGTATCAATTCAGTTACTGAAGCAAGATATTCTGGGTTCTTCGTACTATCATGCCGATCGGCGCCAGTTGTCATATCGCCAAACTTTTCTTCAAAGTTCTTTTGATCCTGTATTATGTTGTTATTTACTATTTTCATTACTTCACTTAAGGAATTGAACTTGTTTAGTTGTGATTGATAGCTCTTAGATGTGTTACTATTACCCGTAATGTCCTGAGAAACAAGAAATGTCTTATTTATCTTAAATTCATTTTTTACGTTAATTAGTCTTTCAGTAGGGATCTCTAAGAGATAAAAACTACAAGCCTTCTTTATGGATTCTGAAATTATATTGTCAAGAATATTCATTCGATTATCGTAACTATCGTCTATTTCTGAAAGCTCAAACTTTGCGGTTTGTCGAATGCTGTAGATATCACTAAAACGAGGAACAGTTGTTATTTTATTTTCAACATTCCGTACACGTTCTGCTTCTGCTATCAAAATCTCCAGCGAATGTATTGACATCCTAACGCTTACTCCTTTTTCATGATTTATTTCTGGATGACTTCGGGCAGTTCTTGTAATTTCCGCCAAAGTTCTTAAAATAAAAATTGGTAACACTACGTTTTTCGTATTTGGGATGTTTGCCTCTTGAATCATTATTCTCATTTCGTCATAGACATTTTTTGGGTAACGCGTTACGATATGACTCTTTAATCTATCATAAAGTGGTTCTATAATTTTACCAGAATGCGTGTAATCTATTGGGTTTGCTGTTGATATTATTCTTGTATCGGGTTTGAAAATTACCGGATATGCGCCAGTAGTATAGATGCCCTCCTGAAGGACACTCAACAAGGCTACCTGTTTTCTTGGGTCCAGTACAGGTAATTCGTCAATGCAAAATACACCATGCCGGGCTAGGAGAAGCTGACCTGGTGAATAAGATTCTATATTGTAAATTTCCACTCCTTTTTTAGCTATTTTTATTGCGTCAATTTGACCAACAAGATCTTTTACAGAAATGTCTGGTGTAGCAAGAAGATACTTGAAACGAGAGGGGCCGTCAAGCCAAACAATTTTGGTACCTAATCTATTGTTTCTTATTTTATCTTCTGTTTCAGTTGAAACATAAAATTCTGGCCTCACCCTATTTACTTCCCTGTCCTCTAGCAATGAAATTAATTCGTTTTCCGGAATCACAGTTGGAACGTCGTTTGTAACTGAGCCCTCGATGATTGGAATTGGAGATAGTAAATTTCTTGCTATAGTTTCGGCGATTTTTGTCTTCGCTTGTCCTATTTGACCTACAAAAAGTATATCATGATACGAAAGTATTGCTCTATTTATCGATGGAACTATGTCGTCATCGTACCCAATAATTCCTGAATATGGAAACTTTTGTTGTCTTAGCTTTAATAATAAATTCCCTCTGAGCTGATCATTAACTGACACGTGTTTGTAATTTACTGATAATAAATCTTCGAGCGTTTTTATTTCCTTGATATTTTCCGGTACACCAGGAGCCAATTCTTGATAGTCTGGATTTGAGGTATAACTCTTATGAACAATATCTCTAAAATTTTCAGAACTCAATCTTCTTTCATCATCTCGTTCTACCTATAAATTTAAAGGTTTGAAACCTTATTTTCGTTTTGTGGTAAAACAACGGCATTTTCATCAATTACACTTGGTATGTCAGCATGGTTTTTATTTCGGAAAATGATGGTCGTAAATGTTGTCGATATCTGAATATAGGCATATTTTAAGAATAGCTGGCAAAGATATAGATGGTAGCAAAAAAATTATCATTGCCCTGAGTCAAATCAAGGGTTTAGGTTACAATTTATCACAAGTCTTACTACAGTCATTAAATATCAATCCTAGCATGAGAATAGGCTTTTTGACAGAAAAAGAAGTAAAAGACATTGAAGGAGTTATAAAAAATCCTTCAGTAATTGGAATTCCAAACTGGTACCTCAATAGAAGAAAGGATAGCGACACAGGTTCAGACAAGCATTTGATAACTTCTGATCTCGATTTTACTATTTCAAACGATATTGAAAGGGAAAAAACTGTCTATAGTTGGAGGGGCTATAGGCATATGTTTGGACTTAGAGTTAGGGGTCAGTGTACCCGAACTACGGGAAGAAAAGGTGGTGCTGTGGGTGTCAAAAAGGTGGTAATGAGGCCAACAGGCGGGGCTGGGGCTCCTGGTGCCGAAGCAAAGGAAGCCGGTGCCGCTGCACCATCCGCAGAATCTGCTGCTCCTGAAAGTGGCGCAAAAGGCAGTGCACCGAAAACTTCGGAGAATAAAGAGTAGTGTGGTAAATGGGAGATCCAAGAAAATCACGCAAAAGTTTCAGAAGACCAAGGCGTATTTGGAATTCGGATCAGTTAAGTTCAGAGCTGTACATCATAGGTTCATACGGCCTTAGGAACAAGAGAGAATTGTGGAAAGCTCAAACCAGAGTTGCAAACTTTAGGAATCAAGCAAGGACTCTACTGGCTTTGACATTAGAAGATAGACAGGAAAAAGAAACTCATCTATTGTCTTTCCTAAACAGGCTGGGACTCACAACTACTTCGACTTTAGATGACATATTGAATTTAAAAATTGAAGATATACTAGAAAGAAGATTACAGACAATTGTCATGAGGAAAATGGGTATCAAATCTCCCTTTCAAGCAAGACAAGTGGTTATCCATGGACATGTTTCGATTGGGAATCGAAAGGTAAACTTACCTGGATATCTAGTAAAGAAAGAAGATGAACTAAAAATTTTGGTGCATGTACAGGTTCCAAATGTACAGGTTCCAAATAAACCAACAGAACCAGTAACAAGTTAAGTCGGACCAGTCAAATGCTATTGGTAGATACTCCATCTACAATATCTATAGTATCTATTTTTCCATCGGAATCCATGTCAAATCCTTGGACTACTAGCGCCCAATTCTTATTCTCGCCAAATTTTTTCAATATATCATTTCCATGATTGGTTAAAGCGATTATAGCTGATTTGGTACCTGCCGATCTAACTCCCGCAATAATCATGACGTTTAAACTTTCAGAAGAAGGATTTCTAATTTTGGCGATTAGACCGTGATTATCAAGTGTATGAGTCCTTCCATGTGGAGCTATTAACCCAGACCAAAAATTGGTTTCATCAAATCGAATTGGTAGATATCTATTGAATTCTGAAGTGATTATATTTGTTCCGGGACCACCGATAGATATTATATTCTCTGTTCTTGATATTTTTTCAGAATTTGCATCTACATCTAATTTGACGATAAAATTTGATGGTAAACTGCAGAAACTCCCCAAGAAAAAAGCAAGTTGAGTTGCGTAGTGGCCATCCCTGGCAGAAGATCGATAAGGACCATGCGGCTCAGGTGCACCCACAACTATAGTACCATTGAAAATACCATTGTCAATAAAGTCTTGAAAGAAAGTACTAACATGATGGTTAACAGCACCAATTCTTGTCTTTTCAAATTTCCTCTCTCCCCAATTCATTTCGATTCCAAAAGCAGGATATTCTGTCTTGTAGAGTTTAGCAGTTCCTCCTCGCACGAACGATGTTTCTACTTGTCCAATCGCCTTTATTGCCAAAAGTTTCCTTATGTAGTAATATGCACTCTGCTCGTATATTTTCAGTTCCTTCGCTATTTGTGCCGGATACATAGGATTGCCTGACAAAAGATTGATTATTTTCCATGCAATGGGGTTTGATAAAATACGCATTTCCCCAGGCTTTTCTAAAATTGAAATTTCCTTTGTTAATGTATTATCATCAGCAGAATATACCAAGCTCTTTTTTTTCATCAATCATCAAGTATACTACTATTATATATTAACATTGTCCGGTGTGTTAAATCACATAATCATGCGGGAATTTTAATTACCTTGAGTTGGACGGGGTTTCCAAAAAGCGTTATAATTTTTTTTGTAGTGGTAACTTGTCATATTAATAATTATTTTAAGTCAATGTAAATTGTAGATATTATCATGTGTTCAATAATTGGATACAAAGGCAATGATCATGCTTCTTCGGTATTAATTGAAGGTCTTAAAAAAATGGAGTACAGAGGATATGATAGTGTGGGTATTGCGACTATTAAATCCGGAAAACTCTTGTCCCGAAAGGGTGTAGGTAAAGTAGCGGAAGTCAACAAGTCTCTAAGACTTGATGAGCTGCCTGGTAAACTAGGTATAGGGCACACAAGATGGGCAACGCATGGGGGCATAGTCGATCATAATGCCCATCCCCATCTTGCATGCAATTCCACAATTGCGGTAGTTCATAACGGTATAATAGAGAATTATGATGAGCTCAAAGAAGAACTTTGCAGATCAGGCCACAAATTCAAGAGTGAAACTGATAGTGAAGTAATTGCTCATCTTTTGGAGGAATATTTTGAGATAACCAGGGATATCGGATTATCCATGATATTTACATGCAAGCGACTAATCGGTTCTTTTGCATTTGTCGCTGTATTTAACTCGTCCACTTTATGTGGCGCAAGATATGATGAACCGCTGATAGTAGGAGTTGGTAACGATGACTATTTTCTTTCTAGTGATATTCTAGGATTCTTGAATCACACTGATAAGGCAATATTTCTTGATAATCGAGATATTGTTGTAATTAATGACAGCGACATTTCATTTTTCAATTTTGATGGAGATAGAATTTCAAGAAAAATAACGCAAGTTGCGTGGGAATTGGGAGACGCTGATAAAGGAAAGTATTCTCATTACACCCTGAAAGAAATACATGAACAGCAACAAACCATAATAAAGAGCTTGGAGCAAAACAAGAAAAGTTTAGAAAAATTTTGCAATATTATTGCAGGGGCCAAAAATATCTTTATTACCGGCAGCGGAACAAGTTACCATTCTGCATTACTAGCAAAGCAAATCTTTTCTAAATCAAAGATTCATGTTGAAACGATAATGTCAAGCGAATTCCAGTATTCGTCCGAAATGCTAGATGAAGATTCAGTTTTATTGGCCATTTCGCAGAGTGGAGAAACCGCAGATGTGTTGGAATCTGTAAAAGCAGCCAAAAACATGGGAGCCAAAGTGTTATCGATAGTTAATATTCCTACTTCATCCCTTGCAAGATTGAGTGATTCTTATCTTGAAGTAAACTGTGGCCCTGAAATAGGAGTTGCGGCAACTAAGAGTTTTACGAGTCAAATTGCTCTATTGTATCATGTTGCTGACATAATCGGACATAAATCAAACGGCATATCTGATAGTAAAGAGATTCTGGCAAAGTCGGTAAGTCAAGTTCTTGAATTAGATTCCCATATTGAAGGTGTCGCAAATCTGATTAAAGGTTCAAAGGATGTATACATACTGGGACGTTCTTTTCATTTTCCTGTCAGCTTGGAAGGCGCGTTAAAAATTAAGGAGCTATCATACATACATGCCGAAGGTATGGCTGCAGGAGAATTAAAGCATGGACCATTAGCACTTATAGATAATAACAGCATTGTCATTGTTATTCATCCAAATGATTCTACTTATAGTGATACTCTATCGAACATCCATACTATAAAATCAAGAGGTGCAAAAATCGTTGGAATATCAAACAAGAAGAACGATGTATATGACTATCAAATTATCATCCCAACTATAAGTGAGTTTCTATATCCTTTGATCGAAGTTATTCCACTACAGTTATTGGCATACTATCTTTCAATATGCAACAATGCAAATCCAGATTATCCGCGAAACCTTGCAAAATCTGTCACTGTAAAATAATCAGTCCTTATTATGGACTGTTAAATCAAATACTTTCAGACCATTAGTTTTTCGATACTTCTTTCATATTCATTTTCAATATTTCTCAAAAAATTATTCTTATCTAGAGATCCGTTAGATTTCAATAGCAAGGTGATAAGGGCGCCTCCAGAGCCTACTCCTTCCTTTACAACACCCCTGTCGTACATTATTAGGCCATTTTTGGTTGACCTGTCTAAACCTGGATTAACAGACATTATGGGAACGTCAGGACAAATTGTTTTTACAAGAAATTCCAAGTCTGAATTCTCATCATCAGTAACATATGAGGTTGTTCCTAGGCATATATTTTTTAATGTCAGCTTCATGGAGTGCATGAACGCAAGGACTGCAGCCATCTGTGTTCCTCCCGCGAGAAGCATCTTGGAACCTGATTGTGTGACACCGGTTGCAATTCCAGCTACTGCTGGTATCATGGGGTCACCCAGTGATGATATTATTTTGAATGGATCTTGCAATCCTGAGATTTTTTGATTTATTATTGCTTGCTTAACAACATGTATTTTCAAGTCATGTGGATTTACTGGCATACTGCTACTCATTTTATAATTCGCGTCAATTCCGAGGCCAGTCAATACGCCCAGCCCAGTAGTTGTTCCACCTGGAATACTTTCACCCACCACCACCAAATCATTTGACATTGACAATTGCTGTCCTAGTAATTTTCCATATTCGAAAGCCTGATGAGTTTCAATTAGTTCTAACGCAGGTTCATGTTGAATATTTTTGCCATGGGAAATCCCAAATGAAATATGTGGAATCTTGGGTTTAATTTTAGATCCGGAATCCACTACTAGGCAGGGTATTTTGCCCATTTGAAGCGCTGTTCTAGTTATCAGTGCTGGTGTTGGAATTCCATCCGGAGTTGCAGGCACTCCTGAAATCGAATAGCATTTCCCGTGATACAGAAATTCGGAATCTGCTGCAGGAGTATATTTAATTAAATCTGGATTAGCTCCTGCGAAAGTTATACCCGGAATCTGACTGGTCTCTGTATATGAGATAACACACACAAAAATAGGATTTCTGGTACGAAAAGTTTCAGTTATGTTGTTTTTTTGAGAACAAGTTATTTCAAATAAATCAGACATACATTAACCCTCATTAACCATATATTTTAAGAAGTCTTCTTTCGTCTTGAATTTTAACATAGGATTGTTGGTCCTTTCATTGAGAATTGTTGATGTTGGTGTGATACCGTAATTATGACCAGGATATACTACCAATGAACCATCTAAATTTGCCACTTTATATAGGCTATCGTACATCTCGTTAGCATTGCTTCCCGGAAGATCAACTCTGCCAATGTTACCCACAAAGAGAGTATCACCTGTAATGATGGCTTCTTTATTCACGATAAGGCACATGCTATCTTCAGAATGACCTGGGGTGTACAAAACCTCTAGCTGCACTTCTCCGACTCTAATAGTATCTCCATCATGAACCGAATTATCATTTCTAATAGTTGACTTTTCATGTTGGATTGTTTTAGCCCCAGTAATTTCGGCAATCTGATCGTTCCCTAGAACATGATCAAAATGTGTATGTGTATTTATTATATACTTTGCAGAAATCTTGTTTTTATCCAAAAATTCCAGAATCTTTTCAAGATCCCATGAGGGATCAATAATGGCACCGATTTTATTTTTCTCATCAAAAATAATATAAGAAAAATTCTGCATATTCCCAACCGGAATCTGAAAAATTTTCATAACAATACTCCTTGCTCTGATTCACTCGGTATCCCAATTTTCTCTAGATGAACCTCGCCTGTGTATTCTTTGCTTCTAATTAAACCAGTTTTGATTCGATGAAAGGTAACGGTAGCATCAGCTTTGACGCATTTTTCATGAAAACTTCCATCATTTGGATTGAGACCGGAAGGGATATCAACGGAAACAACATATGCATTAGAATCGTTAATTAAATCAATCGCAGTCGAAAAAGGATCCCTTATTTCACCTTTTATTCCTGTACCAAAAATCCCATCAATAATTATGTCTGAATTTGACAATTCCTTTTTTGCAGATTCTAATACATCATTTCCTTCAATGATTCTTATTGACTTCATTTTTCTTATTATTGACCAGTTCACTGTTGTTTCCTCGGTCTTTATATTTTTGGAATCCCCGACAAGCACGACGATGACCTCTATCCCATTGTATCCTGATAGGTGCCTTGAAGCAACCATGGCATCTCCCCCATTATTACCTGTTCCGCAAAATGATAAGATTTTCCCCCCCGCAAATTCGGGCCCCTTTTTTGTAAAAATAAAATCTGCAAGGCCGTGCCCTGCGTTTTCCATCATTAGTATTTTTTTCATACCAAAAATAGCAAATCCATTATCCTCAATACGGTACATCTGCTCCGAAGTAATTGGTTGCTCTCTTGTTGCCAATGTTTATTTATTCAATAATCGAGAAATAAAAATTATGAGCTACTACATGGTGTCACAAAAAGGCATAACATAGTTTTTCAGGTTACATTTTCTTGTTTCACTATTCACAATTTCATAGGTACTTCCGTCGTAAGTACATTTTATGACCGGTAATTCTTTCATTCTAGAATATTTGTCCGCTATTTTATAATATTCTTGCAACTTTCTGTGAATGTAAACTGTCTTACCTTCTTCTCTGATTCTTCTTTTTTGCATGAATTTAAAAGCCAAAACAACATGAGCCGTCTTATACACTCGGAACATATCTCTTATTTGAAAACATCTTTGGATTTGATCAGGAGGTACATAAAGAGTATCAGAAGTTCCAGATTTGGCCTCAATGGACAGGAATATTGATTCCTTGTTATTCACCGCTATAATATCTGGCAAGTTTGCACTGGATCCTCCCAAACGTCTTGCTCTCCAGGGAATATTGCTATTGAGTTTTTGTACAAGTACATGCTCAAAACTATATCCTCGATTTCTTCTAGTCCTATTTAATTTGGTGTAAAATTGTTTCACGTCTTCTTGGATAGTTTTCTTCTTACCCGGTATCATCGTCTGGTAGGCTTGTGCTTGATACACCAAGATATTTTGCATTCCACACACTAGTATTTAATTCAGAAAGAATGAACTTTTTGAACAAACACGTGTTGAAATACTATACTTGTTTGGTACGCCGTGAAAGTCAGTGGACTTCAAACAGTTTATAAATATATTTACAGGCGAACAGTATGTTTGTTAATGCTAGAGCATGTTCAAACTGATATAGAGGAAATTAATAAAAAATTCAAAGATATTGAAGAAAGAAGAAATACTATTATCAAAGGAACGAGAGATGCGACGATACTTTGCAGCAAAGCAATAGTATCAATGCACGCACATAAAAAAAATGAATCACATGAGTATATTGAAAAGGCAAAGAAATTGTTGCAACAATTTAGGGAACTAGGTAAAGATGATCTTCAAAAATATTTGTATGTAGCGGAGCAAGAGTATGTAGAGGCCTGCTGTCTTTTTTCAATAGCTGAAGATAATGGAATACCGAGTATGAAATCTCTGGAAGTTTACGATATTTCATATGTTATGGGACTCCTGGACTGCATTGGTGAAATCAAGCGTATGATTATTGATAAAATTAGGACAGAGGGGATATCTAACGTAAATACATTGTTTGAATTAATGGACAGGATCTATGGTACAATATATCCACTAGCTGTTTATGATAACCTTATGCCCGGATTAAGAAAGAAATTGGATGTTTCGCGTATATTGATTGAAAATGTTCGGGCAATAGTTACGGAAGAAAAGCGTAGATCTGTCATGATCGAAAGAATACAGGAATTCGAAACAAAACTTGTTTCCTTAGAACATTCCAAAAAATAGAAACAATTAGGTACATCCTAATTTTACGAATGCATCTGACATTAATTTGGTTAGGCCTTTTTGCCATTCTGGAAAGTCATTGGGCTGCTTAGGATAGTCATGATAGTGAACTACCAATTTCTTGTTTACATCCGCAGTCTGCTTAAGATCTTCTGCCAGTCTTTTATTGATGGCTCCATGAATTAACATATTGAGCTTGTCAACCATGCCAAATTCAGGGTGTTCTCCATTAGTTATGTTTTCGACATCTAATTTTGAAAGAAAGTGTTTCATTCCAAAGTTAAGTTGATCGTTTGATAATTTCTGAAGGAGTCTTCTAAATACTTCAAGACCCGCTGTCTTGTATCCATAAGCTTCAACAAAATCCAAATTATATTGCCAAAGCGATTCTTCTGAAAAATCATTGGCCTGTATCGACTGTACTGCGTCTTTTCCTGCGATAGTAGCTGCTATTATTGCCGGACCAATTCCACCAGCATCAAGAGGCTTTGGCATCCATGCGGAGTCACCAACCATCATGTATCCGTTTGCCACCAAACAATCATTCTGTCGCCTGACAGAAACTTGCCATGTTCCCCAGCTATTTCCGTCATCGTCTTCGCCATCTGCTATTTGTGGATTTTTTATCACTGGATTCATACCGACATAATCATCTATCTTTGTCTTCAGATCCTTACGTTGTCCTTGTTTTCTGTTATGTTCTTCCATCGCCTTTTGCTGAACTCCTAGGCCAATGTTGACTTTGCTCTTTCCCTTCGGAAACACCCAAGCATATCCTCCAGGGGCGATATTCTGATCCAAGTGGATTAGACAATAATCGGGATCAAAGAATGTATTATCTTCCGCTTCATTTTTAAAATTATAAATGTACCTTCCAGTTGCTTCCAGATCATCCCTGTTAATCTTCTTTTGAATATGTGAATTAATTGGAAGATTCGTACGCAAAACAGAAGTAACTCCCGTGCAGTCTATGACAATCTTACAAGTCTTTTTGAACGGGGATTTTGTTTCCAAGTCCTCTCCCTCGACCCCAATTACGTTGTTATTATCAGTAAGCAAATTTCTTAATGCTAAATTATATTTAATCTCTATACCCACGCTAAGTGCGTCATTGAGTTGCTTTTGTGGCAAAACCTTTCTATTGAGTATATAGCCTTCACCGTCAAATGAGATGGATGTCTCATGGTCCGGTGAGAATGCTTTAACTCCCTTAACGGGATGTTCAATTTCAGGACTTTGCCACTTGATACCAATCCTTGATGTCATGTAATCTACACTATTTTTGCCCACTGCGTCGCCGCACACCCATCCTGATATTGTCTTCTTACCTAGCTGTGGCGATGCATTTCTATCTACAACTAGGATCTTAAGAGATTGTTTTGAATAATAAGCTGCGGAGGATGCAACTATCATACCGGCCAATCCTCCCCCAGCTACAATAATATCATAATCTCTTAGTTCCGATGTCATAAACCAAAAATGAAAAGATATTCAATTGTTAATTAAAGTTCCGAATAATGAGTTAAGACTGGTATGGAGGGAGTGGGATTCGAACCCACGAACCCCTAAGGGACAGGATCCCCCATGGTAGCAGTTTAATCTTGAGTCCAGCGCGGTTGGCCATGCTTCGCTATCCCTCCATAAAACAGACAATCTGCTATCCTTATTTCACCTTTACTGGTGAGATTTGTCTAATAGATTGCTTTTTAGGAATCTGGGAAATACAGAAACTTTATTATTGGAATAAGGATGGTAATTGGTAAATGGCGATGGAAACTAAGATAAATCAATTGCACGCTGGAATGCGAGGAATTAATGTAAAAGGAAAGATAGATTCAATCAAAGAACCCCGAACCGTGAATTTGAGAAACGGAGAAACAGCTCAAGTCGCAGATGCAGTTCTTTCGGATGAAAGTGGTAGTATCAAACTATCATTATGGAATGACCAAATAAACATGGTAACAGAAGGAGATGAAGTCACAATTGAAAATGGATATACTCAATCATTTAGGGGAGAAAATAGCCTAAATATCGGACGTTATGGAAAGCTCGTAAAACTTTAGTTTACGTACGATCCTAGTTTAGTATCAAGAATGAGCAACGGATTTAATTCAAATTAGCTTATATATCCCATTTCTGGCTGCTTCTTCTGAACCATTTGATTAACCTCATCGCTTTGAGCATTCTTATCGCCGATTCTCTGTTCTATACTTTTTATTACCATGACGGTGTCTTTTGCTTTTCTATC